>Ga0255188_1000526_pt1 | contig 12639 bp, 10 predicted proteins | sample Miss_Cont_RepB_8_FD_188427 | JGI IMG/M metagenome (GOLD analysis project Ga0255188, IMG submission 188427) | Freshwater microbial communities from Mississippi River, Louisiana, United States - Miss_Cont_RepB_8h | ecosystem: Environmental > Aquatic > Freshwater > River | place: USA: Louisiana... | reverse complement strand
GTCGACCTTTGGAGGAGGCGTTCCACCGCCACGCCCGCCGCCTCGTGCATGCTTGCCCGCGTGACACTTCGATGCGGGTCGCACCGAATGGGCAGTGCCGAACAACCGTTTCAGAGTGGGCGTGCCGCTACAATGGGCTGATGGATCAGAAACAGATCACGATCGCGATGACCGGCGCCTCGGGCGCTGCCTACGGATTGCGCCTCCTGGAAATGCTGCGCGAAGTCGGCGGCATCCGAACCCATCTGGCGGTCTCGCCGGCCGGCTGGCTCACGATCGAGCAGGAGACGGGGCGCGGACGCCGGGCGGTCGAAGCGCTTGCCGATGAGGTTCACGGGGTACGCGAGGTTGGCGCCTGCATCGCCTCGGGGTCGTACCCGATCGACGCCATGGTGATCGCGCCGTGTTCGATGAAGACACTTGCAGCCGTCGCTCAGGGGTACGGGGACAACCTCATCACCCGCGCGGCCGACGTCATGCTGAAGGAACGCCGCCGCCTGGTGCTCGCCGTGCGCGAAACCCCGCTCAACCTCGCACATCTTCGCAACATGGCCTCGGTCACCGAAATGGGCGGCATCATCTTTCCGCCGGTGCCCGCCTTTTACCTGCAACCTGACAGCATCGAGGCGCTGATCGACCACAGTTGCGCCCGCATGCTCGACCTGATCGGCGTTGCCCAACCGTTCGCGCCCAGGTGGACCGGGTTGCGCCCGTCATCCAATGGAGAATCTGAATGAAACTGCTCGTTGCCTGTGACGGCTCGAAAACCTCGCTCCGCGCGGTGCGCCACGCCATCAAACTCGCAGGCGCATTGACCGGCACCACCCGCATCTCGCTGATCAGCGTGCACGATGACATCGCGCTGCGCCACGCCAGCCGCTTCGTCGGCAAGGACGCGATCGACGACTACCTGCGCGACGAATCCGAAGCCGACCTCGCTGCGGCGCGCAAGGCGCTCGACAAGGCTGGCATCGCCCACGACATGATCATCCGTCGCGGTCATGTTGCCGCGGAAATCGCCGACGCCGCGGCACGCGGGCGTTTCGACATGATCGTGATGGGATCGAAGGGCCGCAGTTCGCTTGCCGACCTGCTGGTCGGCTCGGTTGCTACGCGGGTCATCGAGCTGTCGGCGGTTCCGACCCTGCTCGTGAAATAACGCGAAAGCGGGGCACCCCGTCAGGGCGACAGCCGCTGGCGGGTCCATCTGCCATCTGGCTGCAGCCGATAGCAGATGCGGTCGTGCAGCCGCGAGCGTCGACCCTGCCAGAACTCGAAGTAATCGGGCACCAGCCGATAGCCACCCCAGTGTGGCGGCCGCGGCGGGTTGAGCCCGTGCCGAAGGCCCATTTCGGCCGTGCGCTTGACCAGATCGGTTCGAGAAACCAGCACCTCGCTCTGATCGGACGCCCAGGCGCCAATCCGGGAGGCGAGCGGCCGCGAAGCGTAGTAGGCGTCAGCCTCGGCGGCATCGCCGAATTCAACCCGTCCCTCGATCCGCACCACCCGCTCCAGCTCCACCCAGTGGAACTGGAGCGCAGCATGCGGGTTGCCCGCCAGTTCCCGGCCCTTGCGGCTCTGGTAATTGGTGTACCAGACCAGGCCCCGCGCATCGAACCCCTTGATCAGCACCACCCTCGTGGACGGCCGCCCATCGGCGCCGACGGTGGCAAGCGTCATCGCGTTGGGCTCAGGCACCTTGGCCGCCATCGCCTCGTTCAGCCATTGGCGGAACTGGTCAAGCGGCACCTCGGCCGCCATGGTCTCGTCAAATTCGCCGCGGTCGTAGTCTTTGCGAAGGTCGGAAAGCGTCGGGTCACTCAAGGAAGTCTCCCGGATGGGTACAAACCGAGATGCTAACGCCCCCTCATCCCTCTACCCGGGGCGCGCGTGTGGCCAAAGCCCTGGCCTGCCGGCGCGCCGCCGGGACGAGACGATCCGGCGCGAGCAGGTCCTGCCGCAGCATACGGCGCGCTCGAGCGCGAAGGTGCTCCCTGGTGAGGCGCTGCGGCCGCACGCGCCGGCGTGGATGCGCGCCCGCCACCGTTGCCACCCGGCCGCGGGCCACCCTGACCTGCAGGAAATCCGCCGCGGGAGCCAGGCTTGTCGCCACCGAATTTGGCGGACCCGCCCTTGGGAGCCCCTCCCCTGGCCGGCCGCATCACCCGGCCGCCACCCATCGGGATCGGTTCGGGGCGCACGCTCAGATCAGGTTCGAAGCCCGCCACGGTTTCGCGGGGCAGCGTCCGTCCGATCAGCTTCTCGATGCCTCGCAGAAACTCGAACTCGTCGACGCAGACGAGCGATACAGCCTGACCAGCCGCCCCGGCTCGACCCGTGCGACCGATCCGGTGCACATAGTCTTCGGAGACATTCGGAAGCTCGAAATTCACCACATGCGGCAGTTCGTTGATGTCGATCCCTCGGGCTGCGATGTCGGTTGCCACCAGCACCTGGAGGGAGTTGTCCTTGAACCCGGCGAGCGCGCGGGTCCGCGCACCCTGGCTCTTGTTGCCGTGAATGGCGAGCGTGCTGATGCCCACCTTCTCGAGGTATTCGGCCAGACGGTTGGCGCCGTGCTTGGTGCGCGTGAAGACCAGCACCTGAAACCACGCACGCTCGCGGATGAGATGCGCGAGGAGCTCTTTCTTTGCATCGCGATTGACGAGCAGCACCGTCTGCTCCACTGCCTCGGCCGGCGCATTGCGACGCGCGACTTCGATGCTGGCCGGCCGGTCGAGAAGGCCATTGGCGAGCGAGCGGATATCGTCGGAGAAAGTGGCGGAAAAGAGCAGGTTCTGCCGCTTTTTTGGCAAAAGCGACAGCACCCGCCGGATGTCGTGGATGAAGCCCATGTCCAGCATCCGGTCGGCTTCATCGAGCACCAGGATTTCGACTGATGACAGATCCACCGTGCGCTGTGACACATGGTCGAGCAGCCGCCCCGGGGTGGCCACCAGGATGTCGACACCGCGGCGCAACTGATCGATCTGCGGGTTGATGTTGACCCCGCCAAACATGGCCATCGAACGCAACGGCAGGTGCCGGCCATAGTCGCGCACGCTCTCCTCGACCTGCGCGGCCAGTTCGCGGGTGGGCGTAAGGATCAGGGCCCGAATGCGCGGGCCTGGGGCGTGCCGCGTCTGGCCGGCATGGGGGCGGCCCGCGTGAGCGCCGGTGCGCGGCGCCGGATCGGCAGCCTGGGCAGGCGCCGTCTGCATGAGGCGCTGCAGTATGGGCAGCACAAAACCGGCGGTTTTTCCGGTGCCGGTCTGGGCCGCTGCGAGTAGATCACCGCCCGCCAGCACAGCGGGAATCGCCTGGGTCTGGATGGGAGTGGGCTGTGAATAACCGAGTTCGGTGACCGCGCGAACCAGCGGTTCGGCGAGGCCGAGAGAAGAAAAGCTCATGGAGTTCCGTCAAGGCGATGCACTGCGTCGACCTGCCGACCAGCCTGAAGGCTGCGGCACCAGTCGGGAAGACGGAGAGGATCGTCGGGGGGAGGAGGGAAGGCAGCGATCGGACTGGATGAACGCCAACCCGCAGTATACCCGGCTGGCCACGACCCGTGTTGCGTCGCAACATCACCGCCGACGGGTGGTCCGGTGGACGGCCAACAGCGAGCCGTTCAGAAAGGCGGCTTGTTGACCTGCGCGCAAGTGCCCCGGATCAGGGTGATGTTGCGGCCATCCTGGGTGCTGATGGATTGGGTGAACGAGCCATTGCTGCGGTCGATCACGAATTCTTCCTTGCTGATGGTGACGCCGAAACGCTGGAACATGGCGGGGCGGCTTACGATGAGGCGCGGACCGACCACGGTGAGATTGCCGGCTCGCCCCTCCGAGATGGACAGCCGGCCCTGGTACCAGCCCGACTTTCGGTCGAAATCGATCTGGGCAAGCGACATGCGCGCGGGTTCGTTGGCGTTGATGCCGAGCGCGAGTTGTCCGTCGAGATCGAGCTGCAGCTCGCAGATGAGATCCATCATGCCCGTGCGCCGCTGGGCGAGGATGTCCTGCGGGATTTCAGGGGCACTGCTTTCATCGAGCATCATGTTCACAAGGCCGTAGACACTGGCCGTGAGCAGCGCGCCGATCACGATACCGCCAAGCAATTTGTTCATAATGGCACTCAAGCCACGCAGTCCGGTGCCGATGATACTAGCAGTGGATCGGCCAAAGCGCTCGCCGCTTCTCGACCGAAAGCAGTAACTCTCAAGTTTGTCTGCCCAAGGGCAGATGTTGCCTTGCGTTGCAGCAGGTTCTCCGGGACATCCGATCATGAAAGTCATTCTTCGCCTGGCGCTCATTCTGCTCGCCGTCATCCTGGTTGCAGTGTTGGGCACCGTGTCGTTCGTCAAAGCGAAGCAGGCATCAGACCTTCGCGAGCAACTCGAACGATCCGGCGCGCAGGCGAAGGATCTGCGCGGCCAGATCCGCTCGCTCAAGGGCGAAATCGAAACCCTGGAAGAAAAGCTCCGTGAGCTCGCCGCCCAGAATGCGCTGCTTGCCGCGCAGCAGCAGTCGGCCGAGCCGCCCAAGGCGGGAGGCCTTGCCCAGGCCTGTCCCGCACCGGGGCCCAACCGCACGCTGGACCAGGCGCAGTTTGCCCGCCAACCCCTGGAAATGCGCTACAAGCCCGGTGTGCTGCGGGTTTCCAACGATGGTCAATCAGCCATCGTCACAGCCGCTGCGGGCAGCTCACTCAAGATCGGCCCCGAGATCTTCGATCTGGTCCGAATCCATTTTTACCGGCCCGAGGGTGGTCAGGTTGACGGCAAGCCCGTGTCGCTGGTGGCCCATCTGGTCCATCGAATCGCCTCGGGCCAGACCGTCGTGGTGAGCGTTCCGATCCGGGAATCTGCGTTTCAGCACCGCACCATCTGGCAGATCCTGAACAATCTCCCCAACAAGGGCGCACCCGAGGCGACGATCTCGAACATCTCGATCGATCCCACCCAGCTGCTGCCCGAAAATCTAAGCTATCAGGTGTATGAGGGCACGTTGCCGGTGCCGCCCTGCACCGAGAAGGTTCGCTTCTATCAGCTGCGAACCCCCATCGGCATCAGCAAGGACCAGCTCGAGCGCTTCCTGATGCGGGTGAAGGCGCCGTCCTTCAAGGACTCAGCGATTCGCCCGCCCGCGGCGGGCAAAGCCGCTTGAAGCCGAGCGTGAACAGCCCGTTGGGTGGAATCTTGCGCCAGTAGCCCCACTCGGAAATATCGAAAACCTTTCGGCCGGTGAGCTGCGGCCCGGCCCAGCTGGTCATGCGGCCGATCCGGTGCATCTGGTTGTCGCAATCGTATTCATTGGTGTAACGGCGCGACATCACGCCATCGGGGTCAGGCACCTTGAGGTCCTGCATCTCGAGCACCCGCCGGATGGCACCGTCCCGCTGCAAGGTCGTCCGGTCCATGTAGAGCGTGAGCGCTGGCGTGTCGCCCAGTTTTTCCCAAGGCGGCTCCACCGTCTGGCCGAGTGCCGGGTTCATCACCATGCAAAGTACGAGCAACGCCAGGGTCAGCGCCCGGGTGCCCGTCGAACGGCTGCGCAACCCTGCGACCATTTCGGTCACTCCCGTCATAAATAGGTGCCGGCCAGCGTGCGGACTGCGCCACCGGTTCCCAGTTTGAATCGCGAAATACCCGGGAGGGAATGCGTGTTGACACCCCCCAGATCGATGGCGGCCAGACCCCGCTCACGCAGAAGGAGCGAGGCCCGCCAAAGCAGCAGATTGTGCGCGTTCAGGTCGCGGCCGGTGTCATCTGCCCAGCCGATATGGTAGGTCGCAACGCTTCCGTGCAGCAGAAACAGCATGGCCGCGACCGTCTTGCCCTCGAAATCCGCGCGCGCGATCACGAACGCAGCGGCGGGTGATGCGGCAACGTCGATCCAGTGGGTCACGAAGTCGGTCGGCAGACCGTGAAAGTTGCGCGACTCCCGCTGCCGGCCCTCGCGCTCGAGAAGTTCCCGACATTTGGGAACATTCGAATTGACGTGAACCTGCAGTTTCTTCTCGGTTTCGGCCTTGACCAGCCGGTTTCGCCATTTGCCGTCAAAGGCCGCGCGCAGCGTCTCGGGCGGCTGGGTGAGGTCGAGCACGACTGTGGAATAGCCGGTCATTACCCGTCGCAAACCCGCGACTTCGGCGGGGACAAGCTCCGCCGCGGTCCGATCGGGCGAAAACAGCGTGACGCGAAGCCTTGGCGCCGGCAGCTCGGTGCGCAGCCGCCGGTACAACGCGTGTCGCGCCTGCGCATCCAGCCCGGGCGCCCAGACCGGGCCGCGGGTGCAGGAGGAGAGCGACAGGTAGGCTGGAATGCGCCGGCAGATGAACTGCGCGAGCCCCACCGGCTGGCCCTCGTGCTCCACCAGCGCGCGGTGTATCCGCACACCCAGCCTGGCCAGCGCCGCGCCATAGCCCCAGCTCTGCTGGAGCGCACCGTGGTGCTCGCGATGAAATGCATCCCAGACTTTTGGCGAGCCGGGGTCCCAGATCAGATTCATGCCGATATAATAGGCAAACCTCGCGCGCCGGGGCTGCCCCGTGGTCAAGAACCCGAGCCCCATGCCGATTACCCCTTACCACTGCTGAGTTTGGCCAGGACGGAAAAAACAGGGCGGCACGTGGTGCTGGGCCACGATATCCCGAAACCGAGGCTGACCCTCGCGGGACTGGCCCTGTGCATCGCCTACCTCGGAATTCCTGTTGTCATTGTCGGCAACCTGATCGATTTTGGACTGCAACTGGCCTTTGGCTGGTGCATCGGGGTGTGGTGCCTGTTTAAGTCTTGAGGGCTTGCCATGTTCTTCTTTATCGGTCTTGCGGTTGTGTTCGGGGCGGTGCTCGGGGGCTATGTTCTTGCCGGCGGCAAGATGGCGCCCATCATCAAGGCAGCCCCATTCGAGTTCATCATCATCGCGGGTGCCGCCATCGGCGCTGCGCTGGTGGGGAACAGCTTCGACATTTTCAAGGCCGCAATGGGCGGTATTGGCAAGTGCATCTCCGGCCCCAAGTGGAAGCAGGAGGACTATCTCAACCTCATCGTGATGGTCGGCAAGCTGCTCGCCGTCATGAAAAAGGAAGGGGTGGTGGCGCTGGAAGCGCATGTCGAAAACCCGGACTCAAGCCCAATCTTCGGCGAATTCCCCAAGCTCGCCAAAGACCACTCCATTGTTCAGATGATTTGCGATCCGCTGCGGCTTGCCATCATCTCGCAGGGCAATCTCGATGCCGACGCGGTGGACGACATCATGAAAACCGCCATCAAGCTCCACCACCACGAAGCCATGCGGGCGCCCGCGGCGCTCACCACCATGGCGGGTTCCATGCCGGCGCTGGGCATCGTGGCGTGCGTGCTGGGCGTGGTGAAAACCATGGGCGCAATCGACCAGCCCCCCGCAGTGCTGGGTGCGCTGATCGGCGCGGCACTGGTGGGTACCATGCTGGGCGTGTTCCTGTCCTACGGCATGTTCGAACCGTTCGCGGGGCGCCTGGGCCAGATCGTCGACGAAGAGTCACAGGTCTACAACGTCATTCACCAGATGCTGGTCGCCAACCTGAAGGGTCATCCCCAACCGGTGGTGATCGAGGCGGCACGTGCGTGCATCAGTCACCACAACCAGCCTTCGTTCTCCGAAGTCTTCGACAGCCTGCGGGGCGGTTGATGACCCGTCTGGCTGATAGCGGAGTGCTCTGATGGCCGAAGCCAACGCACCGGCCGCGCCTGCCGCGGCTGAAGGTGAGCCGCCCGCCGACGCAGCGGCGGCGCCTGCCGCTGAACGGCCGATCATCCGCAAGATCATCGTCGAGGAGGGTCACGGCGGTGCGCACGGTGGGGCCTGGAAAATTGCGCTCGCCGACATGATGACCGCCATGATGGCGTTCTTCCTGCTGATGTGGCTCCTGGGCGCCACCAACAGCGATCAGCGAAAGAGCATCGCCGAATATTTCCGGCCCGCGTCCCACAGCCAGATCAAGTTCGGCGAGCTGGCGGGCTCCGATGGCCTGCTCGGTGGCCGCTCGATCGTCGACCCCGATGGCTTTCCATTCACCGCCAAGCAGACGGCCATGCTGGAGCGGCTCACCCCGCGCGCGCAGGGTGGCCCCAGCACCGATCAGGGCGCCTCGCAGGAAGAGCAGAACGCGGAAGGCCCACAGAAAGACGCGCCCAGCAACGACCCGTCGCGCGGACCAAAGCGCGTGGAAGACGAGCTCAATTTCGAAAAGCTCCAGGAAGAGCTGAAGGAAAAGCTTTCGGAGAGCCCGCAGCTGAAACAGTTGCAGGATCAGGTGCAGGTCTCGCGCGAAAAAGATGGTCTGCGGATCGAGATCATCGACAAGGCCGACTTCTCGATGTTCAAGCTCGGCACCTCCGATGTCGAACCGCGGGCGGCGGCGCTGCTCGCCGAGGTCGCCAAGTCGTTGCGCGACCTGCCCAACAAGCTGGCCGTGCGGGGCCATACCGACAGTATCGGATTCGCGCCGGGCACCGGCCGCAACAACTGGACCCTCTCCACCGAGCGCGCCGACGCCACCCGCCGGCTGATGGAAGCCAATGGGGTCACCACCAAACGGTTCGAGCGGCTGGAGGGTGTGGCCGATACCATTCCCTTCGTGCCAACAAATCCCGCTGATCCGCGCAACCGTCGAGTTAGTATCACGGTCCTCAATCAGTAGCTGCCGCGCGTTCGCCCTGTGGCGAGTTGCTCGCGCGGAACCGCGCCCTGCAGATGTCTGCCGCCAACTTTCTCGATATCGCCTTGCTCCACCCTGCCGACGCGGATGGAGCCGCCCCCGCCACCGATGACTTCGCGGCCACCACCGCCACGAGCGGTGTGGTGGCTGCGCGAGGCAGAGTCGTTGGCCAGATCGAAACCGTGGGCGACGCCGACTGGTTCGCGATCACCCTTGAGGCGGGTGTGGCCTACCAGTTTATCGCCGACACGCTGATCGCCCCGCTGGGCCCTGGCGCGCTGGGCAACCCCAAGCTTCGTCTGCTCGACGCCTCGGGTCGCCCCCTCGCGGTGGATGACGACAGCTTCGTCGGCACCGACGCGCTGATCCAGTTCACCCCGCAGACAAGCGGACGCTGGTTTCTGGAGGTGAGCGGCTCCACCGGCACCCCCGCAACCGGCGCCTACGCGCTGATCGCGCAGGCCGACAGCGGCCGCAACAAGCCCGCCCTGCTCGCGAGCTACACACTGAGCGACAGGCGTCTCGAGGTGATCTTCGATACCCCCCTCGATGCCATCACCTGGAATGGCAATGTGCTCGCCCAGCGCGGCAAGGGCGCGGCGCTTTCGCCGATCAGCCTGCAGGGCACGCCCGAGGTGAGCGGTCGCTCGCTCATCTTCAGTCTGAGCGAGGCGGTGGCCCCCGATGAATACCTGCTCCTGCGCGGCACCGCGCTGCCCTCGCCCCGGGTGATCACCGCGTTCGAATCGTTCGCGTTGTTTGATGACACCACCACCAGCCTGATCCTGGGCGCCGACGGCGACACGATCATCGACGCATCGGCACTTCCCGGCGATGTCGATATCCTCGATCTTGGCGGCAACAACCGCTTCGTCACGGGCGCCACGTTCCGCGCGGCGATCACGGGCGGCGCTGGAAACGATCAGTACCTCGTGGCGCGGGCCGACACCCCGATTCAGGACCTGGGCGGCACCGACAGTGCAACGGTGCAGTCATCAGCCACCAAGCTGCCAAGCGATATCGAAACCGTCACCCTGGCTGGAGGCGCCGCACCGCTCCCCTACTGGATTTCAGCGCTGGTGGCCGACGAGGGTGCGGGTCAGCGCTTTTCCCTGATGCTCCCAGACGGGCGAACCTATTCGTATGCCTTTCCGCAGACCGCGCCCGATTATCTGGATGCGCGCTACACCGCGGGCTTCAAGGGTTTTTCGGCTGCGCAGGCCGCACAGGCCGAAGCTGCCCTCCAATTGATTGCCGCCTCGACGGGTCTGCGGTTCGTGGCCTCGGACAACGCCGCCGCCGACGACCTGATCGCGTTCGCCCTCAACACCCAGACGGATTCAGCGGGCTACGCGATCCATCCCCGGGGAGAGTGGCTGGGCAGCGACGTCTTTCTCAATGCCGCAACCATCGGCGCAACCGATCTCGCTCAGGGCAGTTTCGGCGCCTATGCGCTCACCCATGAGATCGGTCACGCACTCGGCCTCAAACATCCGTTCAGCGCCACCGATTCCACCGGTGACCAGGCGGAACCGCCGTACTTGAGCGCTGCCGAAGACCAGTCCGCCTTCACGATCATGACCTACAACGTCGCGAGCGCCGATCGCATGGTCAGGCTGGGTCCGCTCGATGTGGCGGCGCTCCAGTACCTCTATGGGCCCAACCCGGGGGTGCGCGCCGGTGCAGACCGCTACACCGTGTCGCCCGGCTCGGCCAATTTCATCTGGGATGGTGGCGGCGCCGATGTCATCGACCTCTCCGGGCTCGAGCTTGCCGCCGATGTGGGCCTGGAACCCGGTTACTGGGGGTTCGTGGGCGCGACGCGGGCCAGCACCATCACCGCGCCCGGACAGATCACGGTCAATGCCGGCACCGCCATCGAAAATCTGGTCGGAACGCCCCATGGTGACCGCCTGACGGGCAATGCCCTCGCAAACCGGATCCAGGCCGGCGCGGGTGACGACACTGTAGACGGCGGCGCGGGCGACGACACGCTGGAGGGCGGCCCCGGGCGTGACAGCCTGGTTGGCTCGAGCGGCAGCGATATGCTCGCGGGGGGCAGCGGTTCCGACATGCTCGTGGGCGGTGACGGCACAGACCGGGCGACGCTTGAGGGCAACCAGGCGTGGTGGCAGCTCTACGCCAATCCCGATCGTACCGAGCTGGCCGCACTCAATAGCGTCACGCTCGAGCTTGACCGGCTGCGGTCGATCGAAACCTTGCAGTTTTCCGATGCGGCGCAGGCAGTGCCGTCGCTGGGCGTAGCGGGCGTACTCATCGCCGAGTCGACCGACTTTGCACGCAGCGCGGAAGCCGCCCCAGTGCTGCCATCCCAGAGCCTGCGTGCCATGTGGACCGGATCACTCACCGCGACCGATACCGATGCCCTCCGAATCACCGTGCCGTCGGGTCATCGCCTCACCAGTGCGCGGCTGATCGACCTGGCTGGCAATGCGCCCGAGAGCGGGCTCAGCTGGTCGCTCAAGTCGCTCGTCACCGCTGATGCGCAGGCCGTGGCGGGCGGCACGCTCTCACGCGCCAGCTCCAGCACGCAACTGCTCAACGGGGCACCCGTGCCGGGGAGCTATCTGCTCGAGCTTGGCAACGTGTCATCAACCGGCACTGCAGAGTTCGCAATTGAGCTGCAACTCGCGCGCGCCAACACACGACCTGCCGGCACGCTCAACATCACGGGCACGCCACGGGCGGGGGAACTTCTGACCGTCAGCCAGACGCTCACCGACCCCGACGGCATTCCCGCTGCGGGCACGGCAGGCGCCATGACTTATCAGTGGCGCTCAAACGGCGCTGCCATCGCCGGCGCAACCGGTGCCACCTACCGCGTGTTGCCCGCCGATGTCGGCAGCCGGATCACGGTGAGCGCCGCCTACACCGATCTGGGCGGCACCGCAGAGACCATGACCAGCGCGCCAAGCAGCGCCGTGCTTGCGCCGCCGGCCGTCGCCGCCCCGAACTACAGTCCGCTGCCGCGGGTCCTGCTCAAGACCTCGCTGGGCGATGTGGTGGTCGAACTGGAAGCCGACCGTGCACCGGTCACCGTCACCAATTTTCTCCGCTATGCCAATACGAATTTCTATGACGGGACCGAATTCCACCGGATCATTTCCACCTTCATGGCGCAGGGCGGTGGCTACGATCTGGAAGGCACCAGCTTCGTACGTCGCGCTTCAACGTTTTCGCCGATTCCCCTCGAGCGCACCAGTACCACCGGTCTGAGCAACCTGACCGGCACGCTCGCCATGGCTCGTACCGCCGTCGCCGATAGCGCCACCAGCGAGTTCTTCATCAATCTGGCTGACAACCTGTTTCTCGACGCAGCCTATGCGAGCGATGGCAACGGCTATGCGGTATTCGGCCGCGTCGCCAGTGTCGGTTCCGACCTGATGTCGAAACTGAAAACGGTGCAGGTGGTCGACAACGGTTCCGGCGAAGTGTCCAAACCCACTTCCGCCGTCACCCTCGACGATGTGCTGACCGTATCCGAAACCACCAACGCCGCACCGACCGGAAACGTCATGGTTTCCGGGCTACCGATCCAGGGCAGGACCCTGGTCGCAGTCAGTCAGCTGGCCGATGCCGACGGAATCCCCGCCACCGGGCAACCCGGTGCGATCAGCTACTACTGGAAAGCAGATGGGGTGCTGATTCCAGGGGCGCTATCGGCTTCGCTCACGCTCAGCCAGGCCATGGTGGGCAAGGCCATCACAGCAGTGGCGGCCTACACCGATCTGAAAGGGACCAGCGGCTATGTTGCCAGTGATCCCGTCAAGGTCATCAATGCAAACGATCTGCCTGGCGGCCGCGTGCTGATCAGCGGCACGCCCGCCGCGGGGGCCACGCTCACCGCCTCGCACAGCCTGACCGATCAGGACGGCATCCCGGCGGCCGGCCAGCCCGGCGCCCTGCGCTGGCAATGGAATA
>Ga0255188_1000523_pt1 | contig 12693 bp, 7 predicted proteins | sample Miss_Cont_RepB_8_FD_188427 | JGI IMG/M metagenome (GOLD analysis project Ga0255188, IMG submission 188427) | Freshwater microbial communities from Mississippi River, Louisiana, United States - Miss_Cont_RepB_8h | ecosystem: Environmental > Aquatic > Freshwater > River | place: USA: Louisiana... | reverse complement strand
GCGGGCTCTTGGTGTCACCCGTGCCCTGCAGACCGCCGGTGTAGGTCAGCGCGACCGTGACGAAGAACCCTGAAACCGCGAGGAACGCCAGAAGCTGACGGCCGAGCGCACCACCGATACCCTCGTTCAACGCGAACACGCCGAGCATCGCGCCTGGGAACGCCACAAACAACAGGCCGACACCGGCGGCTACACCCAATCCGATGCGCGACGCCTCGCGGGGCGTCTGCGCCGCGCGGTCCGGTTTGCCCGCGCCGAGATTCTGGCCCGTGACGGCCGCCGTCGCACCCATCAAACCCACCGATGTCCAGGTGATCAGCGAAAACAACTCGGTGTAGCCGACCGCATACGCGGCTTGCGCCTCGGCGCTGTGTTCCAGCGACCCGATGAACCCGAGCATCATGACGCCGGCGACGTTCATCGCGATGCCCTGGAACCCGGTCGGCAGTCCGAAGCGGAACAACTCGCGGATGATCGGCCAGTCGGGCTTGAGTGACATCGATCGCCCGAACTTCTGGAATCGGATCACCAGACGGCCCGTGAACAACATCCACAGGATGGTGCCACTGGCCAGAATGCTCGCCAGCGCCGTGCCAATCGCGGCGCCGGTCGTGCCCATCGCCGGCACCGGACCCATGCCGCCGATGAAGATCACATTGAAGATGACGTTCATGACGGTCATGGCGACGCCCATGCGCAGCGGCGTGTGGGCATCGCCGGCCGCGCGGAGTGCGCCGCTCATCATGAAGAACAACATCATGCCGATGTTGGTTGCGAACATGAGGCGCAGGTAGGGCAGCGCCTCAGCCTGCACCCCGGGCGCGGCATTCACCAGCGTCAGCAACCACGGCGCGAGCACCCAGCCAATCGGCGCGAGCAACCCGACCGACATTGTCAGGGCGACCATAAACGCCTGCCACACCGTGCGATTCACCGCATCGCTGTCATTGGCGCCGGCAAATCGTGCGACGAGCACGCCCATGCCCGAAAACACCGACGCGATAAAGACGATGACAAGAATGAAGATCTGAATGCTGACGCCAATCGCCGCGTTGGCCTCCAGGCCGACGTAGTGCCCGACCATCGCATGGTCCACCACGCCCTGCAGGCCGCCGATCGCGCTCTGCAGCATCGTCGGCCACGCGAGTTTCCAGATCGCCGCCCGCAACGGGCCATCGACGATCGAACGATCAAACTGTCTGGGGGGCTTGCCCGGCGCGGCGTCTGCCATCTCGTGGGCTTAATGGTATGTCGCCGAGTGAACGAGTGCGAGTAAAGCGATACACGCAGTCGTGGTCGTCAACGTCCTCGGTCCCATGCTCACGTGTTCAAAACCGTGCGCCCTGAGCATGTCCAACTCGAACACGTTCCAGCCACCCTCGGGCCCGACGGCGATAAGCACCCGCTCGTCGGGACCAACTGCACCCAGCGCCCCGGCGATCGTGGCCGTCGAGTCCGGATGCGCGATCAGGCGCCGCCCCTCAGGGAAGAGGGCCGGCAGATCGTCCTCGATCAGCACCTTGAACCGCTTGTGGATGGACACCCGCGGCAGGTGGGTATCGCGCGCCTGCTGAAGGCCGGTCATCAGCAGGGGGAGATAGCCCTCTTCCCGCAGGATGTGCGTGTCGAAGTAGTCGCGCTCAACCTTCTCCGCGTTGGTCAGAATGATCTGCCCCACGCCCAGTTCCGCCAGTGGCGCCCACAGGCGGCGCATGACTTTGGGGCGAGGTAATGCGAGCAGGATGTCGACACGTGGTCGTGGCGGCACGGACACCTCCAGTGCACACTGCAGCGTGACCCGGCCCTCGCCCAGGCTCGTTACCGTCGCCGTGCCCACAGGCCCGTCAACGACACCGATGCGCACCTCGCTGCCCACGCCGACCTTCAGCACCTGAATCAGGTGCTTCGCGCGTCCATCGGCGACGTCCGCGTCGCCGTCGGCGCCGATCTCGGCTGGCGCAAACAGGATGATGTTCAGCGCTTTGCCCGCTCGGCCTTCTGCTTCTCCACCATGGCCGCGACATCCGCCAGCATCTTCTTGGCGTCGTAGGCGATGCCGTCCTTGATCGTCCACCGCACGCCGCCCACGCGGTCGATCTGATTAGTGGCATCGTTCAGACGGACTGCGCCGGTGCCGTAGAGCACCTTCAGGTTCTGCAGCGGATTCTGATCCACCAGGAACATGTCGGCGAGCATGCCGGCACGGATGATGCCGAACTCGATCTCCTTGCCGTAGGGTTCATGCAGCGCTTCGGCTGCGTGCATCGTCGCGCCGCGAATGACCTCGAGCGGATGGAACCCGGCTTCCTGCATCAATTCCAGCTCGTGGATGTAGCCGAAGCCCCACGTGTTGTAGATAAACGCCGCGTCGTCGCTCGCCGTGACCCGGCCGCCCATCTTCTTGTAGTCGTTCAGCAGGCGGAACCAGAGCTGGTAAAACCGGCGCCAGTGGATCTCATCGTCGAGCGTCCAGTCGAAGAAGTAGGAGCCGTGGTTGTTGCGGTCGGGACGATAGAAGTCGTGGAGCGTGGGCAGCGTGTACTTGTCATGCCAGTCGGCATTGCGCATGCGCATGACGTCGCGACCGGCTGCGTACGCCGTCATCGTGGGGTCGAAGATGGTGCCGAGCTTCGCGTGTTCCGCGAGGTACTCGTTCCACTGCGGAGAACCCGGCTCGTAGGTTTTGTCATAGAGACGAGCCACCTGCGCAAAGCGGTAGTACTCGTCGTTGTAATTCATCTGCGCGGGCCACGGCTGAATCTCGTAGTCCTTGAGCAGTGCTTCAAAGTGACCGTAGAAGTGCGTAACCGTGCCCAGGCCGAGCTTTGCGGCGGTGAGCGCGTTCATCTGTGCGACACCGCGCTGCTCGAGGTGCGCGGTGGAGCCGAAACCGACCTTCTTCGCTTCGTCGAGCAACGCCGCCATGATGGCCGGCGGATACGCGACGAGCTTCATGCCGTCGATGCCGTTCTCTTTGCACCACCGCACCCACTCGCGCGCCATCTCGGGTGTCGTGACCGGTCCGCGCGTCCACCCGTTGCCCGGACGCTGATAGTTGAAGATGCGCGGTGCGACGATCTGATTCTTGGCGGACCGTTCCTTCTCCGGCGCCGCATACGCCTGCGGACCCAGTTCCACGCCGCGGCCCGAGGTCACGCCGTGTGCCATCCACAACTTGAAGGTGTATTCGGCTTCGGGCGACTTCGGCGTCCCGCCCACGTGCATGTGCAGGTTCACAAAGCCCGGCAGCAGATACATGCCCGTGCCGTCGATCTCGTGCTGAGCTTTCGGCGGACGATTCGGCTGCAGCGGCATGCCCGGCGTGCCCGCGCTGCGGATCGCCGCGATGCGGTTGTTCTCGATGACCACGTCCATCGGCCCGAACGGTGGCGCGCCCGTGCCGTCGATCACCATCACGCTCCTGATGACCATCGTCTGGAACGGTCCAGCGCCTTCATCAGCGCGTCGGTCAGGTGCGGGGACGATGCCGCCAGGTCGTGCCGGGGCCGGCTGCTGCTGCTGGGCGGAAATCAGAGCGGTCGCAAAAACTGTGACCAGGGCGAGGAGGGCTGTGCGTTTGGGCATGGCGCACATTGTAGCTGGGCTGGTGGGCGGATGGGCGGATGGGCGGATGGAGCGTCAGAATGGCGCGGAGCGTGGTGTTGTCGGGCCTCCTCCGGAGTCGGCGCGCTACGGTTCAGCGCGCCCTACATGTGGTGAAGGCCCGCTCAAGTTCAGCGGGCCCTACGAGAACATCAGGACACGCGGGTGACGCCGGACGGGGCGCCCCGTCTGGCGCGGAGCCCTCATCCGTGACAGTGCACGCGGGCGAGCACCAGATGGGGCTGGCCGGCGGCAGGACCCGCTACCAGTCTGTGGCGCGCTCCAGTTCAGCGCGCCCTACATGCAGGGCCGGCCCGCTCAAGTTCAGCGGGCCCTACGTCGCCCAGCCGCCCACCTGCCCATCCGCCAACTACTTGACGCGTGCCATCAGCGCCGAGACCGCCGCTTCGAGCTGCTCGTCCTTGCCCTTACTGATGGCTTCGTAGGTCGGCGGCACTCGGATGTCCGGATCGGTCTGCCAGTTCTCGAGGAACTTTGCTTGCGGATCCTTGACGCCGAGTGGCGGCGCACCCCAGCGGATGCCCGTGTCAGGCAGCGTCGCCCACCCTGCAAACGTGCAGGTGCCAGGCACGGGCATGCCGACGAGCTGGCCAATCTTCTGCGCCTGGTAGGTCCACGCGAAGCAGTGGCCGTCGCTGTAATTGGCCTCGTTCGCCAGCGCGATGCTCGGCTTGGTCCAGCGGAAATTCGGCTCAAAGCCGGTGCTGCGACCGTCCGTGGTGTAGTCGAAGAAGTACTTGCCCGTAAGGAACATGTCGAGGTCGGCAACCAGGTCGCCACCGCCGTTGTTCCGCGTATCCACCACCAGGCCCTTGCGCGATGCAAATTTTCCGAACACCTCTTCGACCGTGGTGCGATACGCACCGTCATTCATGCCGGGAATATGCACGTACCCGAGCGTGCCGTTGCTGAGCCGCTCGACTTCTGCCTCGTTGCGCTTCACCCAGCGCGTGTAGAGGAGTCGTCCCTCTTCGGCCTGCGTGATTGGCATCACGACCAGATCCCTCGTCGCGCCTGCGGGATCCGCGATCGTCAGTAACGTACGCTTCGCCGCCTTCCGATTGAGGAACTGCGCGAGGTCCCGGTCGGCGGCAACCGCCTCGCCGTCGACCGCCTGAATGATCGATCCCGCCGCGACGTTCATGCCGGCCTTGTCGAGCGGACCACCCTTGATGACCTCAGCCACCCGATATCCGGCGCCCCGATAGGCCTGGTCGTAGATCGCTCCAAGGGCGGCTGTCGAGTCGAGATCGGCGCCCGTGCGCGCGTACGACGAACCGCTGTGCGAGACGTTCAACTCGCCGAGCATCTCCGCGAGCATCTCGGACAATTCGTAGCTGTTGCCGATGTGCGACAGATACTTCAGATAGTCCGGCTTCACCTCATCCCAATCCACACCATGCATCGTCTTCGTATAGAACGTCTGCTTGGTGCGACGCCACACGGACTCGAACTGCGCGCGCCGTTCGGCGGCCTGGTCCTGCAGCTTCTCGCCGCTGATGCCCACCGGATCCCGCTTGCCGCTCGCGGGATCAATGCGCGAAATTGATCCGTCGGACAGGAGGTACAGGAACTTCTGATCCTTGTCCCACTGGAGGCTGCCGCTGTTTGCATTGAGCGCCACGAGCTGTTTGGTCTCACGTGTGCGCACCGTCGTGGTCCAGAGATTCAAGCCACGCTCGAACCGCGCGAGGTAAAACAGTGATTCGCCGTCCTTGCTGACCACCGCGTCGCCCAGCGACGATGAGTGGATGGTGAGGCGGGCTTTGCGATCGGCGACGCCGTCGAGTTCGAGCGTCAGTGGGGCCGGGGCCGGCGCGGGCGCGGCGGGGTCTTTTTTTGCGGCCGCATCAGCCTTCGTCCTGGCTTCCTCGGCTTCCTTGATCAGGGCGAAGTCTTCCTTGCTGAGACGGAACTTATCCCAGGCGTCCTGCGAGAAGAACATGCCGTACGCGTCGGCCTGTGCACCGCCCGACTGCGCCACACTCTTGAGGCCGTCACGGTTGCTGAACCACAACATCGCCTTGCCGTCGAGAATCCAGCGCGGACGGGAGTCGTTAAAGCCGCTTTTCGTCAGATTCACGACGCCACCCGTGCCGTCGGCCCGCACAAGACCGACCTCGCCCGGCGCGAGGCCAGGCACCGCGTAGTCAAACAGCAACCACTGGCTGTCAGGACTCCACTGGAAGTACTGATCGTGGTCGCCCATCGAGAATAGGTGCTGGTCCGTCAGCAGTTGGCGCGACTGCTTCGACGCGATGTCGTACACCTTCAGCGCCATCCGGTTCTCGATATACGCGAGCAACTTGCCATCCGGCGAAAACTGCGGCTGATAATTTTCAGCGGCGTTTGAAATCAACGCGGTTTCCTGAATCAGTGTCGATGCGTAGAAGTGCAGTTCCTCGGCCCTGATGCGCCGCGCTTCGATGATCTGCCACCGTCCACCGCGTTCGGAGGCATACACCAGCGCCTTGCCATCCGGCGAAAACGTGGGTGACCGCTCGGCTTCCGGGGTCTTCGTAATCTGCTTCGTGACGCCGCCTTCGACACTGGTGACAAACACGTCGCCGCGCGCGATAAAGGCGACTTCCTTGCCGGATGGGGCGACGGCGAGATCGCTCGCGCCGCCGGTCACTGTGACAATGCGCTCGTTGGTTGCGCGCGCATCGGCCGCGATCGTCACGGGCACCTTGCGGGGCTGCTGGCCCGGGGTCATTGTGTACAGCGCGCCGTCGTAGCTGAACGACAACGTCCCGTTCTGCGCCGCGGTGAGGAACCGCACCGGACGCGCCTTGAAGGTCGTCAACTGCTGCGACTGGCCGCCGGACACGTTCATCTTGTGCACGTTGAACGACCCGCTCGCCTCCGAGAGGTAATAAAACGCGCGGTCATTGTCGGTGAACACCGGATTGCGGTCCTCACCCTCGAACGTCGTGATCTTTCGATGGGCACCGCTGCGCGTGTCTTGCACCCAGATGTCACGCGTCACCGCCGACACGTGGTGTTTCCGCCACGTGTTTTCCTGCCCCTTTTTGTCGTGGTAGATCAGGTATCGGCCGTCCCGGCTGTACTGCACGTCTTCCGCAGGTGTGGTCAGTACCTGTGTCACACGGCCGCCGGCCACAGGCACCCGGTACAGTTCGGGCATGTACGCGGCCGGGAATCCACGATGTTCGGCCGTGTCCTGCCGTGCCGCCCCGAACACAATCGACTGGCCGTCGGGCGTAAAGGTGAACGGCGACTCCGCCGCCGAGTGCATCGTCAGCCGGCGCGGCTCGCCACCCTTCGCCGACATGATGAAGATGTCGAAGTTGCCGTAGCGGTCGCTCGCAAATGCGATCTGTGTCCCGTCCGGACTCCACACCGGCATGAAGTCATGCGCCTCATGCATCGTCAGCGGCCGCGCGGTACCGCCCGATGAGGGCACCAGGTACAGGTCGCCCTTGTAGGTGAAGGCGATCTGCGACCCGTCAGGCGAAATCGCCGGATATCGGTTCCACAAGGGCTCTCCGGCGTCCTGGGCGGACGGGCCGGCGAGTGTCAGAAGCAAAAGGGCGGCTGAAGCAATCAGGCGGCTGCGCATACGCAGCTATCGTAGCCGGGCAGGTGGGCAGGTGGGTAGGTGGGTAGGTGGGCGGGTGGGTGGGTAGATGGGCGGCTGGGCAACTGGGCGGATGGGGTCACCCGCCCAGTTGCCCACCTGCTCACTTGCTCAGCTGAGGAACGTCCGCCGCCGTCCACTGGCCTTCGCTCTTGGCGACAAACACGGTGGCCGTCAGGTCGGAGAACACATTCACCGTCGTGCGCGACATGTCCAGGATGCGGTCTACGCCTAGCACGATGGCGATGCCTTCGCCGGGGACGCCGAACATCGTCAGAATGCCGACCAGCAGGGGGATGGATCCACCGGGGACCCCGGCCGCGCCGATCGCGGTAATGACCGACATGATCATGACGATACCCATTTGCGGGATGGTCAGATCGACGCCGAAGATCTCGGCCAGGAAGATGACGGTGATGCCTTCAAAAATCGCCGTACCGTTCATGCACATCGTCGAGCCGATGGGCAGCACAAAACCGGCAACCTTGCGTGGGATGCCGAGCTGCGACTCGGACACCTCAAGCCCGGTCGGCAGCGTGGCGCTGGAGGAGCTGGTCGAAAACGCGGTAATCAGCGCCGCTTTGATCCGGTTGACGAATACGAGGGGTGACAGTCCGAGGCCGAACTTCAGGATGCTGAAGAGGGTGATGACCACATGCAGGGCCAGCGCGATGAGCACGGTGACTACAAACGCCGCGACGGCGATCATCAAGTCGAAGCCGAACCGCGATGACACCGTGAAGATGAGGCAGGCGACGCCGTACGGCGCCAGTGCCATCGCAAAGCCGATGATCTTGATCACCACTTCGTTCAGCGCTTCGAGCCAGTCGATCATCGGTTTCGATTTTTCGACGGCCATCAGTGTCAGCGCCGCGCCGAACATCAAACCGAAGAAGATGACGGCCAGCATGTCCGTCTTCGCCGCGGCGTCGATTGGATTGCGCGGCACGATGTTGACGAAGGTCTCGGGGCCGAACTTCGCCGTGGTGGCCGCGGCCTCGACGCGTGTGGACGCGTCTCCGGCGAAGCGCTCCATCAGTTCCACGCGGGTCTCCGGCGCCACCCGCTCCCACGGCCGCATCACGTTGACGACCACCAGACCGAGCGTGGCGGCCAGGCAGGTTGTGACGAAGAAGTAGGCGATGGCCTTGCCACCGACCCGGCCGACCTTGCGAATGTCGCCGAGGCCCGCGACGCCGAGGGCGATCGACGCGAACACCAGCGGCATGACCACCATGAACAACATGCGCAGGAAGATCTGCCCAACCGGCCCCGCAATGAAGCGATTGACCCACTCGACGGTGGGGTTGTCGACGCCCACCGTCAGGTTCGTGGTCACACCGGCAGCCAACCCGACCGCGAGGCCGAGCAGGATCTTGGTGTGGAGTTTCATGCCGGGGCCGGTGGAGCCGATCGATTCGCTCATGGTCTCAATCCTACTTCTTCCGTTCAGCCTTCTGTTTCTCGACCATCGCGGCTGTATCGGCCAGCAGCTTCTTCGCGTCGTAGACGATGCCGTCCTTGATGGTCCACCGGACGCCACCGACGCGTTCCACCTGCTCGGTCTCGTCGTTGAGCTTCACCGCGCCGTTGCCGTAGAGCACTTTCAGGTTGTGAAGCGGATTCTGATCAACCAGCACGAGGTCGGCGAGTTTGCCGGCCTTCACCACACCGAACTCCACCGGCTGCTTGCGCCATTCCGACAACGTCGCCGCGCCATTCATGGTCGCCGCCTGGAACACTTCGAGCGGATGGAAGCCGGCTTCCTGCAACATCTCCAGTTCCAGCACGTATCCGAAGCCGTAGGTCTGATAGATGAAGCCTGAGTCGGAGCCCGTGGTCACCCGGCCGCCCATCTTCTTGTAGTCGTTCACCAGCTTGAACCAGACCTGATAGAAGTTCTTCCACGCGATCTCGTCGTGTGTCGTCCAGTCGAACCAGTATGCGCCGTGGTTGCGGCGGCTGGGCGCGTAGAAGTCCATCAGCGACGGCAGGGTGTACTTGTCGTGATAGTCCGCCTCACGCGCGCGCATGACATCCCGGCCCGCCGAATAGATCGTCATCGTCGGATCAAACGTGGTGCCCAGCTTCACGTGCTCCTGCAGGTACGCCTTCCACTCGGGGGAGCCGGGCTCATGAATCTGATTCCACAGGCGCGCGACCTGCCCGAACCGGTGCTGTTCGTCATTCGCGTTCATGTCCACCGGCCAGTCCTGCACGACCGTGTCCTTCAGCAGGGATTCAAAGTGACCGTAGAAGTGCGTGACGGTGTCGAGGCCCACGCGCGCGGCGTCAATCGCGTTCATCTGGGCGACGCCGCCCTGCTGGAGGTGCGCCGTCGTGCCGAGGCCGTTCTTATGGGCCTCGTCGATGACAGCTTCCATGACGGCCGGCTCCATGGCGCCGAGCTTAAGGCAGTCGAGTGTGTTTGCGTTCTGCCGCACCCAGTCGCGGACGCCTTCCGGGGTGTCGCCGCCACCGGGGCGCTGACAGTTGAAGATGCGCGGCGCCGCGATTTCGTTCTTCTCGCTGCGCGCGCGTTCACTGACGCTGAACTGGTTGGGCCCGAGGGCCACACCGCGCACCGTCGTCACGCCGTGCGCCAGCCACAACTTGTACGCGTACTCCGCTTCGGCGTTCTTGGGAGCGCCCCCCGCGTGTACATGCAGGTCGACGAAGCCCGGCATCAGATACATTCCGGTGCCGTCGATTTCATGGTCAGCGGCCTGCACGCCGCCCAGGCGGCCGCCCGCAGCGCCCGCGCGTCCGGCTGGTGCCGGGCTGGGCCGGAGGCCAGGTGTGCCCGCCCCCTGAATCGCCTGAATCCTGTTGCCGGAGACGACCACATTCATCGGGCCAAACGGGGGACCGCCGGTGCCGTCGATGACCATGACGTTGCGAATGACCATGCGGTTGAACGGGCCGACGCCCTCGCCCGCCCGGCGGGCCGATGCCGGCACCAGTCCCGCCTGGGCTTCGAGCTCGACCTGTGCCCCGCCCGGAAGCAGCGCACCGCCAGCCGCCATCGCGCCCACACACACACCACTGATCAACAGGGACTTCCATCGTCTGGTCATGAAGATTTCCTCCTCGAGTGTCGGGATTCTACTGCACAGCCGCACTCATCGCTGAGTCGATATCGGGGTACTGGAAGGTGAAGCCGAGATCGAGTGCGTGTTTGGGCACGGCCCGTTGTCCGGCGAGCAGGGCCGGGCCTGCCATCTCCCCAACCACCAGCTTGAGCACAAAGCCGGGGACCGGGAACAGACTCGGCCGCCCGAGCGCCTTCCCGAGCGCGCGTGAAAACTCGGCGTTGGTCACCGGCTGGGGGGCGGTCCCATTAAACACACCCGCGGCATCCGTCCGACGCAGCAGCCAGACCACCAGTTCGATCCAGTCGGCGCGATGAATCCAGGACATCACCTGCCGGCCTGACCCGAGCGGGCCCCCGACGAAGCACTGGAACGGCGGAATCATCTTCTGCAGCGCGCCACCGTCGCGGGCCAGCACAATGCCCGTCCGGAGGATGACGACGCGGCAGCCGAGCGCGGCAGCCGGCTGCGCCTCGGCCTCCCAGTCCACGCCGAGTGTGGAGAGGAAGTCGTCGCCGGGGGGCGCCGACTCATCAAGCGGGGGACCGTCGTGTGGTTGCGGACCGTAGATGCCGACCGCAGATCCCGAGAGGAACACGGCGGGGCGCTGTGTGGCGGCACGGATCGCCCCGACCAGTGCGCGGGTCGCGCTGATGCGGCTCTGGCGAAGGTCTGCCTTGCGTGCTGTACTCCAGCGCTTGTCGGCAATGCCGGACCCGGCGAGATTGATGACCCCATCCGCGCCGTCAACCTCCCGGTGCCAGGCCGTATCGGCGCCGGTGTCAGTCGACCATGTCACATGCCGGACGCGGTCCCGTGTGAGCGCCCGACCCCGCGTGAGCACCACCACGTCGTGGCCTCCCGCCTGCAGCGCGTGCACAAGCGGCTGTCCAAGGAATCCCGACCCGCCGGCGATGACATATCTCATGCGGCCTCCCTCGCAGCGCGTTGGCCTTCTTCCACGTTGACCCGCGACAGCACGAACATACCTGCGATGAAGAAGACGATGAGCGACAGTATTGCATTACGACTCGATCCTTCGCCCGCGACGATCGCAAAGAGGGCGGGACCGAGAATCCCAGCGTAACGTTCAAAGACGCCGAAAAACGCGAAGAACTCGGATGACTTGGCCTTCGGGATCATGGACGCGAACAGCGACCGGCTGAGCGCCTGTGTGCCGCCCTGCACAAGCCCCACCATGATCGCCAGCGCGTAGAAGTGCGCGGCGTTTGTCATGAAATAGGCCAGCACCGTGATGACGAGATAGACGCTCAAGCCGAGGAAGATGCCGCGTTTGGCGCCGATGCGGCCCGCGAGTGCGCCAAAGAGGAAGGAACAGGGCACGCCGACGAACTGGACCAGCATCAACGCGGTGATCATCGAACCCGTGTCGATCCCGATGCCGCCCCCGTACAGCGTGGCCACGCGGATGATGGTTTGAACGCCGTCGTTGTAGAGGAAAAACGCCACGAGCATCAGCACCGCGTGTTGGTAGTGCTTCAGCTCGTGAAACGTGGCCCGCAGTTGCGTCAGCGCTGCGCGCACCTCGCCGACGACGGTCGTCGCACCACTGGGTCGGGTGATGACCGGCTCAGCCACGCGGCGCAGCACGGGAATCGTAAAGAGGATCCACCAGACGCCGACTGTGACAAACGAGAGCCGGGTGGCAATGCCTGCGTCGGGCAGCCCGAACCATGCGGGCTGCTGAATCATTAGCAGGTTCCCGGCGAGCAGCAGGCCGCCGCCGATGTACCCCATCGCATAACCTGCGGTGGACACCTTGTCGAGTTCGTGCGGCTGCGCGATGTGCGGCAGCAGCGATTCATAAAGCACGATGCTGCCCGCGACCGCGATGTTGCCCAGCCCAAACAACATGAGCGCGAGAATCCAGTCGCCGTCCTGGATGAACCACATGCCCAGACAACACGCCGAGCCAACCAGCATGAAGGTCGTGAGCAGTTTTTTCTTGACGGGCTTCGCGTCCGCGATGGCGCCGAAGATCGGCGCCATGAGCGCCATGATCACGATGGCCGCAGTCGTCGTCCATAGATAGCGGCTGTCTTGGACGTTTTCCGGCAGTCCGGCGGCGGCGACGCGTTTGAAGTAGATCGGGAAGACACCCGCGATGATCGTCGTCTGGAACGCGGAGTTGGCCCAGTCGTACATGGCCCACGCCCGGAGCTCCGGGCGATTGAGGCCGAGGCGGTTCAGCACGCCGGGAGTCTATACGGAAACACGTAGGGCGCGCTTGGGCGTGCGTAGGGCGCGCTTGGACGTGCGTAGGGCGCGCTGAACTTGAGCGCGCCAGGGGCTGGCCCGCTACAGTTCAGCGGGCCCTACGTACGGAACCGACCCTGGACTACAACCGCGACGCAC
>Ga0255188_1000521_pt1 | contig 12717 bp, 11 predicted proteins | sample Miss_Cont_RepB_8_FD_188427 | JGI IMG/M metagenome (GOLD analysis project Ga0255188, IMG submission 188427) | Freshwater microbial communities from Mississippi River, Louisiana, United States - Miss_Cont_RepB_8h | ecosystem: Environmental > Aquatic > Freshwater > River | place: USA: Louisiana... | reverse complement strand
GTGGATCAAACCATCATTGACGGGGTCGAGGATGATGACGGCATCCTTTTCCATACGCAGGGCCGAAGCGGCATCAATCCAGTGGCCGTTCCAGCCGGCGGCGCGCAGCTGGGGAAACACCTCTTTGGTGTAGTCGCCGCCCTGGCAGGTGATGATGATGTCGCACAGGGCCAGTTCGGCCACATTGTTGGCGTCGCCCAGGGTGGTGTGCTGCTTGGCCATCGTGGGGGCCTTGCCGCCTGCACTCGATGTGGAGAAGAAAACGGGCTCGATGAGCTCAAAGTCCCTTTCGGCCTTCATGCGGTCCATGAGGACAGACCCCACCATGCCACGCCATCCAACGAGGCCTACCAGCTTGCTCATGTCAATTGCCCTTTCACGGTTTTCAAACGAAGTCGTTTGACTGCTCGCCCGGCTCGTCTGGCCGGAGGGCGCACGACGAACCGGGGCGAATCAGCCCTTGGTAATCGTGGTCTTGGTGGTTTTGGAGGCAGCCGCGATCACGCCAGTGGCGGGGATCAGGGCGAACGCGCGCAGGCTGCTGCAGTGGGCAGTTGCCGGGATGCGGGCGTTGTCATTTGCGCTCATCCCGCCTATTGTAACGGGAAAACCCTGATGGGCGCTTGGTCTTCGGTGACCGCTGATGTCCGTCCCACTGCGGCGGGGGTTCCTTTCGCGGCCTCACCGCTCAACGAGAAACCGGCCCAAACCCTCCGCCGCCGGGCGTGTGAATCTCGAACACATCCCCCGGCTGCATCGCCACCTCGCCAATATGCCCCAGCGCCTCCGCGCGCCCATCCGCCCGAATGACCCGGTTCACACCCACGGCACCGGCTTCACCGCCGGCCGCACCGAAAGCCGGATGCACCCGCCCGTTCGAGAGGATGCCAGCCGTCACCGCTTCCAGAAACTGAACGCGCCGCACGCCACCATCGCCACCCTTCCAGCGGCCGGCGCCGCCCGAGCCTCGGCGGATCTCGTAGGACAACAACCGAACCGGGAAGCGGAATTCGAGCACCTCGGGATCCGTCAGCCTTGAATTCGTCATGTGCGTCTGGACAACGCTCGTGCCATCGAAGCCGCCCACCAGCGCGCCGCGCTCATCGAAGCGTCCACCCGCGCCGCTCCCACCGGAGATGGTTTCGTAATACTGAACCCGGTCGTTGCCGAAGGTGAAGTTGTTCATCGTCGGCTGGCTGGCCGCCATGACGCCCAGCGCGCCGTACAGCGCATTGGTGATGCAGCTGCTGGTTTCCACATTGCCTGCCACCACCGACGCGGGTGGCCTCGGGTTCAGCATTGAGCCCTCGGGAATGATGACCTTCAGCGGTTTCAGGCAGCCGGCGTTCAGCGGGATGTCATCGTCGACCAGCGTGCGAAACACGTAAAGCACCGCGGCCATGCAGACTGCGGTGGGCGCATTGAAGTTGTTGGTCAACTGCGCGCTCGTGCCGGTGAAGTCGATCTCGGCGCGGCGTGCAGCCGCATCCACACGGATGGCCACTTGAATCTGCGCTCCGTTGTCCAGCTTCAGCGTGAACTGTCCGTCCTTGAGGCGGGTGATGACGCGGCGAACCGCCTCCTCGGCGTTGTCCTGCACATGGCGCATGTAGGCCTGCACCATGTCCAAGCCGAACTCGCCCACCATACGGCGCAACTCCTGCGCGCCCTTCTCATTGGCCGCAATCTGCGCTCGGAGGTCCGCCAGATTCTGCTCCGGGTTGCGGGCGGGAAACCGACCGCTCTTCAAAAGGCTCAGCAGATGAGCCTCCTGGAACATGCCTCCATCCACCAGGCGCACGTTCCGAAGCTGCACGCCTTCTTCGTCGATGGTCGTGGAAAACGGTGGCATCGACCCTGGCGTGCTACCACCGATGTCGGCATGGTGCCCGCGGCTGCCCACGTAGAACTGGGGCTCGTCGCTTGCATCGAGCCACACCGGCGTGATGACGGTCACGTCCGGCAAGTGCGTACCGCCGTGGTACGGGTCGTTGAGCACGAACACATCGCCGCGCCGCATGCGCCCACGGTTGTCGGCGATCACCGCGCGGATGCTCTCACCCATCGAGCCCAAATGCACCGGCATATGCGGCGCGTTGGCGATCAGGTTGCCCTGCGCATCGAACAAGGCGCAGGAGAAGTCGAGCCGCTCCTTGATGTTCACCGAGTGGGCCGTGTTCTGCAACTGCAGCCCCATCTGTTCAGCGATGTTCATGAACAGGTTGTTGAACACCTCCAGCAGCACCGGGTCCACCGTGGTGCCGGCCGCAAAGCGCTGTGCACGCGGGCTAAGGCGCACCAGTTCCAGATGGTCCAGCGCCGTCAACGTGGCGGCCCAGCCCGGCTCCACCACCGTGGTGGCATTCTTCTCCGCGATGATGGCAGGCCCATCGATCACATCACCGGGTCGCATGTCCTCTCGCACCACCAGGGCTGCCCCGTGCCACTGGCCGCCTGAATACATACGCACCAACTCCCGCCTCGGCACCTCGCGCGGGCCATGGACCGGGTGCCGTGCTTCAGCAGGCGCATCGCCGCCCACCACCGCCTCCACCGACACCGCTTCCACCACCAGACGGCGGCCGGGCATGAGAAAGGCAAAGCGCTGACGGTAGGCCACTTCAAACCCCGCCACGATGGTGGCCTGATCTCCATGCGGCACCACCAAAGCCGAATCGCTGCCTTCGTAGCGCACATGCACCCGTCGGTGAACGCGCGCCGGTGCGTCGCTGAATCGTTGGCGCTCAATCTCTGCCAGGGCGGCCTGCGCCAGAGCATCCAGCACACGCTCCACGGCCTGCAGCGCCTGCTCATCCAGCACCCTCTCCACTGACTGCTCACGGATCACCGTCTGGTCCGCCAGCCCCATTCCGTAGGCCGAGAGCACGCCGGCCAAAGGATGCACGAGCACCCGATTCATCCCCAGCGCATCTGCAACGAGACACGCATGCTGCCCGCCTGCGCCGCCGAAGCATTGCAGGGTGTAGCGCGTGACGTCATAGCCTCGTGCCACCGAGATCTTCTTGATGGCATTGGCCATCTGCTGCACGGCGATATCGATGAAGCCCTCAGCGACTGCCTCGGGCGTGCGTCCGGTGCGTGCAGCCCATTGCGCAAAGCGCTGCCGAACCACGCCGGCATCCAGGGCCTCATCTCCCGCAGGACCGAAAACCTTCGGGAACCAATCTGGCTGGATCTTGCCCACCATCACATTGGCATCGGTCACTGCCAGCGGCCCGCCACGCCGGTAGGAGGCCGGCCCCGGGTTGGCCCCCGCGCTCTGCGGCCCGACTCGGAAACGCGCGCCATCGAATTCCAGGATGGACCCACCACCGGCGGCCACCGTGTGGATGCTCATCATCGGTGCGCGCATGCGCACACCCGCCACCTGGGTCTCGAACTCACGCTCGAATTCGCCCGCAAAGTGGCTGACATCGGTCGAAGTCCCGCCCATGTCAAAGCCGATCACACGCTCATGCCCGGCCAAGGCTGCGGTTCGCGCCATGCCCACGATGCCGCCTGCCGGCCCCGAAAGAATCGCATCCTTGCCATGGAAGACCGACGCATCGGTCAGGCCTCCCGAGGACTGCATGAAGAACAGCCGCACGCCCGGCATCTCGGCGGCCACCTGGTCCACATAGCGCCGCAGGATGGGGCTGAGGTAGGCATCGACCACGGTGGTGTCGCCTCGGCTGACGAACTTCATCAGGGGGCTTGTTTCATGCGAGGTGCTGACCTGTGTGAAGCCCACCTCCCGGGCAATGCGGGCCGCTGCGGCCTCATGCGCCGTGAAGCGCCATCCATGCAGAAAGACGATGGCCACGCCGCGCAGCCCGGCGTCGAAGGCGGCCCACAGGCGTTCACGCAGGTGCGCTTCATCCAAGGGCTGCAGCAGTTCGCCCTGCGCACCCACCCGCTCCTGCGCCTCGATGACCCGCGAATAAAGCAGCTCCGGCAGCACGATCTGCCGATCGAACAGGCGCGGTCGGTTCTGGTAGGCGATGCGCAGCGCATCGCAAAATCCGGCCGTGGTCACGAGCAAGGTGGGTTCTCCCTTGCGCTCCAGCAGGGCATTCGTGGCCACGGTGGTGCCCATCTTCACGCAGGCCACCCGCTCGGGCGTCACCGGCTCTCCCGGCTTGAGGCCCAGCAGATGCCGAATCCCCGCTACGGCGGCATCGCGATAACGCTCCGGGTTCTCACTCAGCAGCTTGTGCGTGACCAAGCTGCCATCGGGCCGCCGGCCCACGATGTCGGTGAAGGTACCGCCGCGGTCGATCCAGAATTGCCAAGGGGCCAATTCGGTCCTCACAGCGACGCCGCCGAACGGGCGGCCTGGTCGTAGATGCCCGACAGCACTCTCAAAAGCCGGGCCAGCTCCCCAATGTCGTGGTTGAGCGCGTCATCGGCCTTCAAGGCATTGATGAGGCAGTTCTCCCGGATCTCCCGATAGCGGTCCACATAGGCCTTCCCCTGGGTGGTGGGGGCGTAGGTCACCTCCTTGCCGGTCTTGGTGGATTCCACCACCCCGAGGCTCTGCAGCTTCTTGAGCGAATAGTTGATCAGGTGGGTGTCCTCGACATTCATGATGAAGGCAATGTCGGCCAGCCGCTTGTCGCGGGCGCGATGGGTCACATGATGCAGAACCAGCACATCCAAGGCCGTCAGATCCTTGAGGCCTGCAGCGCTCATGCAGTGCATGACCCAGCGGTGGAAGGCGTTGCCAGACACGATCAGACCGAACTCGAATTCACTCATCTGCGCACTCCGCGGCGAGACCAGGTGTGCAGAAGAAACGATGGGGTTGGCGGCTGCCGGGTCGGCAGGTTTGCGACGAACTCTGGAACGGGTCATGGCGGAACTCGGTCTAACTTCAGAAAAGTGTAGGCTCGATACCAACGTTTTACCAACGATTTGTTGACATTAAGGGAATTCACCGATCGCGATCGAAGACGTGACAGTTAGAGTCTCCGCACCCCTCTTCACCGGAGCCACGCCATGAATCGTCGCCTGTTCAGCATCACCCTGGCCGCCAGCGCGATCGCGCTCAGCCTGCCCGCCGCCGCCCAAACCAAGTGGGACCTCCCTGCGGCCTATCCGGCCACCAACTTCCACACGGTCAACCTCACCCAGTTCGCCACCGACGTGGACCGCCTGAGCGGCGGCAAGCTCAAGATCACCGTCCACGCCAACGCCTCGCTGTTCAAGGCGCCCGAGATCAAGCGCGCCGTGCAAGGCGGCCAGGCCCAGATCGGCGAAATCCTGCTGGTCAACTTCCAGAACGAGTGGCAGCCCTTCGGCGCCGACGGCCTGCCCTTCCTGGCCGACAGCTACGACGAATCGATGAAGCTCTACCGCGCGCAGAAGCCGCTGCTGGAGAAGAAGCTGGCCGAGCAGGGCATGATGCTGCTGTACTCGGTGGCCTGGCCACCGCAGGGCATCTACAGCAAGAAGCCCATCAACAGCGCGGCCGACTTGAAGGGCATCAAGTGGCGAGCCTACAGCCCTTCCACCGCCCGCATCGCCGAACTCGTCGGCGCGCAGCCGGTGACGGTGCAGGCCGCCGAGTTCTCGCAGGCTCTGGCCACCGGCGTCGTGGAAAGCACCATGACCTCGGGCGCCACCGGCGTGGACAGCAAGCTCTTCGAGCACCTGAAGTTCTACTACGACGTTCAGGCTTGGCTGCCCAAGAACGCGGTGATCGTCAACAAGCGCGCCTTCGACGCCCTGGACAAGGCCACGCAGGACGCCGTGCTCAAGGCGGGTGCAGACGCCGAAACCCGCGGCTGGGCGGAATCGCGCAAGGTCAATACCAGCACGCTCGAGACTCTCAAGACCAACGGCATGACGGTTGCGCCTCCCTCGGCGCAGCTCAAGGCCGACCTCACCAAGATCGGCGACACCATGCTCAAGGAGTGGCTGGACAAGGCAGGCGCCGAAGGCAAGGCCATGGTGGATGCCTACCGCAAGCCCTGATGTCCTTCCAAGCGCGCTTCAGCGGCGCCGCGAATGCACGTTGACCCGATGATGCGGCGCCTGCTGAACGCACTCTATGACACCTGCGCGGCGCTGGCGGGTGTGTTCATGATGGGCCTGCTCCTCATGGTGCTGCTGTCCATCGTCAGCCGTGAGGTCGGCTTTCATGTGCGCGGCACCGATGCCTACGCCGGCTACCTCATGGCCGGCTGTGCCTTTCTCGCCCTGGCCCACACGCTCAAGCGCGGCGAACACATCCGGGTGACCTTGCTGCTGCAGGCCGCTTCGCCGCGTGCGAAGCGGATCCTGGAGGTCTGGAGCCTCACGGCAGGCGCGCTGCTGGCCTCGCTGCTGGCCTTCTACAGCGTGCGCTTGGCGTGGCAATCCCACCTTTTCCACGACATCTCCACGGGCAATGACGCCACGCCGCTGTGGATCCCACAGCTGGCCATGGCTTTTGGGGCGGTGGTGTTTGCCGTGGCGATGGTGGATGAGTGGGTGCTGGAGATCACGGGCCAGCGGGCGGTGAGGACCTCCACCGAAGCCAGCCGCAACGAATGACGAATCAGACCGCGCAATCACCTGGGGGTGGCTCGTGAGCGACCTCTCCATCACCCTGCTGCTCATCGCCAGCCTCTTCCTCATCCTGGGCTCGGGCGTGTGGATCGGCCTGACGCTCTCGGGCGTGGCCTGGATCGGTATGCAACTCTTCAGCAGCCGCCCAGCGGGCGACGCCATGGCCGTGACCATCTGGGGCTCCTCCTCCAGTTGGACCCTCACCGCCCTGCCCCTCTTCGTGTGGATGGGCGAAATCCTGTTCCGTACGCGTCTGAGCCAGGACATGTTCAAGGGCTTGGCGCCTTGGATGCAGGCGCTGCCCGGGCGCCTGCTGCACACGAATGTGGTGGGCTGCGCCATCTTCGCGGCCGTGTCAGGGTCCAGTGCCGCCACCTGCGCCACCATCGGCAAGATGACCCTGCCCGAACTCAAGAAGCGCGGCTACCCCGACGACATGGTCATCGGTACGCTTGCCGGCTCCGGCACACTGGGCCTCTTGATCCCGCCGTCCATCATCATGATCGTCTACGGCGTGGCCGCCGATGTGTCGATCGCCAAGCTCTTCATCGCCGGCGTCATTCCCGGCATCCTGCTGGCCCTGCTGTTCTCCGGCTACATCGCCCTGTGGGCCCTGCGCAATCCGCAGGCCATACCGCCCCGTGACCCCGTGATGAGCCTGGGGCAGAAACTGCGCGAATCCAGCAGCCTGATTCCGGTGGTGCTGTTGATCGTAGCCGTGCTCGGCTCCATCTACAGCGGCATCGCCACCGCCACCGAAGCCGCTGCCGTGGGCGTTCTGGGGTCGCTCGTTCTTTCCGCCGCGCAGGGCTCTATGAGCTGGAGCGTGTTCAAGGAATCGCTGATGGGCGCCGTGCGGCTGTACTGCATGATCGCGCTCATCCTGGCGGGTGCGGCCTTCCTCACCTTGTCGATGGGTTACATCGGCCTGCCACGCCATCTCGCTGAATGGATCTCGTCCATGGGCCTTTCGCCCTTCGTCCTCATCCTGGCCCTGATGGCCTTCTTCATCGTGCTGGGCTGTTTTCTCGACGGCATTTCCATGGTCGTGCTCACCATGGGTGTGCTCATGCCAACCGTACTCAAGGCTGGCATCGACCCCATCTGGTTCGGCATCTTCATCGTGCTGGTGGTGGAGATGGCGCAGATCACCCCACCCGTGGGCTTCAACCTCTTCGTGCTGCAGGGCATGACGGGGCGCGAGTTGCCCTATCTGGCGCGCGTCTCGCTGCCCATGTTCTTCCTGATGATCTTTGCCGTGCTGCTGATCTGGTTCGTGCCGGGCCTCGTCACTTGGCTGCCATCACAGATGCGGCTGTAGTGGACGTCACCGAATCGGCAACCAGATTTCGTTCTTTCGCATGAACCACGGCACCCAAGGCCCGTTGTAGCGGGCGTAAACGGGTTCACCGTCCACCTGCAGCCCCTGCCGCTGCGCGGTATCCCGCAGCTTCTGCAGGTGCTCTTCGTAATTGGACTGAGTCCACGTGCCCGAATAGGTGATGGCCACCACGCGCTGCTCGGCCACGGGCTTGAGCGTCACACGCGGGTCCAACGGCTCCGGCAGGGTTTCCATCGTGAAGGATGAGGGCATCATGAACTGCACCGCAAAACCGCCCTTTCCGCCGGCCACCGCGTTTTGCGTCACGGGTGCCGTCATTTCAATCTTCACCGGCTGCGCGGACTGCGTCACCGGTGCGGTCATCGCAATCTTGCGGTCACCCTTGTTGCGGCCGAAGATGTAGCCGCCCAGGAAAGAAAAACCCTGGTTGCCCGCCTGCTCAGCCGGGCCCGGCACCACCACCTCGGCGACGATGTAGGGTTCGTAGCGGCGCACTTCGATGCTGTCGGCCACCAGCACCTGCTCCACGCGAAAGCGCGGCTGTTCAATGGCCTGGGCAGCAGGCGCCGCAGCACCTAAGGTGAAGGCTGCGCCAAGCAGCACGGCGAGGGTGGATCGCGACATGGGGTGCCTCTGTTGAAGGGTTAAGCGAGTAGTGTGGGTCCGAGCGCAGCAATTGGCAGGCGCGCAGGAAATGTCCTGCCATCACCCTCGGGGATTACCCCAGTGGGCCATCGACCATCCCCATCAACGCGACTGGCTCATACCCAGGGTCTGCTCGCTCGACAAGCGGCGAACGCAGCGCTAGCCTGTCCCTACCTTCCCTGATGGAGAGCCGCATGACCTCCTCGCGCGCCACCCGCCGCCGCTTCCTGAGCACTGCCGCCGCTGCGGCAGGACTGGCCGGCATCCTGACCGGACTCGTGCCCAACCATGCCCATGCGCAGGCCGGCTCAGGATCGTCCGCCTACCCCAATAAACCCATTCGCCTGGTCGTCACCTTCCCCCCAGGCGGCGCCCCCGACATCCTCGCCCGCCTGTTCTCCGAAAAATCCACGCTCGGCCAAAGCGTGGTGGTGGACAACAAGCCCGGCGCCGGCGGCAACATCGGCGCGGACTTCGTGGCCAAGTCACCGGCTGATGGCCACACCTTGGTGCTGGCCACCGTGGGCACACATGCCATCAACGGCTCGCTGTACTCCAAGATGCCCTACGACATGGTGCGCGACTTCGCACCGGTGGGTCACATCGCCTCAGCGCCCAACCTGCTTGTCGTCACCAACAACCTGCCAGTGAGGAACGTGGCGGAGTTCATCGCTTACCTCAAGGCCAATCCCGACAAGGTCAGCTTCGGCTCACCCGGCATCGGCACCTCGGTGCATGTCAGCGGCGAACTCTTCAAGTCCATGACCGGCACCAAGATGCAGCACGTCCCCTACAAGGGGCGGCAGTTCGCCATTCCCGACCTGGTCGGCGGGCAGATCCAGGCCATGTTCGACAACATGCCCTCGGCCCTGCCCATGGCCAAGGAAGGCAAGATCCGCGCGCTGGCGCAAACCACCGCCCAGCGCTCGCAGGCTGCGCCGGACGTGCCCACCGTGGCCGAGACGGTACCGGGCTTCGAGGCCACCACCTGGTTTGCGATGTTTGCGCCCGCGGGTACGCCGCGTGAGGTGGTAGCGCGTCTCAACGCCGAGCTGCAGCGTGTCTTCAAGCTGCCCGAGGTGGTGGAGAAGATGAAGACCCTGGGCCTGGAGACCTGGATTTCCACGCCGGAGGAACTCGCGCGGCACCAGGGGGCCGAGATCGCCAAGTGGAGCAAGGTGGTGCAGGAATCGGGGGCCCGAGCGGACTGACCTTCTGTCGAGAGTCGGCTGACGGCGCGCCAGGACCAAGAAGACTGGCGCCGCCAGAAAGCCCACAACAACTTTATGGGATATATAGCATGAATGCTACATAGTATTCATACTACATCCTGTGAGCCGCACCGAAGAAGCCCCCGTCTACAACCGCATCGCCGAAGCGCGCGCTGCCGCCGGTCTGAGCCGCCAGGCGCTGGCTGAGGCCGTGGGCGTGCATTACCAGACCATCGGCTACCTCGAACGCGGCGAGTACAGCCCCAGCCTGTCCCTGGCCTTGCGAATTGCGCAAGTGCTCCAGCAGGACGTGCAGGCCCTCTTTTCCATCCAGCCGTTCCACAATAACTGAAAGGATCCTCGATGAGCGATCGCAAACCCCGACGCTTCTTCTGGTTTGAAGGCGTCACGCGCGCTGAGGTGGAGCGCAGCCTGAACGACACGCGACCATCCGTGCTTCGTCGTCAGGCACCGCGCCGGCAATTGGTGGCGGCGACCGCCCTCATGACGGCCGCACTGGCCTTTTCGATCTTCATCCCGCAGGTGAAGGTGCGGAGCTACGCGGAAATTGCGCTGCTGGCCGGCGTCTTGATCGCCTTCCTCATGCTTCGCAAATCCGTTCGGCTGGTGTCAGACGCCCCTGACGAGTTGTTGGACGAGCGCCAGATCGCCATCCGCAATGCCGCCTACGCGGTGGCCTACCGAGCCCTGTGCACCATTTCATTGCCTTACATAGCGCTGGTGCTGCTCATTCAGCCCGATGGCGCCTTGTTTGCCCATGCAATGCCGGGCACATGGTCCAGCGTGCTGTTGTCCTACCTCATGTGCTGTGCCAGCCTGCCCGCCATGGTGCTGGCCTGGCGCCTGCCTGACGAGCCTGCGCCCCTGACGGACTGAGCGCTGTTCGTCCTCCCACACCGTCGATTCATCACCGCAACCCACCGCCCGTCGCATGGGCGTTGGCGGAGCCCTGCCCGCTCCACACACTGCAACCTTCAATTCATCAAACCACTTTCCTCAACCCCTCCTATAGGAGACCCCGTGATCCACAAGACCACACCCATTGCCATGGCCATCATGCTCATCACCATCCCCTTCGGCACAGCGCAGGCTGCCAACCCGGCTCCCGACTTCAATGAGTCACGAACCATCGCCGCCCACGGCGCAGCCGCGCAGCCCGGCAAGACCGTCATCACCTCGGCCGAGCAGTTGCCCCGCCGCACCGTCAAGCTCGACAAGTTGCCGAGCCAATACCTTGAAGCACCCCGCGCCGAGGTGCTCGCCCTGGCCGATGCCCTGGAGAAGAATCTGCGTGACGATCTCCAGAAGTTCGACATCCAAGACGCCGCCACTCTGCGCAGCTACTACGGCGCTCTGCTGAGCCTGGCGCAGTTCAAAGGCGACTGGGCCGCCGTGCCCGCCCTGGTGGAGCGCCTGAAGGCCCTTCAGGACAAGCCTGGCCCGCGCGCCACCACCGGCACCATGGCCTCGATCGTGGCCGAACAGCAGACGCAAAAGCGCGATGCCGCCTGGGTCCAGGCCGAGGTGCAGCGCCGCTACGGTGCGATGAATTGGGCCGATGTGGCCGATGGCGTCAAAGGCTTCAAGGGCCAAATGGAATTGATGAACCCGGCGCTGACCAAGCCTGCCTTCGAGCAGCAGGTGGACGTGATGGCCCGCAACATGCAAATGACCGTGCCCGAAGGCCTGGTGGGTTCCATCGTCAGCGCGCGGCTGCAGAACGAGCTGATGGCCCCGCTCAAGGGTGCGGTGGTGGCGGGTCTGCAGGCGGTCATCGACGCCCAAGCCAAGGCCACCCCGGCCAAGCCCGACGTGTGGACGCCGCGCCAGTTCACGATCGCGCCGAACGCCAAGGCCTCAGAGGTGGGCGTCGGCATCTGGGATTCGGGCGTGGACCTGGCGCTCTTCAAGGCCACCCCAGGCAAGGGCATCGCCTTCGACCGTGAATCGCGTCCGTCACAAGACCTGCTGCGTCCTCTGGGCGAATCAGCCCCGCGCTGGCCGGTGCTCAAGCAATTGGTCAAGGGCTCGATGGACCTGCAAGCCGCCCTCGACACCGAAGATGCCCAGCGCTTGAAGCAGACCGTGGCCACGCTCAAGCCTGAGCAGGTCAAGACCTTCCAGGAAGAACTCAGCCTCGCGGGGGTCTACACCCACGGCACCCATGTGGCCGGCATCGCAGTGGAAGGCAACCCCTTTGCCCGCGTCTACACCGCCACCATGCTGTGGGAACACCGCACCGAGCCGGTCAAGCCCAATGATGAACTCTCTCGCCGCACCGCCGCCGCCTACCAACAGATCGTGCAGTCCTTCAAGGATCAAAAGCTGCGCGTGGTGAACATGAGCTGGCGTTATGGCGCTTCGGCCTACGAGGGCATGCTGGCCTGGCACAACGTGGGCGCCACGCCTGAAGAACGCAAGCAGCTCGCGCGCAAGCTCTTTGCGATTGAACGCGATGCGCTGCGTGCGGCCATCGCCTCCGCCCCTGAAATTCTCTTCGTGGCCGGTTCGGGCAACGAGGACAACAGCGCCGACTTTGAGGAGTACATCCCCGCCGGCCTGAACCTGCCCAACCTGCTCACCGTGGGCGCCGTGGACAAGGCCGGCGAGGAAACCAGCTTCTCCACCTTCGGCAAGACGGTGGTGGTGCACGCCAATGGCTTCGAGGTGGAAAGCCTGCTGCCGGGTGGAGACCGCGTGAAGTTCAGCGGCACCAGCATGGCCAGTCCCCAAGTGGCCAACCTGGCGGCCAAGCTGTTTGCGCTCAAGCCTGAATTGACGGTCGCTCAGGCCCGCGAGGCCATCCTCAAGGGTGCGGAACGCAATGGACGCGTGAACCTGGTGCACCCGCGCAAGAGTGCGGAGTTGTTGGGCATCAAACTCTGAGCTCTTCCCTGGTTCTGGGACAGCAGGGCCCGGGTGCCTTCCGTGGTACTCGGGTGCCTG
>Ga0255188_1000520_pt1 | contig 12720 bp, 11 predicted proteins | sample Miss_Cont_RepB_8_FD_188427 | JGI IMG/M metagenome (GOLD analysis project Ga0255188, IMG submission 188427) | Freshwater microbial communities from Mississippi River, Louisiana, United States - Miss_Cont_RepB_8h | ecosystem: Environmental > Aquatic > Freshwater > River | place: USA: Louisiana... | reverse complement strand
GATGCCATCGGACCTTGCGGCCACCGTGTAGCGGGCCGCTGCGTTCAACCGCCGGATGCGGAAAACCGCACGTCCGGTGGTGTGGGAGGGTGCCGGGGCGCAATCCCCGGCACCCGACCCGATCGGGAGAAGCTTACGGCGTGGGTGCCGGCGGCGGCGCGCTGCGGCCTCCCTGCGATGTCGGCCCGGTGAACCGGAGTGGGAGGGATTAGGATTAAGATTAGGATTACGAGCTGTGCGGGACGCTGCGGCCCGGACTCCTACTCGTAATCCTAATTCTAATCTTGCTCTGCCTTTGGACCGGTTCATGGGTAGCCGCCACGGACCAAAGCCCGCGCCTTGGAACCATGAGCCAAAGGCTGAAGACCCAAAGATGAGGGGCGGACAAAGATGGGCTTTGGAATCTTTGTCCGCCCCTCATCTTTGGGCCCTTATCAGGCGGTTCATGGAGAGATTCCACGGTCCGCCAACCGCCGCGCATTGGGGCCATGAACCCGTGCCGGCGACTTCCAGTCGCCGCGTTGTGGGTGGATTGCTCGAAGCGCCCTCGAACTACAGTTGCCCACGGACGGCGGCTGCAAGCCGCCGGCACAGGTTCATGGAGAGGAGCCTGGCTGGGGCTTTCCTTCGCAGTCCGGCATCCCTGCAGATGACCGCTCAGCCTCTTGGAAACAGGGTCAAAACGGAGGTTTTGCGGCTGGTGGCAACCGCTGGTTTAGCCCGAAATCCGAAGCTGCGTGGCGTCAGGCATCTCTGCCTGACGTAGAGGGCGGCATCCTGCCGCCGGGCTGGGAAGCCCGGCTCTACGGCAGGCAAGGATGCTTGCCACTACAGTGCTGCTTCGGGCTCAAATCAAATCCATAGGGTGCTGACTGCCCACATCAGCGGCGTGGGCCGGGGGGGGGGCGTCGGGCCTGCCGAGATGAGCGCGCGGTCGGGCTGACGGCCGCCTGTGCCGCACGGTTCACGCCCCGACGCGCTTCTTGATTTCCTTCAACTGCGCGGCCTCGGGCTTGGCGGTGTAGAACTTGTCCAGTGGGTAGCAGCCGGAGATGAGGCCGTTGCGCGGGGCAGTGGTGCAGTCGCTGAAGGTGCGGCAGATGAGACGCTTCTCGATCGCGCCCTTCTCGGCGGCCTCGACCAGCATGTTCGGATAGCTCAACACCGCGCGGCCGATGCCGACCATGTCCGCCCAGCCGTGGCGGATCAGGTATTGCGAAACGTGCGGGAGGAATTCCTGCAGGTAGCTCAGGCCTGAGCCGACGATGACCATCTCCTGGGCCTTTGAGCTTTGAGCTTTGAGCTTCCTCACGGTCTGCACCTGCCGCTCCAAGTCGATCAACGGATCATACGCCGGCTGGTAACCATCGCTCGGTGGATACGCGGCGGGACGTTGCAGGTGCGGGGTGTAGTAGGGCGAACCGGCGGTGGTGTTGAGGATCTTCACGCCGATCTGGGCGCAGAGTTCGGCGAACTGGAACGTCTCCGTGAGGTCGATCTGCGTCGGGTCGTTTTGGTTCACGCCGAAGCCGTAGCGATACGGCAGGCAGTGGCTGAAGTCTTCCGGAATGCCGGGGCCAAGCTTGCCGGGCACGCTCAGGGCCGGGTCGGGCTTGTGGGGCACCTTGTCGAAGCAGCTCAGGCGCACGCCGAACTCGATCTTGTTCCCGCTCGCGCGGATGCCCGCAACGATGTCGCGCAGGATGCGCGTGCGGTTCTCGAAGCTGCCGCCGAACTTGCCGGGCCGCGTGTGCGCGCCGAGGAATTCGTGCAGCAGATAGCCGTGGCAATGCTTCAAGTCCACAAAGTCCGCGCCCACGTCCCACGCGAGCTTGGCCGCGCGGATGAAATCCTCGATGAGCCGCTCAATCTCGTCGTCCGTGAACACCTGCGCGTCGCTCGTGACCTTGAACTTCGCGTCGAGAATCGGGTGCCGGAACGCGACGCGCGGCTCGTAGGTCGTCTTCCCGTTCGGTATGCAGAAACGCCCCGAGTGCGTGAGCTGGAAGCCGATGACGAGGTCGTCCGTCGTGCCGTAACGCTCGGCGTGCGCACGCTTCAGGAGGCCCATCAACTCGGCCAGCCCGGCCTTGTTCTGCTCGATGATGATGAGCTGGTTCGGATTCGCGCGCCCGTCGGGACGCACGGCCATCGCTTCCGCACCGCAAATCAACTTCGCGCCGCTTTCGCCGAAGCGCTGCCAGCGCCGGCGCATTTCCTCGCTCAGGCCGCCGGTCGTCGTGCCATCCCAGCCCTCCATCGGATGGAGCGCGATGCGGTTGCCGATGCGCTTGCCGTTGATGGTCACGTTGGGCACGGCCTGCGCGAGCGGCGAACCGGCCCCGGCCTCAATGGCATCCTCGCACGGCAGTTCGATGCCGAGCGCGGCGCAGTGGTTGCGGAAATCCTCCACCGTCTTGAGCGAAGGGATGCGGGTGAGTTTGAAGGGTTCGGACATGGTCGGGATTTGAGTTAAGGCTGTCCGCGCTCTGCCACGAAGAGGCGGGTGAACTGGCCGTCGCTGACGTTGTAGTAGATGCGCTGGTTGTCGGCGCTGAAGGCGGGGTGCGGATCGTTGCGCCGCCAGGAGAGCGCGCCTTTGCTTTGCACGAAGCTGTGGAGCAGCACCCACTTACCGCCGTTCATGTCGGCGACCATGATGCCCCATTCGAGCGGCGGGCCGCCGGCCGCCTCGCTATAGCCGTCGGTGACCATGAGCTTGCCGTCTGGGCTGATCGAGGGATGCGAGCCGCGCAGGTTCGGCACGTCCGCGAGCTTGCTGTATTTGAACTCCGCGCTGTCGGTGTCCATGCGAATGTTGCCGACCTCGAAGATGTGGCGGGAGTCCGGCTCCCAAGCGGGGTGGCCCCACTTGCCGCGCTGCCAGATGCATTTCCCCTGCGCGAAGTCGTAGCAGACGATGCCTTGTCGCTGGCTGGCACCTTTGGCCATGTAGTTGTCACCGCCATTGCCGGCGGCGAGCTTGAAGAAGACGCGCTTCAAGTCCGGGCTGAGGACGGGGAAAAAGATGGAGGCGGGCTTGCCGGCGAATTCCTTTTGCAGCCAGTCGCCATACTTGGCCTCGACCTCGGCGATGGTCGCGCTGCGGGTGAGCTTGCCGGTGCGCGCGTCCCAGAGTTCCAGGTCGCGGTGCGGGCCGGGATTCCAGTGGCAGCCGTAGAGTGGGAGCAAATCACCGCCGGGCTGGCCGAAGCCGAGTTGCCGGTCCTCGGCCACAACTGTCTTTGCGAGCGTCGCGACATCCACGACCACCACGCGCCAGCGCTTGTTGACGACCTCGTGGAAGGCCACGCGCTGGCCGCCGGAGAGCCATTGCTGGCAGGCGACGCGGTGGGCGTCCTCGGTGTGGACATTCTCCGCGAGCACGGTTTCCTGGCCGGTGGCGCGGTTCAGAATGCGGACTTCGCCGATGTAGCCGGCCGGGTGCTTCGAGGTGAAAAAGAGCACGTGCTTGCCGTCCGGGCTTTCCGGGTTCGCGACGTAGTAGCTGTGGATGGAATGGCGATTTGTCACGGACGAGACAGGGGCAATGCGGACGTTGGACTTCCACAGGGCGAACGGGCCGGCGGGGGCGGCGGCCGCCAGTGGCACCAGCCAGAGTGTGAGCAGAAGGAGCGCACCGGATACCAGCGTCCGGCCGGGGGCGGCCGGGGACACGGACGGGAGATGGGGGGAGCAAAGCATGGTCAGGGTCGGGATGATGGCTTTCGTTCGGACGACCGCCGGCGCGGATGGGTGGGAGACTTCTTGCGCGCCGGGCCGGCCTCGATGGCGCGGATCACGGCGCTGTTGTCGAGCGCGCCGAGGCCGAGTTGTTCGGCGCGTTCCAGCAACTCGCGATGGGTTTCGCTCAGGGGCAGGCGCTGGCCGGTGCGGGCGGCGGCGGCGAGCATGAGGCGCACGTCCTTCAAGTGCTGGGAGAGCCGGGCCACCGGAGTGAAGTCGCCGGAGATCATTTTGTCTCCCTTCGTGTCCATGATGCGCGAGTAGGCCACGCCCGCCTTCAATACTTTGAGCGCGTCCTGCTGCGAAACGCCGAGGCGCTTGGCAAAGGTCAATCCTTCCGCCAGCACCGCCCGGTTGAGCCCGAGCACCAGATTCACGACCAACTTCATTCGTGCGCCGCTCCCATACGGGCCGGCATGGAAGGATTGTTTCGCAAAGGTGCTGAACACATCGCGAGCCGCCTCAAAATCCGCCTTCCTCCCACCCGCGAGCACGAGCACATCCCCAGCGCACACCTGGGCGCTGGAGCCGACGATGGTGGCATCAAGGTAACGCACGCCGCGCCGCGCGAGCCTTGCGCCGAGCTGCGCGGTGGCGTCCGGCTCGCCGGTGGTGGTGTCAATGATGTGCAAACCGCGGCGCAGTTGCGGCGCGGCTTCGTGCAGCACGGACTCAACCACTGCTGAGTTCGGCAGCGAGAACAACACACGCTGGCAGGTGGCGAAGACTTCCGCCGCCGAGCCGGCCGTTTGTCCGCCAAGCCGCTTGTGAGCGCGTTGCCGGGCGGGAGCCACATCGAATCCCACCACGCAAAACCCCGCCTGCTGCAAGCGGGCTGCCAGCGCGCTGCCCACGAGACCGAGGCCGATGAGGCCGATGAGGCGGGGTTTCATTTACAGTTGGGTGCGGTCGGGGCGACGGGGCTCACCATCTAGGTCAGTTGAATGGAGCCTCCTTACGTCGGCTGCTACGACGTCAGCAGGGCAGCCGTTTCACAATGTCCGCTAGAATTTCCCGGTCGGACTCGGGCCGCTTCGCGGACTTGGGATGCGTGTCGTCGCAGCCGATCCAGCCGCGGAGCTTCAGGAACATCGCGGCACTGTGTTTGTAGGCGGGCACGGGCGGGCGGAAGGTGAGGAAGCCGAGGTATTGCAGCAGGTCGTTGAGTTCGTAAAACGCCGGGTCGCCCGCCGCCCACGCGGCGTCGCGCTTCGCGAACACGTCGGGCGCGAAGGTTGAGAGGCCGAGCAGGTAATCACTGCCATACATGACCATGTCGATGGCGAGGTCGTTGCCGGTGTAAACGCGGAAGTCGGGGCGCGTGGCGTCGCGGAGCTGGAGCCGCTGCCATTCCAAGTCGCGGCGCAGTGAGGAATGTTTCGCGCCGATGCACTGCTTCACGCCCATCAGGCCGCGATAGACCTCGAGCGAGTAAATCTTCCCGAACGGCGCGAACATGGTGCCGAGTTCAAACCCAACGAAGCGGTCCGCCACCGTGCCGAGCTTCGCGTAAGCGGCCACGATGCCGTCGTCGGGCTGCTGCGTGAGGCCGTAGCTTTGGAAAATGACCGGCGTGCCGGCGTGCTCTTGAATCATCGCCATCTGCCGCGCGTAGGCCTCGAAGTTGAACGCCGCGCCCGGCTGGTCGCCCACGAACGCGCCCGCGACGTAGCTGCGGCCGGCGCATTCGGTCCGGGTGATTTCGAGCGCCCGGCGCTTGGTGGCGTCGTCAATGAGGTTGCCAAAGCCGGTGTCCATGTTGACTGCTGGGCCGAGACCTGCCTGCACCGTGCGGCGGCAGTGGGCGGTGAAGCCGGGCCAGTCCACGTCCCCGTTGGGCAGGAAGGGCAGCAGGATGGCGGAGAAGCCCTCGATGCGTCGGCGCGGGCGGAGCATCGCGATGGGATCGGGCGCAGTCAGATTCATGCGTGCCGAGGCTAAGGATTGTCAGATGATAGGAAAAAGATTATTTTCCGATGCCTGTGATTGGAAATTCCTCTGATTAACCTTCGACCTCCGAAAGCCCATGGAACTCTACCAACTCAGCTATTTTCTCGAAGTTGCCCGGCAGAGAAACTTCACGCGGGCAGCGGAGCGGCTACGCCTCGCGCAGCCGGCGCTCAGCCAGCAGATGAAGAATCTGGAGGCGGAGTTCGGCACGCCGCTCTTTGTGCGCGGGCGCAAGGAGACGCATCTCACGGCGGCGGGCGAGGCGCTCCTGCCCCGCGCGGAAGGCCTGCTCGCCCAGGCCGAGACCGCCCGGCATGCCGTTGCCGAGGTGGCGGCGCTGCGGGGCGGCCGGCTGGCCATCGCCACCATCCCCAGCATCAGCGCGTGCTGGCTGCCCCGGGTGATCCAGCGCTTCCGCGAACGTCATCCGCGCGTCGAGCTGCGGTTGCTGGAGCAGAGTTCGGAGGGGGTGGCGGAGCTGGTGGAAACGCATCAGGCGGAGCTCGGGTTCCTGCAACTGCCGATCAGCAGCGAGCGGTTGCAGCAGCGGCTGGTCTTGAACGAGCGGTTTATCGTGCTGGTGCCCAAGTCCCATCCGCTAGCCGGCCAGGCCTCCATTCGCCTGGCCGAGCTCGCGGCGGAGCCCTTCGTATTCTACAAGGGGCGCGCCCGCGACACGGCGCTGGCCGCCTGTCGGCAGGCGGGCTTCCATCCGCGCGTGGCCTGTGAAAGCGGCGAGCTGGAAACCGTGCGGGCACTGGTGGCGGCAGGCCTCGGGGTGGCCATAGTGCCGCAGCTCGGGGCGCAAACCCTGCCACCCAACGTCCTGAGCGTGCCGCTGCGCGCGCCCCAAGTGCGGCGGCAGATTGGGGTCATTTGGATTCGCCGGAATGAGCTGTCACCCGGGGCGGCGGCGTTCCTTGAACTCCTCAAGTCCACGTCGGCAGCAGCGTAAAATGTAAGGCGCAACCTTGGTCCGGCTGGCCGCTGGCAACGCGCTGGCGGGAGTCGGCAGATGGTGACTCAAAATGCTTTGCCTCACCTGCGGTGCGCGTGTAGAAAACGCCCTTTGTCTTCCAGCGGTTTAAGCATGAAACGCCTGCCTTGTTCCCAGTCAGCCGCGCCATCCGCGTCGCGTGGTCTGCCTGCCGCCGTGCTCGCTGGGTTCCTGGCGCTGTGCCTCGGGAGCGCGGGCTGCTCGGTCAAACGGCTCGCCATCAACCAGCTGGGCGACGCGCTCTCCAACGGCGGCGGCAGCTTCGCCACGGACGATGACCCCGACCTCATCCGCGATGCCGCGCCGTTCAGCCTCAAGCTGATGGAGTCGCTGCTCGTAGAGGCCCCCGAGCATCGCGAGTTGCTTCAGGCGCTGGCCAGCGGGTTCACGCAATACGCCTATGCCTTCGCCGCCCTGCCCGCCGACGAGGTGGAGGAGAAGGACCTCGCTGCCGCCGGGGTGAGCCGCGCGCGGGCGAAGCGGCTTTACCTCCGCGCGCTCAACTACGGTCTGCGCGGGCTGGAGGCGCGGCATCCGGGGTTTGAAGCCAGACTGCGGAGCGACCCCGTCAGTGCCGTGCGTGTCGCGAAGAAGGCTGACGTGCACCTGCTCTACTGGACCGCCGCGTCATGGGCGGCGAACATTTCCCTCTCCAAGGACAGTCCTGATGCCATCGCCGATCTGCCGCTGGCGGCCGCGCTGATTGACCGCGCGCTGGTGCTGGATGAGAAGTTCGATCACGGCGCGATCCACTCGCTGCTCATCACCTTCGAGCTGGCCCGGCCGGGCGCGGGTCCGGATGCGGTGGCGAAGTCACGCCAGCATTTCGCGCGGGCCGTCGAGTTGAGCGGCGGCCACCAGGCCGGCCCGTATGTCTCGCTCGCGGAGAACGTCGCGGTGAAGCAGCAGAACGCCGCCGAGTTCAAAGCGTTGCTCGAAAAAGCGCTGGCCGTTAAGGTGGACGCCCGTCCCGAATGGCGGCTGCTGAACACCATCATGCAGCGCCGGGCCAGGTGGCTGCTGGGGCGGATGGATGATTTGATATTGCCGGCCTTGCCGCCGGAAACGCCAAAAGCACAATGAAGTCATTTTTCCCTCCCGCTCGTAACCCCAACATCCTCCCTGCTTGGAGCAGGATTAACATCAGGATTACGAGCAGGAGCTTCGCAGCCGGTGCCGCGCTGCTGCTGCTCGGCGCATTGGCTGCGGACGCCGCCGCGCCTGTCAAAATCCGCCTCGCCACGCTCGCGCCCAAGGACACCTCGCCGCACAAAAGCCTCCAGCAGATGGGCGAATCGTGGCGGAAGGCCACCGGCGACCAGGTCCAGCTCACTCTCTTCACCGACGGCACGATGGGGGGCGAGGCCGACATGGTCCGTCGCATGCGCATCGGCCAGATTCAGGCGGCGATGCTCACCGTCCCCGGCCTCACGCAAATCGAGGACTCCGTGGGCGGGCTGCAATTCCTGCCCATGATGTTCCGCTCGCTCGATGAGTTTGATTACGTCTTCGAGAAGCTCCGGCCTGGACTGGAGAAGAAATTCCGCGACAAGGGTTTTGAAGTCCTCTCCTGGGGCGACCTCGGGTGGGTGCGGCTCTTCTCCAGGCAGCCCGGCCGGCGCATTGACGACTACCGCAAGATGAAGGTCTTCGTCTGGTCCGGCGACGCTCGCTCCGCCGACGTGATGCGCGCCCTACGCGTCAACCCCGTGCCCGCCGAGCAGACGGATGTGCTGCCCGGCCTCCAGACCGGTCTCTTTGACATGGTGCCCAGCGTGCCCATCTACGCGTTGGCCGGGCAGTTCTATGGCCCCGCCTCGCACATGCTCGAAATCAACTGGGTGCCGCTCGTGGGTGCGACCATCGTGTCCAAGAAGAGCTGGGACGCCACGCCTGCTGACAAGCGCCCCGCGCTCATGCAGGCCGCCGCCGAGGCCGGCAAGCAAATCCGTGCGCAAGGCCGCAAGGAAAGCGACGAAGCCGTCACCGCCATGGAGAAGCGCGGCTTGAAAGTCATTAAACCCACGCCCGAAGACCTCGCCGACTGGGTGCGCTTCGCCGATGAGGCTTACCCGACCATCCGCGGCAAACTGATTTCGGCCGAGATGTTCGACCAGATAGCGAAGCTAGTGAAAGAATACCGGGCGCAGGCGAAATGAGCGGCTCATCCTCACCTCGTAGGAGACGACGTGAGGAGTCTCTGGCTCAATCCGTGGCGGCAGGCGTCCCCGCCTGCCGTGGAGCCGGGCGTCCCGCCCGGCGGACTTTCTCCCCCTCCATGAACCGCCTGATAAGGACCCAAAGAGTTGGGGCGGACAAAGATTCCCAAGCCCCTCTTTGTCCGCCCCTCATCTTTGGGTCTTCAGCCTTTGGTTCAGGGTCACAAATCGCGGGCCTTGGCGGCTCTTGGAATCTCTCCCACCGCGTTCGGTTGCTCTGCGAAGTCGCATGAATCCACTCCCTACCGACACTCAAACCGCTGCCGCACCGCCCACCGGCTTTCGCCTGTGGCTGCGGCAGGGTGAGAATCTCCTGCTGGGGTCCATCCTCGTCGCGCTGATGACGCTGCCGCTGGTGGAGGCTTTCCTGCGCAAGGCCTTTGCCTCCGGCATCCCGGGGGCGACGACGTTGGTCCAGCACTGCACGTTGCTCATCGGGATGCTCGGCGGCGCGCTGGCGGCGCGCGACAGCCGGCTGCTGGCGATGTCCGCCCTGCCGACGATTCTGCCGCCCAAGTGGAAGGTCTTTGCCGCGCTCTTCAGCGGCACGGCGGCCACGACGGTTACGTTCTTCCTCACGGTCGCGGGCATCGAGTTTGTGAAGACCGAGCGCGAGAGCGGCAACTTCCTCGTCGGCACGATGCCCATCTGGTGGATTCAAACCGTCACGCCCATCGGCTTCGCGCTCGTGACGTGGCGGCTGCTGTGGAACTCGTCTCAAAAATGGTGGGGCCGGGTCGTGGTCTTCGCCGCCAGCGGCGCGCTGGTCTGGCTGGCCACGCACCCGCCCATTGACCCGGCAAAGCTCGTCTGGCCCGCGATTGCCACACTGCTGGTGGCGACGGTGCTGGGCTCGCCCATCTTCGTCACCCTCGGCGGAGCGGCGATGATTCTCTTCTGGGGCGAGGACCTGCCCATTGCCTCCATTCCGCTGGACCATTACCGGCTCGTCACCAACGCCACGCTGCCGACGATTCCGCTCTTCACGCTCGCCGGTTATCTCCTCGCGGAAGGCGGCGCGTCGAAGCGGCTTGTCGCCGTGTTCCAAGCGCTCTTCGGCTCGTTCCGGGGCGGGCCGGCCATCGTCACGGCGCTGGTCTGCGCGTTCTTCACCTCGTTCACCGGCGCCAGCGGCGTGACCATCCTCGCGATGGGTGGCCTGCTCATGCCGGTGATGCTCGCGGCGCGCTACTCGGAGCGCAACGCCCTCGGGCTGCTCACCGGCTCGGGCGCGCTGGGCCTGCTCTTCCCGCCGTCGCTCCCGCTGATTCTCTACGCCATCATCGCCGGCTCGAAGGCGCAGGCGGCGGGCGTGACCATCCAGAAGATGTTCCTCGCCGGTCTGTTGCCGGGCCTGCTGCTCGTGGGCCTGACCGCATGGTGGGGCGTGAGCCGGGGGCCGAAGGATGACGCCGACCGGCCGAAGTTCTGCGGGGCCACGGCGCGTGCGGCCATGTGGGAAGCGAAGTGGGAGCTCGCCGTGCCGTTCGTCGCGCTGGCCGCACTCTTTGGCGGCATCGCCACGCCGGTGGAAGCGGCGGCGGTCACGGCACTTTATGTCTTCATCGCCACCGTCTTCATCCACCGCGACCTGAAGCTGACGACGGACATTCCCCGCGTGCTGACCGAGTGCGGCCTGCTCGTCGGTGGCGTGCTGATGATTCTCGGCGTGGCGTTGGGCCTGACGAACTACCTCGTGGACGCGCAGATACCGGTGAAGGCCGTCGAGTGGGTCACCGCCACCATCAAGTCCAAGTGGGCCTTTCTCCTCGCGCTGAACGTTCTGCTGCTGCTCGTGGGCTGTTTCATGGACACCTTCTCCGCCATCGTGGTGGTCGTGCCGCTGCTGGTGCCGCTTGGCTCCGCGTATGGCCTAGACCCGCTGCACCTCGGCATCATCTTCCTCGCGAACATGGAGCTGGGCCTGCTCGCGCCGACGGTGGGCATCAACATCTTCCTCGCCTCTTACCGCTTCAAAAAGCCCGTCATGGAAGTCTCGCGCGCCGTGCTGCCCATGCAGGGCGTCCTCATCGTGGGCGTGCTGCTCATCACCTATTTCCCGCCGCTGACGACTTGGCTGCCGGGCTGGCTGGGGCGGTAGCCCCCGGAGCGGCCGCCGGAGTTACGCTTGTCCCGAGGGGTTCATCTGCTAACGTCCCCGTCAATGTTACGCCGGTTTATTCTGCTGCTGGCCACCGCTCTGTCACCCGTCGTCCTGTCGGCGGCGGAACGGACCTTCGATTTCGCCTCCATGCCCGTGGGGAAGCCGCCCGTTGGCTTCCTCAGTGAGCTGACCGGGACCGGAGCTGCGGGGGACTGGAAGGTGATTCTGGCCGACGCGCCCAGCGCCTTCCAACCGCTCAGTCCCGGAGCGTTGAACACCGCCAAGCGAGGGGTGCTCGCGCAGTTGGCGGCCGATCCGGCCGAGGAGCGGTTTCCGGTGCTCGTCCTCCAAGACGAGGTCTTCGGCGACTTCACCTTCACCACCAAGTTCAAGTGCGTGGACGGCAAGGTGGAGCAGATGGCCGGCGTGGCGTTTCGCTACCAGGATCCCAAGAACTATTACATCGTCCGCGCCAACGCCCTGGGCAACAGCTTCCGCTTCTACAAGTTCGTCAACGGCGAGCGCAGCGCGCCGGTCGGGCCGGTGGACATCACCATCCCGCGCGGCGTGTGGCACGAGATGACCATCGAGTGCAAAGGCAACCAGATCCGCTGCCTGCTCAATGGCAAGGAAGCCATCCCCACGCTCACCGACAACTCCTTCCCCTTCGGCAAGGTCGGCTTCTGGACCAAGTCCGACTCGGTGAGCCAGTTCGCCGATGCGCGCATCACCTACACGCCCCGCCAGACACTGGCGAAGACGCTCGTGCGCGATGTGCTGGCGAAGTTTGGCTACATCGTCGGCGTGTCCATTTACATGCCCAAAACCGGTGGCAAGGGGCTGGCGATTGTCGCCAGCAACCACGAGAAAACGATTGGCGACCAGGGCGGCGAGGTCGAGCAGCAGGTCTTCGACAAGGATGTGATCTTCTCCGGACCCGAGAAGGCGCGTTCGCTCTATCTCATCACCCTGCCGCTGCATGACCGCAATGGGGAAGTGGTGGCGGCCGTGCGCCTCGATCTGGGGGCCTTCCCCGGCCAGACGGAGAAGAACGCCATCCTGCGCGCCATGCCGGCCGTCAAGCTGATGGAGGGTCGCTTCAAGGACGCCCGCGACCTCCTGGAATGAGCCAGACGGCGACCTTCCCCGGTGGCGGCGTGGAGGAGTTGAACACCTTCATCGCCGAGCAGCGCCAGCGGATGAAGCCCTTTCGCCGCGTCCTCATCACCGCCGACCAGGCCCGGATTCTGGACGTGAACCGCAATGAACTGCTCTTCCCCGGCGTGACCTACGGACATCCGCTGCTGGAGGCGCTGCTCCGCGCCGCCGGAGCCACCTTCGACCCCGCCACCTGCCACACCCCGCCCGCCGGAAACCACACCCGGGAATTCGGCTGCACCGCGCGCTACCCGTGGGCGCACGACCGCATCCTGTGAAGGCCCGGAAGGTGGCTGCGCAGCCATGGCGCGTCAGCCTCTGCGCCGGCGAGGCTGGCAACTCCGCCTTCGCCAGCTTGGGAGGCGCAGCTTGCCCCTTGCCCCGGAGCGCGGGTCTGCGACCCGCAGCAACTCCGCTAGACCGCTGCCGTTCGAGCCTGCCAGCGCGGCTGAGCTGTTGGTCGTTACTGCGGGTCGCAGACCCGCGCTCGTGTGCCCGGCAGGGGCATGGTCTATCGGGATGAAACGTTCCCGACGGGGGCTTGT
>Ga0255188_1000519_pt1 | contig 12756 bp, 13 predicted proteins | sample Miss_Cont_RepB_8_FD_188427 | JGI IMG/M metagenome (GOLD analysis project Ga0255188, IMG submission 188427) | Freshwater microbial communities from Mississippi River, Louisiana, United States - Miss_Cont_RepB_8h | ecosystem: Environmental > Aquatic > Freshwater > River | place: USA: Louisiana... | reverse complement strand
GCGGTCGATCATCAACTGCAGGAGGGCATGGGCTTGGGGATGCAACATGGCTTGGGCTCAGAGTGAACGCCGCCGGGCTACCGGCGGATTGCGTGAAAAGTATTGCCGTATCCCGCGGTGCAGCGCTTCCACGAGAGCGGCCTGATAGTCGGTGCTCGCCAGGCGCTTCTCCTCATCTGGATTGGAGATGAAGGCTGTCTCAACCAGCACACTGGGCACGTCCGGTGCCTTCAGAACCGCAAAGCCCGCCTGCTCGACCCGACGCTTGTGCAGACGCCCCACACGGTCCAGGTGGGTCAGCAGAACACCACCCAACTGCAGACTGTCATTGATCTGTGCGGTCGTACTCATATCGAGCATGGCACGCAGGACCTGGGCATCGGCAACCGGCGCGTTGATGCCGCCCACGGCGTCTGAGGCGTTCTCCTTGTCGGCGATCCAGCGGGCGGCTGCACTGCTGGCGCCTTGCGTGGAAAGCGCATACACCGAAGCACCCCGCGCCTGCGGCGTGAAGAAGGCATCGGCGTGGATGGAGACGAGGAGGTCGGCCTGAATGCGGCGTGCTCGGCGCACGCGCTCACCCAGCGGCACAAAGTAATCACTGTCGCGCGTCATGTAGGCGCGCATCCCTGGCGTGGCGTTGATGCGGTCTCGCAACTGGAGGCCGATGGACAGCACCACGTCCTTCTCCTTGAGTCCGGTTGGACCAACGGCCCCCGGATCCTCACCGCCATGGCCGGGGTCGATGGCCACGATGATCAGCCGCTCCAGGCGCTGAAGGTCTTCTGCACGGGGTGCCTGGTCTGTGGGGGGCGGTGTCAACCCCGGCGGCGTTTCGGGACCTGAGGCAGGCCGCGATGGTGCCGGCTTCCCAACCCTTCCGATGAAGTCGCCCAAGGCATCGTCGATCCGCTGCTGGGCCTGTCCTTCGGCCTTGAGCTTGTCCTGTAGAAACTGCAGCAGGGGATCCTGCTCAACGGTCGGGTGCAAGTCAAAGACCAGACGGTGTTGGTAGCTCGCCACCGGAGGGAGACTGAACACCTGGGGGGCCACGCTCTGCTTGAGGTCCAACACCAACCTCACCACACGGGGTTGGAATTGGCCCACTCGCACACCGGCAATATAAGGATCATCCGGCCGTACCTTGGCCACCAGATCCTTCAACTGCTGGGAGAGTTCAAGCCCGATGACGTCGATGACCAACCGTTCCGGATCGCTCAGCCGCTGGTGCTGCACACTCAGCGCACTGTCCGATTCCACGGTCACCCGGGTGTATTGGGCGGCCGGCCAGACCCGAACGGCCCTGACCACACTGGCCCAGGCGGGGGCCGGCATCCCCAACGCCAGCATCAGGCCGCCCATTCGGTGAATGAAACTGCGCCGTTCAACCATGGCGATCCACCAAGGCGTTCAGCAATCGCAGGCCCGTTGGCGTGGACGCGCGGATCTCCACGCGCCGCTGTCCATCGGCTGTGGTCTGCAGCGCGATGGCCAGATCAGGTCGAGGCAGCAGACCCTGGGCTTTATGGGGCCACTCGCAGATCTTCAGGCCCGGCGCGGCGAAGATGTCTCGGAATCCGGCATCTTCCCATTCCTGCGGGTCCGTGAAGCGGTAGAAGTCGAAGTGCGCCACGGGCCATCCCACGTCATAGCCCTCCATGACCGCATAGGTCGGGCTCTTGACGCGGCCCTGCACACCCAAAGACTTCAACAGGTGGCGGACGAAGGTGGTCTTGCCCGCCCCCAGCTCACCCTCCAGGGTGATCACCGCATCCCGGGGCCGGGCCTCCGCCAAAGCGGCTGCACAACGAGCACAGTCGGTCTCGTCGCGCCATTGAAGGACAGCGGTTTCTAGAATGTCGGCATGCGTCACGGTGCACCACAAACAGCAGGCGCCGATCCGGCAACAGGAGCCGCCACTCTCGGCTCCCTGGACCTTCAAGCCGTCTGGCGGCAACTGCAGGACGACGCGCGCGCCTTGGGATTCTCACAGATCGCCGTGGCGGATGTGGACCTGAGCACTGCCGAGCCGGGGTTCTGCGCCTGGCTCGAAGCCGGCTTTGCCGGCGGCATGGACTACATGGCAGCCCACGGCCTCAGGCGGCTCCGACCTGCCGAGCTCGTGCCGGGGACTCGGCGTGTGGTGACGGTGCGGATGGACTATCTGCCGCTGACCGCCTCAGCCCCTGATGGCAGCACGGGCCCCTCGTGGCAAGAGCGCGAGTGGCGCCGGCTTGCCCAGCCAACGAAGGCCACCATCTCGGTCTACGCGCGCGGTCGGGATTACCACAAGGTGGTGCGTCAGCGGCTGGCGCAACTGGCCCAGCGGCTACAGGACCGTATCGGCCCCTTCGGTCACCGGGCCTTCACCGACTCGGCGCCGGTGGCGGAAGTCGAGCTCGCACAGCGCAGCGGCTTGGGCTGGCGTGGCAAGAACACCCTGTTGCTCAGCCGCGAGGGCGGATCCATGTTCTTTCTCGGCGAGTTGTTCGTGGACCTGCCCCTGCCCCTGACGACAAGCGTCGACGAGCATTGCGGGCACTGCACAGCCTGCTTGACGGCCTGTCCCACCCAGGCGATCGTGGCGCCGTATCAGCTCGATGCCCGGCGTTGCATCAGCTACTTGACCATCGAACATGCGGGACCGATCGATCCGGCCCTTCGCCCCCTCATGGGCAACCGGATCTACGGATGCGACGACTGCCAGCTCGTCTGCCCCTGGAACAAGTACGCCCGCGTCACGCCCTTGGCGGATTTCCGTGAACGCCCATCCCTACAAGATCCCGAATTGCTGACCCTTTGGACGTGGACCGAGGCCGACTTCCTGCGCCACACCGAGGGCAGTCCGATCCGGCGCATCGGCTATGAGCGGTGGCGGCGCAATTTGGCGGTTGCCCTGGGCAATGGCGTGCGCACGGCGGGTGCCGACCAGCTTGCGTGGGTCCAAGCGGCCCGGGTTGGCTTGGAATCGGCGCGGGCTGCGTCGTCCGAAATGGTCCGGGAGCACATCGATTGGGCGCTGTCCCAGGATGCCGGCGCGGCCCTCTGAGGGTGATTCCCTAGGCGTGGTCGTGGAATTGCGTAGATTCCGGCAGGGCGGGCCCTCCATAATCGCGCGGTCGAATCACTTGGAGCCTCTCGCATGAAGCGCTTGACCCTCAAGATGCTGTCCCTGGCTGCCGTCTTTGCTGTCGGCGTGACCCCTTCGGCGGCAACGGCCCAAACCGCCTATCCCACGAAGAACGTGCGCCTCGTGGTGCCCTTCGCACCCGGCGGCACCACCGACATCATCGCCCGCATCGTGGCCGAGAAGCTCGGCGCGGCCTTGGGCAGCACCGTGGTGGTGGAAAACCGCGCGGGTGGCGGCGGCTCGGTGGGTGCCCTGGAGGTGGTGCGGGCGCCGGCCGATGGCCACGTGCTGGGCATGGCCACCGTGTCCACCACAGCGGCCAATCCGGCGATCAACAACCGCATCGGCTACGACCCCATCACCGATTTCACGCCGATCATCAACATCGCGGCCACGCCCAATGTCATCGCGGTGCACCCCAGCTTCCCGGCTCGCGACTACAACGCATTTGTGGCTGAACTGAAGAAGTCGCCCGGCAAATTCAGCTACGCGAGTTCGGGCACCGGTGGCATCGGCCACCTGCAGATGGAGCTCTACAAGAGCTTGTCGCAGACCTTCGTGCTCCACATTCCCTATCGCGGTGCCGGCCCGGCGCTCAATGACACGGTGGCGGGCCAGGTGCCCGTGATCTTCGACAACCTGCCCTCGGCGCTGCCCTTCATTCGTGAAAACCGGCTGGTCCCCATGGTGGTGGCGGCGCCTCAGCGTTTGTCGCAACTGCCCAATGTGCCCACCTTCAAGGAGGTGGGCCTGGAGCCGGTCAACCGGATGGCGTACTACGGCATCTATGGGCCCAAGGGACTGCCGCGTGATGTGGTGGACAAGGTCAACGCCGCGGTCCGCAAGGTGCTCGAGGATGCATCGGTGCGCAAGCGCATCGAGGACACGGGTTCCCTGATCATCGGCAACACGCCGGCCCAGTTTGCTGAGCAGATCAAGGCCGAGTTCGATGTCTACAAGAAGGTGGTCAACGAGCAGAAGCTCAGGCTGGATTGACCGGCTCCCTGGACTTCATCGTTTGAGCGGTCGGCCTGGCGTGGGCTGGGGTGGCGCGCCGTGACGGCCCCTCCATCCCGCGTTGGGCGTCCATCCCTCACACGATCCGTCACGGGCGGCGGTGCGGCGGATGCGGCGGCGGCTTCGATGCCGATGGCCAGTGCAGGGCCGATCGACCGATTCTTGGACGCGCTCTGGCTGGAAGACGGCCTGAGCGCGTTGACGCTTTCAGCCTACCGCCGAGACCTCTGGCTCTACGCGCGCTGGTGGCATGGGCGACGCGATGCTGCGGTGGCGCCACCGGCGACATCTTCCGGCTTGGGGCTCCTGGCCAGTACGGAGGCCGACTTGCTGGCCTATATGGCGGCTCGCCATGCCCAGTCCCGCGCCACCACGGTCAACCGACGGACCACGGTGTTTCGTCGATTCTTCCGCTGGGCGCTGCGTGAGCGCTTGATCACGCAAGACCCCACCTTGAAGATGGGCGGCAGTCGTCAACCGCTGCGTGTGCCCAAGACGCTCAGCGAAGCGCAGGTGGACGCCTTGCTGGCGGCACCGGACGTGAGCCAGCCTCTGGGCCTGCGGGACCGCGCCATGTTGGAGTTGATGTACGCCAGCGGGCTGCGCGTGACGGAGCTCGTGGTCTTGAAGACGGTGCAGCTGGGGATGGCCGAGGGCGTCCTGAAGGTGATGGGCAAGGGGGCACGGGAGCGTCTGGTTCCCTTTGGGCAGGAGGCGCAGACCTGGCTTGAACGCTACCTGCAAGAAGGGCGCGCGGCCATCCTGAAGGATCAAGTCAGCGAGGCACTGTTCGTCACTGCCCGGGGCGGGCCAATGACACGGCAAATGTTCTGGACCTTGGTCAAGCGGCATGCTCGGACCGCCGGTATCGAATCGCCCTTGTCCCCCCACACGCTTCGCCATGCCTTTGCGACCCACCTGCTCAACCATGGTGCGGATCTCCGGGTGGTGCAGATGCTTCTGGGCCATGCCGACATCTCCACGACCACGATCTACACGCATGTGGCGCGCGAGCGACTGCGGCAACTCCACCAGAAGCATCACCCCAGGGGCTGAGTGTCCTGGAGACTCAGTAGGGCTGCTCCAAGGCCTGCAGCTCCGCAGGCTCGAACCCCGCCTGCCGCCGGGCTTCGAGATTGAAGGGGGGCTTCAAGCGGGGCGCCCCGTGCTCTCGGGCCAATGCCTGGAACTTCAGCAAGGGATCCAGACCTTGCTCGGTGCACAGCTCGCGAAACCACCGATTCCCCACCTCGACGTGTCCGACCTCATCGCGCAGGATGATGTCCAGGATCTGAACCGCGCGTTCATCCCCGGCACGCCGCAATCGAGCCTGCATCGGTGGTGTGGCATCCAGCCCCCTGGCTTCCAGGAGGCGAGGCACCAGGGCCATCCGGGCCAGCGGGTCATGGGCCGTCTTGGCCGTCATGGACCACAGGCCGTCATGGGCCTCGAAATCCCCATAGGCATATCCCAGCGAACGGAGGTGGTCCTGCAGCAGACTGAAGTGGAGTGCCTCCTCGCGGGCCACGCGCAACCAGTCCTCATAAAAGGCAGCAGGCAGCCCCGCAAAGCGCCACACCGCATCCAGTGCCAGGTTGATGGCATTGAATTCGATGTGTGTGACGGCGTGGATCAGCGCCGCGTGGCCCGTCCCCGTCCCGGGTGTGCGGGGTGGCAGGTCGCGCGGGGCCACCAGTCGAGGGCGGTCCGGACGGCCCGGCAGACGGTTCGCTCCTTCTGGCTCCTCGATCAACGCTTGCGTGTCGAGCGTCAAGGCGCCGGCAAGCCAGGCGTCGTGCAAGGCCGCCACCTCTGAGGCCTTCAGATCGGGGTCCCGCAGGGCCAAGGCCCGCAGCGCACATGCTCTCATCTCCATCCCTAGAATTATCGCGATGTCGGAATTGCGCAAATTTCTTTTCGATGGGCTGCCGGTGCGCGGGATGCTCGTGTGTCTGACCGATGCCTGGCAGGACCTGCTCAAGCGTCGTGCGGGAGCGGATTCGGGTGCCTACCCGGCACCGGTTCGCAGTCTTTTGGGTGAAATGGCGGCTGCAGGCGTGCTGATGCAGTCGAACATCAAGTTCCAGGGGGCGTTGATCCTTCAGATGCAGGGCGATGGACCCGTGCGACTGGCCGTGGCGGAGGTTCAGCCCGACCTGAGCTTTCGTGCGACCGCCACGGTCCAGGGTGAGGTGCAGCAGGATGCCCGGCTCGAAGCCTTGCTCAATGTTCATGGGCAGGGCCGATGCGCCATCACACTCGATCCCAAGGACCGGCTGCCGGGCCGGCAACCCTATCAGGGTGTCGTGCCGCTGCACGGTGACCAGCGCGAGCCTTTGCAGAATCTGTCGGAAGTCTTGGAGCACTACATGCTTCAGTCGGAACAGCTGGACACGAGGTTGGTGCTGGCGGCCAACGATGAGCGCGCTGCTGGCCTGTTGATCCAGCGCCTGCCCGTGGGCGGAGAGTCGAATATCGGTGGCGCGCACTGGAAAAGCGATGAAGAAGGCATCGGACAGTCTGAGGACTTCAACCGGATCGCCCACTTGGCAGCCACGTTGACGCCCGAGGAATTGCTCTCCTTGGATGCCGACACCATCCTGCGCCGTCTCTTTTGGGAAGAGGACATCCGGCACTTCGAGCCCCTGCGCCCGCGATTCGCGTGCCGCTGTTCCCGTGACCGCGTCAAGCGCATGCTCAGTGGTCTGGGCGCCGAGGAGAGCAGAAGCATCCTGGCCGAGCAGGGCCGGGTAGACATCGGCTGTGAGTTCTGCGGTGCCCATTACGGGTTTGATGCGGTCGACGTGGAGCAGATGTTCACGCCGGGACCCGATCAGCCCCCCTCATCCGACGCTGTTCAGTAGAGGTTCAAGCGCCTGCGAACATGGGCCAGCGCATGGTCCAGGCGTTCGGAGCCCAGCCCTTGGACCGGATCGGATTCGATGCGGGCCACCCGCAAGGCCTGCATCAACAGGTCGTGAACCGGTTCTCGCACATGGACCCCATCTCGTTGGTTGGGGTCGGGGATCCAGGGCAGGTCATTGGCGGTGACCAGTGTGACGGCATAGTCTCGTTGAGTGGACTGGGCTTGGACCATCAGCGAGTCGTCGTTGAAGAGAAACCGGCTGTAGACCGCCGTCATCAGTGCGGTGGTGTCAGCCAACACGATGTCGTGGTCCTTGCAGGCGGCGGCGATCCGACGGGTCTGCTCAGCGGCGATGGCCGCTTGCTCCTCGCGCTGTGGGCTTCGCCCCTCGCGCTCGCACCACTCGCGAAGCCATTCGGAGACCCAGGTGCAGCGCAGTCCGTGACGGTCGGCCAGCCGCTGGGACAGGTCCCGCGCGAGCGCCGTCTTGCCCGTGCTTTCAGCCCCCAGGAGCGCCACGACCCGTCCTGAGCTCAAGGCGACCCACGCCGCATGGCGCGCCTCCACATCCACCAACCCCAAGCCGACATCAGCGCGAACAGGGTGTACAGCAGCACGGTTGGCCACAGACGCTGTTGCGCAAACAGCACCACGGCACTGCCGTTCACGCCCAGCCATGCCAGCCAGTTGTCGCTGTACTTCCGCGCCAACAGCCAGGTGGCCACGAGGCTTCCCGCTGTGGGGAGTGCATCGGCATACGGCGACGGGTTGTCCGTGGTGCGTGCCAGCAGCGAGCCGATCAGTCCCCACAGCAACAGGGTGGCCCAAAGGGCGTTGCGCCGCACAGCAGCGGGGGCTGCTCTCGGATGCCGTTCAAGATCCGGATGGGCCGGATCAAGCCCTTTCAGCGGGCGACCCACCCACTGCCACAGCCCCCAGCCCGCCATCAGCACGAACACTCCCTGCAGGGCCACCTGCCCATACAGATGCGAGTCGAAGAACACCAGGGCATACAGAAGCGAACTGGCGATGGCCAAGGGCCAGCCCCAGGCGCTGACGCGGGCATTGCAGAGCACCATCGCCAGACCCAGAAGAGCGCCCATCCATTCGGCGCGGGTGACCGCGGCGCCCCACAGTTGAAAGTCGGCGACCTGCAAGGCGGCGCTCCAAGACGCCCAAGACTCGAGTTCGGCCATCAGCGCCGGGGTGTCACATGGATGTAGACCTCGTCGCGCTTGACCATGCCCAGTTCCGCGCGCGCCTTCTCTTCCACCATCTCCAGACCTTCGCGCAGGTCCTTCACCTCGGCTTGCACCTGCTCGTTGCGTGTCTTGGCCTCGTCAATCTGCCCCCGAACCTCATCGAGTTGCCCTTGCAGGCCCCGGACATGCAGAACGCCATTGCGGCTGAACCAGAGGTCAAGCTGTACCAGAACCAGCAGGGCGAGGAACAGTGCGGTGATCCAGCGCATGATGGTTCAGGCCGGTTCCGGGCGTGGGGCGGGGCTCTGGCAGGCCATTCAGCGCAGGTTGTAGAAGGCCGTGCGCCCGGGGTAGACCGCCACGTCACCGAGGTCTTCCTCGATGCGCAGTAATTGGTTGTACTTGGCCATCCGATCACTGCGGCTCAGAGAGCCTGTCTTGATCTGACCGGCATTGGTCCCCACAGCGATATCGGCGATGGTGGAGTCCTCTGTCTCGCCGCTGCGGTGGCTGATCACGGCCGTGTAGCCGGCGCGCTTGGCCATCTCAATGGCCTGGAAGGTCTCGGTCAAGGTGCCGATCTGGTTGATCTTGATGAGGATGGCGTTCGCGATGCCCTTTTCGATGCCTTCCTTAAGGATCTTGGTGTTGGTGACGAACAGATCGTCACCCACGAGTTGGACCGTCTTACCCAGTCGCTTCGTCAGATGGGCCCAGCCCTCCCAATCACCTTCATGCATACCGTCCTCGATGCTGATGATGGGGTACTTGTCCACCCATGTCGACAGCATGTCCGTCCAGGCTTCGGCCGAGAGCTGGATTCCGCCTTCGCCTTCCAGTACATAGTGGCCATCGTGATAGAACTCGCTGGCCGCGCAGTCCAGGGCGAGTGCGATCTGCTCGCCCGGGGTGTAGCCGGCCTTGTCGATGGCCTCCAGGATCATCTGGATAGCGGCTTCGTGGTTGGCCACGCTCGGGGCAAACCCGCCCTCATCACCGACCGCGGTGCTGATGCCCTTGTCGTGCAGGATCTTCTTGAGAGCATGAAAGGTTTCGGCGCCCCACCGCACGGCTTCGCGCAGAGAAGATGCCCCCACGGGCACGATCATCAGTTCCTGGAGATCCAGGCTGTTGTTGGCGTGCGCGCCGCCGTTGACCACATTCATCATCGGCACCGGTAGTTGCACGCCCCCCATGCCACCGAAATAGCGGTACAGGGGAAGTCCGCTCTCCTCGGCGGCGGCCCGTGCCACCGCCATGGAGACGGCCAACATCGAATTGGCGCCCAGCCGGCTCTTGTTGTCGGTGCCATCCAGGTCGATGAGCGTCTTGTCCAGGAAAGCCTGTTCAGAGGCATCCAGCCCCAGGACGGCTTCGGAAATCTCGGTGTTGATGTGCTCCACGGCACGCAGGACACCCTTGCCCAAGTAACGGCCCTTGTCGCCATCGCGCAGCTCAATGGCTTCGCGGCTGCCGGTGGAGGCGCCGGATGGCACGGCTGCGCGACCCATGGTGCCGGACTCCAGCAGCACATCGCACTCCACAGTGGGGTTGCCGCGGCTGTCCAGGATCTCACGTCCGACGATGTCGACGATGGCGCTCATATCAACTCAACTCCCAATAGAAATCAGCAGGAAAAATCGTTTTCAAGCAGCGTCTGGCGCTTGACCACCCGGTCGAGCTCCACGAGCTGCGTCAACAGCGCCTTCATGTGCTTGAGCGGCACCGCATTCGGACCGTCACTCAGGGCGCGCGCCGGGTCGGGGTGGGTTTCCATGAAGAGACCAGAAATCCCGACAGCCACCGCGGCGCGGGACAGCACGGGAACGAACTCACGCTGTCCGCCAGACGAGGTTCCTTGACCGCCGGGCAACTGCACACTGTGGGTGGCGTCGAAAACCACCGGCGCGCCGGTTTCCCGCATGATGGCCAGTGAACGCATGTCGCTGACGAGGTTGTTGTAGCCGAAGCTCGCACCGCGCTCGCAGGCCATGAAGTTGTCCTCGGTCAGGCCCTTCTCGCGCGCCGCCGCGCGGGCCTTTTCGATGACATTCTTCATGTCATGGGGCGCAAGGAACTGGCCCTTCTTGATGTTCACAGGCTTGCCGCTTTGCGCAACAGTGCGGATGAAATCCGTTTGCCGGCACAGGAAGGCAGGGGTCTGCAGCACATCCACCACGGCGGCCACTTCAGGCACCTCCTCTTCGGTATGCACGTCGGTGAGGATCGGCACCCCGAGTTGACGGCGCACTTCATCGAGGATGGCCAGACCGCGCGCGCGTCCCGGGCCCCTGAACGAGCTGCCGCTGGAGCGGTTGGCCTTGTCGTAGCTGCTTTTGAAGATGAAGGGAATGCCCAAGTCGCGTGTGATCTCCTGCAGGCGACCGGCGACCTCGAGTTGGAGTTCCGGGCTCTCCACCACACAAGGGCCTGCGATGAGGAAGAAAGGACGGTCGATCCCGACCTCGAATCCACAGAGCTTCATACGGCAGCCCCCGCCGGCTTGTTCGAACCCGTGCTTGGGGAAGCTGCGCTGCCCGCCTTGCCGGTTGTGGCCGCCGCCTGATCCGTCCGGTGGTCCAGCGCCGCCCGGACAAAGCTGATGAACAGAGGATGCCCGTCCCAGGGCGTGCTCTTGAATTCGGGATGGAACTGCACGCCCACATACCAGGGGTGAACCGATGGAGGCAATTCCACCATCTCCGTCAGTTTCTCGCGCTGCGTGATGGCTGAAATCACCAGGCCGGCTTGTTGCAGCCGGTCCAGGTAGCGCTCATTGGCCTCATACCGGTGGCGGTGCCGCTCGGTCACGACGGCGCCGTAGATTTCATGGGCCAGGGTGCCCGCCTTCACGTCTGAGCTCTGAGCGCCCAGGCGCATGGTCCCGCCCAGATCGGAATGGGCATCGCGCTTCTGGATGGTGCCATCACGGTCTTGCCACTCATCGATCAGGGCAATCACAGGGTGCGGTGTTTGGGTATCGAACTCCGTGCTGTTGGCTCCATCCAAGCCTGCCATATGGCGCGCGTATTCGATCGTGGCCACTTGCATACCCAGACAAATCCCGAGGTAGGGGATCCGCTGCTCACGGGCAAAGCGTGCCGCCAGGATCTTGCCTTCCACGCCCCGCTTGCCGAATCCGCCCGGCACCAGGACCGCGTCAAACTGAGACAGCTGCGTCACGTTGTGGGGCGTCAAGGTCTCCGAATCGACATATTCGATGCGAACACGGGCCTGGTTGTGGATCCCGGCATGGCGAAGGGCCTCATTCAGCGACTTGTAGGAGTCCGACAGGTCGGTGTACTTGCCGCACATCGCAATCGTGACTTCCCGTGACGGGTGTTCCACCGCATGCACCAGGTCGTCCCATCGCTTGAGGTCGGCAGGGCGGGTCAGCAGCTGCAACTTCATGCAGATGAGCTCGTCCAGCCCTTGCTCGTGCAGCATGCGCGGCACCTTGTAGATGGTGTCGACATCCCACATGCTGATCACGCCATGTGGAGGCACATTGGTGAACAGGGAAATCTTTTCGCTCTCGTCATCAGGCACGCGGCGATCGGCACGGCAGAGCAGGGCATCGGGCTGGATGCCGATCTCCCGCAGTTTTTGCACCGTGTGCTGCGTGGGCTTGGTCTTCAATTCACCCGCTGCAGCGATCCAGGGCAGGTAGGTCAGGTGGACGAACGCGGCATGGGCAGGGCCGAGTTTCAATGAGAGTTGACGAACCGCCTCCAGGAAGGGCAGGGACTCGATGTCGCCCACCGTTCCCCCGATCTCCACGATGGCCACGTCCACGGCATCGGCGGTTCCAAGACCAGCCCCGCGCTTGACGTAATCCTGGATCTCATTGGTGACATGTGGAATCACCTGCACCGTTTTGCCGAGGTAGTCGCCACGCCGCTCCTTTTCCAACACGGACTTGTAGATTTGGCCGGTGGTGAAATTGTTGCTCTTCTTCATCCGCGTGGTGATGAAGCGCTCGTAGTGGCCGAGGTCGAGGTCGGTTTCTGCGCCGTCGTCGGTGACGAAGACCTCGCCATGTTGGAAGGGCGACATGGTGCCCGGGTCCACGTTGAGGTAGGGATCGAGCTTGATGAGGGTGACGCGCAGGCCGCGCGATTCGAGGATGGCGGCCAGCGACGCGGAGGCGATGCCCTTGCCCAAAGAGGACACCACGCCGCCGGTCACGAAGACGAACTTGGTCATAGTCAACGACCCGACCGTGGCGCACCCGGGCACAAGGCGCAGCCGGGTTCGGGGGTCGGGGCCGAGGTGGAAATCGAAATTATAGGGGCCGGGTCGGGGCCCTTCCCCCGTTCATCGCCTGCAACAGGTCCAGCACCCGCTGGGCCGTTTCCTCGGGGCGTTCCATGGGGAACAGATGCGTCCCCTCGATGGTCTGGAAGAAGGGGCCGGCCAGGCGACGGGAAGCGTGGACACCGCCCTGGCGCATTTCCCGGGACCGGGTGCCGGCGATGAAACCCATGGGGCACTGCAGGGGATGATGCTTGAGCATCCGTTCCAGGTTGTGGGGCAGGGTG
>Ga0255188_1000517_pt1 | contig 12790 bp, 12 predicted proteins | sample Miss_Cont_RepB_8_FD_188427 | JGI IMG/M metagenome (GOLD analysis project Ga0255188, IMG submission 188427) | Freshwater microbial communities from Mississippi River, Louisiana, United States - Miss_Cont_RepB_8h | ecosystem: Environmental > Aquatic > Freshwater > River | place: USA: Louisiana... | reverse complement strand
GGACCTTGCGGCCACCGTGTAGCGGGCCGCTGCGTTCAACCGCCGGATGCGGAAAACCGCACGTCCGGTGGTGTGGGAGGGTGCCGGGGCGCAATCCCCGGCACCCGACCCGATCAACGGCATCGTTCCGGCTTAGGCATCCGGCTCCGGCAGTCGCTCCAATACTTCTTCCGTCCGCAGGCTGGCCAGCAGCTCGGCGACGGTATGCGTCTGGCCGGGCAATATCAGGTCCGGGGCGAGCTCGCTCAACGGTTGGAGCACGAAGCGACGCAGATGCGCACGCGGATGCGGAAGCGTCAGCGTGAGTGTGTTGCGAACTTCGCTGCCCCAGGCGATGAGATCGAGGTCGAGCGGGCGGGCTTCGTTCAAGACCTGCTTGGGCCGCCGGCCAAACTCGCGCTCCAATGCTTGCAGCTCGGCGAGCAGGCTTTCCGGCGTGGAGTGGGGCAGGGGGGTGAGCGCAACGATGGCGTTGATGAAGTCCGGTGAACCGGGTGGGCAATCCACCGGCGTGCTGCGCCAGAGCGAGGAGCGGAGCAGCGGGGGGGAGGAAAAGGCGGCGAGCCGTTGCATGGCCTCGCGGACGGTTGCCCGCGAGTCACCCAGATTTCCACCGAGGGCGATGAACGCGTGAGTGGCAGCCGACGTGAGGAGGCTGACTTTCAATTCGGAATTCAATCAGAGCCTCCTCACGTCGGCTGCTACCCGCTTACTTCAGCCCCAGCACATCCTGCATGTCGTAGAGGCCGGGCTTTTGTTGCACTACCCACTGTGCGGCGCGGAGCGCGCCGTTGGCGAAGGTCTCGCGGCTGCTGGCCTTGTGCGTGAGTTCCACCCGCTCGCCGTTCGCGGCGAAGATGACGGTGTGGTCGCCCACCACGTCGCCGCCGCGCAGGGCGTGGATGCCAATCTCTGTGCTGGTGCGTTCGCCGGTGATGCCCTTGCGCCCGTGGCGGAGGACTTCCTCCAACTGAACCTTGCGCACGTCGCCGAGAATTTCGAGGAGCGTGGTGGCGGTGCCGCTGGGCGCGTCCTTCTTCAGGCGATGGTGCATCTCGACGACTTCGAGGTCGAAGCTTGGCCCGAGAATTTCCGCCGCCTTGCGCGTGAGCCAGAAGAGCGTGTTGACGCCCGTCGAGTAGTTCGAGGCCCAAACCATGGGAATCTTCGTGGCGCAGGCTCGCAGCGCGGCTTTCTCCTGCTCCTTGTGCCCGGTGGTGCCCACGATGAGCGCCTTGCCATGCTGCACGCAGAGTTCGGCGAAGGGCAGGGTGGCCTCGTGGAAGCTGAAATCAATGACGGCATCCGCCTGCGGCAACAGCGGGCCGAGCGGTTCGCCGACGTCGATCTGGCCGACGACTTCGAGCCCGGACATGCGGGCGGCACAGGCGATGAGCGTCTGGCCCATGCGGCCTTTGGAACCGGTGATGATGACTTTGGTCATGGTGGAAAAACTGTGTTTGAACGCAGGCGCATCGTGCGGATTGGATGGCATCGCGGCAAGCATGTTGACAGCGAGCGGAGCCAAATTCGGTAGCACCTCTCGTTAGCACCCGGCTTCAGCCGGGTGTTGGCTGCCGCGAAAAGACACAGCCCCCTTTAACGGGTTCGTTTCTCCCCTGCTCTCACAGAGCAAGCCGTTGAAACGGCTTGCTCGACTTCCTCCATCTTTCACCCGGCTGAAGCCGGGTGCTAATGAGATGGGGGATGCGCGCGCACCTGAAAGTCCTTTCGCAGCCTCACCCCAGCCCATGTTCCCGCATCTTGGCCCGCAGGAAGACCGTCGAGTCCGCGATGTCCTGATAACCCGTCGCCGGGTCAGGGCCGTCTTCGATGGAAATCCAGCCGTTGAAGCCGACGCCCTTGAGGATGCTGAAGATACGGTCGTAGTCATTCAGCCCGCGCCCGATGACACCGTGCTTGAGGAAGGGCGCGTAGCCGGTGGTCGCATGCACATCTTGCCTTCGCAAGTCGTCGATGCTGCCGCCCTCGAAGTAACGGTCGCTCGCGTGCATGGTCACGACGCGGCGCTTCACCGCTTCCAGCAGCGCGATGGGATCGTCGCCCGCGATGATCGCGTTAGACGGATCATAGTTCACGCCGAACCACGGCGTGACCGGGATGGACTCGACCAACTCGACGAACAGGTCCATGCGCTGGGCGAACTCGGGGAACTGCCAGAGCGTGTCCTTGTAGTGGTTCTCGATGATCAGCGTCACGCCGTTCGCCTCGGCGGCGGGGAGCAGGTCGAGGATGCACTCCTTCGCCCAGCGCAAGCCGTCGGCGCGGGAGACATTCGGCCGCCATTGGCCGGAGAGCACGCGCTGATACTTCGCGCCCAGCGCGGCGGCGGCGCGGAGCAAGGGCTTTTGCTTCTCCACCTCAGCCTTGCGCTCGGCGGCATCTGGCCGGGTGAAGTCCGGTGCGCAGCAGAACATCGGAATCGTCCGCCCCTGCGCCTCGACAAGCCGCCGGTAACGCTCGCACGTTGCGAGGTCCGTGATGCCGGGGAAGCCGTAGTAAAACTCCTGCCCATCCAGATCCAGCCCCGCCGACAGATCAATCCACTGTTCGACCGTCATCGTGCGCTCGACGCAGATGGTTTCCAGAAAACACTTGGGCATTGTGGCGAGGGGCATGGGCGGGAATTGTTCAGGCGGGGCTTTGGTCCAAAAATGCGATAGAGTCGTGCTCAAACCGGCGTCACCGTCTGGTCCTCGTCCTTCAACCCGCCTTCCCACCGCGCCATGACGGCGGAGGCGAGGCAGTTGCCGACGAGGTTCACCGTGGTGCGCGCCATGTCCATCAGCTCGTCCACGCCCAGGATGATGGCGACGCCTTCCAGCGGCAGGCCGAAGCTGGCGAGCGTGCCGGACAGGATGACCAGCGACGCGCGCGGCACGGCGGCGATGCCTTTAGTCGTGAGCATGAGCGTGAGCATCATCATGAGCTGCTGGCCCAGCGTCATGTCCACCCCGGCCGCCTGCGCGACGAACACGGATGCGATGGCGAGGTAGAGCGTGCTGCCGTCCAGATTGAAGGAGTAGCCGGTGGGCAGCACGAAGGACACGATGCGCTTGGGCACGCCAAACTCGGTCATGCGCTTGAGGGCGTCCGGCAGCGCGGCGTCGGAGGAAGTCGTGGAGAAGGCGATGAGCGCCGGCTCCTTCACGGCGCGGAGGAATTTTCTTAACGGGATGCGCGCCCAGAGCGCGACGGGCACGAGCACCACGAGGCAGAACACGACGAGCGCGCCGTAGAGCGTGAGCACGAGCATCCCGAGGTTTTTCAACACGCCCAGCCCGCTGTGCCCGACCGTCACCGCCATCGCCGCGCCGATGCCGAAGGGCGCGCAGAGCATCACGAGGCCGGTGAACTTGAACATGACTTCGCTCAGGCCCTCGAAGAAGTTGAGCATCGTCTCCTTGGGCTTGCCCTGCACCTGCGTCAGCGCGACGGCGAAGAGGATGGTGAACACGACGACTTGCAGCACGTCGTTTTGCGCCGCGCTCTCGAAGAAGCTGCGCGGCGCGATGTGCTCAATCATCTCCTGCGTGGTCTGGGTTTTGGCGGCGAATTCCTTGCCCTTGTCCGCCGAGGGCGGCAGCACGACGCCGACGCCCGGCTTGGTCAAATTCACTGCCAGCAAGCCGATGGCGAGCGCGAGCGTGGTGACGACCTCGAAGTAGATGAAGGACTTGAAGGCGAGGCGGCCGACGGCTTTCAAGTCATCGCTGTGCCCCGCAATGCCGATGATGAGCGTGCCGACGAGGATGGGGACGATGATGCACTTGATGAGGTTGAGGAAGAGCTTGGAGACGACCTTGAGGTTGCGCGCGACCAACGGGTAGTCGGATTCCGGGAAGGCCCAGCCGATGAGGATGCCGAGCGCCATGGAGATGAGGATCCACTTGGTGAGGCTGATTTGGCGCAAGGTGTTCCACATGGGCGTGAGGTTTGGGCGGAGGCTAGGTGCGGATGGTGGTGGTGTCGAGAGTCACGGAGAGACACGGAGACCGCCGGGGCCGGATGCAGATTTTTTCTCGTCAGGAGCCGGGCGGCGGCGATAGTCCCGGACATGGAAGTTCAAATCGCGAGTCTCTGCGACACGGCGGCGGATTACAGTGGCAAACTTTGTTTGCTGGGCGCATTCGACACGATTCTGGCGGCGAAGTTTCCCGCCATGCATCCGTTCTGCTCCGTGGCGTTGCGCATCGTCTTTCGGGACACGGACGAGGGCAAACACACGTTGTGCGTGAACCTCATTGATGCGGACGGGCAAAGTCTGTTGCCCGGCATGCCGGCCACGCCGCTGGACATCCGGATGCCGGAGAATCAGTTTTTTGCGACGGTGAACCTGGTCTTCAACTTGCAGGGGATGCGTTTCAACAAGCCGGGGCAGTATTCCGTGGACATCACGCTGGATGGACAAATGATCGCGCGCATTCCCTTGCAGGTGCTGAACATGCCGGCGGGGCAGGGGGGCGGGGCGTTTCCGGAGCCGTCCGTCTGACCGCATTGCAGTTCAGCCTACGGGCGGCTCGGATGGGGATTCCGCCACGAAGACGCAGAGGCTGCAAGGCGGGAGGGTGAACTCGGCGGAGAACGGCTGGCCGTGCATCTCGATTTCCTCGGCCGTGACCCCGCCCATGTTGCCCTGATTGCTGCCGCCGTAGAGGGCGGCATCGCTGTTCAACAGCTCCCGCCAGTAGCCAGCGGTGGGCAGGCCGACGCGGTAGTGGGTCCGCACCTCGGGCGTGAGATGGAGGATGACCAGGAGCTTCTGCCCGCCGTCCTTGGTGCGGCGCAGGAAGGTGAAGACGCTGTGGAGGTTGTCCGAGCAATCGACCCATTCGAAGCCTTCCAGATCGTAGTCGGCCTCCCACAGCGCAGGATGGTCGGTGTAGAGCTGGTTGAGGTCGGCGACGAAGCGCTGGATGCCGGCGTGATGCGGGCCTTGTTCCAGCAGCCACCAGTCCAGTGCGCGGTTTTCGGACCACTCCTGGCCCTGGCCAAACTCGCTGCCCATGATGAGCAGGTGCTTGCCGGGAAAGGTCCATTGATAGCCCAGCAAGGCCCGGAGGTTGGCGAACTTCTGCCAGTCATCGCCCGGCATCTTCCCGAGCAGCGAGCACTTGCCGTGGACAATCTCGTCGTGCGAGAGCGGCAGGATGAAGTTCTCGTTGTGATGGTAGAGCATCGCGAACGTGAGATCGTGCTGGTGATAGCGGCGATACAACGGGTCGCGACTGAAGTAGCGGAGCGTGTCGTGCATCCACCCCATGTTCCACTTGAAGGTGAAGCCCAGGCCGCCCAGATACGGCGGGCGCGTGACCAGCGGCCAGGCGGTGCTTTCCTCGGCGATGGTCATCACGCCGGGGACCTCGGTATGCACCAGATGGTTGAACTCGCGCAGGAACTCGATGGCCTCCAGGTTTTCGCGGCCGCCATATTTGTTGGGCACCCACTCGCCTTCCTTGCGCGAGTAGTCGAGGTAAAGCATCGAGGCCACGGCGTCCACGCGCAGTCCGTCGATGTGGAAGCGTTCGCACCAGAACAGCGCGTTGGCCGTGAGGAAGTTGCGGACCTCATGGCGGCCGAAGTTGAAGATGAGCGTGCCCCAGTCCTGATGCGCGCCTTGCCGCGGGTCCTCGTGCTCGTAAAGTGCCGTGCCGTCGAACCGCGCTAGCGCCCAGTCATCGCGCGGGAAATGCGCGGGCACCCAATCCACGATGACGCCAATGCCCGCCTCATGCAGCGCGTTGACGAGAAACTGGAAGTCATCCGGCGTGCCGAAGCGGCAGGTCGGCGAGTAGAAGCCCGTGACCTGGTAGCCCCAGCTCGGATAGTAGGCGTGCTCGGAGAGGGGCAGGAATTCGACGTGGGTGAAGCCCAGCCGGCGGACATACTCCACCAGCAGCGGGGCGACTTCCCGGTAGCTGTAGGACTCGGCCACGTTCTTCTTCATCCACGAGCCGAGGTGCACCTCGTAGATGCTCAGCGGCGCGCGCAGCGGGTTGCGCGTCCGGCGCTGTTCCAGCCAGGCCTCGTCATTCCAGACAAACTTGCGGTTGTTCCAGACGATCGAGGCATTCTGCGGCGCCGGCTCGAAAAAGAACCCGCAAGGATCGGTCTTGAGCACGATCTGGCCATGGGCGTTGCGCACCTCGAATTTGTAGAGCGTGCCTTCGCCCAGGCCCGGCACGAAGAGCTCCCAAACCCCCGAGGCACCCAGCCGCCGCATGGGATGGTAGCGGCCGTCCCATTTGTTGAAGGGGCCCACCACGCTCACCCGCTCGGCGTGCGGTGCCCACACCGCGAAGCTCACGCCCGGCACCCCGTCAGCCTCGCGCAACTGCGCGCCGAGCTTGTCGTAAATCCGGCGCTCGTTGCCCTGGCCAAACAGATAGAGGTCCGTCTCGCCCAGCGAAGGCCAGAAGGAATAAGGATCGCGCGTGCGCCGCACGTTGCCGGCGAAATCCGTGATGATCAGATCGTAGGCGTAAACGCGGCTCGCATCCTGGGTAATCCCCTCGAACAGGCCGCACTCATGCACGCGCTGGAGCAGAAATCTGGGTTTCGCGGGCTCGTGCACGGGGGCCACCTCGACGATGGCCGCGTCTTGCAGCAGCGTGCGAACTACCAAGCCCGAACCATCCCCGAGCGGATGCATGCCCAGCAGTTGATGCGGCGTGGCGTGTTGCGCTTGAACGAGGCTCTCCAGTTCAGCCGGCGTCAGTTTCATGATCACAGCGTGACAGGGCGGCGCTTTGATGACACGCACTTTCACCGCCGCGGCGCTGGAGGGCTACCGCGCCGGTGTCACGGCGACTCCCAGCGTGCGCAACTGCCGTCCGGCCTCGGCCTGTGCCTCCGCGTCATCCTTGTCCACCGGCTTGAGGGCGAGACACTGCTGAAGCCGGGCGATGGCGTCCGACTTCTTTCCCAGCGCGATCAAAGTCTGCGCGAGCTGATGCCGGTGAATGATGCGCCCGGGTGCAATGGCGATGGCGCGTTCAAAATTGTCCTAAGCCGCTGCGAGGCTTCCCGCTGGAATCCCGCCATACACCAGCTTCGCGATGCCCTTCAGGATGAAGTTCATCTCCGCCACTTCAAAGTGCCACCGGCCAGCATGTGGTAGGCGAGGTCGAGCTTCGGCTCCAGGGCGATGGCCTTCTCGGTTTCCTCCTTCAGCCGCCGCGAGTAATTCACCTTCGTCTGTTTGTCCACATGCGGGAAATTCTTCGCCAGGCAGATGCCCACGGACAGGCGGGCCCGGGCATGCTGTGGGTCCGCCGCCACCGCACGTTCCGCGGTGGCGAGGCAAAGCGCGGCCAGCCGCTTTTTCTCGGCCTGGGACGGGGCGTCGAAGATTTGGTTGGACTGCTGCTTAGCCAGGCGAAACAGCACTTCGGCCTGATTGGGAAACTTCGCCTCCACCTCCAGCAGGCATTTCAGCGCGGCGGCCACCTCCTGCCGCGCATCCAATTCATCCGCCCGCCGCAGCAGCTCTGCCAGGGCCGCCGGCTCGGCCGCCCAACCGACACCCGCACACCAGCCGAGCAGACTGGCGACAGCCAGCGAGAAGACTGCTCTCTGAAGCGGACGTAACAGCCAATGCGCCATGTGGCTAGCATGCGAGCGACCCCGACTTGCGGCAAGTCGGCAGCCCCGGAGGGACATGCCTTGGCCCTTTCCCTTGCCCAAACTTGAAACTTCCCTCGCGCCGTCCGTGTCGTATGTTCCCGAGCGCAGCCCAAAATTGTTTTGTAACGCCTGGCTGCCGTAGACGTCACCTCAGCACATCTGGCTTATGATAATGGCAGACATCCTCAAAATCTTCCTCCTCATCGTCGGCGGCCTGCTCATCTTCATTTCGTTCTGGCTCGCCGCTGAAGCCCTCTTTCCCGGCCTCGTCGAGCGCGCCGGGGACCAATACCGCCGTCCGTGGAAGCTCACCTTCGCCGGGCTGGCGATGGCCGCGCCGCTCATCGGCTTGGCTCTGCTTTGCTTCAAGAAGGGCAACAACCCGCTCTTCAACATCGCCGGTATCATTTCAATTGGCGTGGTGCTGCTGGGCGGTCTCGCCGGTTCCGCCGGCTTCGCCAAACGCATCGGTGCCGGCCTGCCCTCGCCCATTGACGATGCCCAGCCGTGGCGGCGCGTGCTGCGCGGTGGCATCGTGCTTACGCTTACGTTCCTGCTGCCCTTCATCGGCTGGATGGGCCTGAGTATCTGGACGCTCGTCACCGGTTTCGCCGCGCTCTTCTTCGCCGCGCGTGAGGCCAAGCCGGCCGCTACGGTGCCGCCAGCCTCGCAGCCGCCAGCGGTGCCCAAGAATGAACCGCCCGCCATCCCTGCGGCCGCATGAACTTCTCGCGTCGCCACTTCCTCCAGAGCGGCTCCGCCGCCTCGCTCGCCGCCGTGGCCATCGGCTGCGACAAGCTCGAAGTCCCCACCGCCCTGCGCATCGGCCCGCGCGACGTCAGCGTGCCGGACGGGCCTTACACCGTGCCTACGGGCAATGAGATTGACCTCGTCTCGCAGGCGTTGAACCGCCTCACGTTCGGACCTCGCCCGTGGGATTACCAACGCACCCGCAAGCTCGGTGACACGGAACAGGCCGCCTTCGCCGCCTTTCTCGACCAACAGCTTGCGCCCGAGAAGATTGACGACCCCGCCGCTGAAAACGCCGTCCGCCGCTTCGAGGTGCTTCAGGAGCCGCTCGGCGAACTGTTCGAGTATCAGGACAAGCACCTGCTCGACGCCTTGGTCCGCAGCACCGTGCTGCGCGCCGTGTTCACCGAGCGCCAGCTCTACGAGGTGATGGTCAACTTCTGGAGCGACCACTTCAACATCGACCCCTCCAAGGGCGACGCGAAGTGGCTCAAGGTCGCTGATGACCGCGATGTCATCCGCGCCCACGCGCTGGGCAAGTTCCCCGCGATGCTCCGCGCCTCCGCGCTCAGCCCCGCGATGCTCTGGTATCTCGACGGCCGCGTGAACAAGAAGGCCAACGACGCCGACAAGCCCAACGAGAACTACGCCCGCGAGCTGCTGGAGCTGCACACCCTCGGCGTCCACGGCGGCTACACGCAGAAGGACGTGATGGAAGTCGCGCGCTGCCTCACCGGCTGGGCCGTGCAGGAAACGCAGCGCAGCAAGCTCAACCTCGGCAGCGTCGAGTTCAAACCCTTCCAGCACGATCGCGGCGAGAAGGTCGTTCTCGGCCACGTCATCCCGGCGATTCCGAAGAAGGCCAACGCGGCGGAAATCGAGAAGCTCGGCCGCGCCGAGCTGGACACCGTGCTCGGCATCATCGGCCTGCACCCGTCCACGGCGAAGTTCATCGCCACCAAGCTCTGCCAGCGCTTCATCGCGGACGCCCCGCCCGCCGACGCCATTAGCGCGGTCGCCGAGCGGTTCATCGCGTCCGGCGGCGACATCCCGGCCACGCTGCGCGCGCTCTTCGCCACCGACGCCTTCCTCACCGCGCGTGGCAACAAGCTCAAGCGCCCGTTCCACTACATCGTCTCCACGCTGCGCGCCACGCACGCGACCACCGATGCGGGCCGCGCGATTCAGGACTACCTCCTGCGCATGGGCCACGCGCCCTTCCACTACCCGACGCCCGACGGCTACCCCGAGGAAGCCGCGCCGTGGCTGGGCACGCTGCTCTGGCGCTGGAACTTCGCCGTCGCCCTGACCAGCAACACGCTCGACCAGGAAACCAAGCTCAATGCCGACAAGCTCCGCGCCAGCTTCGCGACCGAGGAAAACCAGATGGCACACCTCCTTGGCCGCGCCCCGACCGCCGATGAAGTCACCGCCTGCAAAGACTCCGGCGCTCCGCTCGCACTGCTGCTGGCGTCGCCGAGTTTTCAGAAGTGCTGAACCCTCATGGACACAGGCCCGAATCACAGTGAGGACACGAAGCGCGATTCAAGCGGCGTCTTGTCTCGGGTCAGCTTAGGCCTACTCGCAGCACGGTTCCTCAAGTTTGGCGCGGCCTTTGTGTTTGTCGGTTATCTACTCCTGATTGTGCGGGCTTTCTTGTTTGAGTTCGCACCCGGAGTTTTTAGGGAAACGGAATGGTGGCCCGGCATATTTTTCGTCACCATGTTATTTGCGCCGCTCATCCTAGTGCCCGCTTGGGTGCTGTTTTCTCTCTCTTCAAAGTGGGAGCGCAGTTTGAAACTGCGACGAGAGCTCGCGCTGGTTCCAAGCGGAAGCCCGGATTCTGATGCGCCTCTGCCTTCCTCATAATTCTCCTCGCCCATGAGCACCCAAACCTCCCTCACCGGCAACGGCGTGCCCGCAAATCTGATTGGGATTCCAGCCTCCAGCCCGGGGTTGCGAGGCGCGAGCTACCTTGGCGCGGTGTCCTGCGTTCGCCGCCTTTCTCCCTCACCCCAGCCCTCTCCCGCTGGGAGAGGGAGCCACGCCGCCCGCCCTCGCCCAACCGAACGCTCCCCCTGGTCCAAGCGCGGTCGGAGTTTTCCCCTCCCCATGAGCCTGTGCCGGCGGCTTCTAGCCGCCGCCCGTGGGCCACAGCAGTCCGAGCCCGCGCCGAGACTTCCACCCGAAGCGCGGCGACTGGAAGTCGCCGGCACGGGTTCAGGGGAACAAATCGCGGCAGTTGGCGGGCCGTTCGTTCTTCCCCAGCGGGAGAGGGCCGGGGTGAGGGAGCACGCGCCTATGCACCCACAGTTCCCGCTCCTCGCGGTTGGATAGGCTGCACCCATGTCCGAACCGACCACTCCGTCCAACGACGCTGTCATCGCCGCCATGCGCCACTGGGTGGAGGCGGCGGTCATCGGCCTCAATCTCTGTCCCTTCGCCAAAACAGTTCAGCGCAAGGGACAGGTGCGCTACGTCGTCAGCAGTGCCCGCACGGAAGACCAGTTGCTGGCCGACCTGCGCAACGAGCTTTCGCACCTGCATGCCACTCCGGTGCGGGTGACGGACAACACGCTGCTCATCCATCCGCATGTGCTGCAGGAGTTTTTTGTCTTCCAGGCGTTTCTCTCCCGCGCGGATGCGACCGTGCGCAGGGCCGGGCTGCGCGGCGTGATTCAGATCGCCAGCTTCCATCCGCAATACCAGTTCGCGGAGTGCGAGCCGGAGGATCTGGGCAACTTCACCAACCGCGCGCCCTATCCCACGCTGCACCTGCTGCGTGAGGCAAGCATCGCCCGCGCGGCCGAGTCATTCCCGACGGAGACGATTTACGAGCACAACATCGAGACGCTCAACAAACTGGGCCACGCCGGCTGGGAAAAACTGGGCATCGGGCCAGCAGGGGCAACGGAAGCGGGCGGAGTGGACGAAGAGGAGCGCGGCCTTTAGGCGGAACGATGCCGTTGGACTGCGAGGAGCGCGGCCTTCAGGCCGCAGAAACGCCCGCTCACCACCCGCTCCCGCCTTCGGACTGCGGTGGTTGCCAGCCACACGGTTCGGTGGGAGCGAACCGCCGGCTGAATTTCCACGAGCCGCCTTGGTATCCACCACTCTGCGGCCCGAAGGCCGCGCTCCTACTGCATCGTTCCGTATAGGTGGCCACAAGCGAGTTGAATCCCTCGGGCCACCGCCGTCCGGGGGGCTCAGTTTTGAACCGGGGTGGTCGTCGAGAGCGAGACGCCCAGGCTCCGGAAGTCTGTGGACAGGCCGATCAGCGACTCACGCAACGGCGGGACCTTGCTGTTCGCTTTGCTGGCGAGGTCCTTGACCGAGGCGATGCCGCCGGAGGTCAGGTCCGTGGCCAACGCGCGGCGAATGTCTTTGAGGTCGGCCATGAAGGGGGCGAACTCGGTGGAGGTCCGCGCGTAGCTGGCCCGGACTTTCTCGAAGCGTGCGGCAACCGCGTTCTTGCGCTCCAGGCTGCGGGAGTGGACGTCTTCGTTCTGGATTTTGGCCAGCTCCTGGTCCCAGACCTTGAAGTAAGCAGTGCCCTGCTCGCGCATCGCGGAGGCATGGCTGCGCACATCGTCCGCCATGGATTCCAGCTTGGTCACTGCCGCGCTGTATTTCTTGAACTGCGGGGTGACATCCGGCTGCGGGTTGTTCACGAGGTCGGAGAGCATGGCCACCGCGTTGTCAATGGGCAGCAGCGCATGGTCAATGTCGCGCGCGGCTTCCTGAAGCGAGGTGGAGGTCTGGGTGGCCTTTTCGTAGCCAGTCGAGGCGCAGCCGGCGCAGAGCAGGAGGCTGGTGGCGAGCGCGGTGAGCGGGAGGAGTGTTTTCATGGTGGTGTGTTTGGTGCTGTTAAGGGTGCCCTTGGGCGCGTCGCGTCGTGCTTCGACGGAACACCGCTCCGAGAGGGATGCCCACGCCGCGAAGGTAGGCTCCGCCGCGCACTGCGCCCATGGGGTCTTACCCGAACAGCCGGAGCACGGCCTTCGGACTGCGGAAGCGGACGTGGACCAGCCAACTGCCGAACGCCCTTTTCCCAGCCGCCTTGCTGCGGCGTGAACCCCGCGCTTACCGCTGGCCAGTCATGCTGCCAGCCCTTGCGAAACGCTGAAGAATCCTTTTAACCACGAATGAACACGAATAAGCACCAATGAAGTCCGGGCTCCCCGATGCCTCAAACGTGTTGGTCTGTGTCCATTCGTGGTTGAATCGGCGCTAGCCTTTTGCTTCCCCTCGCGCGCTCCCAGTTCCCCGCTTGATGGGGGAAACACCTCATTCCAGTGAAAGGACTGCTGCGTCAGGTTCACTCCGTGGAAACACCAGCTCACCCACGCCGGACTTTATGAACGACGAAACCACAGCCTTGGTGGTGGTGGCG
>Ga0255188_1000515_pt1 | contig 12806 bp, 9 predicted proteins | sample Miss_Cont_RepB_8_FD_188427 | JGI IMG/M metagenome (GOLD analysis project Ga0255188, IMG submission 188427) | Freshwater microbial communities from Mississippi River, Louisiana, United States - Miss_Cont_RepB_8h | ecosystem: Environmental > Aquatic > Freshwater > River | place: USA: Louisiana... | reverse complement strand
TCTGGTCACCCTCAGACGGGTTCACGCCGAACTCGATCTCGCGCCGGCGGTGCTGCTGGGCGCCCTGATCTCTTGCGCAGCCATGCTGCCGCTCGCCTGGCCGCTTGCCACGGGTGGACGCGATCTCCTCATCCTTGCCTTCCTCGGAGCGTTTCAACTCGCGCTGCCATGCTGGCTGATGGTGCGTGCACTCGCCTGGCTGGCGCCTCATGAGGTGGCGTTGATCGCGCTCCTCGAGGTGGTGCTGGGCCCGCTCTGGGCCTGGCTGTTCGTGGGTGAGGCCACACACGCCGCCACCTTGCAGGGCGGCGTGGTGGTGCTTGCCGCACTGGTGGTCAATACCCTGGCCACGAGAAGTTCGCCGCGCTGAGCGGTACCGAGGGCCTGGCGCGGACTCAGCGCGCGCGGGCGCGCGCAAACATCGCGATCCGCTCACCGTAGGCGCGCGCCGTATCCAGATCGCCCTGGGGCGGGCTCTGCTCGGGTGGCAGGTTGTCCGCCTGCGCCATGACCCCGATCGTCGAACCAATCCGGTTCATCTGCTCGGGCGCACCCGCTGTGGCCGAAGGCATCATGGCGTTACCGACCCAGACCATGCCGTGTTGCATGGCAAGGGTGACGAAGTACATGAGGGTTGAGTATTTATCGCCACTCATGGCAAGCGAGCAGGTGAAGCCTCCCGCCAGTTTGTCCTTCCAGGCCTGAGAGAACCAGACCCGGGACGTCGCGTCGGCGAAGGTCTTGAAGACGCCCGAGGGCCCGCCCATGTACGTGGGCGCACCGAAGACAATCGCGTCGGCTTCGGCGAGCAGTTCCCAGCCGGGATCGTCGATGGTGCTGACATCGAGCCATTGGGCACGAGTACCGGTTACCGATGCGGCGCCTTCCCGGAGCGCCTGTGCAACCCGGCGCGTGTGGCCGTAGCCGGAGTGATAGGCAATGACGACGAGCGACATGGTGCGCGTCTCCTGGGTCAGGGCAGATCGAAAACCAGCACTTCGGCAGCGCTGCCCGATTCAAGCGTCAGTTCGGGTTCGTCAATCAGCATCGCCGCATCGCCCGCACCAAGCGGCCTGCCATTGACGTGCAGCGCGCCCCGGGCCACGTGAACATAAACCCGGCGGCCGGCATCGAGCGTGCGCCGCTCCTGCTCGGCACCGTCGAAGCGCCCGGCCCACAGTCGTACATCCTGGCAAATGTGCACCACGCCCTCTTCGGTGCTGCCCGAGGCGATGAGCGCGAGTCGACCGCGGCGCGATCCGTCATCGATCAGACACTCCTGATAGCCAGGCTCGATCGCCAGACGATCCGGTGTGATCCAGATCTGCAGCATGTGGGTGGTGATGCCGGACTCGCGATTGTGTTCCGAGTGCATCACACCCGTTCCAGCGCTCATTTTCTGGACGCTGCCCGCCCGGATCACAGACGAATTGCCCATGCTGTCACGATGCGTGATCGCGCCCTCCAGCACATAGGTGATGATCTCCATGTCACGGTGACCATGCATGCCAAAGCCCGTGCCGGGCGCGATCCAGTCTTCATTGATCACCCGAAGCGGACCAAAATTCATATGCGCGGGGTCTTGATACGAGGCAAACGAGAAGCTGTGCCGCGATTTCAGCCAGCCCAGATCGGCCTGGCCGCGTTCGTCGGAACGTCGGATCGTGAACATGGGGGTGCACCGTTCATGAGTCCGGAACGCCTTCGTTCCGGAATGCAAGGGTTGAACATTGCATCAGTGTAAAGACGAGCGGATCGTGACCGAAAAGAAGCCGACGACGCGAACGCTGATTTACCGGACCCCTGACGCATGACCCCGCTCAGTCCATCAACCGTCCCTCAACCGACCGCAGCCGCCGGCTACATCGGTCGGTTCGCACCCTCGCCCACCGGCCCGCTTCACGCCGGATCGCTGGTTGCCGCGCTCGCCAGTTACCTCGATGCCCGCGCCCACCAGGGTCGCTGGCTGCTGCGCATCGAAGATGTTGATACCCCTCGTGTGAAGAAGGGCGCCACCGAAGCGATCCTTGCCGTTCTCCACCAGCTGGGCATGCGGCACGATGGCGAGCCCAGCTTTCAGAGCGCGGGGCGAGCGCGCTACGCGGCAGCGCTCGATCGACTCCGGGCGGCCGGGCAGGTCTATCCATGCGGGTGCACGCGCGCCGAACTTGCCGACTCGCGCCTGAACTGGGGCACACCGGGCGATGCCGACCGCGGCGCTGCTGCCAAACGATCGGCGCATGCGGGCGACGAGCCCCCCGGGCGCGAGCTGATCTATCCGGGCACCTGTCGACATGGACTACCCAGCGGACGGAGCGCCCGCTCCTGGCGGGTGCGTGTCCCAGCCGGTCCAATCCAGTGGCTTGACCGCAGCGGTCGAACGCATCATGACGACCTTCAGTCCAGCGTGGGCGATTTCGTCGTCTACCGGGCCGATGGCATCTGGGCCTACCAGCTGGCGGTGGTGGTGGACGACGGCATTCAATCGGTCACCGACGTCGTGCGCGGCTGCGATCTGGAGGGCTCAACATCGCGACAGATCCACCTGCAAGAGCTCCTGGGACTGCCCAGGCCGCGCTATCTGCACATTCCGGTGGTCCTTGCCGCCAACGGGCAGAAGCTGTCCAAGCAGACCGGGGCGGCACCGATCGACCTCTCGCAGCCGGTTCGGGTATTGAACGACGCCATGACGCACCTTGGCCTCGAACCGGTTCAAACCGATTCGCTCACCACGTTCTGGCACCGCGCGACCGAGCGCTGGGCAACGAGCGTCTATATGCAGTCAGCCACCCGCCCGTCGCATCTCGCTGCTTCACGAAGGCAATCGAGCCATCCGGATCGGCGATCACCGGGCGGCACGCCTGCCGATTAGCGCTTGAGGGGTTCCCCGCCCAGCAGCACGGCAACCCGACGCGCGGGGCGACCGCCGGTTCGTGCAGGCGCAGGCGGGGGCGCTTGCGCCGTTCCCGCGGGGAGCGCAGCTGGCTCATAGGGCTTGAGAAAGAAAGGGTCAACATTGACCGCAGCAGGCGTGGATGCGCGGCGCTCCGGGGACCGCGTCACGCGCTCGTCGCGGCCACGACGGGGGGGGCGCTCGTCGGAGTCCCGTGGGGAACGACCGGCGCGCTCGGTGTCATCAGAGGCCAGACGCTCAACCACCAGCGTGCGTACCTCGAGCTTGCGCTTGAGGAGTTTTTCAATGTCCTGATGAAGCCGTTCATCAGCGCTCGTCATGAGCGACAGGGCGAGCCCGCTCGCGCCCGCGCGTCCCGTGCGACCGATCCGGTGCACATAGTCTTCGGGGCTGTATGGCAGGTCGTAGTTGATGACTGCAGGCAGTTCGGCGATATCGAGCCCGCGCGCCGCCACATCGGTGGCCACAAGCACGCTCACCTCGCCCTTTTTGAAGCCTTCCAGCGTGGCGAGCCGCTCCTGCTGCGATTTGTCGCCGTGAATCGCGCTGGCGTTGAGCCCGTCGCGCTCGAGCTGACGCGCCAGTCGGCTGGCACCGATCTTGGTGTTGGTGAATACGATGACCTGGCTGATGGCACGCTCGCGCACGAGTTGCGCCACAGCCGCGCGCTTGGACTCCGTGTCGGCCACCCGATACACGACCTGCTCAACGGTGTCGGCTGCCGCATTGCGGCGCGCCACCTCGATCGAGATCGGATTTTTCAGGAAACTGCCAGCCAGCCTGCGGATATCCTCGGAAAATGTTGCCGAGAACATGAGGTTCTGCCGCTTGGTCGGCAATGCATTGATGATCCGCTGGATATCGGGCAGGAAGCCCATGTCCAGCATTCGATCTGCCTCGTCAAGCACCAGGATTTCGGCCTGCGCCAGCGTGACCGTGCGCTGGCCCAGATGGTCGAGCAGCCGCCCGGGCGTGGCGATCAGCACCTCGCACCCCTGGCGGAGCGCCGCGATCTGCGGCGCGATATCCACGCCGCCAAACACGACCGCGCTGCGCAAGTGGCTGTGACGCGCGTATTCGCGAACGTTCACGTAAATCTGGTCGGCGAGTTCACGCGTCGGCGCAAGGATCAGCGCCCGCACAGGATGACGCGCAGGCGAGGCGCTCGGATTGGCATGCGGCAGCAGACGCTGAAGGATAGGGAGCGCAAACCCCGCGGTCTTGCCGGTGCCGGTCTGCGCAGCCCCCATCACATCATGACCCTGCATCACAACCGGAATGGCCTGCGCCTGAATCGGCGTGGGTTCGCGATAGCCCAGTTCATGAACCGCGCGCAGGATGGACTCGGCCAGCCCAAACGACTGGAAGGTAATGGCCGGAGCCGGTTCGGCGGACGGCGCTGCCGGCGCGGGCTCGCCGGAATGCAGCGGGGACGGTTCTTGAGCGACGGAAGGGGTGGTGTTCACGCAGGAGGGCCTTCGCCTGGGGGTGTTCGGGTACGCATTGGCGCTGATCGTTCGCTGGTCGTTCGCTGATCGATCGCGCCTCTGCTGGCCGCGCCTCAGGTCATCGCCCTGACCAACCGACCGGATCAACCACCCAAGGACAGTGACCTGGGCTCGCGCCTGACCGAACGGACCCGACTCGGGGCTCGGTTAAATTGAACTAACCCGCTATTGTGCGCCCAGATCGACGCCAGACAAAACGATGACCTGATGACCGGGCGCGCCACGACCGTTGAGTGCTGGCAAACGCATCGCTGATCACGCGCCCATCCAATGGGCGAAACACCGCATGATCGGTCAATGGCGATCAATCACCAGCGTGGCCATCGCGCCCGCGTGTTCACAGCGTTACTCATTTGCCTTGCCCTGCCAGCCTGTGGCTCACTTTTGCCACGCTCGACTGACGAGACCCGAATGGCATGGCAGGAATTCGATCAGGCCCGCCAATCGATCGAACAGATCATTCCCTACCAGACCCGCCGTGCCGAGTTGCTGTCGGATGGATTCGATCCCTACAGGAATCCGGCAGTAACCATATTGTCCTGGCCCGAATTGCTGCAGAAATTCGCAACGGCCGACGTTTTGAAAACCGGAATACTCGATTCGGGATTGCAGGCGTGCCTTGCCGCCGGCCGACGCTGCACCGGGTTATCAATCAGCGTCCGGCGAATTGCCCGCCAGCGGCAGGGCAATTTCTGGCTTGATTCGCTTTCTTTTCGCCGGGAAGTGCTGGTGACAGGCTGGACATTCAACGCACTGATTGTGTTTCTCGATGATCTCGCGATTTATCGTGCGTTCGGGGGTCAACCAAAAATCGAAGAACTGGCAATTACGCGTAACCCGCTTGGACCGATACAGGCGTGGGGCGATTCGGTGGGTGGGTTGCTGCTGAGATAAATCCCGGTTAAATAAAATTTCATATTAATCATTGACTTGGGATAAACAATTAAACCCGCGATTAATAATCCGTTCCGATCAATAAATCAACCAAGGCTTAAACTGAAATTCTCCTTATTCACCGACTTGTTGCGTCGAAAAACATAAACCTGATAAATTCGCGGTTCTGTCATTTTTAATCCGGATCGACAATCATGGCCCGTAGCTACGAAGCAATCAAGAAGCAGATCGCGCGCCTTGAGGCGCAGGCAAAAGCGCTGGCATCTGCGCGCGACAATAAAAAAGCCCGTGCGGTGGCGCGCGTCAAGGCCTACATGAAAAAACTGGGAGTCTCGGTTCAGGATCTCGCTGACTCAAGCCCTCGCGCGAAGTCGGCCACCAAGGTTCGGGGTCGGGCTGCCGCCAAACCCAAATCAACCGTGGCGCCCAAGTTTCGCGATCCAGACAGTGGCGCCACCTGGACAGGCCGCGGCCGGCCCCCCGTGTGGCTTGCGCAGAAGCTTGCTCAGGGCGCCACCAAAGAGCAGTTTCTCATTCCGACGCAATCCACTCCGGCCTGAGAGAACAGGGCGCATCCCCGTTAATGGGGACGCGCCCGGTCTGGCGTGGGTTGGTGGGCCCCCCGGGAGTCGAACCCGGCACCAACGGATTATGAGTCCGCTGCTCTAACCAAGCATGAGCTAGAGGCCCGCAAGGCGAATTGTAGACCGGCGTTTGGCTCCTGAACTCACCGGGCGCATTCAGGCGCGGATCGAAGTCGGCGCTGATTCAGATTGTTTGCCCCCAGGGCAAGCACGACGAGCGCAGCGCCCACCAGTTCGGCCGTGGTGAATTGCGCTCCCATCGCTGCAAGAAGGGCAAATGCCACCACCGGCGTCAGGTTGCTGAGCAACACCGAATTGAGCGCGCCGATTCGGCGCAGGCTGATGTTCCAGAGAAAAATAGCCACCAGCGCTCCAAATATCGCGAGAAACGCGATTTTTCCGATGAGCGCACTGTCGAGGCTCGCCGGGAAATAGGTGGCGCCCGCAAGATGCGCGATCCACCAGACCGGCGTGGCAGCCGCCACTCCGAACAGGCAGGTGAGCGCCGAGATTCGCGCACTCGACCAGTGCGAAATCGAGCGTGTCGACACCGAATACGTGACCCAGGCAATCGAGCCCAGAAACACCAGCGTATTGCCAATGAATTCATCGACCGTGATCGACACATCGGTTGCAAACGCGGCCCCGCCGCGCGTCACCACCAGCATGACTCCCAGAAAAGCAACCGCAATGCATGCCAGCGTGAAACGTTCGGGACGTCGGCGCTCGAGGAGCCACTGAGCCAATACGGCAATGGCGGGTTGCAGCGCTCCGATAATGGCTGCCGACTCGGGTCGGGTGAGCGTCAAGCCGGCAAATACCAGCATCACCGATCCTGCGATACCCACGCCACCGGCGACCGACAGGACACGAAAATGCCCCGCGGGCGAGACGGCCGCCCATCCCTCTTTCCAGACGAGAAGCGCGACAAAGCCAAGCATGGCGGTTACATAACGCAGCAAGCCCAGCGAAAAGCCGTCGAGTTGCGCGAGGACCTGTTTTCCCAGGGGGATCTGGAACCCCCAGATCAGCACCGCGCCCAGCGCGGCAGCAACGCCCGCGCCAAAATGCCCGCCGCTGCTCACCGCTCAGCAAGCCGCGCCGTCAAACGCCGGGCGCAGCACAGCAATACCGTGAATGCCCGGGCGCAAGCGACAGGCTGTGCCCTGCCCGGGCGAACGGCTGATGCGGATTGGCTTACTGGCCTTCAAGAAAACTTTTCAGCTTGTCGGCCCGCGTGGGATGACGCAGTTTGCGCAGCGCCTTGGCCTCGATCTGGCGGATACGCTCGCGCGTCACATCAAACTGCTTGCCGACTTCTTCCAGCGTGTGATCGGTACTCATTTCAATACCGAACCGCATGCGAAGCACCTTGGCCTCCCTGGGGGTGAGGGAATCGAGCACTTCCTTCACCACATCGCGCATCGAACCATGGAGCGCTGCATCTGCTGGCGCAAGCGTGGTGGTGTCTTCAATGAAATCACCGAGGTGCGAATCATCATCGTCACCAATCGGCGTTTCCATTGAAATCGGCTCTTTCGCGATTTTCAGGATTTTGCGGATCTTGTCTTCCGGCATTTCCATTCGCGTGGCGAGGGTGGCCGGATCGGGTTCCTGGCCCGTCTCCTGAAGAATCTGCCGGCTGATCCGGTTCATCTTGTTGATCGTTTCAATCATGTGAACCGGGATACGAATGGTGCGTGCCTGGTCAGCAATTGAACGCGTGATGGCCTGCCGAATCCACCAGGTTGCATAGGTGGAGAATTTGTAGCCGCGCCGATATTCGAATTTGTCAACGGCCTTCATCAGGCCGATGTTGCCTTCCTGAATCAGATCGAGAAACTGAAGACCCCGGTTGGTGTATTTCTTGGCGATCGAGATAACCAGCCGCAGATTGGCCTCGGTCATTTCGCGCTTGGCCTTCCGGGCGCTGGTCTCGCCGGTGGTCATCTTCCGATTGATGTCTTTCAGGTCGGCCAATGGCAGAACCACCCGCACCTGCAGGTCGATCAGCTTTTGCTGCAGATCCTGAATGGCTGGCACGTTGCGCGTGAGCACCTGCTGCCATGCGGAGGGCTTGCTCAGCTCGGAATCGACCCAGCGCAGATTGGTTTCATTCCCCGGGAACGAAGCAAGGAAATGCTCGCGCGGCATGCCGACCCGCCGAACGCAGATTTCGCCAATGGAGCGCTCAAGCTTTCGAACCTCTTCGACCTGGCTGCGCAGCGTATCGCAAAGTTTCTCGACGATTTTCGCGGTGAAGCGGATCGTCATCAGTTCGTCCTGGATCTCGCCTTGAGCCTTGAGGTAGGGCTTGCTCTGGTAACCATCCTTCTCGAAGGCAACCCGCATCCGGTCAAAGCCCGAGCTGATCAGTTCGAACTTTGCGAGCGCATCGCGCTTGAGTTCCTCCAGCCGGGCGGTGTTGGCGCCACTGCCATCGCCCCCCTCCTCGTCTTCAAAATCGGCTTCCTCGGCGGGCGCTGGCGCAGCCGCAGCAACGAACTCGACCTCCTGAGCGTTGGGATCGATCAGCCCATCGACCACTTCGTCGATGCGCATGGTTCCGGCCCGGATTCGATCGGCATGGTCGAGCACCTCCTTGATGGTGGTGGGACACGCCGAGATCGCAAGGATCATGTGCTTGAGGCCATCCTCGATGCGCTTGGCGATTTCGATCTCGCCCTCGCGCGTGAGGAGTTCAACCGAGCCCATTTCCCGCATGTACATGCGGACCGGATCGGTTGTTCGACCAAATTCGGAATCAACCGTGGACAATGCCGCTTCAGCCTCTTCCTCGGCGTCATCGTCGGAACTCGCCACCGGGGTGGTGTCGGCCATCAGCAGCGTTTCGGCATCAGGCGCCTGGTCGTAAACCGCGATGCCCATGTCGTTGAACGTGCTGACGATGGACTCGATCGCCTCGGCCTCGACCAGATCTTCGGGGAGATGGTCGTTGATCTCGGCGTAGGTGAGGAAGCTTCGTTCCTTGCCGAGCTTGATCAGCGTCTTGAGGTTGTTTCGGGTGGCCTCGCGCTGCTCCTCGGTGATGCCAGAGCGGCCGCCGAGCTCCTTGAGAAGCTGTTTTTCCTTCGCGCGGCTGCCGCGCTTGGTCGCCTTGACGGCGGCTACCGGCACCTCGGGAATGGGTTCGGCTTCAGTGTCCGCATCGTCGAACACTTCGACCTGGTCTGAACCATCGGCGGACTCGTCGAGGTCTTCATCGCCTTCGGGCCGGGCACCAGCCTTGGCGGGCTTGCCCGCCTTTCCAGGTTTGGCGGCTTTGGTGGCTTTGGCGGTTTTGGTTTCCCTGGTGTCCTTTGCAGGCGTACCGGGCTCGGCTTGCCTCTCTTGCCTTGCAGGGGTTGCAGACTTGGCTGCCCCCGCAGTGGGTTTCGCCACCGGCGCGGTTTCAGCAGATTGGGTGGCGGCGGGCTTTCCCGCCGCTTTGGCAGGGCTCGCAGCCCCGGCAGCCTTGACGCCAGGTCCAGGCTTGACAGGCGCATTGGCGACGGCCTTGTTGCCAATCGCGCGAGGGCCAATCGCAGCGGGCCCCTTGGCTGCGGCGCCGGCCGCCGGGTTGGCTGCGGCCGCTGCAGGTTTTCTCTCTGCTACAGCGGTGCTGGCCGCTTTCGGGGCAGCCTTCGATGCCGTCGCGGCGACGGGTTGGACAGCGCCCTTCGAGACCGACCCTCCACCCGACTTGCCTGCTGCTTTCGAAACCGCCTTGCCAGCCGGTTTGGCAACCGGCTTGGCCACTGGCTTGCTGACCGGCTTCGATGCCGGCTTCGATGCGGGCTTCGATGCGGCCTTTGATTCTGCCTTTGAGGCAGGCTTGGCCGCTGAACTGGGGCCCGACCTGGTCACCGGTTTGGCAGCCGATTTGCTGGCCGGCGCGGATGCTGGCCTGGACACGGGCCTTGCTGCCGCCTTGGCAGCCGCTTTGATGACCGGCTTGGCTGTGGATTTGGCGGCAGGCGCAGCTGCCGGCTTGGCCGATGCTTTGACAGCCGGCTTCGCAACCGGTTTGGCAGGCGCTTTCGCAACAGCCTTCGCGATGCTCTTTGAACCGGTCTTCGATGCCGCCTGAGCCACCGCTTTGCCAGTCGCGGGCCCTTTCCTTGCGGGCGACGCAGCGGCCTTCGCCAACGGTTTGCCCGCTGCCTTCACGGCAACCCGGGACGGGGTTTTCGAACCACGCGCAGCAGCGCGGGGCGACGCCGGCTTGGCGGGCAACCTGGCGGTGCTCCGGGCAGTTCCCTTGGCTGCAGACTTGGCTGCAGACTTGCCCGCCACTCTTGCCGATGCTTTTACCACTGACTTTGCAGCTGACTTGGCAACCGCCTTGGCCACTGACTTGACCGCCCCTCGCCCGGATCCTGCCGGCCTGGACGCCACTGTTTTCGTACCTGTTCGCTTCATCAGTTACCCCAGTTTGCCTGAACGCCTGCCGCTACAGCCCCGCCCTGTCGCCCCGGCCTTGTAAAACCCTTGTAAGACAATTCCTTGAGGATGCGCCCCGTCTTTTCCGCCCCCGGCGGAGTTCTCGGTGAAGCCACGCGCTTGAACCCCGAGCTTGAACCCCGAGCTTGAACGCAGGGCCCCTCCCGAGCTCGAGCCCCGATCTCGCCCCGCCGCTCATCCTCGGGTTTTTGCGGAGAAAACCTATTATTTTACCACGACGCGGGTCATTTTGAGGAGCGCCGCGTAGCGGAGCCTCTGTTCCTCGGTATGGACCCCGGAGGCCACCAGTTGTTCGATCTGCTGGCGCGCCCAGCGGCTTTTCAACTGGCCAAGCGCGCCCCCCAGTTCAAGCGCAGCCTCCGCACCGCTCAACTCGGCGACCCCCGCGGAATCGGCGCCGCCAGCGCGCTCCAGTCGAAGCACCTCTTCCGGGTCCGAACCACGCAACGCCTCGCAAACGCTCGCGAAAGTGCTCGCAGGCGGTAGCGCGGCTATCTTCCTGATCCAGTCGGCAAGCACGGCTGGAACCCAGGGCTCGCCGGCGTCGAGCGTACCGGCAAGTCCCGGATGGAGGGCGAGCAGCAGACGCGATCGCGCCTCAAGATCCGGGGCTGCAGCGGGCACCCGCAGCCGGGGCGGTTCGGCCCGATACCCCCCGCTCGACGGGCCGGCGCGCTCGCCACGCAGCTTGCGCGAGGCGCCTTCATAGGCGGTTGAATCGCTCCCTCGGGAGGCACGCGCGCCGTCGGCCCGCGACGTATTCCGGTCGGCGCCCCGTTCAAACCCGCGGACGCCTCGCTCGGGCTGAAAGAACCGCTCGACCTCGGCGACGGCGAGCTGAGCCAGCGCAGCGAGCCGATGAACGATCTGCAGGCGAAGGGCTGGCGCAGCGAGCTCTGCAATCATGGGGCGCGCCTTCGCAAGCAGCATCGCGCGTCCCTCGGGCGTAGCCAGGTCAATCTGCTGGGATAGCTCGCGCAGCAGCACTTCCGAGAGCGGTACCGTTTTTCCGAGTAGCTCACGCCAACCCTCCACGCCCTGCTCGCGGACAAAACTGTCCGGGTCATGCTCGGGCGGCAGGAACAGAAAGTCGATCCGGCGGGTGTCGGCTGTGTGCGGCAGGCATACAGCCAGTGCGCGCGAGGCGGCCTTGCGTCCTGCAGCGTCCCCGTCAAACGCAAACACCAGCCGCGACGCGAGACGAATCAGTTTCCGGACATGGTCGGGGGTGGTGGCAGTGCCAAGCGTTGCCACCGCATTGCCAACGCCATGCTGCGCCAGCATCACCACGTCCATGTAGCCCTCGACCACAACCACGCAGTCCTCGCGGCGAATTGCATCGCGGCCTTCAAAGACGCCATAGATTTCACGGCCCTTCGAGAACACCGGTGTTTCGGGCGAATTCATGTATTTGGGCTCGCCGCTGTCGAGTACCCGGCCACCGAAGCCAATCACCTGGCCGCGCGGATTGCGGATCGGAAACATGATTCGGTCGCGGAACCGGTCGTAGCGACGCGTTCGGCCTGGCGTCTGCGCAACCGGCACCTCCCCGTCGGAATCTGGCGTGCCCCGCCCCGACTCGCTATCGAGGGGCTTGCCCGAGACCCCGGCGCCGGTGTCGTCCGCAGGCGACTCGATGACCAGGCCCGCGGTAGCCATCACCGGCGCCGAATAATCGGGAACCGCAGCCTCCAGGCCCCGCCACTGGGCGGGCGCATAACCGATCCCGAATCGCGCAGCGGTCTCGCCGGCAAGTCCCCGCCCCTTCAGATAGTCGATCGCACGGGGCGTATCGCGCAGCCGCTGGCGATAGTGGCGCGCGGCGGTCTCGAGAATGGCAAGCAGGCTCTGGGATTCCGAGGCCGCCGCCGCGGCGGCAACGGGGTCGATGTCGCGCGACTCTGGAACCGTCATCCCCGCCTCGCGGGCCAGATCCCGAATGGCATCGACATAGCCCTGACCGGCATGCTCGATCAGAAACCCGATCGCCGACCCATGGGCGCCACATCCAAAGCAGTGATAGAACTGCTTGGTGGGGCTCACCGTGAAGGAAGGCGATTTTTCGCCGTGAAACGGGCAAAGCCCCAGAAAGTTGGCGCCCGCACGCTTGAGTTTCACGTGCCGCCCCACCACGTCGACGATGTCGACGCGGGCAAGCAGCTGCTGAATGAAGTCCTGCGGAATCACCCGGCGAGTCTAGCGCGCCAGACGGGCCTTTACCTGAGCGGAAACCGCTGCCATGTCGGCTCGCCCAGCGAGAACCGAGCGGACCTGTGCCATGACCTTGCCCATATCCTGGGGACCTGCAGCGCCGGTGGCGGCGATGGCGGACTCAACAGCGGCCGCGATCTGGCTGGCATCGGCCTGCTCGGGCAAATAGGCAAGCAGCACCGTGAGCTCGAATTTTTCGCGGTCGGCGAGATCTTGACGTCCGCCCGCTTC
>Ga0255188_1000512_pt1 | contig 12929 bp, 9 predicted proteins | sample Miss_Cont_RepB_8_FD_188427 | JGI IMG/M metagenome (GOLD analysis project Ga0255188, IMG submission 188427) | Freshwater microbial communities from Mississippi River, Louisiana, United States - Miss_Cont_RepB_8h | ecosystem: Environmental > Aquatic > Freshwater > River | place: USA: Louisiana... | reverse complement strand
CGTGACGTCCACGACAGTAAAGGCGGCAGGGTAAACATTGGTGGTCCGGCACAGCTCCGACGCGATCCCGTCATTCAAGTAGTGGTTGCTCCAGTCCACCACCACGGTGTAGTCGAAGACTCCGGGCGTCACCGCGAGCAGACTGGCCCCAGCCACATAGCCCACGTTGGGATAATAAACTGTGACGACCTCGCCACTGCCCGTCCATGAACTCGTAACGGGGGACTCGGCGAACCAGAAGTCCACCTCGTCAGTGATATAGGTCCCGGCGTATTCGCCGACAGCGATGATGGGGTCCCCGAACTGGACCACGATGGGATGAGTAAAGGCGGCAGCTTGAACCCGATGGGGAAAGGCGAGAAACAGCGAGGCACAAAACACCATCAACACGGAAATGCGTGAAGCCATGGAGCGAGCGTGGTCGAAAAGCAGTGGAGATTGATTGGAGGCAGGCACGGAAAGCACAGATTCGCTCATAGGTTTTCGTTGCCCCTTCAGATGGAGTGCTGCTGAAGTAGCAAATCACCTCGCCTGATGTCAAAGGGGATTTTGCAATGAGAGCGAAAATCCGTGGTTGTGGCTGGTGCGGGCGCCGTAGTTGCTCTGTGCCCAACCCCGCTCCGGGGCAAATGTCAGATGCGCCATCTGCGTCCGGCGGCTCGTTATTGAGTTGCGCGGGCGGCAAGCCTGGGGCCATCTTCGGCCAAGATGCTCTCGTTTTGCGTCATGAAGGCTTCCGGCCCCTGTCTTGCGGAGCGCTGCTTGGACGCGTGGCGGGCGGGCGCGGGCGCGGGGGCGAAATTTCTCGCAGCAGCCCTGGTCGCCGGCCTGGCCTTGCCCGCCGGCAAATTCCGCTGACCTTGCCTCATGGCCACGCTGCTCGTCATCGAAGACAACGAAAGCAACCGCATCCTGCTGGTGCGCCGGCTCAGGCCCCAGGGCCACGAGGTGTTGACGGCCGCAGATGCCGAGGCGGGCCTCGCCTTGGCGCGCACCCGGCAACCACAGCTCATCTTGCTCGATGTCTGGCTCCCCGGGATGGACGGCTGGCAGGCCAGTCGCCTGCTCAAGTCCGACCCGGCCACCCAGCACATCCCCATCATCATCATGACCGCCAACGCGGTCCCGGGAGATCGGGAGAAGGCACTGGACAGCCAGTGCGATGAGTTTGAGACCAAGCCCTTGAACTTCCCCGTCCTGTTCAAGAAGATCGGCGTGCTCCTCGCCCGCAGCCCGGCAGCCCCGCCCGTTCCTCCGGCTGCTTGAAGGGGATCCGCACCGCATGTCGGCCAGCAAATCTTCGCCCCAACCAGTGCCCGCCCGCGTGGCCAAGGCCCGCCATGACCTGCGCAACCCCTTGGGCGAAATCATCGGCTACGCCGAGATCCTGTCCGAGGAAACCGTGGAACTGGGACTGCCCCAACTGCGGCCTGAACTGGCGGACCTGCTGACGGGTGCGAACGCGCTCCTACAACAACTGAACCAGACGCTCGAACTGGATCAACTCCGGGAGCGGCCCGCCTCTGTGGCCGACCTCTGCGCCAGTGTGAACGCCCACGCGGCCCGCTGCGACGCGACGATCAGGAGCCTCTCAACCCAGTGCCGCGCGCTGGCGACCCGCCCGTTCCTGGATGATTTGGAGCGCATCGCCGCCGCCAACCAGCACATGGCAGAGCGCGCGCCGCTGCTGCTGGGGGATCTTTACGAAGGCGAGCATGACGACCTCAGCCGGCACAGCCGGGGGCGGGCGGATTACGCGTTCGCGTCCGGCATCTCCGGCGACACCATCTTCTTCCGCCGGCCCGACGCCGCCTCTGAGTCCGAGGGCGAGGCGGCAAACCCGACGGACACCATCTTCCTCACCCGCCCCACCACCGCCCAAGTCGAGGGCGCTTCAATTCTGGTGGTGGATGACAACCCCGCCAGCCGGGCCTTGCTGACTCGGCGGCTAGCCCGCAGCGGGCACCAGGTGGCCCATGCCGAGGACGGCGAGCACGCCTTGAGCATGGTCCGGCAGCATCCCTTCGACCTGATGCTGCTCGATGTGCTCATGCCACGCGTGACCGGCTATGACGTGCTGAGCGCCATGAAGGCGGATCCCGCCCTGCGGCACCTCCCGGTGATCATGATCACCGGCCTGGACGACCTCGATAGCTTGGTCCGTTGCATCGAGGGCGGGGCAGAGGATTATCTGACCAAACCGTTCGATCCGGTGCTGTTGAAAGCCCGCATCGGTGCGTGCCTGGAAAAGAAACGCCTGCGGGACAAGGAGCAACTGCTGCTCGCGGAGATTCGCAAGGCCAAGGAACAATCCGAAGCCCTCCTGCTGAACATCCTGCCCCGCTCCATCGCCGACCGTCTCAAGGCCGGCGAATCCACGATTGTGGACACCCTGCCCGAGGTCACGGTTCTGTTCGCCGACCTGGCGAACTTCACCGAGTTGAGCGCACACATCTCAGGTGTCGAGATGGTTGGCCTGCTGAACGAGTTGTTCACCACCTTTGATCTGCTCGCCCAGGAACAGGGGTTGGAGAAAATCAAAACCATCGGGGACGCCTACATGGTCGTGGGCGGCCTGCCGACACCGCGCCCGGACCATGCCCACGCCATCGCGGAACTCGCGTTGAACATGATACAGGCGGTGGCGGAGCAGTTCGCGCAGCGCCAGGTGCCGGTGCGGCTCCGCATCGGGATCAACAGCGGCCCGGTCGTCGCGGGCGTCATTGGCCGCCACAAGTTCAGCTACGATCTTTGGGGCGACACAGTCAACACAGCCAGCCGCATGGAATCGCACGGCCAAGTGGGAGCCATCCAGGTGACTGAGGCCACCCGACAGTTGCTGGAGCGGGCCTACACTTTCACCCGCCGGGATTTGACCCAGGTGAAAGGCAAGGGAGATCTCACCGCGTGGCTGCTCACCGGTCGAATCGCTCCGGCTTGAACCGCGCCTACAGGCAGCGCGCCCGATTACTTCGAGTTGCCGTCGGGCGCGGCGGGTGCCGACTGCCGCGGCAGCTTGGGCCGCTGCTTCACCACTTTCGGCACTTGCTCGACCAGCAAGAACAGGAAGAGGGCGAAGGCCCCCGCCATGACGGCAAAACTCATGCCCACCGGCCGGGTCAGCCACTCTCCCGCCGGCCGCAGCAAGTGGGAACCCCAGTCCTGCACCACGAACCCAATGAAGAAGCACATCGCGATCTGAGCCGCGATCAGCGAGCCGAGGCCAAGGTAAACGGTGTTGGCCAGCTTGCAGCGCCATTGATGCAACTGGGCTTCAAACTCCGCCGTGGCCCCGCGTCGCCGGGTCCAGGAGTTGTCGCTGGAAGGCAGCCAGAAGGTTTTGCGCGCCCAACCGTCCCGGAAGCTGTGAATCAGCTCCACCGAGGCGCGGTGCAGGAGGTTTTCCGCAGGTTGCGGAACGAGGCAAATTTGATCAGCACATGGTCGTTGACCCAGAAGCTCGCCCGCACCGCCCGCAGGCCCAGCCAGTAAACCGGCCGCCAGAACCACATCTCCAGCTTGCCCTTGCCCAGCGGCGGATGGCTCCGCTCCTGCCGCACCACGTAGGCCGAGAGCTTCGGCCCGAGCAGCCCCTCGCACAGCAGCGTGGGCAGATGGGTGCGCATGCCGAGGATGGGCGGCAACATGGAGCCGAGCCAGTCGAGGATGCTGTCCGTCAGCAAACAACCCACCTCCGAATGCCCGGCGTGGCGCTCCTGCACGGTGCGGAACAGGTCCTCAGCCACCTGCCTGTCATCCGTGAGGAAGCGCTCCTCCACGCCCATGATGTAACCAATCAACTTCCACTGGTGCAGCGACGCGGTCTTCTCGGCGTCGCTGACCGTGCGCCCGAAGTATTCCAGGCTCCGGTAAAGCACGAGGGAGAAGGTCATGACGGTGTAGGCCAGATCCTCCTGGTTGATGGGCACGCCGTTCTTGGCGACATCGAACGGAGCGGTGGCGTGCTGGTGCGCCTCACGCGGCGAGGCGAACTTCTGCCCGGCCTCGGCGGGCCGGGGCGGCCGCACCGCTCCCGGGTTCATGAGCATGTAACGCATCGTCGCGTGCAGGAAACGCACCTTGCGGGCGGCGATAAAGCCCGGGCCCCAGACATAGCGCCGACGCTGCCGGCGGCGGGCTTTCAACATCTCCTCCGCCCGCGCCTGCACCGCCTGCTGGTTGATTCCGCCACCGGGCCCCGCCGTCCGCACCAACTGCCCCCCGCGCACCTCCCAGCGGCCCTGGGGATCCGCCTCGTTGAGGGCGATGAGCCAGACTTGATCGCCATCAGGGACGAAGTCCTTGAAGACCCGCAGGCCGCCTTCCGACATCACATCGTTCACGAAGATGCCGGTCTCAAAAATGCGCTGATACATGTAGCGCGATTCGGAGAGCTTCTTGGTGTCGTAGAGCGTGGGGATGGCCTTGTCGATCATGTAGCAATACGGGAGGCTGGCCGCCGCCAGCGCCGCGAGCATGAAGATGGAATTGGCCTGCCAGAGCTTGCTGGCCACCGCGAGTTGGTCGGTGTCCACCCATTCGGGCAGCATGATGGGATCGTAATAATTCACATAGTCCAGCGGGAGCTGGTCCAGCAGGCGCTTCAACTCCGAAGTGTCCGTGAAGGCCAGCTCCGGCGCGATGAGCAGGCGGGTGGTGAGATCCATCAGCCGGTTGATGCCCAAGCGCTGAAAATCATAGCTGGCTTGAACTCCCGAGAGCGCCTGGTCAACAGGTCGGGCGCACTTCGGACACGGCGCCGAGGGCACCGGCTTCTGCCCGAACAACTGCGGCATGAAGTCGTCGTCGAGCATGCGGTCGCCCACTTTGCGCGCAGCGTCGAGGTCCTGATTTGTCCAGCGGGGGGTGGGGGTCATAGGGAATTGAAATGCACGGTTGAAACAGCGCCAGCCTGGTTTGGGGATGCGCCGAATGAGCCCACGCGCCGCGAACACAGACGCACGACCGCCAGGCTGACCCTGGTCCAGTCGTTTCGCTTCGTGTCCATACGTGGTTAAATCAGTGCTTCCTTAACCAAGCCGAGCCAAGAGCACTACACGTTAAGAATTCAGGCAAGCGCGACTTGGCATCCGCGCCACCACTCAAGGCCGCAGCACCTGCCGCAGCACCGGCTCGAAAACATCCGCCTGCCGCATGAAACCAAGGTCGCTGGCGTGCGAGGCGTCGGTGGCTCCCTCCGTGTCGTCGCCGTAAAGATGGTCGCCACCGATGTAATGGAGGTTGCCCACGCCCGCCTGCTTGAGCTGCTCATAGGCCTGCCGCAACGCGGCGTGGTTCTCGTCATGGAACTTGGACTTCGCCGGCGTGATCCAGTCGTTGGTGAAGCGGCGGTCCTCCACGAGGACGATGGGCGTGTTGGGCCGCGCGGCGCGGAGCAGCTTCACCAGCGGCACGCACTTGGCCGTCACATCGGCGGGCCCCATGTTCGGCAGGCAATCAATCACATACACGGCGGCGTCCACCTCGGTGAGCAGTTCGCCGACAGCGGTGTCCATGCGGCCGTTGCCGGAGAAACCGATGTTCAACACCGGTCGATCAAACCGCCGTCCGAGAATCGCCGTGTGCACCATGCCGGGCCGCGAAGCGCAGGCGCCGTGCGTGATCGAGGTGCCATAGAAGACGATGGGCTTCTCGGTGCGGGGGGCGAGACCTTCGAACTTCGCGCCCGGAGGCACGCCGATTTCCAGCGATTCGATGCCGTTGTAAAGCGGCAGGTAGGCGGCGTATTCGCGCAGGCCCGGAGCCAGGCCGCTGATCAGTGTGGTTTCCACTTTAGGGGTGGAAGGCCGCGTCACCTGCACCCAGCGCCACTGTCCCTTGTCATTGCGGGCATAGAGGTCGAGGCCGCTGACGCCCGTCGCGGGCATGTGCGGCATGCCGAGGTTGGTCTTCGACAGGACGTAGCGAGTGTAAATCGTCGGCGCATCGGTCTTGAACCGCACCATCATGCCGGCGCTGTCGCGGCTCAGGCTCCAGACGGCGGGCGTGACTTTGCCTTCGGCCTTGGCGGGCAGGCGGTCGAACCAGCGCTTGCGCTCCTGTTCGCCCCAGGCTCGGCCCTCGACACCCCACTTGGTGACATCGTGCCACGCGGTGTCGGCAGGGATCGCCGGGGCGGCCGCTTTCGGGGGCGCGGGCTTGGGCGCAGCTTGCTGAGCGAAGGCGGTGGCGGTGCAGAGCAGGGCCAGGAGGAGTGCGGATTTCATGGGGTGACTAAAGGGCCGGGTTGGCAGAGGAGTGACACATGGTTGACCTCCCCAGTGTCGGAAACCCCGATGCGGCCGTCAACGCAACGTAATCAACGGAATCGCCGCTTGCCCTGCGTCTGTGAAAATCACACGCCATGTAGATGAACAGAACTTCCTGATTTTCACCGGAGCAGGCTCGTGGCAGGCTTGGGCCATGCAAGCCCGTTCTGCTCCCGCACCCATGCCGTGCTCCCGTCGTCGCTTTGCTCAAAACACCCTGGCAGCCGTGGCCGGAGCCTCCTTCGGCTTCCCTGCCCTCCTCAGCGCGCGGAACCCGAATGACAAGCTCTCGGTCGCCATCATCGGCTCCGGTGGCCGCGGCGGGGCGAACATGGGCGGCGTAGCGCAGACCGAATACATCGCCGCGCTATGCGATGTGAACCAACGCAACCTCGATGCCGCAAAGGCCAAGCATCCGCAGGCCGCGACCTTCACCGACTTCCGCAAGCTCTTCGACCACGCGAAGGACTACGACGCCGTGGTCGTGAGCACCTGCGAGCACACGCATGCGTTCGCCACGATGATGGCCCTGAAGGCCGGCAAGCATGTGTATTGCGAAAAGCCCCTCACCTATAACATCTACGAGGCCCGCAAGGTCCGCGAGGCCGCCGCCGCGAATCCCAAGCTCGCCACGCAGATGGGCATCCAAATCCACGCAACTGAAAACTACCGGCGCGTCGTCGAGCTGATTCAGAGCGGGGCCATCGGCGGGGTGCGCGAAGTGCATGTGTGGGTCTCGCGCGCGTGGGGCTTGCAGAGCGCGGAGGCGGCGGCGCGCAACAAGGACATCGTCAACGTCACGGACCGGCCCAAGGAGGCATCGCCCATTCCCGCCGGACTGGACTGGGATTTGTGGCTGGGCCCCGCGCCGGAGCGACCCTTCAACGAAGTCTATTTCCCCGGTCCCAAGTGGTATCGCTGGTGGGACTTCGGCAACGGCACGATGAGCGACCTCGGCTCGCATTGGAACGACCTGCCGTTCTGGGCACTCAAGCTCAAGGCCCCGCTGACGGTCGAGGGCTTCGGCCCGCCGGCGCACAAGGAGATCGCTCCCGCCTCCATGCACGCGACCTACGAATACGCCGCGCGCGATGGCATGCCGCCGGTGAAACTCACCTGGTATCAGGGCGAGGACAAACCGAAGCTCTGGACGGAGAACAAGATTCCGCAGTGGGGCAACGGCCATCTCTTCATCGGCGACAAGGGAATGCTGCTTTCCGACTACGGCAAGCACGTGCTCCTGCCGGAAAAGGACTTCGCCGACTTCAAGCGCCCCGAGCCGACCATTCCGCGCGTGAAGAGCCATTACGATGACTGGCTCACGGCCTGCAAGAACGGCACCCAGCCCAGCGCGAACTTCGAGTATTCCGGCTGGCTCACCGAGGCGAACCATCTCGGCAACGTCGCGTTCCGGGTCGGCAAAAAACTGGAGTGGGACCCGGTGAATCTCCGCGCAAAGAACGCACCCGAAGCGCAGCCCTTCATCCAGCGCGCGTATCGCCAGGGCTGGAGCCTGTAAAGCTGCCCTCGTTGCAGTTGTTCCGAAGCCATCATCCCCATGAAAACCGCCTCTGGCATCACCCTCATCACCCACGGCCAGCTCTTCGACGGCACCGGCGCACCGCCCGTGCCGGATGCCGCGCTGGTCATCACCGACGGCCGCATCACCTACGCCGGCCCCGCCGCTGCCGCCCCGACTGTCCCGCCCGAGGCCCGGCGCATTGACGCGCGCGGCGGCACCATCATGCCCGGCCTCGTCGAGGCACACTACCACGCGACCTATTTCAACATCGAAAAGCTCGAGGACCTCGACATCAAGTATCCCGTCGAATACGTGTCCCTGCTCGCCTCGGTGAACTGCAAGCTCGCGCTCGAATGCGGCTACACGGCCGCCCGCTCGGGCGGTTGCCTCTTCAACTGCGATGTGTGGCTGAAGAAAGCCATCGAGGAAGACCTCATCCCCGGTCCGCGCTTGGTCGCCAGTGGCCGCGAGATTTGCAGCGCGGGCGGGTTGATGGATTGGAACCCGGACTTCCGCAAGATCGGCATGGACGGGCTCGTGTTCTGCATCAACGGCGTCGAGGACGCGCGCAAGGCCGTGCGATCGCTCGTGAAGGATGGCGTCGAGTGGGTGAAGACCTACCCCACCGGCGACGCCGCGTGGCCCGACCAAAACGACCATCACACGCTCTGCATGACTTTCGAGGAGATGCACGCCGTCGTCGCCACCGCGCACAACCACAAGCTCAAGGTCACCGGCCACTGCCGTGCCACCGAGGGCATCAAGAACGCGTTGCGCGCCGGCTACGACAGTATCGAGCACGCGACCTTCATTGATGACGAGGGACTGGAACTGCTGCTGAAACGCGATGTGCCCGTGGTGCCGGGCCTTTACTTCGAGCAGGCCAGCGTTGTGCGCGGCAAGGAGTTTGGCCTGCCGCAGCGCGTGATTGACGGGCATCAGGAAACCCTCGAAGGCGGCGCGGCCAGCTACCAGAAAATCCTCAAGGCGGGTGGCCGCATCGGCATGGGTGGTGATTTTGGCTTCGGCTGGAACCCGCACGGTGACTACGCCAAAGAGTTGAGCTTCTTCGTGAGCTACGTCGGTTTCACGCCGCAGGAAGTCCTCAAGTGCGCCACCAAGACCGGCGCGGAAATCATGGGCCGCAGCGCGGACCTCGGCACGCTGGAGCCCGGCAAATTGGGCGATGTGCTCGTGGTGGCGGGCGATGTGCTGAAGGACATTGCTCTGCTCGAAGACCGGCAGAACCTCCTCGCCGTGCTGCAAGGCGGCGTGCTGAAAGCCGGCCAACTGGCCACGAAGGAGATGGCCCACTAAACACACGAAACACACTAAATCAGAATGAACATCTCACTTTCAGATCAGCTCTTTGCCGCTCTCGCCAGCCACATCTCCACGCGTTTTCACCGCCACTGTCCCCGACTTCTTTTAGTGTGTTTAGCGTGTTTAGTGGGCACCTCTTCGCGAGCCGCCGAGGTCCAACTCTTCGCCCGCACGAACTTGGTGGCGTGGTGCATTGTGCCGTTCGATTCCAAAAAGCGCGGACCCGCCGAGCGCGCGGAGATGGTCGCCAAGCTCGGCTTCACCAAGGTGGCTTACGACTGGCGGCAGGAGCATGTCGCGCAGTTCGAGCAGGAGATTTTGGAATACCGAAAGCACAAGCTGGATTACTTCGCGTTCTGGTCGCAGCACGACGAGGCGTATCGGCTCTTTGAGAAGCACCGGTTGCACCCGCAGATCTGGGTGATGATGGGCTCGCCCGCCGCGCCCACCAACGAGGAGCGCGTCCAGCTTGCCGCCAAGAATTTGCTCCCCGTCGTCGAACGCACGCGCAAGGCCGGCTGCCAGCTCACGCTCTACAACCACGGCAGCTGGGCCGGCGAACCGGAGAACATGGCCGCCGTGGCCAAGGTCCTCCGCGAGCAGCACGGCGCGGCGCATGTGGGCGTCGTTTACAACCTCCACCACGGCCACGACCACCTCGACCGCTTCCCCGCCGCGCTCGCGTTGATGAAGCCTTTCCTCCACTGCCTGAATCTCAACGGCATGGTCGCGGGCGGCGACAAGAAGGGCCAAAAAATCCTGCCGCTTGGCGCGGGCGACCTCGATCTCAAGCTGCTCCAAATCATCCGCGACTCCGGCTATCGCGGCCCCATCGGCATCATCGGCCACACGAACGACGACGTGGAGCAACGCTTGCAGGACAATCTGGACGGGCTCGACTGGCTCCTGCCGCAGCTCGACGGCAAGCCGCCGGGACCCAAGCCGCAATTCCGCACGCACAACGCCCCCCGTGCCGGCGACTTGCAGTCGCCGTCCGTGGCTTCCGTCAGCACGGGACAGCCGTCGTTGGCGAAGGAATTTGGCCGGGCGCTCGCCGGCGGGCTGGTCGTCGAGGGCAAGCCGGAATACCGCGCGTTGCCCCTCACCATCGAGTGCCGGGCGAAGGTGAATTCCAAGCGTGGCTTCAACATTCTCGTCGCGAGTGACCCGAAGGCCTCGGCGGAACACTGGGAACTTTACACCTACGGCGGCAGCGGATTTTTCAGCCTCTACCTGCCGGGGCGGGGCGGGGAATTCAAAACCAAGGTGGACATCGCCGACGGCCAGTGGCACGCGCTGGCGGCGGTGATTGAGCCTGCCCGCGTGCGCCTGTTCGTGGACGGCCAGCTCGCGCACGACGCGCCGGCGCAACCGCTCAAAGGCGAGCCGAAGCCCGGCGGGCTGGCCTTCGGACGGCTAGTAGAAGGCGGCATCGGCTGCGACGGGCTGGTGGATGATGTGCGCCTGACTCGCGGTATCCGCGAACCCAAGGACGTGCCCGCCGCGCCGTTGAAACGGGACGCAACCACGGTGGGTTTGTGGGATTTCGATGAGCTCCCGCCCCCGAAGCCCAGCGCGGCGAACGCTCCCGGCATACCGTCGGCGCACGGTCCCAAGGTGGATTACTGGGCCGTGGAAGACGCGGCGGCTCGCGCGAAACTGCCGCTTTACCAAACCATTCCCGCCGCCCGCGCGGACGAACTCACGCCGCACAAAGGCCTTCCCAAAGCGGAGACCTTCCGCACCTGGACCCGCTCGCATGGCGACGGTGGTTCCTCCCGTTTCTCCGCGTTGACGCAGATCAACCGGAGCAACGTGAAGAACCTCCAGCCCGCGTGGACGTATCACTCGAAGGACGGTTCGGGGAACATCCAGTGCAATCCCATCATCGTGCGCGGCGTGATGTTTGCGCCCACGGTCGGGCAGCACCTCGTGGCCGTGGAGGCGGCAACAGGTCGCGAGAAATGGCGCTTCAAACCCGAGGGGCGACCCGCATTTCGCGGGCTGCTGTGGTGGGCGGGCCGCGACGGTGCGGGGGAGCGGCTGTTCTTCTGCGCGGGCAAATTCCTATACGCCTTGAACCCGGCCACGGGGCAGCCAGTCGCCAGCTTTGGCGCAGCGGGTCGCATGACGCTGCCGGGGTCGGCACCCGGCGGCTTCGGCGCAGCGACGGCGGGGCCGGCGGTGTTCGAGCGCACGATTGTGGTGCCGGGGTTTGAGAAGGACGTGTGGGGCTTTGACGCGGTCACGGGCGAGCAGCGGTGGACCTTTCACACGGTGCCGCAGCCGGGCGAGTTTGGTTACGACACGTGGGATCGCACGGTCGGCAATGGCGCGAATTGCTGGGGTGGCATGGCGCTGGATGAGCAGCGCGGAATCGCGTTCATCACCACCGGTTCGCCGAAGCCGAACTTCATCGGCATGGGGCATCGCGGTGACAACTTGTTCGCCAACTGCGTGGTCGCTCTGGATGCCCGCACCGGGCGGCGGCTCTGGCATTTTCAGGAAATGCCGCACGACATCTGGGATCTCGACCTGCCCGCGCCGCCGGTGCTCTCAACCATCACGCGCGAAGGCCGGCGCGTGGACGTGGTTGCCGCCGTGAGCAAGACAGGCAACACGCTGTTGCTCGACCGCGTGTCGGGCAAGCCGGTGTTTCCCTTCCGCCTGCGCCGCGCGCCGACGAGCACGGTGCCCGGCGAAGTGACCGCGCCGTATCAGGCGGACGTGGAGCTGCCGCAGCCCTTCGCCCGGCAGGAATACACCCTAGCCGATGCACCCACGCGCACGCCCGAGGTGCGCGAGTGGGCGCTGGACCGGCTCAAGAGCGCGCAATTCGGCTGGTTGCTCCCGGTGAGCGACCGGAAGGTGACTGTTTTCTACGGCGTCCACGGCGGCGCGGAGTGGACGGGGGCTTGCACCGACCCGACGACCGGCCGGCTCTACGTGAGCGCGAACGAGGTGCCGTGGATCATGTCGCTCATCAACTGGGATGAACCCGCCCGCGACCCGAAGGCCCCGCCCACGCGCGGCCAGCAGCTCTACGAACTCACCTGCGCGCAATGCCACGGCACGAATCGCAACGGCATCGGCGTCGCCCCGCCGTTGCGCGCCTTGGAGCATCGGCTCAAGGACGCGGACGTGGTGGCGCTGCTCAAGACCGGCCGGGGCTTGATGCCCGTCGCGCCGCCGATGAGTGATCCGGACCTGAAGGCCCTGCTGGATTTTCTCTTCGTGCGGGACCTGCCCAGCGGTGTCGCCAACGCCCCGCGCGCGAAGCCCGAGCGCCCGCAATACAGCCAGAATTCCTTCACGCGCTTCCTGGATCCGGACGGCTACCCCGCCTGCAAGCCCCCGTGGGGCACACTGAACTGTCTCGACCTCAACACCGGCAAACTCCTGTGGAAAGTGCCGCTGGGTGAACACGAGGAACTCACGCGCCAGGGCGTTCCGAAAACCGGCACGGAAAACTTCGGCGGCGCCATCGTCACCGCCGGCGGGATCGTCTTCTGCGCGGGCACGAAGGACGGCAAACTCCGCGCCTTCGACACCGAGACCGGCGCGGAGCTATGGTCCGCGAAATTGCCGCAGGGCGGCTATGCGCCGCCCTCGACCTACGAGGTGGACGGCCAGCAGTTCGTGGTCATCGCCGCGAGCGGTGGCGGCAAGCTCGGCGGGCCGACGGGCGATGCCTACGTGGCCTTCGCGCTGCCGGCGAAATGAACACTCGCCGAGCCTTCACCTTGATCGAGTTGCTCGTGGTGATCGCCATCGTTGCGATCCTCGCGGGCCTGCTCCTGCCCGCGCTGGCCAAG
>Ga0255188_1000509_pt1 | contig 12957 bp, 13 predicted proteins | sample Miss_Cont_RepB_8_FD_188427 | JGI IMG/M metagenome (GOLD analysis project Ga0255188, IMG submission 188427) | Freshwater microbial communities from Mississippi River, Louisiana, United States - Miss_Cont_RepB_8h | ecosystem: Environmental > Aquatic > Freshwater > River | place: USA: Louisiana... | reverse complement strand
TGTGCCGAGCACCTCGCGCAGGATGACGGCGCGACGCGCCGAAGCCGCGTCGCGCAGCTCCTCCGCCAGCCCGCCCCGTGCGGCGCGCGCGGCCGATGAAGCCGCAGCAGCCTCGGCCGACTCGCGCACGGCCCGCCTCCGGGCCTCAATGCGTTCCGCCTCCAGCTGCCGCAGTTCCTCGGCCAGACGACGCTGCCGTTCCAATTCCGCGGTGCGACGGTCCGTCGCATCCACCACGGTGGCGGCGGCGACGGGCGGCGGCGCGGGAGGAGCGGCGGCCGGCTCCGCCTCGGGATTCAGCGCTCGCTCGAACTCGCGCACCATGCGGCGCAACGGATCCTCGAACGGCTCCGGCGCCCTCGTGGTCTCCGGACCAGCCTCAGCCGGAGCCTCCCGACGGGCCAGGGGCGGAGGCTCGGGCGCGGCCGCCGGGGCCGGCGCCTCACCGCGCCGTTCCGCGATCCTCCGGCGGATCTGCTCCTGGATCTCCTGCACCCGTCGCTCCTCGTCGAGGGCGTCGGGCTTGGAGGCGGGCGGCGGCGGCGACTGCCGCCGCGCCTGGAGCAGACCGCGGACGATCTGGACGACAAAGATGACGACGAAGATGACGACCCCCAGGCGGTCGAGCAGCCAGTCGAGCAACGACGCTTTCACGCGCGAAGGCGGGGCGCGGACGGGTTACTTCTTACCCTCGGGGTGGGCGATGGAGGAACGCATCTGCGTGTCGGCCTGCACATTCTCCATGCGGTAGAAATCCATCACTCCCAGGCGGCCGTTGCGGAAAGCCTCGGCTTGCGCCAGCGGCACCTGCGCCTGCGCTTCGACAACCTTGGCCTGCATTTCCTGCACGCGGGCCTTCATTTCCTGCTCGAGCGCCACCGCCGCGGCGCGACGAATTTCAGCCTGGGCCTGGGCCATGTTCTTATTGGCTTCCGCCTGCGCTTCCTGGAGCTTGGCGCCGACGTTCTCGCCGACGTCAACGTCGGCGATGTCGATGGAAAGGATCTCGAAGGCGGAGCCCACGTCCAGGCCGCGCTGGAGCACGGTCTTGGAAATGCTATCCGGGGACTCGAGCACAGACTTGTAGCTCTCGGCCGAGCCGATCGTCGTGACGATGCCCTCGCCGACGCGCGCGATGATGGTTTCCTCCTTGGCGCCACCGACGAAGCGGTCGAGGTTGGTGCGCACGGTCACGCGGGCCTTCACCTTCACCTGGATGCCGTCCTTGGCGACGCCATCAATGGTGGTGCGACCGCCTTCGGGATTGGGGCAATCGATGACCTTGGGATCGACGGAGGTGCGGACGGCCTCGACGACGCTCTTGCCCGAACCCTTGGTCGCGAGATCGATCGCGCAGGCGCGGTCCCATCCCAGTTCGATGCCGGCCTTCTGAGCGGCGATGAGGGCCTGCACGGTAGGGACCACGTTGCCACCCGCCTGGAAATGCGACGCGATCTGGTCGGCGTCGATGTTGATACCGGCGCGGACCGCGGTGATGCGGGCGTCGACGATCAGACCGTAGGGGATACTCGCGAATTTGAGGGCGACGAGTTTCGAGAGAGGAACGGGGGCGCCGTTAAACAGCGCCTTAACCCAGGCGCCGATAAGGCTGAAGATGATCGCCCCGACGACGAGGATGATCAGGCCGATGAGGACGAAACCGATGAGTGTCAGGCTCATGATGGAGTTGGTTGGGAGGAGTTAGGGTTGGTGGAAAGGGTGACGATGACGCGGAAGGTGTCGAAGCCGACCACCTCGACCGCGGTACCCGCGGGCACATGCCCGCTGCGGGCAAAAGCCTCGTAACGACGGCCTTCGCACTCGATGAGGCCGCTGGGCGCAAGCGTGGTCGCGGCGATCGCCTGCCGGCCGACCAGGGAAGCGTCGGCCACCGCCGGCTGGCTGGTTCCGGCGACAGTGGCCGTCATGGAAAATTTCCGGGCGAGCCGGCTCCGCGGGAGCAGCACGAACTCGAAGTAGAACGCGATTCCCCCGATGAGGAGCGCCGCGGCGCTGGCGAGCGCGCCGCCCTCGGCGCCGAATCGGTCGAAGGAAAGGCCGACTCCAACCATGAGGAGGATGCCGCCCACGATCCCAAGGACGGCGCCGGGCACGATGACCTCGAGGGCAAGCAGCAGGATGCCGCAGGCGAAAAGGAGGATGACCGCGCTCACGATCGCTTCTCCTTCTCGACCAACAGACCGAAGTCGGTGCGGCGGCGCACCACGACGCGGGTGCCGGGCTCGGCCACGCCGAATGCCAGGCGCGCCTCGTAGCGACGCCCGTCAATCTCGACCTGCCCGCTTGGAAAAAGTCCCGTGGCCGTCACGGCGACGCGGCCGACGATCGCGTCGATCTCGGGCGCGACCTCGGGCGCAGCCCCGGAAAACTGGGCGGAACCCGCAATCGGGCCGGCGACCGCGAGACGGGAGAAAAACCATCCTTTCGGGATGAAACGCGCGAACAGGAGGGCGAACACGACTGCCAGAACCAGCCCGAGGCCGAGCTCGGTGAGGGGGCCAAGGAAGAGATCGTCGCTAACCCTGACCGGCTGGTCGGGCCAGATGTCCGCCATCGACCACACCAGCGAGCCGAGCATGAGGGCGAGGCCCGTCACCGCGAAGATGACCGCGCCGGGCATGAAGAAGATTTCCGCAAACACGAGGGCGAGCCCAAGCCCGAAGACCAGCATGGGCTCCTGTCCGGAAAGACCGGCCACATAATTGCTGAGGAAGACCACCGCGAGGCACGCGATGCCCACCGCCCCGAAAACCCCGAAACCGGGCGTCTTGAATTCGACGTAGAGGGCAAGGAGTCCGAGGCCGAGCAGCACGGGTACCAGCGACCGCAGGAACACCGCGAACTTTTCGGACCAGGTGATCTCCAGCGTAGTGACGGAGTGACCGCCCGCGCCGAATTTCTGGCGAAGGAGATCGGGCAGGTCCTTCGCGATTCCCGCCGCGAGCAGTGGTTGCGGGGGCTCGCCGTGAGTCTCGGCGGCCTCCTTCGCGGTCAGGGACAAAAGCTCCCCCTTCCCTTTCAAAACCTTGTCCTCGATCTTCAGTTCATAGTCGGCGTCGATCATCGCGGAGATGACCTTGCCGCGGTAGTCCCCCTTGCCCTCGCTCGTGGCACGGACGCGCGCCTTGAGGTAGCTCACGATCTTCTGGCGCATCGTGGCGTCGATTTCCTGGCCGGTGGACATGACCGGGGCCGCCGCCCCGATCACCCCCTCGGGTGAAAACCAGATCTCATCGGTGGTGGCGGAAATGAAGGCGCCAGCCGAGATGGCCTCGTTGTTCACGAAAGTCAGGGTCTTACCGGGAAACTTCCCGATCGCCTCCATGATCTCGAAGGTCGAGTCGAGCGCCCCGCCGGGCGTCTTCATGTCGAGTATCACGAGATCGGCCTTGTCCTCGATGGCCTGCTTCAACCCACGGCGGATGATGAAAAGCATCGGCGAGTCGATCTGCTCCCGCACCGGAATCACAACCACGCGCGTCGGTTGGGCGGACGCGGATGAGTCCCCGGCCGCCGGCGCGGCCAAAACACCGCCTGCGATCGTGAGGACCGCCAGAAGGGCGAGGACGCAGGATTTGAGCCGGGACAAAACCATCCGGTCACCGTAACAGCCCCGCCCCGCCCCGCAAGTGCACCGGTCTTTTCGCGGGTTTCCCTCGGGAGGCACTCAACAAAACCTTTGCGCCCGCCCGGCCGCACCGGTACCTCGCCGCGCATGGAGAAAATTGCTTACCAGGGCCAGACCCTCACCCGGTGGCAGGTCGGCAACTCGACATTCCTCGCCCTGCCCGAACGCGGCGCGCGTCTGATGAACTGGAACCTGCGGCTGGGCGATGGCTCGGTGCGGGATGTGATCTACTGGCCTGAGAACGCCGACTTCGGGGAGATCGCCAAGGTGCGGGGAGGCAACCCGATCCTGTTTCCGTTCAACGGCAGATGCTTCGACCGAGGGGACATCTTCCACTGGCGCGCCGCGGACGGCGTCCGGCGCCCCATGCCTCTGCACGGGATCGCACGCCAGGGGGAATTCAAGGTCACCCGGCTCGACGCCCGCGGCTTCGATGCCGTCTTTGTCCCGGGCGAGGAGGCCCGCGCCTGCTACCCCTATGAGTACGAATTCGTCGTCGCCTACCGGTTCGAGTCGCTCGGCCTGTCCTGCGAGTTCGCGGTGACCAATCTCGGCGCCGAGCCGCTGCCGTGGTCGGCCGGTCATCACTTCTATTTCACCCTTCCTTGGAGCGAGGGAACCAAACGGTCCGATTACTCCATCCGCATACCGGCGACCAAGCGGCTGCGTCATGACCCCACCGGGGCCCTGATCCAGGGGCCGGAAATCGGTGAGAAGGAAAGCTTCGGCAACGCCGCCATGGTGGACTGCATCCATGGAGGCCTGCGTTCAAACGAGGCGGTTTTCGGGGAGGAGGGGCGCCCGGGCTCAATCATCGTGCGTCTCGGTACCGAGCCGGTGCCACCGCCCGACGCGGTATTCGTCACGTGGACGCTTGCGGACAACTCACCGTTCTTTTGCGTCGAACCTTGGATGGGCCCGCCCAACGCGCCGGAAAACAAGATCGGGCTGCAGTGGGTGAAGAAGGGCGAGACACGGAAATTCTCGGTTTCAGTGAATCTGCGTTGAGCGCGAAGCGTCCTTTGACTTCTCTTCCGCCCGCATGACGTCCGTCTCCATGTTGACCATCTTGCTTCCGCCGCTCGCGTTCATCGACGGGCTTGGCGGGCCGGAGATGCTGCTCGTCCTCGTGATCGTACTGCTGCTCTTCGGTGGCGATAAGCTGCCCGAGTTCGCCCGCGGGATGGGCAAGACGATGCGGGAGCTGAAGAAGGCCGCCTCCGGCGTAGAGGACGAGTTTCGCCGCGCCATGGATGAGGATGAGAGAAAGAAGGCCGCCGCGGCCTACGCTGCGGAAAATCCCTCCCCGCCCCCGGCCGAAACCGGGGTGGAGCCCGCGGTGTCTGCGGTATCCGAGGCCGGACCGGCCGCGGCCGGTCCCGAAGCGCCCGCGGTCGCGGAACCTCCCCCCTCCCCTGCTCCCGCCCCGGCCAAGCGCGTCGTCGCCAGCGAAGACTGTCCGTGAGCGCGCCGACCAGGACCGGCGAGGCCACGCCCGAAGCGGTGCCCCTGCCGATCACCGGCGAGCTGGACCTGCACACCTTTCGACCGTCTGACCTCGGGCAATTGTTGCCGGCCTACTTCACGGAATGCCGCGCGCGCGGCATCCGTCGCGTACGGGTGATCCACGGCAAGGGCATCGGAACGCTCCGCACCTCCGTTCACTCCCTCTTGCGCCGCTGTCCGCAGGTCCGGGAATTCAGCGCCTGCGACGAGACGAGCGGTTCGTGGGGAGCGACGCGGGTGGATTTGATCCCATGAGACAGACAACATTGCTGGGGTTGGTCCTCCTGCTGGCGGCGATCGCCGGCGAGACCCGCGGAACGAACGCCGACACGCCGCTCATCCTGGTGTCTCTCGATGGCTTCCGCCACGATTACTGCGATCGCTACCCGGCCGAGAGCCAGACGCTGCGCGGGATGCGCGCGGCAGGCTCATCCGTCCGCAGTCTCATCCCGGTCTTCCCGTCCAACACGTTCCCGGGCCATTACTCGCTGGTGACCGGCCTTCATCCCGCGCGGCACGGGATCATCAACAACGACTTTTTCGACGCCGAACGCGGCACGTTTTTCCACTACTTCCAGCCGACATCCTTCCGCGACGGATCCTGGTGGGGCGGCGAGCCGATCTGGGTGACCGTCGAGCGCCAGGGCCGGCGGGCCGCCGCCCATTTTTGGGTGGGGTCGGAGGCGGTCATCGGCGGCCGGCGGCCGAGCTTCTGGAAACCCTTCGATTACTCGGTGCCCTTCGCGCGCCGACTCGACGAGGTGAGTGAATGGCTGCGGAAGCCCGCCGCGGAACGGCCCGCCCTGGTCGCGTTCTACCTCGAGGAAGTGAACGGCGCCGGCCACCGGTTCGGTCCCGATTCACCCGAGGTCGCCGCCGCCGTGCGGAAGGTCGACCATCATCTCGCGGAGCTTCGCCAGAGATTCCGCGAGCTCGGTCTCACACCGAACCTCGTCGTGGTTTCCGATCATGGCATGACAGCAACCGCATTGGAACGGGTGGTCGTTCTCGACGATATCCTTGATCCCCGCACGGTACAGATCGACTCCGACGGCAGCCTGCTCGCACTGCGTCCTCTGTCCGGAACGGATGAGCAACTGGTGGAGAAATTCCGTGGGGTGCGCCACGTGCGAGCTTTCCGGTCGGCGGATTTGCCCCCGCACTTCGCGATGAAGCCAGGCCCACGGGTGGCGCCCGTCTGGGTGCTGCCCGACGAAGGTTGGCACATCGCGCCGCGCTCCACGGTCGAGCGTCTGCGTCGCAGATACCCTGAGAAAGGCTACCTCGCCGGCGACCACGGCTACGACCCGATGATCAGCTCCATGCAGGGGATCCTGATCGCCGAAGGACCGGCCTTCAGAAACGGAAAGGTCGCGGATGCGGTATCCGCCGTCCACGTCTACCCGCTCCTATGCGCGGTTTTGGGACTGCAGCCCGCGCCGAACGACGGCGACGACCGGCTGGCGCGAGCGCTTCTCCGCTGAACCGGGCGAGGAGCGACTTTTCGTCCTGCCGCGGGGTTATAGGGGAAGGAACCAATCCCGAATGAGCCATGAAAACCCTGATCGTGCTGGCAATCGCGAGCCTGTCCGCGCTCTCCGCGCTGGTGGCCGGCCTGGCCCTCGGGCTGGGCGTCGGGCCGCTCTTCGCCCTGACGCTCGCGGCGTTGTTGCTGTTGTTGTGGGCAGGAGACTACCGAACGTACCGCCATTCGGGCGCCCATTTCATGTCGCATCTGCCTTGAACGGCGAAGGTGCGCTACGGCGTGGTGATGTTTCCCGTTGGCTCCCGGAGCCGGCGGCGATCATGCTCCGGACGTAATCCGGATTCCTGCTCCTACCCTCATCATGAACCAACCGCCCCCGCTGGCTCGGCGCATGCACGCGATCCAGCATACACTCCACGGCAGCGAGATGCAGTTCGTCGAGATTGAGCTCGACCCGGGTGAGTCCGTCGTGGCCGAGGCCGGCGGCATGATGTACATGGAGGACGGGATCGGAATGGAGACCGTCTTCGGCGACGGGTCCGCCGCCGAAGGCGGCCTGATGGGCAAACTGCTGGGAGCGGGCAAACGCCTGCTAACGGGCGAGTCGCTTTTCATGACCCTCTTTGAAAACCGGTCAGCCATCAAACGGCGCGTCGCGTTCGGGGCGCCCTATCCGGGCCGGATTTTGCCCGTGAACCTGGCCGACCTTGGCGGTGAAATCCTGGCCCAGAAGGACTCGTTCCTCTGCTCGGCCCGGGGCGTGACCATTGGCATTGCCTTCCAGAAGCGCCTTGGAGCGGGGCTCTTTGGCGGCGAGGGCTTCATCATGCAACGGCTGCAGGGCGACGGCTGGGCGTTTGTGCACGCGGGCGGAACGCTGCACGAACGCACTCTCGCCGCGGGCGAGACGCTGCGGGTCGATACGGGCTGTATCGTGGCCTACCAGCCTTCGGTCGACTTCGACGTCCAATACGTCGGCGGGATAAAGACCGCGCTTTTCGGCGGCGAAGGCTTGTTCTTCGCCACCCTGCGGGGTCCCGGCCGGATCTGGCTGCAGTCGCTTCCGTTCTCGCGTCTTGCGGGCCGGATCATCGCCGCGGCCCCGGGCACCGGAAAAGGCGGCCGCGAGGAAGGGTCGGTGCTCGGGGGCCTTGGGCGCCGGCTGGACGGGGACAACTCCTGAAGCGCCTGAGGGTCCAAAGTGAAAACCTACCTGCTCCACGGCGCGGGCATCGCGATCGCGAACGCGCTGGTCAATCTGGGGTTCTTCTTCACCGGCGTGCATTCCAACGCCGGGCGCCTCGCCGCCACGCAGTGGCTCGGCACCGTCCTGGTCATCGCCATCTTCGGCGTGGGCCTGACCCTCGCGGTTCGCGAAAAACGGGAAACACTCCCCCCGGATCAGGAGTGGGGGTTTGCGCGGGCTTTCGGGGCCGGCGTCCTCACGGGACTTTTCGCGACACTGCTCGGGATCGCGCCCACCTACCTCTATTTCGCGGTGATCAATCCCGATTTCAGCGACGTTCTGGCCGAGATGCAGCGCAACGCGCTCGTCGACCGCGGGCTTTCCGCGGACGAAATCGACCGCCTGATGCCGGTCATGGAGAAGTTCACCGGTCCCGCGGTCCTCACGGCTTCCGGGACTTTCATCGGCTTCGTCTGGGCTAGCCTCACCGCGCTGGTCGCGGGGTTTTTCCTGCGCGGACGCGCGGCCGAGACCAGGGGATGAGCCGCCCGGCCGGCGGCTTCACCGCGCCGGCCCTAAATCGATTTCGGCTGAACCGGCTGGACCGGAGCGTCGGGCCTCGGGGAGTCGGGAAGGACGCCCCCTTCAGGCTCGGACGGAGCCGGCTGGGACCGCGGAGCGCCGGGACCGCCGCGAGGAAAAGCGCGCGGAGGCATCGGCACGGGCATGCCGCCGTAGGGATACTTGGGCATGTCCTGGGCGATCAGCTTCACCTTGGCCGTGGACTTGGCACCTCCGCGCAAATACGTCAGCGCCACCTCGTCGCCCTCCTTGCGGTTGCGCACCAACACCATGAGCTGCCGCACATCGATCAGGATCTGGTCGTCCAGGTGCGTGAGCACATCGTGCTCCTTGAGCACTCCCGCGGCGGGACTGCGCGGCGATAGCCGCTCGACCACGAGGCCGGTGCCCCAGGGTAATCCCAGCTGGGCACCCAAAGCGGGCTGAACCAAGGTTACATCGACGCCGAGAAACGTCGTGCGCTCCACCTCCGACCAATCGCGGCGCGGACCCGGCTGCATCCGCCGTTCCATGCCAAGCCCGGCTTCGGGCGCACCGCGGCGCGAACCCGGGGCCGGATTGGGGCCTCGCGGCGGGGCATCAGGAGCCGTGGTCTCCGCGGCGGGTAGCAGGGAGAACGACAGGCAGGAACTGGCGATCAGAGCCAGGCGGCGGACGGGAGCGGATACATTCATGGCGGAACTTCCTCTTTTGGGAGCATGGAACGGGCAGGACATCCGACGGGACGCGCCCGCAGGGGAAAAAGAACGCCCTTTCACGGAAAAGAAAAGGGGCCCGGATTTCTCCGGGCCCCGTTTTAGGCGTCGTGGAAACGATGAGCGGCCGCGCGGTCAGGCGCGGGTGCTCGAACGCCGCGCGGCGATGCGGTAGTCGAGCATCGCCACCGCGAGTAAAGCGCCCACGCTGGCCCAGCCGATGACCGACTCCACCGTCAACTTGGAGTAAAAGGAAAGCACGGAAGCGGCGACGGCGGAAAAGCCGAAGGGTACCGCAATGAGGACGTTGTTTTTCATGTTCTTGTTTGTTTGCCGGAGGCGACATCGCCTCAGCAGGAACATCCTACTCCATTCTTTACGATAGGTGAAATCGATATTATCTATCTTACCCATCGTCTATACCTATGGATTTAACCCAGCTTCGCTACTTTGTAGCGGTGATCGAGACCCAGAACTTCACCCGCGCCGCGGAGAAGAGTAATATCACTCAACCATCTCTAAGTCAGCAGATTATAAATCTAGAGCGGGAGTTAGGTCAGCGTCTTTTCCATCGGCTTGGCCGCAAAGCGGTACCGACGGAAGCCGGTACCGCCTTCCTGCAACGCGCGCGGCGCATTCTTCGCGACGTCGAGGACGCCGCACGGGAAATGGGTGATCATTCCGGGCAGGGTCGTCGAATCGCCATCGGGGCCGTTCAGACGGTCATGCCATACCTGATCAGCGATCTGGTCATCCAATGCAGAACGTCGCACCCGCAACTGGCGATCGACGCTCACGAGGGATTCCGGGCCGATTTGGTGCGCGGGGTACTTGAGGGCACCCTCGACTTGGCGGTTGTTCCCCTTCCCGTGAAGGATCGTCAGCTCGCGATCGAACCACTCCTCTCCGAGCCACTGCTTCTCGCCGTGGGGCGCGATCACCCTTTCGCCAGCCAGCCGGAGATCGATATCCGCACCATCGCGGGGGAAACCTTCGTTGGGTTGGGCGACTCCAGCGCTTTGGCGGCGCAGGTGCGCGCCTTTTTCGGCGATCAAAAACTTGAGCCGCGCATCGGCATACGCTGCACGCAGGTCGCGACCCTGAAGCGCTTCGTCGCCGCGGGACTCGGCATCTCACTTCTGCCGCAGCTCGCCCGGCACGAGGAGGACCGCGCGTCGCTCGTCTATCTGCGTCTCAGTGGCGACGAACCGCGCCGCGAACTCGTGGTCGTCCGGCATCCGCAGCGCTACCAGACGCGTGGCGCCGAGGAGTTCCTCAAATTGCTGCGTCAGCACGTCCGCTCCCGATTCCCGGCTCCAGCCGGGCATACCTGACGACGGTTGCGCTCGGGCGCGGGAGCGCCACCGTCCCCACGATGTCCACCTCACCCGCGTCCCTGCTCGCGACGACTTCCGCCGCGACCCGGGAGGAACACCCGGCCGTTGGCGTGCGGCCGGAACTGCTGGCGCCGGCGGGGGATTGGGAATGCGCGCGCGCAGCCGTGGAGAACGGCGCCGACGCCATCTACTTCGGACTCGATCGCTTCAATGCCCGCATGCGGGCGCGGAACTTCACGCAGGCCGACCTGCCACCCTTGATGGAATATCTGCACCGCCGCGGGGTGCGCGGGTACGTGACTTTCAACACGCTGGTGTTCACCAACGAGCTGGACGAGGCGGCGGATTACCTGCGCACGCTGATCGCCGCCGGAGTGGACGCGGCCATCGTGCAGGACGTGGGAATCTGCCGCCTGATCCGCGAACTTTCGCCGGATTTCCCGATCCACTGCTCCACGCAGATGACGATCACGAGCGCGGCCGGTGTGGACTTCGCCCGCGAACTCGGAGCGCAGCTCGTGGTTCTGGCGCGGGAGAACTCGATCGACGAGATCGGCCGCATCCGCGCCGAGCTGGGCGCGTCGGCCCTGCCCCTGGAAGTTTTCGTGCATGGCGCCCTGTGCGTGGCGTATTCCGGACAATGCCTGACGAGCGAATCGCTCGGCGGCCGTTCGGCCAATCGGGGCGAGTGCGCCCAGGCCTGCCGCCTGCCCTACGATCTCATCGCGGATGGGCGACAGATCGATCTCGGTGACCGCCGTTACCTGCTCAGTCCCCAGGACCTTGCCGGGATCGACGTGCTGCCTGAGCTGGTCAAAGCCGGGGTGGCCTCCCTGAAAATCGAGGGCCGCCTGAAGTCCCCGGAGTACGTCGCGAGCATCACGCGGGTCTACCGGGCGGCGCTCGACCGGCTATCGAAGAACGCCCGGGAATCAGCCGGCCGGACCGGGCCGGAACCGGAGCGCTACGAGTTGCAGATGGCTTTCTCCCGCGGCCTGCACACAGGCTGGTTCGGCGGAATCAACAACCAGGAGCTTGTCCACGCCCGCTTCGGCACGAAGAGAGGCGTCTTGGTCGGCGAGGTGGTGCAGATCGGCGGCGAGGCAGCGATCGTGCGGGTGTCGGCGCCGGTGAAACCCGGCGACGGCCTGGTGTTCGACGCCGGCCGCCCGGAGGAGAAAGAAGAGGGTGGCCGGGTTTATCAGGTCGAGCCGTCCGGCCCGGGCGAGTGCACCCTGCGATTCGGCCGCGGGGACATCGATTGGCGCCGGGTGCGGACGGGGGACCGCGTGTGGAAAACCAACGATCCCGCGCTGGACCGCGAGCTGCGCGCGACATTCGCGGGCGAAACAGTGCGCTTTCAACGACCGCTCTCGCTGGAAGTGCACGGCCGCGCGGGAGGACCGTTGACGCTGATCGCCAACGACGGGGACGGGCACGTGGTGCGCGTCGAGTCAGCTGTCCCGCTGGCGCCGGCCGAACGCCATCCCCTGACCGCCGAACGCCTCGCGGACCAACTCGGCCGGCTCGGCGGCACACCGTTCCGACTCGGCCACCTGGAGAGCCGGCTCGAAGGCGACCTCATTCTGCCCTTGAGCGAACTCAACCGGCTGCGACGCGACGCCGTGACGCAAATCGACGCACTGCGGGCCCGGCCGCGCCGTTGGACGACCCGGCCCGGCACGGACGTCAGGGCGGATCGCTTCCGCGCGGATGTGGCGCCCGAGCCCGCTGGCCCCGAGTTGATCGCGGTGATTCGCCTGCCCGAACAATTGGAGGCGGCCTGGGCCGCGGGGGTGCGGACGATCTACTGTGAGTTCGAAAACCCGAAGCGCTACCGCGACACGGTGCAGCGCTTCCGCGAACTCAGATCCGCCGCGCCCGACGGCGCCGGAGCCTCGATCTGGGTGGCGCCACCGCGCGTCTTCAAACCGGGTGAGGAATGGATCCTGCGCCAGGTGCGGTCGAGCGAAGCCGACGGTTATCTCGTGCGCAACGCCGACCACCTGCGGTTTTTCGCGTCGGACCGCCGGCGCGGAGATTTCTCGCTGAACGTCGCCAACCCCTGGACGGCGCAGCACTTCATCGCCCGCCACAGCTTGGAGCGAGTCACGGCAAGCTACGACCTGAACATCACCCAACTGGAAGCGCTCCTTTCGGCGGCGCCCCCGGCCTGGTTCGAGATCACGATCCACCAGCATATGCCCATGTTTCACATGGAGCATTGCGTGTTCTGCGCCTTTCTCTCGAAAGGACGCGACTACCGCGATTGTGGCCGTCCCTGCGACACGCACCGCGTAGCGCTGCGCGATCGCGTAGGCGCCGAGCTCCCGCTCCGCGCTGACGCCGGTTGCCGAAACACGGTTTACAACAACCGCGCTCAGACGGGGGCCGAGTACGTCGCGCGGCTGCGCGAGCTTGGTGCCGCCCGCTTTCGCGTGGAATTCATCAACGAGTCCGCCGAGGAAACGCGCACCACCCTCGAACGTTACGCCCAGCTCCTGCGCGGCGAGGTC
>Ga0255188_1000506_pt1 | contig 13019 bp, 10 predicted proteins | sample Miss_Cont_RepB_8_FD_188427 | JGI IMG/M metagenome (GOLD analysis project Ga0255188, IMG submission 188427) | Freshwater microbial communities from Mississippi River, Louisiana, United States - Miss_Cont_RepB_8h | ecosystem: Environmental > Aquatic > Freshwater > River | place: USA: Louisiana... | reverse complement strand
GGTCATCATGCCCGCCGATCGCCCCACCACCTCGCCCATGCCCGAGACCTCGCGCCCCGCCTCGTCGATCAGGCGGATGTCGTGTCCGGGACCCGGCTGTCCCACCGTGTGCAGCTTTTGCGGGAAACGATGCGCCTCCAGGATGCAGGCACCGCCGCCTTCGGTCATGCCGTACACCTCGACCAGCCCCCCGGGCCAGCGGCGCAGCACCTCGGACTTGAGTGCGGCGGAAAACGGCGCGCTGGTGCAGAACTTCATCTGAAAGGCCGACAGGTCGGTGCGGTCGAATGCGGGATGGTCCAGCAGCCGCTCGTACTGGATGGGCACCAGCATCGTGTGGGTGATGCGCGCCTGCTGCGCCGTGGCCAGCCAGGCCGCGGCATCAAACCGCTTCATCAGGTGCACGCAGCCGCCCATGCCCAAGGCCGGCGCGAAGGCCACCAGTGTGGTGTTGGAGTACAGCGGCGTGGACAGCAAGGTGCGCGAATCCGGCCGGTAACCGTAAGCCAGTCCGCGCCGGATGTGGGACCACCGCATGCCGTGGGACTGCACGATGCCCTTGGGCGTGCCCGTGGTGCCCGAGGAGTAGATGATGTTGAAGGGGTCTTCGGGTGACGCCCGCCAGGTCCCAGGGGCCGTGCCGGCGGCGGGCATCCAATCCTGCAGGCCGCGGCCGCTGTCGATGCCCACGCAGGGGACTTCGGGTGGCGCCAACGCTGCACCGGCCTCGTCCGCAAACAGAAGTCGGGCGCCGGCGTCGTGCAGCATCGCCGCGAAGGAGCCCGCGTCCAGCGATGAGGGAAGCGGCACCACCACCGCCCCCGCGCGCAACACACCCACGAAGGCTGCGGCGGCCTCGATCGAATTGGCCGCGCACAGCGCCACGGCCTCGCCGGGCTGGATGCCTTGGCCTTGAAGGCCGGATGCGATGCGGTTGGCCACATCGTCAAGCTGCGCATAGGAAAGGTGCCGCTGTTCATCTGCAAGCGCCGGTGCCCTGGGCTGCAGCGCCGCATGCGCACGCACGAGATCGCTGAGCGACGCAAAGGGCGAATCGGGCGACAGCGGCAGCCGTGGTGGGGCGGCGGTAGCGTCCATCGTGTCGGCGGGTGCCGGTGCTCAGCCCGCCGCTGGGGTCCCGATGAGCCGACCCGCCCAGCCCAGTCGCATGGAGACCTCGCGGGCGGCCTCCCGCACCGCGCGCGCGCTGGCGCTGTTCCAGTCCACCGGGCAGCGCGCCTCACGGTCCAGGGCGGTGATCACCAGCGCCGGTTGCCCCTCGTGGTCCAAGGCCGGTGCGCTGAAGGCGTTGATACCGGGAATCGGTCGTCCCTTTGCACGCACAACACCGTGGGTGCGCACCTCTTTGCGGGCGGCCTCCACGACCGCCCAGTCCGCCGCAGACAGTTTCGCTGCCCGCCCAGGGGGGTCGCCCACGGCCCCGGTGGTGGCCTGCAGCAGCCGCTCACGGGGCAGCACCGCGGCAAAGGCCCGCCCGGTGGCCGTGCCCAGCAGGCTCATCACCGTCCCGGCCCGCATGGACACGAGCAAAGGCTGCTGCGCTTCCATCATGCGCACCACGGTGGGTCCGAAGTTTCCCCAGGCGGCGATGGCCACGGCGTGCCCGGTGGCGGCCGCGAGGTTCTCGGCCACCGCCTCGGCTTCGCGCATCGCGTCCAGTTGGTGCAGTGCCGTGAGCCCGAGTTGGAGCGCCGCAGGGCCCAGGGCGTAACGGCCGCTTTGCCGGTGCTGCTCCACCAGCCGCAGCCGGCCAAAGCTCACCAGGTAGGGGTGTGCCCGCGCCGGCGTCATGCCCGCCCGTGCGGCCAGATCCTTGAGGTTCATGGGCTCGGTCTGCTGCGCCAAGGCCAGCAGCAATCGGCCGCCGACCTCCACCGATTGCACGGCTCGCTGGGTGCCGTCCAAGGCGACCTCAAGACCGCCAGGTTCCTGATCGATCGGGGTGCTGCGGTCTTTTCGGGCCATGCGGCCAGTTTGCACCAGGTGAATTGATTTGCCAAGAACGAACCAATCGGACTATCATCGAGAAGATCTCACACAACAAATCCGTTTGTTCTGTGCAAATTTTGGAGACTCCCCGATGAGCCATTCCAGCAGCACCAAGCAGTTCGCTTCACAGGCCGATCTGGAGGAGAAGCAGGTCAGCTTCACCCAGATCTCCGAGCACGCCTGGGCCTACACCGCCGAAGGCGATCCCAACACCGGCGTCATCATTGGCGATGATGCGGTGCTGGTGGCCGACACGCAGGCCACACCGGCGATGGCAGCCGATGTGATCCGCCGCATCCGACAGGTCACCGACAAGCCCATCCAGTACGTGGTGCTCACCCACTACCACGCGGTTCGCGTGCTGGGCGCCAGCGCCTACAAGGCCGAGGGCTGCCAGCAGGTGATCGCCAGCCAGGACACCTATGACCTCATCGTCGAACGGGGCGAACAGGACAAAGCCAGTGAGATCGGCCGCTTTCCGCGACTGTTCCGCAATGTCGAAACGGTGCCGGCGGGCCTGACCTGGCCCACCCTCACCTTCACCGGCCGGATGACGCTGTGGCTGGGCCGGCTGGAGGTGCAGTTGCTCCAGCTGGGTCGTGGCCACACCAAGGGCGACACGGTGGTGTGGCTGCCGGGCGAGAAGGCCATGCTCAGCGGGGACCTGGTGGAGTTCGACGCCACGCCGTATGCCGGTGATGCCTATTTCCAGGATTGGCCGCAAACCCTGCGCAACATCGCTGCACTGGAGCCCCAGGCCCTGGTGCCCGGACGGGGACCGGCCCTGGTGGGCCGGGCTCAGGTGGCCCAGGGCCTGCAGGTCACACGCGAGTTCGTCACCGATCTCTACGAAAGCGTGAAGACTGGTGCGGCGGCGGGCCGTGACCTCAAGGCCGTCTATCGGGAGACCTACGCGCGTCTGAAGCCGCGCTATGGATCCTGGGTCATCTTCGACCACTGCATGCCCTTCGATGTCACCCGTGCCTACGATGAGGCCACCGCGCACCCCCATCCCCGCATCTGGACGGCCGAGCGCGACCGCCAGATGTGGGAGACCTTGGAGGGTTGATGCGGCGCTGCTGCGGCAGCCCCCATGCACCTCGCCGATTGTCGCCACCGCCTTTCAGCGGTCACCCACCCCATGCACAGCACCTTCACCTACCCGCGCTTTGAATACCGACGCGCGCCCGAGATGGGTGCTCCACCGGGGGCGGTGCCGCGCCATGGCCTGGTGATCGTCGGCGCGGGCCCCGTGGGGATGGCTGCGGCGCTCGATGCCAGGCAGCATGGCCTGCCGGCGGTGATCCTGGATGACGACGACACGGTGTCCGTGGGTTCGCGCGGACTGTGCTATGCCAAGCGCACGCTGGAGATCCTCGATCGCCTCGGCGTGGGCGATGCGGTGGTCGACAAGGGCGTCATCTGGAACGTCGGGCGCACCTTCTTCGGCGAGCAGGAGGTCTTCAACTTCAATCTGTTGCCCGAACCGGACCACCACCGCCCGGGCATGGTCAACCTGCAGCAGTACTACCTGGAGCATTACCAGGTGCAGGCCTGCGAACGGGCAGGCGTGGACATCCGGTGGCGCCACAAGGTGGTGGGCGTGCAGCCCCAGGACCAGGGCGTGAGCCTCACGGTGGAAACACCCGAGGGCCACTACACGCTGGAGACCGACTGGCTGGTGGTCTGCGACGGCGCCCGCAGCCCGATTCGACGGCTGATGGGCCTGGACATGGAAGGGCAGGTGTTCAAGGACCGCTTCCTGATCGCCGACGTGGTGATGAAGGCGCCCTTTCCGGCCGAGCGGTGGTTCTGGTTCGACCCGCCGTTTCACCGCAACCAGTCGGTGCTCTTGCATCGCGAAGCCGACGATGTGTGGCGGATTGACTTTCAGCTGGGCTGGGACGCCGATCCCGAGGAAGAGAAGAAACCCGAGAAGGTGAGCCCCCGTATCCAGGCGATGCTCGGCCCCGATGTGCGCTTTGAACTGGAGTGGGTGAGCGTCTACACCTTCCAGTGCCGCCGCATGAACCGCTTTGATCACGGCCGTGTGATCTTCGCAGGCGATGCCGCCCACCAGGTGTCCCCGTTCGGCGCGCGCGGTGCCAACTCCGGCATCCAGGATGCCGACAACCTGATGTGGAAGTTGGCTTATGTGATCAAGGGCTGGGCGCCGCCCACGCTGCTGCACAGCTACGGCATCGAGCGCGGCGAGGCGGCCGATGAGAACATCCTGAATTCAACCCGCTCCACCGACTTCATCACGCCCAAGAGCAAAACCAGCCGTGCCTTTCGAGACGCGGCGCTCCAGCTGGCGCAGCACCATGCCTTTGCCCGCAAATTGGTGAACTCCGGGCGGCTGTCGGTGCCCACCCACCACGCAGCCTCACCGTTGAACACGCCGCCCACCGAGCCTTTCGAGGGCTGGATGGGCCCGGGCGCCCCCTTGGACGATGCGCCGGTGGTGCATGCTGGCCAAGCCGGCTGGCTGCTCCAGCATCTGGGTGGGTGCTTCCAGTTGCTGCTGTTCCTGGAAGACCTGGGGATGACGGGCCTGGCCGACCGCATCGCGGCGGTGCAGAGCCCGGAACCCGGCCGATCCCCCGCACGCGACGGGGAGCAGATTCCTGTGCAGGTGGTGGTGCTCACCGCCACACCCCAGGACCGCGGCGCCCTGGCGCCTTTCGAGCAGGCCACCGGTGCGATCGTGCTGCACGATGTGAAGGGCGTGGCCGCGCGCCGTTGCGGCGCCCGCGTCGGGACGGCTCTCTTGCTGCGACCCGACCAGCATGTCTGTGCGCGTTGGCCGCAGATGGACGCGACCCGCGTGCGCGCCGCGGTCGCGCGCGCCACTGGCCATGGGTGAGGCCTTGGATTCACCCCCGTGATCAACCGCGCACCGCCCTGATGCCCGAGGAGTTCGCATGCCCCTGACCCTGAACCCGAATTTTCACGAGGCCGGTCAACGCACCCTGCGCGACTACGCGGCGGGCGATCACTTCTACGAAGACCTCATCAATGCCCACCGGGGTCTGAGTGATGAAGAGAGCCTGGCCCTCAACGCCCGGCTGATTCTGCTGCTGAGCAACCACATCGGTGACTTGGCCGTGCTGCGTGAGGCCCTGGCCTTGGCCCGACCGGCAGAGCCCTCCACACGCAAGCCAGTCGATGGGCCCGTGCCCGCCTGATTCCACATCCCCGGACGAGAACATGCTCAACGAAACCCACGACCCCACGTTGCGCAGTTGGGTCAAGACGGCGCAAGACGAGGGCAGCGACTTCCCCATTCAGAACCTGCCCTGGGCTGTTTTCCGCCGCGCGGGCAGCACCGAGCACTGGCGGGGCGGGGTGGCCATCGGTGACCAGATCGTCGACTTGTCCGCACTGGACCAGGCGCAGCTCATTCCCGCGGGCAGCGCCTTGGCCCGTGCCGCCCTTCAGGCCGGGGCTGGCGAAACCCTCAATGATTTGATGGCCCTGGGCCGCCCGCACGGGAGCGCCCTGCGCCTGGCGCTCTCGCACCTGTTGCGGGTCGGTGCTGCGCAGCAATCGGCTCTGCAGGCGCGGTGTCTCGTGCCCATGGCCCAGGCCGAATACCGTCTCCCGGCACGTGTGGGCGACTACACCGACTTCTACACCTCGGTGCACCATGCGACCCACATCGGCCGGCTGTTCAGGCCCGACAGCCCGCTGCTGCCCAACTACAAGTGGGTCCCGATCGGCTATCACGGTCGCGCCTCGAGCCTGGTGGTTTCGGGTACGCCCTTGAAGCGCCCGTGTGGTCAGCTCATGCCTCCCGGCGCTGCGCAGCCGACTGTGGGCCCCAGCAGGCGCTTGGATCTGGAGTTGGAGTTGGGCGTGTTCATCGGTCCCGGCAACCCGCTGGGCCAGCCGATCGCGATCGATGAAGCGGCCGATCATGTGTTTGGCCTGTGCCTGCTCAACGACTGGAGCGCCCGCGACATTCAGGCCTGGGAGTACCAGCCGCTCGGGCCCTTCCTGTCGAAGAACTTTGCCACCACCCTGTCGCCCTGGGTGGTGTCCCTGGAGGCGCTGGAGCCCTATCGGATGGCCTGGAGCCGCCCGCCCGAAGACCCCCAGCCACTGCCGTATCTGGACAGCCCACAGGACCGTTCGGCCGGGGCCTTGGACATCCACTTGTCGGTGGAGCTTCAAACCCAGGCGATGCGCGCGGCGGGTTCGGCCGCGGTTTCCATTGCGCAGTCGAATTACGGCTACGCGTATTGGACAGTGGCGCAGATGGTGGCGCACCACACGGTGTCGGGCTGCAATCTGCAAGCTGGTGATCTGCTGGGCACCGGCACCATGAGCGGCCCACAGCCCCACCAGGCCGGCGCGCTGATCGAGCTCACGGGGGGTGGCAAGCAGCCGCTGGTGTTGCCCAATGGCGAGCAGCGCACCTTCCTCGAGGACGGCGACCGTGTCACGCTGCGCGGTTGGTGCGAGAGGCCCGGCGCCGCCCGAATCGGGTTTGGTGCCTGCGAGGGCACGGTGCTCAGCGCCTGAGGCCGCTAGCCGAAGCGCCGCTGAATCGCCGCCAGCAGACCCATCAACTGCTGCTGCAGCACCATGAAGTGCGGCAGTTTGGCGCCCGTGGATCCGTCCATGTAGATCCGCTTGTTGATCTCCAACTGAAGGCTGTGGCGTTCACGGGACGGGTCGGCGTAGGCCCGCACCAGTTCCACACCCTTGAAGGGGTCGTTGATCTTCACCTCGTAGCCCAAAGCGCGGAGGTGTTCGAACACAAATCCAGTGACCTCGGCCGAGCAGGTGGTGCCATCTCGATCGCCCAGGACGAAGTCGGCGCGCGGGATGCCGGGGCCGCCTTCACCCATCACCCCGGACACGGCATTCATCGAATGGCAGTTCAGGTGCACCACCCGGCCGAAGCGTCCGTGAGCCTCATTCAGCAGCCGCTGCAGCGTCTGGTGGTAAGGCCGGTGGCAGCGCTCGATGCGCGCAGCCACCTCCTCGACACGGAGCCGCCGCGCGTAGATCGGCCGCCCATCGTCCAGGGTACGCCATACCAGGGACTTGCCCAAAGCCGCCTTGCCGCTGGGCTGATGCTCATGCGGCCAAGGGCCGTCGATGAGTTCAAGGTCCACATCGCCCGCGTGGCGGTTCACGTCCAGATAGGTGCGCGGAAACTGCGCCGCCAGCAGCGGGATGCCGAGATCGGCCGCCGGCCGGTACAGCTCATCGATGTACCGGTCTTCCCCATCGCGCAGGTCTTCGTGGGGCAAGGCCGCCCCGAAATCGGCCGGCATCGCATAGCCGGAATGAGGCGAGTCCAGCACCACCACGGATTGCGGCTGTTGTGGGCCGTGGACGATCAGGACATCGGTGTGAGCAGCGGTCATGGGCCAAGTATCGCGCCGGTGCCGGCACCCCCGGGCGGCCCCCGATGGGCAGCGCCGGTCAAGTCGGTACGATCCGCGGCGTTTGCCGCCCTCGAACATCCGGCTGCAGCACGGCTTGCCCGCCGACCGCAACCCCACCAGGAGCCCCACCATGAACGAAAGCGACCTGCGCGCCCTTATTGAGCAAGTCCGCCACGGCACGCTGCCGCGCCGCGCCTTCATCCAGCGTTTGGTGGGCCTGGGCCTGACCGCGCCCATGGCCTCCATGCTGCTGATGCACGAAGGCGTCGCGCAGACGCCCACACCGCTTCCCTACAAGCCCACCAAGCGGGGCGGCGGCGGTACCCTGCGGCTCATGTACTGGCAGGCGCCTGTGCACCTGAACCCCCACTACGCCGGCGGCACCAAGGACCAGGACTCTTGCCGCATTTTCTATGAACCCTTGGGCGGCTGGGATGCCGACGGCAATCTCGTGCCTGTTTTGGCGACGGAGGTTCCCACCCGAGCCAATGGGGGCCTGTCGGCCGATGGCCGCACCGTGACCTGGAAGCTCAAGCGGGGCGTGAAGTGGCACGACGGCCGGGACTTCACCGCCGACGATGTGGTGTTCACCTGGCAATACGCGGGTGATCCGGCATCGGCCATGCTGACGGTCAACGTCTATCGCGACATCAAGGTCAGCAAGATCGACGCCCACACCGTCCGGGTGGAGTTCGCGCGGCCGACACCCTTTTGGGCCGAGCCTTTCGTCGGCACCTGGGGGCTCATCCTGCCCAAGCATGTGTTTGAGCCCTTCAGCGGGGCCAAATCGCGCGAGAACCCGGCCAACCTCAAGGCCGTGGGCACCGGCCCCTACCGGCTCCTGGACTTCAAGCCCGGCGACATGCTGCGTGCCGAAGCCAACCCCAACTACCACGTGCCCAACCAGCCCTTTTTCGATGCGCTGGAGCTCAAGGGTGGCGGTGATGCCACCAGCGCGGCGCGTTCGGTGCTGCAGACGGCCGAGTTCGACCTGGCCTGGAACCTCTCGGTGGAGGATGTGATCCTGCGGCAGCTGGAAAGCGCCGGCAAGGGCAAGGTCCATTTCTATGAGGGCAGCGACCTGGAGTACGTCACCCTCAACCCCACCGACCCTTGGAAGGAAGTCGAAGGGGAGCGAGCCAGTGCCAAGAGCCGCCATCCGGCCTTCAGCGACCGCGCGGTGCGGGAAGCCATGAGCCTGCTGATCGATCGCAAGAGCATCGCCGAGGCCATCTATGGGCGGGGCGCGGTGGCCACGGCCAACTTCCTCAACAACCCACCGCGATTCCGCAGCCCCAACACCAAGTTCGAGTTCAGCATCGAAAAGGCCAACCAGATCCTGGAAGCTGCGGGCTGGCGACGTGGCAGCGACGGCATCCGCGCCAAGGGCGGCACCAAGCTCAAATTCGTTTTTCAGACCTCGGTGAGCGGCCCACGCCAGAAGTGCCAGGCCATCATCAAGGACGCTTGCGGCAAGGCCGGCATCGATCTGGAACTCAAGAGCGTGGTGGCCTCGGTGTACTTCGGTGGCGACTTCGCCAACCCCGACACCTACCAGAAGTTCTGGGCCGACATGCAGATGTACACCACCACCATGACGCAGCCCGACCCGCAGAGCTTCATGGAACAGTTCACCTCGTGGGAACTGTCGCAGAAGGAAAACAAATGGGCGCGGCGCAACCTCAGCCGGTGGCAGAACGCGGACTACGATGCGGCGCACAAGGCCGCGCAGGTGGAGCTTGATGCGGTCAAGCGTGCGGCCCTGTTCATCCGGATGAATGATCTGGTGACCGGTGATCTGCACGTGGTGCCGCTGTTCGCACGGCCGCGGCCTTACGGTGTCAATGCACGGCTGCGCCCGGTGCTGTCCGCATGGGACAACACCACCTGGGCCCTGGGCTACTGGACGCGCGAGGGCTGATGCGCCCTGCCTGTCCCTCGCGCCCTGCTGCCTCCCGTTTCGGGTAGGGCGGCATGGGCCGCTTCATCCTGCGCCGACTGCTGATCGCCCTGCCCAGCCTGCTGGGCATCAGTGCCGTGCTGTTCACGGTATTGGCACTGGCCCCGGGCGACCCTTTCGAGGAGTTGGCCACCAACCCCAATGTGCCCCCGGAGGTGCGCATGGCCTTGCGCGTCCAGTTCGGGCTGGACGACCCCGTATGGGAGCGCTACCTGCGTTGGCTGGCCAGCATGTTGCGCGGTGACTGGGGCTTCTCGTTTGTCAGCCGCATCAATGTGGATGAACTGATCCTGCAGCGCTTGCCCACGACCATCGTGGTGATCGGTCTGTCGCAGGTGCTGGCCATTCTGGTGGCCATCCCGGTGGGCGTCTTGGCGGCGGTGAAGCCTTATTCCTGGTTTGACCGCATCGCCAGCACCGTGGCCTTCGTGGGCTTTTCGCTGCCCACCTTCTTCACCGGCGTGCTGTTCATCCTGCTGTTCTCCATCACGCTGGGTTGGCTGCCTTTTGTCTATCGAACGGACATCTCGTCCACGGGATGGCAGTTCCTGTGGGACCACTTCAAGCAGAGCATCATGCCCATCACCGTGCTCGGCTTGTACCAGGCGGCCAGCATGATGCGCTATGTGCGCAGCGCCGTGCTGGATGTCATTCGCCTGGACTACGTCACCACGGCGCGCAGCAAGGGCTTGTCGGAGCGCGCCGTCGTGCTCAAGCACGTGGTGCGCAACGCCATGATCCCGGTGGTGACCCTGGTGGCCCTGCAGATGCCCACCGTGTTCGGCGGGGCCATCGTGACCGAACAGATCTTCCGGATCCCCGGCATCGGCAGCCTGCTCATCGATGCGATCCTGCGCAACGACACGCCGGTCATCATGGCCGTCACCTTTGTCTTCAGTGGACTGGTGATCCTCTTCAACCTTGTGGCTGACGTGCTCTATGGCTGGCTTGACCCCCGAATCAGCTACCGCTGAAGCCGCGGGCGCGCTGGGCAAGCCCTCGGCCAGTGTGTCGCCCTGGCAGGAGTCCTGGCGCCGCTTCAAGCGCCATCGCTTGGCCTACTGGAGCCTGTGGCTCTTGGGCTTGATGGTGATCGCCGTGTTGCTCGGCCCGTTCGTGTGGAAGCTGGGCATCAACGATGTGGACCTGCTGGCCAGCCTGTCCAAGCCCAGCCTGAAGCATCCGCTGGGCACCGACGACTTGGGTCGGGATCTCCTGGCGCGTTTGCTGTATGGCGGGCGCATCAGCCTGGCGGTGGGGCTGGCGGCCATGCTCACGGCGGTACTGGTGGGCGTCTTCATTGGCGCCCTGGCCGGCATCTCGCGCGGTTGGGTGGACGCCGCGCTGATGTGGCTCACCGACCTCTTCCTGAGTCTGCCGCAGTTGCCCGTACTCCTGCTGCTCATCTTCCTGTTTCGCGAGCCCCTGAAACAGACCTTTGGCCTGGAGTTGGGCATCTTCATCCTCATCGTGGCCGTCATCGGCGGGTTTCGCTGGATGCCGGTGGCGCGTCTCGTGCGAGCGCAGTTTTTCAGCCTGCGAGAAAAGGAATTCGTGGAGGCTGCGCGTGCCCTGGGTGCGTCCACGCCGCGCCAGGTGACGCGTCACATCCTGCCCAACAGCCTAGGCCCCGTGATCGTGGCGGCCACCATCGATGTGGCCGCAGCCATCATCGCGGAGAGCACCCTGTCCTTCCTCGGCCTGGGCTTTCCACCCGACATCCCCACCTGGGGCCGCATCCTCTACGACGGGCGTGATTACCTGGACATCGCCATGCACTGGGCCCTGTTCCCGGGCATCGCCATCTTCATCACGGTACTGACCATCAACTTCATCGGCGATGGCCTGCGTGATGCGCTGGACCCCCGCCGTGTGCTCTGAGGCCCCATGACCGCGCCGCTGCTCGAGATCCAGGGACTGAAGACCCACTTCGCCACCGACGATGGCTGGCTGCATGCCGTGGACGGGGTGGACCTCGCGCTGCATGCGGGTGAGACGGTTTGTGTGGTGGGTGAATCGGGCTGTGGCAAGAGCGTCACCGCCCGCACGGTGATGAAGCTCATCGACATGCCGCCAGGGCGCATCGTGGCCGGCCGCATCCTGTGGAAGGGCCGCGACCTCGTGCCCTTGGCCCCCCGCGAGATGCAGGCCATTCGGGCCCGCGAAATCGCGATGATCTTCCAGGAGCCCATGACCAGCCTGAACCCCGTGTTCACGGTGGGGGACCAGATCGGCGAGAGCCTGCGCCTGCATGAGGGGCTGAGCCGGCGGGAGGCGCGTGATCGGGCCATCGAACTGTTGCGCTTGGTGCGCATTCCTACGCCGGACAAGCGGGTGCGCGACTACCCGCACCAGTTCTCGGGCGGTATGCGCCAGCGCGTGATGATTGCCATGGCCCTGGCCTGCAAGCCGCAGTTGCTGATCGCCGACGAGCCGACCACGGCGCTGGACGTGACCATTCAGGCGCAGATTCTGGAACTGCTGGCCGAGCTCAAGGCCGAAATGGGCATGGCCATCCTGCTCATCACCCATGCGATGGGCGTGGTGGCCGAAGTGGCGCAGCGGGTGGTGGTGATGTATGCCGGACAGGTGGTGGAAGAGGCGCCCGTGGCTGAACTCTTTGCGCGCCCCCGCCATCCCTACACCCGGGGGCTCATCCGCTCGATTCCTCGCTTGGGCGCATCGACGGTGCAGAAGACCAGGCTCGAGGCCATCCCAGGGACCGTGCCCAAGTTGATCGAGCCGGGCCCGGGTTGCCGTTTCGCCTCTCGCTGCCGCCACGCGCAGGCCGCCTGCCTTTCGGCCACGCCGGTGCTGCGGGAAGCGACCCCGGGCCACCGGGTGGCCTGTGCGCTGGATGCGGTGGTGATGGAGCCCACTGCATGAACCGGCGCACCCCGATACCCCCGGCCACGCCCCCCTTGTTGGAGGTTCGCAATCTGGCCAAGCGGTTTCCGGTGCGTGCTGGCCTGCTGGGTCGTGGGGGCGAGCAGGTGCATGCAGTCGACGGGGTGAGCTTTGACTTGCACAGCGGCCGAACCCTGGGCGTGGTCGGTGAATCCGGCTGCGGGAAGAGCACCATGGGGCGCTGCATCCTGCGCTTGATTGAGCCCACCGAGGGCACGGTTCACTTCGAAGGACGGGACGTCACCGCCATGAATCGTCGGGAGCTTCAGTCGCTGGCCCGACAGATGCAGATCATCTTCCAGGATCCTTTCGCATCGCTCAACCCCCGCATGACGGTGGGCGCCATCGTCGGCGAAGGCCTGGCCATCCATGGGCTGGCACGAAACCGCAGCGAACAGGCCGAGCGCGTGGCCGAACTCCTGGCCACGGTGGGCTTGTCCAAGGACCACATGCGCCGCTATCCCCATGAATTCTCCGGAGGGCAACGCCAGCGCATCGGCATCGCGCGCGCCCTGGCGGTGCAACCACGGCTCATCGTGTGCGACGAGGCGGTGTCGGCCCTGGACGTGTCCATACAGGCCCAGGTCATCAACCTGCTGGAGGATCTGCAGGAACAGTTCGGCCTGACCTACATCTTCATTGCGCACGACCTGTCGGTGGTGGAGCATGCCAGCGACGAAGTGGCGGTGATGTACCTGGGGCGCATCGTGGAGCGCGCCCCGGCAGCCGACCTGTTCCTG
>Ga0255188_1000504_pt1 | contig 13062 bp, 5 predicted proteins | sample Miss_Cont_RepB_8_FD_188427 | JGI IMG/M metagenome (GOLD analysis project Ga0255188, IMG submission 188427) | Freshwater microbial communities from Mississippi River, Louisiana, United States - Miss_Cont_RepB_8h | ecosystem: Environmental > Aquatic > Freshwater > River | place: USA: Louisiana... | reverse complement strand
CACCGAGAGCAGCAACTTGATCAAGCATGTTTTTTACGCCTGTAACAGGAATCGTTGTAGCACCCATTTGGGGAGTTGCTGCTTGCGCGACGCCAGCAGCTTGGGCTTGTGGCGCGACTGACTTCATATCTTTCGCGAAATCTTGCGCTTCTCCAACCGTTTTTTCGAATTGGGCGCGGGCTTCTTTGGGTAAATCTTCCATCGATATGGCGAAGCCCTCGACGACCTGATCGCCTATTTTCATAAAGACCCTGGACGGCGATCGTGTCTCGAAAACTTTTTTTGCTATATCAATAACTGCCTTAAAAGGGCCAAAATCGGCGATCTTGCCAAGTGCGCTCTTTATGCCTTCAACTACGTCGTTGAATATTTTAAAGAAAGTTTCGCCCCTGAACAAACCTATAATTCCCTCTTTCAAGTCTGTAAAGGGCTGTAACGCTTTATCACGCAACGTCGACAATTTATTCATCAATCCATCGATTATGTTACCGCCGATGTCTTCAAAAACGGTCGAAGGAGACTTAATTCCTAAAAATGTCTTTATACCATCAATGGGCTCTTTAAACTTATCCACTACCTTGTCTTTTAATGCTTTCAAACCATTTACGAGACCGTCGACGATGTGTTCCCCCAGTTTTTTGAAATTTTCCCAACTAATATTTTCTTTAATCCAACCCCAGGCATCTTTTGGACCCTGCAATATTTTTACAAACAATTTTTCAATCGTATCGGCGCTACTATTAAAAGCAGAAACGATAGCGTCCCATTTTTCCTTCATATTTTCCATGAAAGATTTTTTCGTATCCCAAGAAAATATGATGTTAAAAACTTTACGTAATAATCTGTATGGTTCTTCAATTACAGCTACGATATCCTTAAACCATCCAAAGAGCTTACCAAAAAAGCCTTCACCCGAACTTGTTCCGTCAGTAAAAAACTTTTTCATCCAGTCGTATGCGCCTTTGAACCATTCCACGATATCGACTTTTTTCAAAAATTCTTGGAGCTTTCCAAAAATTCCTGCGATACCCTCATAAAATTCGCCGGCCTTGTCGAAGAAATCTCCAATCAAGCCGAAGATAGGACCGAAGATAGGAATTCCTTCAAGCGCGTGGAATATATCTCCAAGCTTGTGGAACAACCATCCAGTTAGCTTATAAAATCCTTCGATTAAATAAACTCCTAATTGCATTATCAATTTTGGAAACTCAATAAAAGACCATTCGAGACCATAAAGGAAGCTCTTTAACAGTCCTTCTCCAATGTTCTTCATTCCCTTATCGACCCTGGATTTATCTCCGTTCCAGAGCCCCATGATCAAGTCTCCTAATCCACCGAAGATTTGAAATTGCGCTGCTAAACGCTCTTTCATGTTTTCGGCTAAGCTAGGACCGAACATCTTATCCAGACTCGATTCTAGGAAGTTGGACATCGACGCGACGCCTGAGGCTATCGTAGCTTGCAAATCTTTAGGAAGTAATCCGAACGTTAGCGTGTTAATTAATCCCGTAGTACCTGCTGCTATTTTTGCCGTTGCTGGATCGAACCCTTCTTTTTGTAACTTATCTTCGAAGTTATTCATCGCTTCTGAAATATTGACAGCAGCATCCGCGATCACGGCGGCAATACCTGCGAACTTGAAAGCCTTCAAGACATTAGGACCCACAGCTTTCGAAAACCCGGCTGCGAGAGAGCTAAACTTACTTCCCAATCGAGTAAAAAGCCCGGCAGCGGCGGGGGCTGCTGTCGTTTCTGCGACGGATACAACCTGAGTAACGCCAGGTCCCACAGCGCTTATCAGCGTTCTCGTTACAGTCGTACCGGCTGCCTGAGCAGCTCCTGTAACCGCGGGACCAGCAATAGCGTTAGTAATCATTTGTCCGATGCCTTTTGCCAGCATGGCTGATCCTGCGCCAACTAAAGATCTTAAAATAACCGGCCCAAAAAATGCTAACGCAATTTTACCTTTGTGTTCTTCTAAACCTTCTTTTGCCAATTCAATCAATTTTTCAAAAACTAATTTCGTCAAATCCTTTAAAGCAGGACCCAAAATCTTCCAGCCTTCTCTAAAGGCCATGGCGATAGGGCTAACGTAGTTTTCAGCTGCGTTTTTTGCGTTTTCTACTCCTGGAACGTCTTGCGGATTTCTTATAAAATTAACGATGTCTTGTATGAATCTACCAACACTCTCCATTATCCATTGTACGCCGCCCGCTAAGATGACCTGAATTGCCGCCATTATCTTTTTGAATCCGCCCATCACCTTTTGGCCGGCACCTTCTTCCGAATTAAAGAAGTTAAAGAAATGATCTTTTAATTTTTGCATCAGGTCAGGGAATGATGCCTTGCCGCCTGGTTGACCTAGATCCTTAAAAAATTGTGTGAATATATCGACAACACCACCTGCTAGCATACGAAACTTTTGTGGTTGAAATATTTCGGCTAATCCACCCAAAAATTCTTTTATACCTGGAAAATACTCTACGAATGCCTTACCTAAGCGACGACCTTCCATATACACGACTACCATCGCCTTGCTTATGTTTCGCATTATTTCTCTAAATTCTTTTGTCGAGGTAATGCCATCGCTAAATCCCTTTAAGAACTTGTCGAAGAAACCGCCACTGCCCGTGTCGCCTGACTTAAGAACTCGATCCATCGCGTCGGCGAGTTTACTCATCGCCTCGGTTTGAGTCATCGTTTTCTTTTCGGCTTTCTCGCTTTCTTTCGTTATTTTTTCTAAAGAAACTCCCTGGTTTTTGCTGGAGAAAGCTGCTTGAATTGCAGACTCTTCGACCCCGATGTTAGAAGCAATAATCTGTCGCTGAGCTCTAGTTAACTTTTCTCCAGCTACGCCTGCCTTCGCAAATTCTTTTTGCAAAAGAGATATTCTTTCGGCTGGATTTTCGGCGTCCAGTATCTTCATCGCATCGATATTCGTACCGAACACTTGGTTTAGGGTCGAAACTTTGTCAGCGGCTTCGTCGAAGGTGTTGAAGGCGTCCATGACGCCCGTCACCTTGTCTACTTCAACTCCGAGCTTTGCGAAATACGTCACTGCTGCACCGATTTGCTTCTGCGACATACTTCCGAAGTTCTTTACGTCAGCAACCGCCTTCGCCATGCCTTTGGAAATAATCTTGAAGTCTACTCCAAATTCTTTACCTAGGTGAGTAGCTTGCTTCGTCATATTCAGGAGTTGCGAGGTCACAGTAGTACCCGAACTAATAGCTCTGTTCGCCAAAGCTCCCATCTGTTCGTCGGAAACGCCTAAACCCTTTTGGAATCCAAGTATAGCGCCGCCGTTATTCTTAAATTCATCGCTAAATCTTTGTAACGCTGGTCCGCCCGCGACGAACAGCTTAATTAGTTGCTCCATTCTTTCAGCAACGTTACCAAATACTTGATTCGCGCTCAAGCCTTGCACGCTGAATCCCTTCATCGAAGCAGCAGTTGATTGAATGGCGCTAGTTACGGGTCCATTTAGGGCTCCGAACTCTTTTCTTAAGTTGTTTATAGCTTGAGCATATTCGCTTACTCCGCCGCCACCACTCGAGGCCATGTCTGTCAGCTTAGACATTAATTTGAATGGTATCGATATTATCGATTTAGCAATTCCAAATAAAGCTTTACCAACAGTAAAACCGAAACCTACTATTCCTTTTGCTAGCGAGAATATATTTCTAAATCCCTGTTTAAGACCGCTTAGAGCTCCGAGCGCGGCACCGGCTGCAACAGGAAATTCTTTTTTCAAATAATTACCGAAAGCCTGCATTTTTTCGCGGCCAGTCAATGCGTTCTTTCCTGTTTTTTTCAATTCAGTAACTAAGTCTTCGAGCGACGTAGTTTCCTTTTCTGCCGCGTCGCCGGCAGCTTTAGCAGCATTTGTAAGAACCTGCGTCGAATTAGCGGCGTTCAAAGCGCCTTGGGAAAGAGCGGCAAAAGTTGCTGTAGAAGTTTCATTTAGATTCGCTAATGCTGCAACGACTTCTTTTAAAGTAGCGTTGACCTGCATGAGTTGGTTGACTATTTCACCACCTCCAACGCTTTGCATATTTTCGACCATCTTTGCAGATGCTCTAGCTTGGTTTTCAAAGTCGTCGGCTATTCGTTTGCTAGAAACTGACATCTGCACCATCATCGCAGCCATCTGCGAAACGATGGATAGATCGTCTTTACTTGGTCCGGAACCTCCGCCTTTTCCTCCCGTCGCCATTTAATTCTCCACTAACAAATCATCAAAGGGGCCATGGAACGCCTAATACGCGTTCGAACTCGGAAGCTGACATGTGTTTAATGCCGAGCTTTTGTACGACCGAATCGACGGTGGCGCCTGGGCGATTTAATTCGTCTTGAAAACGTTTCGAAGCAGCTAGCGCGTTGCCTACCGCCGTGATCTCGTCTCGAGAACCCCTTAACTTAGTGTTGACAAAACGACCGACCAACCAAGCGCCGAGCGTAGCAAAAAAAACTTTCCCTAATAGATTAACGCGCAATTCGTTGAGAGATTCTTTGTTTTCCACAATAGCCCCTATTGTTACGTACCCTATTAAATAATACGATAAAAAAAATAATACCTCCTTATGTGAAGCGCCTTAAGCGACTAGGCGTTTGTTCGCGGGAGTGACCTTGCAAAGCTCGGACGTCGGGCGAATTTTGATGTAACGCTCGAGACTGCGTATTTCCAGACTCGTTAGTCTGTTTAAGCTCTTTGTTGATTCTTTCTATAAACCAACGTTTATACGAAACAGGAAGATTATAGACTTCCTTCCAAAGGAACCCGCCATAATACATCAGATTAAAGGCGGGTTCCAATATCAGAAGTTCTCTATCTTCCGGCCTGAGGCCAAAGAAAGTTGACACCGAGCGGCATCGCTACCTCCTCTGAATGTCCACAAGACGGGCAAGAAGTTTCTTGCTTCATAACGACGCCTGGCTCGTTATCCTTAATGTAATTACGGAGTGCTAACGAATCCATCGCAGGCATCATCTTCACGAAGCTTGCAATCTTACCTCTATCTTCGATTCCGTCGATCGAAGAAATAGCATACATCAAATTCGTCGTCACGTTAGATTCAGTCGACAAGCCTAACTTCTTTTGCTTCTCGCTAGTAGTCATGATCTCTTCTTCGTCACGACCTGTCAAGAAACGGAACTTAACCGTCTTCTTACTACGCGGCAAAACGAACTGAAAAAGATTCGTTCCTGGTACGACTGGGTCTATTTCGAGCCTACGAACTGGCAATTGAGCAAGATCGAACTCGTGATTCGCCTTTGTTCCACACTCTTGACACTCGATCTCAGCAGGATATTGTGGACCGTAACCTGTAATTCTAATGGCAACCATCAGCGCGTTTCTATCGCCACCTAACAAGTCCGATGGATTAATCGAACGATCAACCAAGCAAGACTTGATTAGCTCTGTAATGACAGTGCCCTTCTTGATCAAAGCACGAGAAGTAAGAATGTCTTCTTCTCTCGCGGTCATAGGTCTAATGTCGACAGTCTCCGCACCATACAACGTCGATTCTTGAGAATACACTTTACCCGACGATGGTAGAGGTACTGTCTCAAGCGGAATGTCCAGGCCGAACTCAGCCTTTACCTTTTCAGCCGCTGATTGTGTCGGCATACGTGGATCTATACCAGTAGGTAATGATTGCCCTGGACCAAAAATTGCGTTACGTTGTTCACGATTCTCTGTGCTCATTTGTTTTTCCTTCTATCGATATAAAGAAAGTCAATCAAATAATAAACACTAGTTTTATAAACGTAAACAGTGACACGCCCCAAAACAACAACTAATGCATAGAATGCTCTGCATCATGGCACAATACGCACAGGACCACCCCCAGAAATATTCTTCTCAATATGGTAGTTGGTTACCCACTCTGCAATTAACGACTTTTTCTCGATAAAAAGCCATGTGACTTCTCTGTCCACACTTCAAATCTAAATCCATTTTCATTTGCAAATTTTTCGGCTGATCGAAATTTTGCGATATTCTTTTCGTGGACGACGTGGCAGCTTGGTTTGAATTCCACGATAGACTTTGTTCCATCTTCATATTCTATCAAGCAATCAACGATATAATGTCTAGTTTTTCCGTCGAAAAAATATTCAATGTTGTAAGGTTCAAATGTATATGAAATAACATCTTCGCTTGATTCTAAGTGAAGTATGGCATTTAATTCAAATAGTGACCTGTAATAAAGATTCGGTTGAGACGACTTTTTGTGATTATCGAAATAACCATGAATACGAGTACATTTTGTCAACAATCCATTTTTGACCCTCTCGGCTTGTTCTAAGCTTTGTCGTTCTCTATTGGTTTCTTCGCTCCAATAAGATTTCATATGCTCCGAGATTTTTTGTTTATGAGATTCTGATTTTGATTTTCCCGTTAAAGATTTAGATATTTTTTCTGATCTTTCATGGGTATTCATTTTTTCAACGATCGCAGCTATTCGTGGGTCGTCTTTTGTTAAACCCTTACACCATCCTTGAATTTCTCCGTTTTCCCACATTTTTCTTCTAGTTGTAATGCTTTTTTCAAAAGCTTCTTTGTTATGCCCCCAATTATTGTTTACTCTTGAAGCATGGCCCCACACAAACTTGGAATATCCATTCACTAATCCATTAAACTTCGTCTCGGAACCACAACCACACTCGCAAACTGGCTTATCTCCGTTTAAAACGACTTGGATGTATAAATCTTCGCTTGAAAGATCATGTTTCTTTGAAGCGTGAATCCTTAGAGAATTAATATTCTCGATTTGAAAATCGCATTTGGGGCACTTAAACATAAAAACCTCCGTAGCAAAAAGCCACAGAGGTAATTATACTTAACTTTACGATTCGGTAAAAGACTTTTTCTAAAACTGAAGCACGCAGTTGTCGAAACGGAGTGTCATTGAGATTTCCATTGGACCGCCGTCTTCGTAGGTGACTTCGCCGAAGTTTGCTTCGGTGATGAACGCGCCCTTGATGTCCCAGAGCTCGACGACTGTACCGACTGGATCGAGCATCTTGAGTTGGATGTCGCGCTTGTAGAAGTCGGCGTAACCAGCGCGACCAGAAACGGATTCGAAGTGAGTACGGACCCATTCCATGACCTGTTGGGCGCCGGATGGAGCGATTGGATCGTGGAGAGTAACGCCGATTGTACCGAACGATGTTTTTCCTGCAAGATAACGACGGGAGTTGATGAATGGAACTTCAACTTCTTCCGTCGTGATTGTTGGTCTTGCAGTCGTCTTGATGATGTATGCGTCGATACCTTCAATCATGAGAATCCAGCGATTCTTGCGCTTTGGCTCGAACTTGTTTGGAATCATCGATGTAACGTCTAATGTCTCTGCGGCCATGGTTTTATTCTCCTGTCACCTTTTCTAAATATATGTTTCTTTGCGAAATTCAAACTAAACTTTTAATCAACCTTCGAATGATGTCTTCCATCCGAAAAGAAAGGACAACAGCGGCGCTCCTACGTACTTTATTGCGCTCTTTTTAATTGCACCGCTGTTGTCCATATTAGATTAATCCTCGATTAATATGCGTCACTGATTGACGTTGTTTGCCACGACGAAGTCGAGGGAGACGAACTCGATCGACTTGGTTGGTTGTACGAAGATCTTGCCACGGACCGTGTTGTTCTCGATGTCCGTTTGTGTCGTCGTCGAAGAATCGATGATGACGCGGAATCTCTCGAGACCAGCGAGGGCCTGGATTCTCTGGAGTCTTGGTGTGACTGCCGCCGAGAAAGCCGCGAGGGTTGCTTCGCGATTTTGCTCGAAGAGAACCGTGTTTGCAATCTCGCGAACCTGACGACGAATCTCGATGAGGAGACGGCGGACGTTGACACGGTCGAGCGATGAAGCTGCGATTTGTAATGTCTTTTGTCCCCAGATGACGAGGCCAGATGCTGGGTTGGTACCGCTCTTTGGTGCGCCGACGAAGGCGATGAGTGGATTGATACGCTCGTTGTAGAGAGCATCGAGATCCTCGTCCTTGAGCTTGACTCTCGCTTCAAGTGCAGCCGTTGGAAGAGCACCGCGCGTGAAGCCCGCTGGTGCAAACCATGGATGGCCTACTGCGTCGTTGAGAGCCATTGCGCCGAGGACAAGAACAGATGGTGGTACAAACACGTTGCTTTTATCTGGCGCGGCGTAGTTGACGTCTGGGAAGTATGCGGCAGCGAAAGATGAATCGATCGCTCTGTCACGGAAGCTTTGGATCGTGTTAGAAACCGAAGTGATTTGAGAATCAAGACGAATTTCGTTCTCTGCGTCCGTGCCGTCCTCGTTGTACTGCTCGACGTCCATGATGTAAAGCGCGTCGAATCTTTCTTCTGTCGCCACCGTAGCGTAATCAGTTACGATTGGATGACGTAGACCAGGGATCGCCAACAACTGAATGTCGACGTTGGTCGTGTTCTTCATGATGTCGACGGCCTTCGTATAAGCCTTGACGTTTGGTCCATCGTTGAGAAGGCGACCATTGCCAAAGACCATGTCGGAAGACACTGCGTTGTTGGTTAGATTGAACTCGTCGCGATCGAAGATGTTGACGCCATTGAATCCGCCTTGCATAAACAAGGTGAATTTGGCGAATTGTCTGTTCGTAGTTTCTACCAAGTCAGTCGTACCGAATGCGCGAGTCTTGTTAGCGTCGCTTGCTGCGATGACGCCATTTCTGACGTAAACTGCTTCATCCCATTCGCGGACATCAGCCTTACCGGTCGAACCAGTAACGACTTGAATGTGCTCAAGGCTGAACAAGTTATTGCAGAATCTATCTGCGTCGATGATGCCGTTAGCTGCCGTGTCCTCTGCGCCGGTGTTGTCGCCAACAATGACTGGCTTGACCGTCGTAGAGAAGTCTGGGAAGTACTTGGCGTATGCTTCGATCGACTTGTTCTTTAGGTTGCTTGCATTTGGCTTCGTAATGACTTCGATGTGCTCGAACTGTGTACCCCAGTAGAACTTGGAGTTCGCAGTCTCTGTATCGCTGTCGACAACGCCGTCTGTCACCTTCTTGCGGAATGGCACTGGAGGCGTAACAGCCTTGCGTAGGACGTTCAAGTCTGTAGAACCACCCGTTTGAGCGTATAGATCACCCGAAACAGCAGGTAGAGCCTGGAACGTAGCAGAACCCGATGTTACCAAGTGAGCAACACCGCGGAAGCCCATTGGCAATGCTGAAGCGTCGACGAATCCATTCTCAACGTCTGGGTGTACTTCTACACGAATATAGTTTGAGTTGTTCGCGTAGTTACCTTCGATAACAACCTTTTGCTCTTCGATATCGCGATCGAAGTCGAAGTATACGTGAAGATCGCCGATGACCTTACCGATATAACGATTGGACGATGGGTTGAGGTCACAGACGAAGCTTTCGCCAGTTGCGATCAAAGACTGTGTAGAGTCTCTGTCATCAAACTTTCTAACCTTAACTGTGAAGCTGCCGTATCTGTTGTTCGGGTCTGATGAAGGCGTGATGTCTTCGATCGATATCTTATACAATGAAGAGATGTCTTGACCTGCGTCGATAGCGTGCAATCTGAAAAGATTAACAGGCTTACCACCGAACTTTTGTGAGATAATCCAAGGAGTCTTGGCGTGACGGTAGCGATCTTCGAAGTTTTCAAAGTTTGGCACCGTTGCCGTACCAACGTTGTATGCTTGAGAAGACGTCAACAACAACGCGGATGTCTCTGTGCCTGATTTACCGAAGTGGCTCGCTGCACCAGAACCGTGTGTACCAGAGAGAATACCGACTCCCGTGACTACGCCAACAGAAGAGTGAATATCCCAGTGTGTATAGAGATAATGACCGGCTTCTTGTAGTTTGAATGGGTCTCTGTTAAAAACGTTCGAGAAGTAGTTGTTGGATGAAGGATCGAAAGACGCTGTCAAGACGCTCGGATAGTTGACGTCTGCACCCTTGTGACCATTCAACAACACGACGAAGTCTTGTTTCGAAATCGAGTTTTCAGTCAAAACGACCGAACCGACGGTCGTTCCCTTTGGAGAAGAAGCTGTCGAACCGACCTGCGTAGAAGCGGGTGCAGAAGAATCTGCACCGCCCAACGAAGAAGACAATCTCAACAAAACGCCAGAAGCAGCCATTAGAACGCCACGGACGATCGGCGTTGCAACGTTTTGACCAGATACCTGTAGGCCAGCTTCGCTAAAGTAAGTTGAACCCGCAGACTCTGACATCAAACATGCGAGAAGATAGGTACGACCAGGTTGTCCGTTTGCGTTAGCATACGGATTAGCTGCCAGTGCACCAAGAGTGCCAGATGGTTGATTCTCTCCGACGACGAAGCCTGCTGTCGTAACAGAACCTGGATACGTATCAGACACGCCTTGGCGCTCAAGACCGTTACCAACTCCGAGTACACGAAGGTATGTAACTGCTTGTGCATTGCGCAACCATTCGAGGACTGCCATTGGACCGAAATGCTTGCTGTCAACCGATCCAAACTTTGCCTCGAAATCGCTGAGTCTACCAACGGTAATTGGTACGAAAGCGGGTCCTTGCTTTGCTGTACCAATGACGCCCGCAGGGACACCAACTGGTTGTGCTGTTACAGGACCAGAAATATCGATTTCATTTGCCGTTACGCCTGCTGCGCCTAGTTTTAATTGTGCCATCTACGATGCTCCATTCTGCTATTCTAACTATCTGGTTAATTTCAAATTTCTCACACGAACTGCACGCCCGCGTTGGTTACGATAAAGTCGATTGCGATAAACTCGATTGAGCGTGTTGGTACCACAACGATTCTACCATTGAGACGGTTAAGGTCGATGTCTTCTTGGGTGTTATTTGTTTCGTTCATTACGACCTGGAAGGCTTCGATACCTGCTTGCGCCTGGATCAAACCAAGCTGGAAGACCGAATCCGACACGAAGCGGTTGCGAACAGCAGGAGTGTTTTGTTCGAAGATCATGCGGTTTGCGATACCGATGATGATTCTCTTCACTTCGAGGAGAAGACGACGAACGTTGACGCGATCAAGTGCAGACTTGCTGATTTGTAGCGTCTTTTGACCCCAGATGACGTATCCGAGTCTTGGGAACGTAGCGATTGGGTTGATACGCGAATCGTACAAGCGGTCGCGGTCGCTGACGTTGAGGCGCACCGACACGTTGGTCACGAAGTCCAATGCTGCGCGATTGAAGCCGGCGGGAGCAAACCAAGGATAGGAAACTCTATCATTGAATCCGAGCGCTCCGAGGGCAGCCACCGTAGCAGGAACCTTGACACGGCGGACGTTTGTCGCGTCGTCGACAAAGACGTCTGGGAAGTAAGTCGCCACGTAGTTATTGTCGATTGCGCGGTCGTCGAAGGCATCTACTGTTTCCTTAACGCTTGGTTTAGATGTCGAATCATCGTACAATCTATAACCATCATCGTCGTAGGCTGGAATATCCATCAAGTGCAATGCCAAACCATAATCTCTAACCTTCTTTGACGTTAGATCGTTGATGTATGGTTCGCGGATGCCTGGGAGTGCCAAAACATTCACTCCTACAGCGAATGGATCCGTCATGATATCGACTGCCGCGTTGTAAGATGCAACGCCGTTGTTATCCTTGCCAGTGCCGTTGACTGCAGCGCCGAAACCTTGCGCTGTGTAGCTCGAAGCTGCACCGCCTGTTGACAATACGTCGGCGTCGAAAGATACAGACTTATCGTTCAATCTGCGTGCATCTCTATCGAGATAATTTACGCCGTCGAAGCCGCCGTACATGAATGTTGTGAACTTCGCGAAGGACGAGAAGCGATTGAAGCTTGCTGCCGAAGTCTTCGCGAGGAGGGTAGCTAGAGTGACGCGATTTGAAACGACTCCATCAGAGACCGAATAATCGTTGGAATCTGGCTTCGCGTTTCTAATATAGGCCGTCTCTTTCATGTGCGCTGCCGCAGAACCCGTAACATCGGTTACCGATGTATTACGCAATGCGACCTTAGCGAGGCTAAACTTATTGCTGTTGAACAAGTCTACGTTAGAACCCGTGTGAAGAGCGTCGAGTTTCTCAATACCCATAAACTGCGTCAGGGAAGAGAGTAGCGTGTTCTTCTCGGTGATGACGTTTGGATTCAACACTTCGTTTGCCAGCGATGACGCATTACGTTCGAATTTTGCGCCCCAATAAAGCGCTGAAAGTGTAACTTCCTTCGTACCGGGCGCGCCTGCGATCGTACTTGTAGTCGAAACCTCGCCGCGCGTTACTTTGTAGCGGTACGGAATTGGAGGTAGAATTGATCCAGAAAGTTGGTGAGCCGCTGTCAAACCAGCGCCGCCTAAGCGTGCAGTTCCTTCTGTCAAGGCAGCCAACGCATTGACGTTGTCGTTTGTCTTAAGCAAACTTGGACCATGGAAGCCGAATGGCAATGCATTTTCTGGTACGAGTTTCTTATCGACATTCTCGTTCATGATAACTCTTACGTACTTAGAGTTATTTGGATATTTGCCCTTGGCAACGATGCGACGCTCTCGAGGGTCGATGGCGTCAAAGTGGTAATAAACCTTACGGTCGCCGATTAATTTAGCGATGTAGTTGTCCGAATCTGGGTCGAGCGTGCAGTTAGTGAATTGCTCGATGATGATTGGGTTTATGTCGGAGTCGTTCCAGTCTCTTACTTGAAGATTGAACGTTCCGTACTTGTTTGTAGCATCTGCAGAAGCCTTGATGTTCGCAATGGAGATCTTGTATAGCTTGTTTGCGTACTCGCCATCGTCAATTGCCTCGATCTTGAATAGATCGTATTCGGTCTTACCGAATGGTTGCGATATGAACATTGGGGTTTGTGGCGCCTTGAAGCGAGTATTGTATGCGCCGAAGATCTCTCTGAACGCCATCGTTGGATCGCCAGAAGAAGAATCTGTCAATGCAGAACCCGAAAGCATTGCGACGTAGTTGTCAGCAGCAACGTCTGCTACTTGAGCATCGACCGCAAAGTCAGCAGCCAAGTAATGTTGCTGCGAGTAGAACTTATCTGGATCGGTGTTCAATACCTTCGCGAAATAGTCATCTGAAGATGGAT
>Ga0255188_1000503_pt1 | contig 13062 bp, 19 predicted proteins | sample Miss_Cont_RepB_8_FD_188427 | JGI IMG/M metagenome (GOLD analysis project Ga0255188, IMG submission 188427) | Freshwater microbial communities from Mississippi River, Louisiana, United States - Miss_Cont_RepB_8h | ecosystem: Environmental > Aquatic > Freshwater > River | place: USA: Louisiana... | reverse complement strand
CTAGGAAGTCTTGTGCAAACTGTTTCAAGACTTCTACGTCCTTCATGCAAGATGCTCCAATAGCGTTTTGACATAACTGCGCAGTAACGATTCGCCGACTACGTCGTCTTGCAGAAGTTCAAAAATTTCTTTGCCATGCTTTTGTATGGCTGGCGGTAAGAGCGCGATGAATCCTATTATGTCGTCTTCTTCGATGTATTCGCGCATTTCAGTTCCGCTAACTTGAACGGTTTCGGATCTGCTTATACCCCTTCTTTCGATTTGTCCATTTTCGAATAAGTTAGGAGCTACTTTTTTCAATGCTTCGTCAGTGTATTTTAGGATGTCTTCTTCGTCAGAATAGATGACGTAAGTGTCGGTTGAACCTGCTGCCTCTGCTTTTTCAAGCGTTGCATATAGTTTTGAAACCGGAATTCCACCATAATCTGGTGTTACATTCGACGGAAGCGTGGGTTCGATGTATTCCCACCAAATTATTTGCATCGTATCGCCGCTGACTCGCAATTCGCCTGGTCGAGTTCTATCCGTTGTGGACACGAAAAGCATGACTGAATCATTTTCATCGGCAGCGATTCTAACGAGGCCGTCGTGTCCAGCGTGGTATGGCTTCGCACTCATTCCTAATAAACCTATTTTCATGTTATATATATACCTGATGATCTACACGATCTACAAGCACACGAACAAGCTAACGGGTAAAAGTTACGTAGGTGTCACAAAGACGTCTATGCAAAAGAGGTGGATCCGTCACGTTGCGCTTTCTCGTACGATTGAAGGTACGCATTGCGCCTTTCAACTTGCTATAAAGAAGTACGGGACAGGTGACGAAGTGTGGGACCACCAAATTCTCGAGACTTTTGCTACTCTCAATGAAGCTTTCGATGCGGAGAAGAAGTACATACTGACAGAAGGAACACTTTCTCCTGGCGGTTACAACATGACTTTTGGTGGAGAAGGACGCTTCGGACCCCTATCACCAGAAGCTTTGTCAAATTTGAGACGTGTTGTAAACTCTCCTGAGCATAGACGTAAGAACAGTGAAGCCCAAAAGAGATTTTGGGACGCGAATCCTGAGCGCCGAGAGCTTCGTGCAGAAGTCACACGTTCCATCATGTCTCAAGACGGAATGAAAGAAAAGGTTTCTAGGCGTACGAAAAAGAGCATGCAGTCTACTGAGGTAAAAGAAAAGATTGCTGCAAGGCTTTCTGATCCTGTCTTTATTGAAAATCGACGATCAGTCGCAAAAAAGTCATGGGAAAACGACGAAGTACGACAAAAACACGCAGACGCAGAAATGAAACTGCTGTTATCAGGAAAGAAGGGAAATAAGAAAGTGCAGCAGATCGACTTGCAATCAGGCGAAGTATTGGCTGTATTCCTTTCGATATGTGAGGCATCTAGAAAAACTAACACTCCTAAGTCGAGCTTGCAGTCTTGTTTGAAGGGTTTGATGAAGCACGCAGGCGGCTTTCTTTGGCGGTATCTTTGACAAACTGTCAGTGAACACCAATACACTAGACATAAATTTATTGTATATATCTATTAGGTCTTATGGATCCTAAAATAGAAGAAACAATTAATTTTGTTCATTCGTATGCGCCAGACATTAACGACTGGAAAATTTTAAAAAAAGAGCTATTAAAATCGCTACCACCAAGTCATAGAAAGCTATTTTCGACCCGCGATAACGCCACCAAGAAAATGAATTTTAATGATTTCGAAAAAACGGTTTTTGAACATTGGCAAAAATTAACGGGCATAAAGTTATATTTAGAACAACCATGACTATTTCTCGACGCACGCAATCCGATAAACTTCTCCGCGAATACGTTTCACAAGTGTTGAGACGTTCATCAAAACGAAGCCTCGTCGAATATGACGGTATGGGCGATATGGGTTATGACATGGGAACGGGCGGAGCATTCGGGATGGGAATGTCGTATGGCAGCCCAGGTGAACTTTATCAAACGTTTATACAGCCATTTGTCGATGTGGTCGGTACCATTGCCGGGAAAACAAAAGAAGTTATACGCAGTGGTTTAACTGTTTTAAACGTTGCCTTCGAAAGTTTAATGACGTCCCTGGTTCCTTTTTTGTCAGATTCTTACGACGAAATATTTGCTAAAGAAAAAAGCGATTTGGCAAAGATTAGAAGCGAATATCAAAGCTATTACGACTCTACTGAAAAAGCGCTCGGCGGCTCGGATGCGAAATTATTGGCTTTCTTCGCATTTCCTGGTGCTGCCTTGACAGGTAAGTTCGCCAGCGCTGCTCCCGATGTAGCAAAAGGCATATTAAGTGTCGCCACTGGAGGATACTCTGATGAACTATTGGGTGGTGGTGGTCGCCGCGGGCCAAGCGATATGTTCGATTCTTACGTAAGAGCATATAATTCGATACTAACTGAAGCCGAAAAAGAAGAGAATGGTTCTTTAGCAAGCAAGATAAAAAGCAAGAAATTTATCGACGTGATCCTCGATCGTTCACCCGCGATGAAAGAATCCTCGCGTTTCGCCCGCGAATTGTATCTAAAAACTCTTAGCGAAAGAGTCGAGTTGGTTCTCGATATCTACGAAGCGAAGACGCTCGAAGAACTCGGCAAAATTATTGGTGAGCCTGTAAAAGTTCCCGATATGAAGGAAGTTGATCCAGAACAAAAGATGTCGACCGAAGAAGCCGAAAAGAAGTTTTTAGAGGCAGCGAAAAACACGTCTCAAAAAGCAGCAGTTGGCGCATTGAAAAAATACGTCCAACCTGTTCAACAAGCTTTTGGCGATGATCATCCTTTTGTAAGAGACTATAATTCAGTAATCGAAGCGCTAAACAGCGGCGATGTCAACAAGATAGAGCAAGTAAAAAAACAACTAGAATTATCTTCTTCTAAACAATAAGCAAAAAATGTTGTAGCATATCTGGCATGTCAAAACGTGCTCCAAAAAACTACAACATCGCAACGCTTCAGCCCGATGAGGTCGGCGCGCTGCGCAATCTTGTTAAGGAATTTATTACAAAGATCGAAGCGATCGACAACGAGATCGAACTCCTTAAGGGCGACCGCAAGGAAGTCATCGAAGAGTATACCGATAAGTTAGACATGAAAACTCTTCAAGCAGCCCTAAAGGTGCTTAAGATTCAACAAAGTGTAGCTCACAAGGATACCTACGATTTGTTTATTGAAGCGCTGACAGAAGCAACCGCTCTACCAGAGTGAAATTATGAAAAAAACAACTACAAAGAAAGTTACAAAGAAGAAGGAAGCTCCCCGCGAACCTGAAGTAAAGAAGCATTCAACTTTCGAGTTGAGTCTTACTAAGTTTGAATTGCTTCACCTTCGAGACCTCATGAGCGTTTTGTTGCCACCCGATGGGGCGCAGACATTGTCTCAATCTTTGGCTTCTACCGAAGATCGATCGCTTATTGAGTCGATGTTGTGGGACAAAGTCAGTAATTTGTGTAAGCAAGCAAAGTTACCGCTTGATGCAGAAGCTCCTGATTATATTGTGGCTCCTATTTCGCCACCTCCAATGGGCGTTTTTCAAGTGAATCAAGACTTGCAATCGCAAGGCAAGAAATTAGAGGGCGGCTTCTTACCAGAAGACGAAGAACAGGTAGTCACAGAGGAAGATTGATATGGCGTATAGAGTCGGACAAGTTCTTTTTGTCGTCTTGAATAAAAAGATGCAAGTTTTTCCAATGATGATCGTCGAGGAAATTGTTAAGAGAACGATGCACGGCGAAGAGGTTAACTATGTCTTACAAGGTGGATCAGATGCTTCAACGACGATACTTTTGAATCAAGTCGATGGAGAAATATTCGAATCTGCAGATGAAGCTAAGTACGTTTTAACTTCGCGGGCGACGGCTCAAATAGAAAAACTAGTTGATTCTGCAGTTTCTCGTGCAAGTGAATGGTATGAAAATGGTGCCAAGACAGCACACCAAGACGAACCGGATATTATGACTTTGCCGCAAGAACAAATTAAAGTAACGCTACCCGACGGCACTATTGCAAATTTGAAAACTGGTTGAACTTAGAAACTTAAAGGAAACAATTCTGTATGGATTCGACAAAACATAGCGAGGCGTTTCTTAAGACTCGGACCGTCTTGAAAGAAGCTAGAAATAAATTGGCGGAGTTGTCTCAATCTAATTTAGCAGATATTCATGTAAGTCACGAATGGTCGTGGATCCCTTACGTAAAGGATCACTTAGATTTTTTGGTAGAACAACTGAGTGGAGTCGAACAAGCCCTCCGCGATGCGCCGCCGCCCGTATCTCCAGAAGACTTGGCAAGACTAACAGAAAAACAAGAAAAATAGTGCATATTGGCTAAAATTTTGTCCATGGACATATTTTTAGCCACCGTCGTCGCTAATGAAAGCTCTTTTCATTAGCGACATTTTTTTTACGGCCGATGCAAAGTTCGTGGCGATTAGGTTATACTAGTTATATGCCGATCACCAAGACGAACTACACACCAGGTCAATACGAGCCTTCGTCTGTTGTCGAGACGCTCTTTGTGGATCGCGTCATCCGGATCGAGACGGCGGTCGAGACCCGCAACTTCTCGGACACCTTCGACTACACGGACATGCGGTCGGTCACGGCCACCTACGCCCTGGTGTGGCTCGGTACCCATGGTGTTCCTCCCGAGGCGCGCCATGGTCGACCCATGACCTATTCAACCCCCTGCTCCTGGCACGTGCCCCGGGACCTCGAGTTCCACGAGCAGTTCGCCTGGGTGGACTGTACCAACATGTTCGTCGATCGTAACGGGTACCGTCTGGCTGTCAAGTTGGATGGCTCGCACGGGTTGTTCGGCGAGCCCCTCATGTGGGCCAACCTCGTCGCATGGGAGGCGTACCACAAGGCCGCGGCCGAGAAGCGAGCCGAAGAACTGCGCATTGAGCAGGAGGCTCGTCATGCGGCTGAGGAGGCCGAGAAGGCCAAACGCGCTGCTCGACACGCAAAGAAGGTCGCTAAGGAAGCTACCATGAAGGCAGAAACTGAAAAGCTTTTGGCTCGAATCCCCGCAAAGGGAACGATCGTGACCATCGATGGTTTCACGGGACAGATCTTTTGGGCGGGTTGTTCCAAATACTATGGCAAGTGGTCGGCTCGCGCAGGCGTGAAAAACGCCAAAGGCGAGGTCGCCTGGATTTCTGCAGACAAGTTTTGAAAGGATAGTTGGGAATGCCACTTTTGTTCATTATCGGCTTCATCGCGATGGCGTTGATCTTTCCACAGTTAATGCGATTCACGGTCATTGGACCCCTACTCGCGTTTACGTTTGGCGGGTCGGCCTGGGCTTTCGCGTGTTCTTTTGGTTTCGCCCCGTGGAGTCTTTCGTCTTTCACCTTGTTTTTCTCTATCGCCTACGTCGTCATCATCTACCTGACGCGAGATTGAGTTATGTCTAAGTTAGAGACCATCGTTTGTCCGAAGAACAGCAAGTTCTATTACGTCAAATCCAGCGATGAACTTGCCGCCGAACGAGCCGCCGATGCCAAAGTGGGACGCTTCCTTAACGACGCAGGCGAGTCGATCCTTATTCTAACGTTGCTTCATCTTCCTTTTTGGAAGATACGCCAGTGACGATTACACGGCGCCGGGGGGTAGACTGGCCGCACTGGAGCAAGAGGCCGGCACACTTGGTCGAAGGATTGGCTACCATCGAGGGTTCGCCAAGGATTATTATGGTTGTTAATCGACATTGATTCGTGCCGTGCAAAATCTTCTCGATAAATGATAGTATAAGATTATGGATCGAACAGCTTTGACTCAGGCTTTAGAAACCGCCAAGTCGATCATCACTTCGCACGGCATCATGAAATATATGCGCGATTATGATCGGCGCTATATGCCAAGAGAAATCAACGATTCGATGACCGATCTACGCTACGAGTTTTGTCTCGATCCAAGTAAGTCGACCTACAGTTCGGATAATTGTAGCTGCGCGATCAACGTATACTACAGGGCCGGAGACGACTATGACCATGAAGGCGGTATTAATCGTCAATACAAGCGCAAGGTAACTTTGACGTATGGTTCGGGAGAAGTCACTCTCGAAAATCTTTCGCCTCGCGAAAACTTCATTAAAACATTGACGATGGTGATTGAGATGCTCGAGAGCGCGATTCCGAGCACGATCACTCTAAGCGTGAAGTCGGCTGCCGAAGTCGCAGAGCGCAAGGCAAGAGAAGCTGAACAGCTCATGGGTGAAAAGATTTATACTGTGATTGGATGGGAAGGTTTGCGAGGTATCCGTACAGGCAAAAAGCCTCGCGTTATGAGGTTGCCAGATAACTTCGTAGAAATGTATGGGTCTTTGCCGGACACGGGTACATATCGGTACGAGTATGTTCGGCGTAGACTTCGTAGGGGTGTTATCAGGGAAAAGTACAACTATATCATCAAGGTCGTCTCTTCTGACAATAATAATTCACGATCGCTGATGATTTTTAGGACTGCCTGACGAGGAAATTGACATGAGCACTCACTCTTTTATCGGTTACGAGACTGATTCTGGTAGGGTTCTTGGAGTTTATTGCCACTTCGACGGTTGTCTTGATGGCGTCGGTGCTGTTCTTAAAGAACACTACACTGACCTAGAGAAAGTTAAGGAGCTAATTGCTCTAGGCTCGTTGTCTTCTTTGGGTCCTTCGATCGGAGAAAAGCACGATTTTAATGACGACAGCGCTTATTCTAATGGATGGACTACAGCCTATCATCGCGACCGGGGCGAGCCGTTGTCGATCGCAGAATACGACGACATGTATTCCATCGAAGGCGCCTACGAATACATGTACGTTTTTACGAAGATGGGACTGTGGATGCATCGAAACGACTTCGTCAAGGCTCCGTGGTTGCCATTGATTTGATGCATGCAAAGTACATGCAAAGTATCGGTCAAAGATGTTAGGATAAGATTATGGGTATTGGCAAGATTGTCCTCAGCGAAGCTGAATCGATCGCGAATAAGGTTCGAAATCATGTCCTTTCGTCGATGGACAGGGTCGAAGTAGCAGGATCTATTCGTCGTCAAAAAGAAGTCGTCGGCGATATTGAGATTTGCGGTATTCCAGGTGACAGAACAAAGTTGATCGACCTTCTCGCGGAGGTAGGCCAGCATATCAAACCGGGAGTTCCAGGAGTCGTACCTTGGACTCCAAAGATCGAGGCCAAGTACCTCCGCGTCAGGCTTGCCGAAGGTATGAACCTCGACGTCTTTTTAGCTACGCCCGAGAATTGGGGCGGTCTCTTTATGATGCGTACCGGCAGTGGTGCTTCTCCCGACGGAAACGCGTTTCATGGCTTCGTGCCTGGCGTCTTTGGTCGATGGAAAAAGATGTCTGGTGGTGGACGTATGACAGATTGTATGCCGACGATGCCGACGGGCGAACAGCTGTGGGTTCCCGAAGAACAAGATTTCTTTGATTTACTTGAAATGGATTTTGTGCCGCCTGCCGAACGCGTGACCAAGGGCGCAATCAAAAAATACGCGCGCACCAATTAGTTTATACAACTCAATTCAGCGACTATATAAATGACGTTATGAAGATAGTCGCTGAATATATTTGGCAAGACGGTACGAAACCAACTCACAAGCTAAGAAGTAAAACGAAGGTTCTGTCTGCAGAAAGTTGGGATGGTTCTTTTCCCGACTGGACGTTTGATGGATCATCTACGAGTCAAGCACCTGGCGATAAGTCAGATTGCGTGCTTCGACCTGTAAAGTCTATTTTAGATCCGACCAGAAACATTACAAACGCTAAGTGTTATCTCGTCCTGTGCGAAGTGCTTAATTCGGACGGTACTCCACATGAGACTAATACTCGAGCACAATTGCGCAATGTCGCATCGCAGGTCGAGTCGCAGAGGCCACTGTTCGGTATCGAGCAAGAATACACAATGTTCAAGGACGGCCGCCCGTTTGGCTGGCCAACGGGTGGATACCCACCGCAGCAGGGACCATTTTATTGCGGCGTAGGTTCTGACGAAGTATTCGGTCGCGACCTCGTAGAAGAGCATCTAGCGGCATGCGTTGCTGCCGACCTTCCAATTTGTGGTATTAACTCCGAGGTGATGCCTGGACAATGGGAGTTTCAGGTGGGTCCATGCGAGCCACTCGAGATTTCTGACAGCCTGATTTTATCGAGGTGGATTCTTTACCGTCTCGGCGAGAAACACGGCATTACCGTGAAATTAGATCCTAAGCCAGTAGTCGAATTGAATGGCGCCGGAGCTCACACTAATTTTTCGACCGAGTCGATGAGAAATGCAAATGGCATTGAAAGTATTTTCGAGGCGTGTAGAAGACTACAGGAACGCCATGAATACCACGTCGAAAATTATGGACACGGAATCGAGTCCAGGCTGACGGGTCACCACGAAACATGCTCGTATAGAGAATTTAGATACGGCGTATCTGACAGAGGAGCTTCGATTAGAATTCCTTTGCACGTCGCGCAGACAGGTCACGGTTATCTCGAAGATCGTCGCCCTTGTGCTAACGTTGATCCATACGTCGTTACGCGATTAATTCTTGAGACAGTTTGTTGTTGAAAATTAAAGAATAAGCCGCGTGCAAATGGGGTGCAGAGAGTGGTAGTATAAAAACATGTCCATTCTCTGCATCGACTTTATGAACCAGTGCCACCGAGCTCGCAGCGGATTCCAAATGGGTCCGGCGCCGGTGGTCTTCAACTTCTTCAGACAGTTCAAGGCTCTTGTCGATGAATTCAAGCCGAATCGAGTATATGTCGTCCTCGAAGGTCGACCTGTCCAACGCTACGAACTCCTACCAGAATACAAGGCGACTCGCAAGGTAGAAGAGTCGGATCCGAAGTACGCCGAACTGCAAAAGTTCTTTCGACAAAAAGAACAGATCGTAGAGTTGTTGTCGACTCGGTTCCCCGTTTCGGTTGTTCGCCACGCGACTTCGGAGTGCGACGATACAATCTACAACCTGATTCGATATAGTTCAACAGCGATTCCTTGGACGATCGCGTCAAACGACTCTGATTTCACCCAATTAATTCAAGAATATTCTCACGTAAAAGTCTGGAACCCAATTAAAAAAGAATTTCTGACAGCGCCCAGTGATTACGATTACGTAACATGGAAGTCGCTACGAGGTGATGGATCTGACAACGTTCCAGGTATTCCTGGCGTCGGTGATAAGTTAGCCTCTGAAATCGCTAGCGATCCGGATCGATTGGCCGCTTTTCTCTCGAACGAGTCGAACGCGCAGCAATTCCAGCGCAATTACGATTTGATTTCTTTTAGGAAGTGGTCCGACGAAGAAGCGATGGAGATGACGTCATCTAATCCAGAAAAGAACTGGCAGGAAGTGAAGGATCTGTTCGAATCTTATGGATTCAAGTCGATCACGAAAGAAGAATCGTGGTTGAAGTTTGTAGGGGCTTTTGACACCTTGTGGGGTTGAACTATCGATTTTAACCTATATTTACACATTATGGCCGATAACGAGCATCGTCTTTTACGTAGATACATTAAAGAATCTTTAGTGACCGAAATTGGCGTCGGTGATACTATTAAAAAAGTAGGAAAGGTGTTGGGAATAAGCGGAGGTCCTGAAAAATGGTTTTCGGACTTTTTAGATGACCAACTCGATGATGTCGGAAAAAAAATAAATGATTGGTTGGGAGACAAACTAATCAACGCTTTACCATCAGAAGTCTCTGCAGAAGTTGAGAAGTTTGCGAAGAAAGAAGGAGAAACATCTTCTTCTGCTTTAACAAAAGTTGTAACAGGTTGGATTGAAGAATTTGAAGAATTCGCCGAAAACGAATTGTCTTCTGCCGAAAAAAAGGCGATCTATGAATTTGCTTTAGAAGAGTATTCGGGACTATTAAAGAAAGACGCTAACGTCAAAAAAGCTTTGATTGTTGTCAAAAGAAAAATTGATGAAAAATTTGGTCGTTCGACCATGGCACCCGGTAATGTAAAATACCTACAAAAGAAAAAAGAACAACCAAAACAATAAAATGGCTCGCTTTTTTGTCAAAAGAAATGACTTAGCAGAAGTCATTGGAGATTATTCAATGGCAGCTTCCAGGCGCTATGATGCGCCTGGTAATATTAGAGCAGGTCGATTTGTTGTATCGTCGCGAACCAATGTTTTGACAGACGAAGAATCCGACGTTTCTGACGTCATGAGAACAGTTCGGATTTTAGTTCGTCGTAAAAAAGATGGCAAGTTTTTATGCGTCTCGGATCACGACGACAGTTTTAAAGTTGGTTTTCCAGGTGGCCGTATCGACCCGGACGAAACGCCAGAAGTAGCCGCCACCCGCGAACTGTGGGAAGAAACTGGATTGATCGCCGACAACCTAAGGTTGGTTGACTCCGGCGTCTTCATGGGAAAAGAAGTTTCATTGTTCGTAGCATCCGACATCGAAGGCAAGCTCAAAAGCTCCGAAGAAGGACTCACGGGATGGTGCTCGATCGATACATTGACTGCGGGATTTTTTGGAGAATATTATTCTAAGATCTTCAAAAAACTAGGTTATTTGTAATTCTCTTCTTTCGTTTATACAATAAACTAGATGAAGTCAGTAGAAGCCTTAGTAAAGCACTATCGCGAAACCATTGCAATGATTCCCGCCGAGATTAGGGAATTGGTCAATCGCTCGGGTGGGCTGTCCGAATCCACGCTTCTAGATTTGATCTTGAATCCACAAGATCAAGGTGTCGATAGTCCTTGCCCTCCTCCACAAAATTATGTTCGTACCGGTTGCGACGTTGAAGCTTGTTTGGAGATGGGGAACAGTAAATTAGCATCTGGCTCGGTAGCGTATTGTATTATGGCAGGCGGCGCAGGTACTCGAATTGGAGAACCCAAAGCGTTGTTGCGATTGCCTGATATCGGGCTTTCGTTGCTGACGATAAAGTTATTTCAAGCTATCGGTAATGGACCCATTTGGATTGTCGTTAGTCCTTCGATGAAGCAGCAATTAGTTGATCACGTAAATTCTCAGATAGGAATCGACCATGCGCGTATTAAATACATCGAGCAATTTGAGTCTTATAGACTTCATCCTAATAATGATGTCGTATTTGTCGATGGAAAGCCTGACCTATATCCTTGCGGCCATGGAGATCTTTTTCCTGCGCTGACGAAAAGCAAAATTCTTCACGAGTTTAGGGACGCTGGCGGCGAATTCGTTTCGGTGGTTAATGTAGACAACGTGCTAGCAGGATTAGATCCAGTTTTGGTAGGTTGGCATACGCTATCTCAGTCTAACGTTACCTGTGAAGTTGTGCGCAGAGAACCAGGTGATTCTGGCGGTTTAGTTTGTACTGATAGGGGCCAAACGCAAATCGTAGAAACATATCGTATGAGAGGAGTTTATAACTCAGATGAGTTTGAGTGGTTGAACACTAATTCTATCATTTTTAATGCTAATTTAAATATTGAACCATTGGGTAACTCTTGGAATAGAGTTCAAAAAAACATAAATGGAAGACTTGTTATTCAACATGAACGTTTGCTTCAAGAGATAACTGAGGCGTATGACACGATGTTCGTCGCGGTGAATAGGGAAGATAGATTTTTTCCCATTAAGAATGTGAGCGATTTGAATCTAGCCTCTCAAAGGCTAAACGCGAATAAGTTTCTATGATTCCCAAGCGTTCTCCGTTCGGTTTGATTCAAGAAGATCTTTGGCCCGACGAGTGGAAGTGTCTCGTCGCGTGTATGATGTTAAACTGTACGACCAGAAAACAAATCGAAAAAGTCGTACCTGAATTCTTTAGACGCTGGCCAGATCCAAAAAGCTTTTTAAACGCTACACGTGAAGACGTGGTTGATCTCATTGCTCCATTGGGGTTTCAAAATAGAAGAACAGATCGATTGTTCGAAATGACAACAGCGTATGAAGCGCGCAATTGGTCGCACGCTGCCGAGTTACCAGGAATTGGAGACTACGCATCGAGATCATGGGAAATATTTTTTAGAAACAAACTAGGCAGTCACCTGCCCGTAGATGGCGCACTAGCGTTATATTGGAAGTGGAGAAAAAAACATGGTTGATAAGAAAAAAGATTCGGTTGGTAAAAAACTATCAAGATCGTTTAAGACCCATACGTTGCCCGATGCTATCGTCGAACAAAAATTTATGGGAAAAGTAGGTTCCGAAATTGTCGTTAGTCGCTTTAGAAATGGTAGGGAGACACTCTCTATCTGTTTGGTTAAAGAGGTTCAAGAATCTGGCTTCATTAATACTTGGGACGAGACTCTACAACAGTGGTTTGCTTTTACTGTCGAGAGCGCGCCAAAGCTCGTTAAGCTATATAAGTGATAGAGGCTAAGTAGACTTTAAAAAGTTTTTTATTTCGTCTCTGTGAATAAAGAAACCGATGTTTGGGGCTCGCAGCGTAACCCAAGAACACAAGCCTATCAACTGACCATCGGCATTGAAAGCTCCACCACCGGAATTTCCCACCCAAATTGGTGCTGATACCTGAACAACTTTTGCCTTGATTTGTTGATCGCCAGATATGGGACCATCCATTCGACGAATCGCTGCTATACTGCCACCTGTATAGCTCCAGAACAATCCGATTGGATGGCCCATCGTGTGCACGATTTCGCCCGCTTCAATATCTTTCAACGCTAAGGGCGCTATAGTATGAGACGAAGTATCACTTATACTTTGGATTAAAGCTAGATCGTGTTCCTTATCAACTTTCTTCACGACGCCCAACCAGGCAAAATCTTGTGGAATTTCGCCATTGATTAAATCTTTTCGATTGACGAATATCGTCACGTCACCAACCGCGTTGTAGTTTTCGTCGTCGTTTATAGACAACAAGGTTCTGCCGATTACTTCGGCACAGTGTGCTGCAGTAAGAATGTGTTTATTATCGATCCACACACCGGCGCAATAGGGGGCTTTCTCGCCTCGAGGACCTATTATAAAGGCGACCGTGGCATTTTGTATTTGATCTACTATTGCAGTTTTTTTAATTTCTTGTTTTTGCGTTTCTGCAGAGGGTCGCACGCTGGTGCAACAACCGGCGCCGATAGCTAACATG
>Ga0255188_1000498_pt1 | contig 13132 bp, 11 predicted proteins | sample Miss_Cont_RepB_8_FD_188427 | JGI IMG/M metagenome (GOLD analysis project Ga0255188, IMG submission 188427) | Freshwater microbial communities from Mississippi River, Louisiana, United States - Miss_Cont_RepB_8h | ecosystem: Environmental > Aquatic > Freshwater > River | place: USA: Louisiana... | reverse complement strand
GCTTCCAGATCATGGGGTGCCTCCGGACTTCATCCGCTCGTTCTTCAGATAGGAGGGTCCGTACTTGTCTGGGTCCGCCTTGAACTTCGGCGGGCACATGCGGCAGCCGAAGCCGATCACCTGGCCCTGATAGACGGTGGTCGGCAATTTCGGGTCCACCGCCATACCGCAGATCGCGCAGATTGTGTTGACCGGCTTGGTGTCCGCCGGAGCGGCCGCGTGTTCGGAACTGACGTGCGGAGACGCGGCGGGGGCTGGGGCGGCCGCCGGCGGGGCTTCCGTCTTGGGGCCGGAGTAAGGGTCATGGCGGGCAGTGCGCATCACCAGCACGGCGGCCGCGCCGAGGACGAAAGTTCCGAGAAAGATGAGGACGTGGCGGATCATGGCGGAGAAACGGGGCGGGTTGCCGAATCGAGGAGCTTTCGAGTCGCCACATGGCGCCAGAGCTCGGCCCGAGCGATGCGCGCCGTGGTCTCGGCCTCGACGATCCGGAGCTGCGTCTCCGAGGTTCGCTCCAGGATGTCGACCGCGTGCAGCACCGCGGAGTCACCCCCCATGCCGCTTGGCGCGCCAACGCTGACGGTGCGGCTCAGGATTTCGTGTTCTGTTTCGAGTCGAGTGTGCGTTTCGGCGGCGAGCTTTCGGGCCACGGCGGCAAGTTGTTCGGCGCGTGCGGCACGTCCGGTCGCATGGGAAACGCTCCGGCGGGCCGTCTCGGCGTCGGCCTGGGCCGCCGCGCGCTCGGCTTCCGCGGCGCGCGATCCGGCGCGCGCGTAGGCGCGGCTGCGCCACGGGATTTCCGAGGAAACCGCCAAGCCGATGGTGTCTTGGGCCGAGGATCCGCCGCCCTCGCGTTCGAAGCGCAGGCCTACGGCCGTCGTTGGGTTGGCTCCGGCGCGGGCCATGCGGCCGGTCGCCAAAGCCTCGGCGGCACGGGCCTCCGCGAGAGTGACCGCCGGTGAGCCGTCGGCGCGGATCGTGGAGACTTCCGGGGCGGCGAAGGACGGGAGCGGAGTTTCAGAGGCGAGGGCCAGGTGCGTGCGGGCGGAGGCTTCGGCGTCAGCCGCGCTGCGGCGCGTTTCCTCCAGCATGAGTTCCAATGCCGCGATCCGCGACTGGAGGGTCAGGCGATCGGCCAGCTTGACCGTCGCCCCCGCGGCCAGTCGCGCGTCTAGGCTGGCGAGGGCGGTCCCCAGCCGGGTGCGTTGAGTCTCGAGGAGCGCCACCCGCGCGCGCGCGCCCTCGGTTTCGGCGAGAGCCATCGCCGCACCGGCGGCGGTATCGCCGGCGACCATCGCGAGTTCCGCCTCGGCCATCGAGACCACGGCCGTCGCGCGTTCACGATCGGCCTCACGTTCTCCACGCCGGGGCAGGGGTTGACGGACGCTCAGCTCCCACATGGAGCGATCATCCAATGTGCCCGGCCGGTTGGCGCGCGACCCCATGGCCTCCAACTCCGGATCGGCGAGACGCCCCGCCGCGCCCACGCGGGCCTGCGCCGCCTCGATCCGAAGGCGGGCCGCCTCGAGCGCGGGGGCCCGCGCCACCGCTGACAGCAGCGGCGCGGGATCCTCCGGGGAACCCGCAGCGGAGGCGGCCGCCGCGAGCGCGATAAGCAGGGCGCGGCGGACGCGCATCGTGGCGCCTTACTTCTTGGCCTTGTTCGCCGCGGCCTCGTCGAGTTTCTTCAGGAACTTCGCGGGGTCCGCCTTGAAGTCATCGGAGCAGCCGGCGCAGCAGAAGAAGACGACGCGGTCCGGCTTGCCGGCGGCGCGATGGATGTGGCCGGCAGCCTCACCCATGCTGCCGAGTGGCTCGTTGGAAACCAAGCAGGTCTTCAGCGGGTAGCTGGCGCGGGCGGCATTGATGATCTCGGCATCGGTCTTTTTGGCGTCCGCGGCGAGCGTGAGCGAGGCCGGCAGAGCGGCGAGGAGGAGTGTGGGTAGGAGGATTCGTATGTTCATGGTGACGGTTGCAACGAACGTTAACCCCGGGGAGGCGCAATCCCCCGGGATTTTTTTCGCGGGATTTACGCGGAGCGGGTTTAGTGACAGGAAATACCGCTAACGCATGCAGGCTTTCCCCGGTCCCGACCCGCTTTCCCGACGTTTGCAGGAGTGGCGTGTGCGCGCTCCCCGCGATCCCCTTTTCCGGGCCCGCGTGCACGCCCGTCTGGAGCCGGTGCCGGCGGGTGTTACCTGGCCGGAGTTCGCGCGGAGGAACGCGCTCGGGGTGTCGCTGGTGGTGTTGCTCGCGCTCGCCGCCGGTGCGGCGGGAGGACGCGGCTGGGCGAGATCGCACGACGCCGCCCTGAGCGTGCGGCTGGCGGAGGAATACGTCGGCGCGCTGGACGCCCGGCTCATCGCGCGTCGCTGAGGATCCCGTCGCGTGCGCAACCTGTTCATCACCGCCGCCCTTGCTGCAGCCGTCTGCGCGGCGGCTTTCGGCACCGGTTTCGTGCTGGGTGGCGACCGGGCGCTGCGCGAGGCCGGACGCGATGGTGACGCGCTCGCCTGGTTGCGCGTCGAGTTTCGGCTTTCCGATCGTGAGTTCACCGCCATCCGCCGTTTGCACGAGGACTTCAGCGTCGAGTGCGGGCGGCATTGCGCGGCGATCATCGAAGCGCGTGAACGGCGGGCTCCTTCCGCCGAGGTCGCGGAGCTCGAGCGGTTCTGCGTGGAGGCGATGAAGACGCATTTCCGGCGGGTGGCCGCGCTGATGCCGCCGGCGCAGGGGGAGCGCTATCTCGCGTTCGTCCTGCCCCGGGTGGAATCCCACCCCCACCACGGAGCTCCCAGCCTGCGGGTCGGCCCGTGAGTACCCTGGCCGCAGAAACCAATGAAGCGGCCGAGGACCGGCTTCGGATGGAGCGCGTTTGCGGAGGAGACGAGGCGGCCTTCGCGGCGTTGATGGAACGCTGGGAACTGCCGGTGAAATCGCTGCTCGGGCGGATCGTGCTCAACGCCTCGGAAGCCGAGGAACTCGCGCAGGAGACCTTTGTGCGGCTCTGGCGGAGCCGGGGTGATTTCCGGCCGGGTGCCGCCTTCCGGCCCTGGCTTTTCGCCATCGCGGTGAATCTCGCGCGCAACCGCCTGCGCTGGTGGCGGCGCCGACCGACGGTCGAATTAGGGGAATGGCTCGAGTCCGGTGGAGACGCCGGTCAGACCGCCGGCGGGGCCGGCGCCCTCGAGCGGGCGGAGCGCATCGCCTCGGTCCAGGCCGCCGTCGCGGCGCTTCCCGCGGATCTCCGGGAGGCGCTGGTCCTTTTCGAGTTCGAGGAGCTGTCCCAGTCGGAGATCGCCGCCGCGCTCGGCACCACGCCCAAGGCCGTCGAGTCCCGCGTCGCCCGCGCCCGCGAAAAGCTCCGGCGCTTGCTCCGTCCCGCCCTCTGAGGTGAGGAGCATTCTCATCTGCCCGCACACCTTCTCGGTCGTCCATGATCCGCTTTGTCCTGACGGATGCTCACCGAGCCCAAGGTCCCGACCCTGTTTCTCCGCAGTTTCCTCCGTTGATTCCTGTTGGTTGGTCTTGAACAGCAGGCGACGGAGATAACGGTTTTGGCTTGGTATAGCCGAGGCTGATTGCCTCGGATCATGAGGAATCCGCGACGCCGGAGAGCGTTTCCGAATGCGTCCGATTTTTAGCCGCGGATCGCGCAGATCGAGCGGATCCTGAAACCGGCCTGACGGCTTCCCGAACTTCGCAGCCTTCCTGTTACCGCTCGGTTGTCTCTGTTTGCTCGTGTTGGAAGGCCTTTAACAGGAGACGGCGGACGTAACGGCCTCGGCAGCCCGCAACGGGCGTTGCCTCCCGGCGGGCACGCTGCGAACTTCCGGACATGTCGCCGTCTTCGATCATCGCGCGCAAGCGGGACGGGTATGCGCTCGCCCGGGACGAGATCATCGCATTCGTCCGCGGTGCCACCGACGGTTCGTGGGCCGATTACCAACTGGCCGCGATGTTGATGGCGATCTTCCTGCGCGGCATGAACGCGGAGGAGACGGCGTGGTACACCGACGCGATGATGCGGTCCGGCACGGTGGCCGATTTGTCCGGAATCCCGGGCCTCAAGGTCGACAAGCACTCCACCGGCGGGGTGGGGGACAAGATCTCGCTGCCGCTGGCGCCCCTGGTGGCGGCCTGCGGCGTGCCGGTGCCGATGATCAGCGGACGAGGGCTCGGGTTTTCGGGAGGCACGCTCGACAAGCTCGAGGCCATCCCGGGTTTCCGCACCAGCCTCTCACTCGACGAGTTCAAGGCCCAGGTTGCGCGGGTGGGCTGCGCGCTGATCGGGCAGACGAGGGACCTCGCGCCGGCCGACCGCAAGCTGTACGCGCTGCGCGACGTCACCGCGACCGTTGAGTGTGTGCCGCTGATCTGCGGCTCGATCCTCTCCAAAAAACTTGCGGAAGGAATCGATGCACTGGTGCTCGATGTGAAGTTTGGCCGCGGGGCGTTCATGCCCGACCTCGGGGCCGCGCGGGAGTTGGCCTCCACGCTCGTCCGCGTCGGCCGCGCCTCCGGTAAACGGGTGCGCGCGCTGCTCACGCGCATGGACCAGCCCTTGGGCCGCGCGGTGGGAAACGCGTTGGAGGTGGCCGAGTCGGTCGCCTGCCTCCGCGGCGCCGGTCCGGCCGACGTCATGGAGGTCACGCGTGCGCTCGGGGCCCACATGCTCATGCTCGGTGGGGTTGTGGCGACGGAGGCCGACGCGCTCGCGCGACTCGACGCGGCCCTGCGGAGCGGCGCGGCGTTCGCGAAGTTCCGGGAGATCGTCGCCGCGCAGGGCGGTGATGTCCGCGTGATCGATGACCCCGGTTTACTCCCGCGCGCAAAGCTCATCGAGACGTGGCCGGCGCCACGGCCGGGGTTCGTCGCCGTGGTGGATGCCCGTGCGGTGGCGCTCGCGGCGGTGCGGCTCGGCGCGGGCCGCACGCGCGCAGAGGACGTGATTGATCCCGCGGTTGGCATTGCCGGCCTCGCGAAGGTGGGTGAACGGGTCGAGGCGGGCCGACCCTTGGCCGAGATTCACGCCAACGACGCGGCTGCGCTCGCGGATGCCCGCGCGCTCCTTGCGGGCGCGTTCACTCTGGCCGACGCCCCCGTGTCGACGCCGCCGTTGATCGCTGAGGTTCTCGCGGACTGAACCCGCGGGTTCCGCCGGTCACTGCTCCATTTCCGCCAGCTTGGTGGCGGCTTCCTCCCAGGCGGTGGTGGCGGCGCGGATCTCGTCGACGACCGTGCTCAGCTCGCGGTTGAGATGGTGAAACTTGCCCTTGTCGGCGTAGGTCTCCGGCGCCTCGAGCTGCGCGGTGATCTCGGCCTGCTTGGCCTCGAGTTCGACGACTGCCTTTTCCAGTTGGCCGACGTGCTCGCGGAATTTCCGCACTTCCGAGGCGGAGGCTTTTTTCCGGGCCGGGGCAGCGGGCGCCGAAGCGGGAGCCGGTGTAGGCGCGGCGGTCTGTTTCGGCCGGGCGTCGGAGAACCCCGCCGTGAGCGCGGCGCGGGCATCGCCCGCCTTGGACTTCTCGAGGTAGTAGTCGTAGTTGCCGGCGTAGGGCGTGAGGCGGCCGCTGTGCACGTGCAGCACGTTCTCCGCAAGCGCGCGGATGAAGTGCACGTCGTGGCTGATGAAGATCAACGTGCCCTCGTAGGACTTGAGCGCGTTGATCAGGGCGTCGATCGAGGCGATGTCGAGGTGCGTGGTCGGCTCGTCCATCAGCAGCAGGTTCGGCGGCTTCACCAGCAGGCGGGCGAGGGCGAGGCGCGACTTCTCGCCGCCGGAAAGCACGCCGATCGGCTTGTGGACGTCGTCCTTGCGGAAAAGGAAGGCGCCGAGGATCGCGCGGGCCTGCTGTTCGGTGAGTTGGTTCTCGTTCGTCCGCAGCTCCATCACGTTCTCGAAGACCGTCAGTTCCGGCTTCAGGTTGTCGATGCGGTTCTGGGCGAAGTAGCCGGTGAAGACATTACTGCCCAGCTCGCGCTCGCCGCCCTGGATCGGGATCACGCCGGCGAGAATCTTGAGCAGCGTGGACTTGCCCGCGCCGTTGGGGCCGACGAGCACGATGCGCTGGCCGCGTTCGGCGGTGAAGTTCAGATCGCGGTAGACGACGTGGTCACCGTAGGCCTGCTGGACTTTCGCGAGCTCAATCACCTTGAGGCCGGAGCGGGGCGGTTGCGGGAATCGGAAGTTGATCCGCTTGAGCTCCTCGTGCGGTTCCTCGACGGCGACTTCCTGCAGGCGTTCGATCTGCTTCTCCTTCGATTTAGCGCGGGAGGCCATCGAGGCCTTGGCGCCGAAGCGGTCGACGAACTTCTGCAGGTGCGCGATCTCGCGCTGCTGGTTCTTGAACAGCGCCGCCTGCTGATCCTTCCGCGCCTCCTTCTCCTTCAGGTAGTCGTCGTAATTGCCGTGGTAGTAGTTCAGCCGGCCGCCGCGCAGCTCAAGCATTCCGGTGCAGAGCGCGTTCAGGAACGCGCGGTCGTGCGAGATCACGACCAGCCCGCCCGGGTAACGCGAAAGGTAATCCTGGAACCAGAGCAGCGCCTCGAGATCGAGGTGGTTGGTGGGCTCGTCGAGGAGCAGCAGTGCCGGCTCGGCGACCAGAAGCCGAGCGAGGTGCGCCCGCATCACCCAGCCGCCCGAGAAGGTCTTCGCGAGTTTCTCCGCGTCGCCTTCCTTGAAACCGAGTCCGGCCAGGATCTTCCGTGCCCGCGGCTCCAGCGTGTAGTCGATGTCCCAGTCGTCCTCATCAGGCTGCAGCTTCTTCCCGCTGGTCGCGATGTGGAGGATCGTCTCCTCGCCGGCCGGCGCGCTTTCCTGCGGCAGGAACCCGAAATCGGCCCTGCGTTCCCACTCGATCGTACCGGTGTCCGGCCGCTCCTCGCCCAGGATCAGGCTGAAGAGCGTCGACTTGCCCGCGCCGTTGGGGCCCACGAGCCCCAGTCGGTCGGTCCGCGCGATGAAGAGGGAAACCTCGGCGAACAATTCGCGGGTGCCGTAGGACTTGGAGACGTCGGCGATGGTGAGCATCGGAACCCGCGAGGAGACGCCCCGCGCGCGGTCGCGTCAACTCCGCGCTCCCGAGCTTTTGTCACGTATTACGTGACAATCGTTTTGGCGTGGCTCCGAGGAAAGGGTTGCGTCGGTGCGTCAGGCGCGGGGACGGTTTGGACGTTTCGTCCGTGGCGCCCCGATTCCTCACCGTCCTTGCGTTGTTCGCGCGGTACCTGCCGCGCTTCGGAGGCGGTGCTTTGCTGGCGGGCGTCACCGCGGCGGCGGCACCCGATTTCGAGCGCGACGTACGACCGATCTTCTCCGCCCATTGCTTGAAATGCCACGGGCCCGAAAAGCAGAAGGGCGGCTACCGCGTTGACGCGAAATCGGTCGCGCTAATCGGCGGTGAGGGCTCCGCTCCGAACATCATTCCCGGCAACGCCGCGGGCAGCCCGCTCCTGCGATACGTCAGCGGGGCCGATCCCGACCTCCGCATGCCGCCGGCCGAGGAAGCACCGCTCTCGGCGGCGGAGGTCGAAGTCTTGCGCGCCTGGATCAATGCCGGCGCGAACTGGCCCGACTCCGCCAGCGTGGTTCTGGCCGACCCGCTCGACTGGTGGTCACTCAAGCCAATCGCCAAAATCACATCGCCACCGGGCTCCGCGCATCCCGTCGACGCATTCATCCGCGCCCGGCTCGCCGCGGCGAACGTGCGTCCGGCCGCTCCCGCCGATGCCCGCACGCTGATCCGGCGGCTTTATTTCGACCTGACCGGTCTGCCGCCCGCTCCCGAGGAGGTCGCGGCGTTCGCGGCGGATCGCGCGCCCGACGCCTACGAACGGCTGGTTGACCGTCTCCTCGACTCGCCGCGTTACGGCGAACGCTGGGCGCGGCACTGGCTCGACGTGGTTCACTACGGCGACACGCACGGTTACGACAAGGACAAGCCCCGCCCCAATGCCTGGCCCTACCGGGACTACGTCATTCGCGCCTTCAACACTGATAAGCCCTACGCGCGCTTCGTGCAGGAGCAGATCGCGGGTGATGTGCTGTTTCCGGATTCACCCGACGGCGTGGAGGCGTTGGGATTCATCGCGGCGGGCCCCTGGGATTTCATCGGCCACGCGGAGGTCCCGGAGTCGAAGATCGATGGCAAGTTGGCGCGCCATCTCGACCGGGACAACATGGTTGCGAACGCGATCGGCACTTTCGCCAGCGTCACCGTGCACTGCGCGCAGTGTCACAACCACAAGTTCGACCCAATTCCTCAGGAGGATTACTACCGGTTGCAGGCGGTCTTCGCCGCGCTGGATCGCACCGACCGCGCGTATCACCGTGACCCCGCGCTGCACGCGAGTCGGCGCGCGCTCGAAGACGCGGTTCGCGATAACGCGGCGGCACTGGCCGCGCTGGAGGCGCCCTTGCGGGAGCGGGCCGGGGCGGCTCTCGCCGACATGGAGCGGACCATCCGCGATGGCGGCGCCAAAGGTCCTAACGTCCGCCGCGGGTACCACAGCGCCCTCGCTCCCTCCGCGGACACGGTGAAGTGGGTTCAGGTCGATCTCGGCGAATCCGTCGACATCGACCGCGTCTGGCTGTTGCCGGCGAGTGATCCCTTCAACGGGCTCGGGGACGGGTTCGGGTTCCCGGTGCGGTTCAAGGTGGAGGTGAGCGACGACCCGGATTTCCGCGAGGGCGTGAAGCTCGCTTGGATCCGCTACGACATCACGTTCATGGCCGACTTCCCGAATCCCGGCCTTACACCTTTCTCGACCGGCGGGAGCAAGGATGACGGTATCTCCGGGCGGTATGTGCGTGTGACCGCGACCCGCCTCGCGCCGCGCAAGGACGATTACATCTTCGCGTTGGCCGAGCTGAAGGTGACCGATCGCGCTGGCAACAACGTCGCCCTCGGGAAACCGGTGGCTTCCCTCGATTCCATCGAGTCCGGCGAGCGCTGGTCGCGGGCGAATCTTACCGACGGGCTGGCGCCGTCCGGTTTATCCGCGGCGGAGAAGGCGGAACTCGAGGCCCGGCTCGAGGAACTACTGCTGGCCACGGCTGACCCGGGGACTCGCTCCCGTCGCGACGAACTACGGCGCGAAGGAAAGCGCCTGGCGGCGGAACTCGGAACCCTGCCCAAGCCTGACCGGGTTTATGCCGGCGGCATCCATCATGGGACCGGCAGCTTCACCGGAACCGGGGCCTCCGGAGGCCGGCCGCGGCCGATCCACTTCCTGGGCCGCGGGCAGGTCACCCAGCCCGGCCGGCTGGTGGGGCCGGGTGCGCTTTCCGCGCTCACCTTTGCGCCGGCGCGGTTCGATTTGCCGGACGACGCCCCGGAAGGGGCGAGCCGTGCCGCGCTCGCGAGCTGGCTGATCGATCCGCGCAACCCGCTCCTTTGGCGCAGCATCGTGAACCGGATCTGGCACTACCATTTCGGCCGGGGTTTGGTGGAGACGCCGGATGATTTCGGGCGCAACGGCGGACTGCCTTCGCATCCCGAACTGCTCGATTGGCTCGCGGCGGAGTTCCGCGACGGCGGCGGCTCCTTGAAGGCGCTGCACCGTCTGATCGTAACAAGTGAAACCTACCGACAGTCCTCTTCGGGGGATCCAGCCGGCGCGGCGATCGACTCCGGCAACACGCTCCTGTGGCGGCAAAACCGGCGCCGGCTCGAGGCTGAGGCGGTCCGCGACGCGGTGCTGGCGGTGAGCGGCCGGCTGGATCTGCGGATGGGCGGGCCCGGCTGGCAGGATTTCGTGATCGAGCGTCCCGAGCACTCGCCGCACTACGTTTACGCGAAGGCGGACCCGGAGGATACCGCGACGTTCCGGCGGTCGATCTACCGCTTCATCGTGCGCTCGCAGACTCAGCCCTGGATGACCTCGCTCGACTGCGCCGACCCTTCGATGCGCGTCGACCGCCGCAGCGAGAGCCTGTCCCCGTTGCAGGCGCTGGCACTGCTGAACAACGGGTTCATGCTCACGCAGGCGCGGCATTTCGCGGCGCGGGTGGCGGCGGAAGCGAACGGGCTCGCGGCGCAGGTGGCGCGGGCTCACGAGCTGGCGTTCGGTCGGACGCCGTCGGCTGAGGAGGCGGCGCGGCTCGGGGAGTTTGCGCGCGCACACGGACTGCCGGCGCTTTGCCGGGTACTGCTGAACCTGAACGAGTTTCTCTTCATCGACTGAACGCCGCGGCGCGAAGGACCATGATCAACGACTCCCCGTACCATCGCGCGGTTCCCCCGCGGCCCCCGACCCGCCGGGAATTCCTGTGGAGTTCCGGTGGCGGCCTGGGTGGCCTCGCGCTCGCGGCGATGCTCGGACGCGATCACGCGCTGGCGGCGCCCCCAGCCGGCGCGCTGGCGCCGCGGGCGAAGCGCGTCGTGCAATTCTTCATGGCGGGCGCCGCCAGCCACATCGACCTGTTCGACTACAAGCCCGAGCTGGTGAAACGGAACGGCCAGCCGAGCGATTTCGGCGAGCCGGTGGAGGCGTTTCAAAACGGCCTCGGCCCGTGGCTGCGACCGCTGTGGGATTTCCAACCCTACGGACGCAGCGGAAAGCTCCTGAGCGAAGTCGTCGCTCCGCTCGGTGACGTCGTCGACGACATCGCCTTCGTGCACAACATGACCGGGAAGTCGGGCGTGCACAGCGCCGCGACGCTCCTGCAGGCGACGGGGTTTCAATTGCCGGGTTTCCCCGGCGCGGGCTCGTGGGTGAGTTACGGCCTCGGCTCGCTCAACGACAACCTGCCGACCTTTGTCGTCCTCCCCGACCACCGGGGGTTTCCTTCCAACGGCGTGAAGAACTGGGACGCCGCCTTCCTGCCGGCGCAGCACAGCGGCACGTTGGTTTATCCCGACGCCGAGGCGCCGATCGCCGACCTGCATCCCCACCGCACGGGTGATTATGTGACCGCCGGCGGCGAGGCCGCCGCGCACCGGCTGATGGCGGAGTTGAACCGCGGGCACGCCGCGACCCGCGAGGGTGATCAGCGCCTCGACGCCCGCATTCGCAGCTACGAGCTTGCCGCGCGCATGCAGCTGGCCGCGCCCGAGGCGCTCGACCTCAAGTCCGAGCCGGAGCATGTATTGAAATTATACGGCCTCGACCGGGGGCCGCAGACCTGGCCGAAGGAGATCAACGCGGAAGAGGAGACGTGGCACTTCTCCCGGAAATGCCTCGCGGCGCGCCGGCTGCTCGAGCGCGGTGTACGTTTTGTCCAGGTCTGGAGCGGAAACGACAACAGCTTCCCGCGCCGCAACTGGGACTCGCACGAGGACGTGAAGCGCGATCACGGCCCGCTGGCCCTCGGCATGGCCCGCGGCGCTTCCGCTTTCATCAAAGACCTGCGGCAACGCGGGCTGCTTGAAGATACGTTGATCCTGTGGACGACGGAATTCGGTCGCATGCCCTCGACGCAAGGCGGCAAGGGCCGCGATCATAACCCTTTCGTTTTCACCAACTGGCTGTGCGGAGGCGGCATCCGCGGTGGGATCACGCACGGCGAAAGCGACGCCTTTGGTTACAAGCCGCTCGACCGCTCCAAACCCACGACGGTGTACGACATCCACGCGACCCTCCTGCACCTCCTCGGTATCGACCACACGCGACTCACGTTCCGCCACAACGGCATCGACCGCCGCCTGACCGACGTCCACGGCCACGTCATCCGCGAGTTGCTGGCCTGATTCCTGATCCTGGTCGGGGACGGGTCGTCGGGGTCGTCCTCAGCGCGCCAGCGTGAGGGCGATGCAGCCGGCGACGGCGATGATCCCGCCGGTCACCGCGCGCCGTGAGGGACGGTCCCCCTCCAGGCAATAGGCGATCGGCATGGCGAGGAGCGGCGCGGTGGCGGCGATCGGCAGCACGATACCGCTCGGCGTGGTCGCGAGCGCCCATTGGTAGCAGCCTACGCCGAAGACCGGACCCGCCAGGCCGTTCGCGACCATCCAGCGGTAATCGCGCCGGCGTTCCTCCGCGGTCGCGGCTGGTGCCGCCGGTAATCTTCCCACGAGACGCAGAACCAGAAGCCAGATGGCGAGGAACGCGAAACCCGCGAGGATGCGTTGATAAGCCGCGGTGAGCCCGAATAGGGCGTTGTTCGGCAGTTCGCCCGCCGCCACGGCGGCCTCGAGCCCGCGACGGCTCACGAGCGCGCCGAGGCCTTGACCGCAGGCGGCGAGGAATCCGAACAGAAAACCGATCGGCCGCACCGTCACGCGGGGCGGACTCGAGCGGCTGGGCATGATCGCGAAGGCCACCCCCGCGATGATGACCACGCCCCAAAGCATCTGCGCGTAAGTGAGACGGTGGCCCAGCCATAACCATTCCCCGAGCGCGGCGATCGGCGCCGCGAGGCACTGGGTCAGGAGGACCGTCAACCGCGAACCGAGAAGCGGTAACGCGGCGAACACCGCGATGTCGCCGAGCCCCATGCCGATGACTCCACTCAGTAAAAACCACGGTAGGCTCGCGCTCGCCAAACCTCCGCCGAGGGTGTGAGCGAACGCCGCCAGCACCACCACGGCGACGGTCAGTCGCCCGAGGTTCGCCCGCGCGCCGCCGAGCGCCCGCGCGCTGCGGTTGGCGCAGGTCGCGTTGAAGGCGAAGAAGAGGGCGGCGAGAAAGGCGGCTAGCATGATGGCGTAAACAGCCAGCCATGAGCGGAAAGCGCGTCTTGGCAAAGCCACCGATCGGTTATCCGGGGGTGCCTGCGCAGGTTTTGGGGTGGCGAAGCCGGGGCCTCGCGGTTATGGTCTCCCGTCCCGTCATGAAGCCCAAACGTCCGTCGCCACGTCCGGAAGACCTCAACGCCTCCCTCGCGGCCCGCAAGGGGCCGATCTCCCGTTTCGTTGCCCGGCATTACCGGCATTTCAACTCCGCGGCCCTCGTCGATTCCGCCAAGGGGTACGAGGCGCACCTGCAGGCGGGCGGCAAGATGCTCGTCACGTTGGCCGGCGCCATGTCGACCGCCGAGCTGGGGCTCTCGCTCGCCGAGATGATCCGGTGCGACAAGGTCCACGCGATCGTCTGCACCGGCGCCAACCTTGAGGAGGACATCTTCAACCTCGTCGCCCACGACCACTACGAGCGCGTGCCGCATTACCGGCAGCTCTCGGCCAAGGAC
>Ga0255188_1000497_pt1 | contig 13150 bp, 14 predicted proteins | sample Miss_Cont_RepB_8_FD_188427 | JGI IMG/M metagenome (GOLD analysis project Ga0255188, IMG submission 188427) | Freshwater microbial communities from Mississippi River, Louisiana, United States - Miss_Cont_RepB_8h | ecosystem: Environmental > Aquatic > Freshwater > River | place: USA: Louisiana... | reverse complement strand
GATGGACTCGGGGTCCTTCAGGACGGGGTCCACCGACTCCCACCGCCCATCGCGGAGCACGCTGTAAAAGCAACTGTGGCGCCCGGTGTGGCAGGCAATACCGGGGTCGTGGCCCCGCTGGGTGACCTTGAGCAAGACCACATCGGCGTCGCAGTCCAGACGGATCTCATGCACGGCCTGGGTGTGGCCGCTCTCCTCTCCCTTGTGCCACAAACGGCCGCGGGACCGGCTCCAGTAGACCGCCTCGCGCGTGGACGCGGTCAGCTCCAGCGCCTGGCGGTTCATCCAGGCGACCATCAGCACGTCGCCGCTGCCGGCTTCCTGCGCAATCACCGGAACCAACCCGTCGCGGTCCCACTTGATCTCATCCAGCCAATTCATCCAACGAGTGTAGCCACCCGGCCCACGGCGCTGTTGGATCAACCCGCTGCCAGGCCCGAGTTCTCGGGGGTCAGCGGCCCTTCATGCCCCCACTCCTGCGCAAACCAGCGCAGCACCGGCAGGGTGCCCGGCAGCACCGGTGATACCGCCACCGGTAACCCGCACCAGGCCATCTGCTGGCCCTCGCGCATCTCGAATTCGCCCCGCCAGTCATAGACCTTGCAGAAGTGCAGGCGAACCCGGGCATGGGGGTAGTCGAAGACTTCCTGCTGCCAGGGGTGAACGGCTCCGATGGTGATGCCCAGTTCCTCCTGAAGCTCGCGCGCGAGGGCCTGCTCCACCGATTCGCCCGGCTCGAACTTGCCGCCGGGGTACTCCCAGTACCCGGCGTACACCTTTCCCGGCGGCCGACTGGTCAAGAGGAAGCGACGTTCACGGCCTTGATCATCGCGCTGCACCAGAATGCCCACGGCCACATCGGTGGCGGGAGCATCGGTGCCGCGTCGGGCACCGTCCACGGTGGTCACCTCGGAACGCTCGATCATGCGGACGCTTCTGGCCGACGGCGCCTCAGACGCGGTCCAGCCCCTCGGGCGCCGGAGCGTCCGAAGGGTGGGGACTTGGCCGCTCCTGCGGCGCAGGATCCTGGCCCGCCCAATCCCGCGCGAACTGCCAGGCCACACGGCCCGATCGAGAGCCCCGCTCCAGGGCCCAGACCAGGGAGGGCTGGCGTGCGGTGGCCATGGCAGCCTCGTCGCATCCGAAGTGCCGCAGCCACTGCGCCACGATGGTCAGGTACTCCTCTTGGCTGAAGGGATAGAAACTCAGCCACAGACCGAAGCGCTCGGACAGCGAAATCTTTTCCTCGATCACCTCGCCCGGATGGATCTCGCCATCATCGTTGTGCTTGACGGTGAGGTTGTCCTTCTTGTACTCGGGCAAGAGGTGACGGCGGTTGCTGGTGGCATACACCAGGAGGTTTTCGGATGCCGCTGCCACGCTGCCGTCCAGAACCGACTTCAGCGCCTTGTAGCCCGATTCCCCCTCGTCGAAGGACAGGTCGTCACAAAAGATGATGAAGCGCTCGGGGCGCCCGGCCAGCAGGTCGGCGATGTCCGGCAGATCGATCAGGTCGGCCTTGTCCACCTCGATCAGGCGCAAGCCCTGGGGCGCAAAAGCCTGCAGGCAGGCGCGGATCAGGGAGCTCTTGCCCGTGCCGCGCGCCCCGGTGAGCAGGACATTGTTGGCCGGGCGGCCCTGGACAAACTGCAGCGTGTTCTGCACCAGGCGGGCCTTCTGCCCATCCACCTCCTGGAGTTCATCGAGTCCGATGGCCGCGACCTGGCGCACGGGCTGCAGCCGTCCACTGCCGCCCTTGCGCCGCCAACGAAAGGCCACCGACGCGCCCCAATCGGGTGCAGGCGCATCGGCCGGCAGCACCTGCTCCAGACGGTCCATCAGGCCATGCGCACGCTGCAGCAGGCGCTGCAGATCATCAGAAATGGCAGTCATCAGACGAGTGTAGCCAGGGCGCTGCGGCGCACGATGGCCTGCTCGTACAAGGCCCCATAAGCCTTCGCGGCACGGTCCCAGTCAAATCGCTGCGCCATCGCACGCTGCTGAACACGCGACCATTGATCGGGACGCTGCCACAGCAGTTGTGCGCGGCGCAGGGCGGCCCGAAGCGCGGCGGGTTCGAATCGGTGGAAGGCGAATCCCGTGGCCACCCCGTCTTCCAGGGCCTCCAAGGTGCAGTCCTGCACCGTATCGGCCAGCCCACCCACATGGTGAACCAAGGGCAGCGCGCCGTAGGCCATCGCATAGAGCTGGGTGAGTCCGCAGGGCTCAAAGCGCGAAGGAATCAGCACCACATCGGCGGCGGCAAAGATCTGGTGGGCCAGGGCCTCGTCATGCGCACGCAGCAAGGTCACGCGGCCAGGGTGTTGGGCTGCGGCGGCCGCAAAACCCGCTTCCAGCGGGGGGTCGCCCTGTCCCAGCACCACCAGTTGCGTCCCATCGTCCAGGGCCTGCGGCAGCACCTGCAGCAACAGATCCAGGCCTTTCTGACTGGTCAAACGGCTGACCACCGCCATCAGCGGCGCACGGGTCTGCACCGCCAGGCCCTGGGCCTGCTGCAGGGCCGCTTTGCACAGGGCCTTGCCCTGTAGTCGGCGCGCATCGAAGCGATGCGGAATCAGCGGATCGCTTCCGGGGTGCCACACGCCATAGTCCACGCCGTTGAGGATGCCGGCCACTCCGCCGGGGTGCGCCCTCAGCACGCCATCGAGCCCACAACCCATCGACGGGTCCAGGATCTCCCGCGCGTAGGTCGGGCTGACGGTGCTGAGGGCCTGCGCGTGGTGCAGCCCGGCCTTCATGAAGGAAAGCTGCCCCCAGAACTCCACACCATCGAGGCCCCAGGCTGCGGCCGGCAGGTCCAGGTCCAGAAAGGATTGCGCCGGGAACAGGCCCTGGTAGGCCAAGTTGTGGATGGTCATGACGCTGGCCACCGGCTGAGCCGCGTGGGCCAAGGCGGCAGGGGCCAAGCCAGCGTGCCAATCGTGCGCGTGGACCACATCGGGTCGCCAGGCGGCATCGGTCCCGCGGGCCAGGGCGCGGGCGGCCCAAGCCAGCGGAGCGAAACGGCGGTGGTTGTCGGGCCAAGCGGCTCCGGTGGGATCGCTGTAGAGACCACCCGGTCGCTCGTAGAGATCGGGGGCCTTCACAAAATAGGCCGGCGCATCACCCAAGGGCTTCAGACGGCCGGTCATGAGCTGTGGGGGCCTGGCGCCCCATGGACAGGGCAGCGTTGCCAGCGGGCGCACGGCCGAAAACGCCTCCTGGACCGCTGCGAACCCTGGCAGCAAGAGCCGACTGCTGACCCCCGCGCGGGCCAATGCGTCCGGTAAAGCGCCCACCACATCAGCCAAACCGCCGGTCTTGACCAGCGGCACCGCCTCAGCGGCGACCTGAAGGACCTTCAAGCCAGCACCCTGCGCGGCATCAGGCCCCGTCCTTCAAAGGATCCTGGCGGGCCTGCAGCTTCTCCAGCATCGATCGCGTCACCAGCACCACGCCACTGGCCGTCCTCTCGAATCGCTTGGCATCGAGTTGGGGATCTTCTCCAATCACCATGCCCTCGGGAATCCGGCAGCCCCGGTCGATGACGACTTTCTTGAGTCGCGATCGGGAGCCCACGGTGACGCCGGGCAGGATCACGGCTTGGTCGATGAAGCAAAAGGAGTGCACCCGCACCTCGGAGAACAGCACCGAATTGGACACATGCGATCCGCTGACGATGCAACCGCCGCTGACCATGGTGTTGACCGTCATGCCATGCATGCCCGTGCGGTCGGGAATGAACTTGGCCGGCGGCAGTTGGCGCTGAGAAGTCCAGATGGGCCAGTTGGTGTCGTAGATGTCGAGCTCGGGGGTGATGGACGCCAGGTCCAGGTTGGCCGACCAGAATGCATCGATCGTGCCCACGTCCCGCCAGTAGTAGAGGTCACCGTTGGCGATGCAGGACATCGAGAAGGGATGCGCCAGCGCCCGACCCTCGCGGACCACCTTGGGGATCACGTTCTTGCCAAAGTCGTGCTCGGAGGTCGGATCGGCGAGGTCTTCATCGAGCAGGCGATAGAGGTACTCGGCATCGAACACGTAGATCCCCATGCTGCACAGTGATGTGTCGCTGCGGCCCGGCATGGGTGGCGGGTCGGCAGGCTTTTCCACAAAAGCGGTGATGGCGCGGTTTTCGTCCACGGCCATCACGCCGAAGGCGTGGGCCTCACGGCGCGGGACCTCGATGCAACCCACGGTGCACGGTCGGCCACTGGCCACGTGATCGCGCAGCATCACGGAGTAGTCCATCTTGTAGACATGGTCACCGGCCAGCACCACGATGTAGGCTGGGTGGGCGCTTCGGACGATGTCCAGGTTCTGGTAGACGGCATCTGCCGTTCCGCGGTACCAATGCTCTTCATCCACGCGTTGCTGTGCCGGCATGAGATCGACCATCTCATTGAGTTCGGCGCGCAAGAAGCTCCACCCCCGCTGCAGGTGGCGCAGCAGGGAATGCGACTTGTACTGGGTGACCACACCAATGCGCCGGATGCCCGAGTTCACGCAGTTGGACAGGGCAAAGTCGACGATGCGGAACTTCCCACCGAAATAGACCGCAGGTTTGGCGCGGCTGTCGGTGAGTTGCTTCAGGCGTGACCCGCGCCCACCCGCCAGGACCAGCGCGATGGTGCGGCGGGCCAGCATGTGGGGCTGTAGGTGAAGGTCAGTGCTGCGGTTATCGGCCGCGCCGGGTGCGTTCATGTCAGGCTTGCTCCAGTGGGCATGCGGTGCGGAAAGGTCGCTGCGCAACCGTGCTGTGGAGACCCCGCAGCCGCCACTATGGCTGCAAGGGCATCACCAGCCCTTCTTCTTCCAGAACCACGTACACCCGATCGTCCCCGACAAGCGGCTCGGTATGCAAGCCAGTGAATGCACCGAAGGCCGGCAACACCCCAAACGCCGGGGTCATGCGAAAGCAGGGCAGCCGCAGGCTCAGGCCGCCACGCTCCTGCAGGCGCACACCCGGGTGGATGTGCCCCGCCAGCGCGTAGGCGCCCGCCACGGATTCGGGTTCGTGCAGCAGGGCCCAAGGGCCCCGCCGCAGGGGCCCGCTGTGAACCGCAATACCCAAGTGCTGGGGTGGGTCTCCTGCACAGTGGTCGTGGTTGCCACGCACCAGATGAACCTCCAGCCGCGCATGCCGTTCCCGCCAGTCGCGCAGCGCCGCCAAGGCAAGCGGCTCCTGTGACCAGGGTCCGTGCAGCAGATCCCCCAGAAAGACCAGCTCCTGCGCGCCCGTGGCGGCGATCAGGTCGTCCAGGCGCTGCACCATGGCGACCTCGGCAGCCACCGGAACCGCCAGGCCATGGCGCCGAAAGGTGTGTCCCTTGCCAAAGTGGGCATCGGCCACCAGGAGGAGGCGGAGTTCAGGGTCGAAGGCCGCGCGTTGCGGCCACAACTCCAGAGACCGGCCGTCGGGGCCGGCATGCACAGCCGGGCCAGTCAAGGATCAGGCCGTGATGAGGGCGAGGGTGGCCTCGACGTGCTCAGTGGGGCTGCGCTTGAAACCCGAGCGGGCGAACCGCTGCAGACGCCCCAGGGTCAGGGCCGTGAGCGCCGAAGCGCGGATCTGCGCATCCACCGAAGCGGTGGTGGAACCCGCCGCATCACCCGCCTCGCGAAGGGACTGACGCAGTTGGGACTCCACACGGTCGAACAACTGCACCATGCGGGCCGACAGCCGCTCGTGCTCCAGGATCAACGCATCACCGACCATCACGCGGGTCATTCCCGGGTTGGTTTCAGCAAACTGGAGCAGAACCAGCACGATCCGCCGTGCATGATCGCGGCCATCACCGCCGCTTTGGGTGATCTGATTGAACAGCGTGAACAGACTCGATTCGATGAACTCGATCAGGCCTTCAAACATTTGCGCCTTGCTGGCGAAGTGGCGGTACAGGGCCGCTTCGCTCACATCCAGGCGTGCCGCCAGTGCAGCCGTGGTGATCCGGTCGGCGTCAGGCGCCTCCAGCATGGAGGCCAGCGTCTGCAGGATCTGGATGCGCCGCTCACCGGGGCGCGGCCGCTTGCGGCCTCCCGGGTTGGCGTCCGCCGCCGCTTCAGCCGAGGACGAATCCGACGCTGATGCGGGTGAGGGGCTGTGACTGGCGGGCTGAGACATCATGGCAGCGACGGCTGGAGCGTGGGAGGGTATCAGACCCTGGACTCGCTTGATTCTGTCACAGCGCGCCGAGCGATCTGAGTCGGCGGTCCACATAGACCGGCCGCCGATGCAAACCGCGTCGTACCGGACCCGTGGGCGGCAGGCCCGCCTTCATCCACCGCTGCATCCAAACGGTGCGCCATCCGGCGGCGCGAGCCGCCTTCTGATGCTCCAAGGTGTCTTCCACCAGCACACAGCGGCGGGGCGAAACCTTCATGCGCACCGGCAGATGGCGAAACAGCCGCCCATCCGGCTTGGGCCGCAGGTGGCCGAAGAGCGTCATGTCCTCAATGGGAATCAGCGCATCGAAGCAATCCTCGATTCGCAAAGCCCGCAGCACGCGCAGTGCATAGCGCCGAGGGGCATTGGTCAACAGGACGCGGACACCGGGCAGCCGACGCAACCGCTGCAGGTCGTGCGTGTGGCCGCGAACGCGCTCCTCGAGATCGGGGAAACGGTGGGTTTCATGGAGGAAGTGCGCGGGCTTGACGCGGTGGTGGCGCATCAAACCCAGCAGCGTCGAGCCGTAATGGCGCCAGTATTGAACCCTCAAGGCATCGGCTTGCTCACGGGGCAGCCCCAGATGCTCATGGATGTAGTCGGTCATCGCGGTGTTCATCCGCGGAAAGACCGCGCTGCCCGCATCGTGCAGGGTGTTGTCCAGATCGAAGAACCACACGGTGCGTGCGCCGGTGGAATACCAGGCCATGGTGGCGGCCGGTCAATGCGAGCGGATCATGGTGCCGAAGGCCTGGTCGGTCAGGATCTCCAGCAACAGCACATGCGGTACACGGCCGTCGATGATGTGGACCGCATTCACGCCACACTTGGCCGCGTCGATGGCGCCGGCGATCTTGGGCAGCATGCCGCCGCTGATCGTGCCGTCCTCCACCAGTTCGTCGATGCGCCGTGCGGTGAGTTCGGTCAGCAATTGACCGGACCGATCCAAAACGCCGGTGATGTTCGTGAGCATCAAGAGCTTCTCGGCCTTGAGCACTTCGGCCAGTTTGCTGGCCACGAGGTCCGCGTTGATGTTGAAGCTTTCGTTGTGGGCACCAAACCCGATGGGACTGATCACCGGGATGAAGGCATCATCCTGCAGCGCCTGCACCACGCTCGGATCGATGGAGTCGATCTCACCGACCTGGCCGATGTCGTGTTCCTTGCTGGGGTCATCCTTGTCGCGCAGGCGCATCTGGCGGGCACGGATGAGGCCTCCGTCGCGGCCGGTCAGGCCCACGGCCTTGCCACCCGCCGCATTGATGAGCCCCACGATGTCCTGCTGCACCTCACCGCCCAACACCCACTCCACCACCTCCATGGTTTCCGCGTCAGTCACCCGCATGCCCTGGATGAAGGTGCCTTTCTTGCCCAATCGGTTGAGCGCCTCGTCGATCTGCGGACCGCCACCGTGCACCACGATGGGGTTGATGCCCACCAGCTTGAGCAGGACCACATCCTCGGCGAAAGCCTTCTGGAGCAAGGGCTCGGTCATGGCGTTGCCGCCGTACTTGATGACCATCGTCTTCCCATGGAAGCGCCGGATGTAGGGCAAAGCCTGCGCCAGGATCTCGGCCTTGTCGCGGGGTTCGATGGTGGCAGCGGCGGTCGTCATCGGCAGGTTCTGATGGGGGTTGGGAATTCTCAGGCGTCCTGCTCCATTCTAGGCAGGGGCATCGCCGGGGCAGGCACTTCGGCCACCGGCTCCCCCAGTGCAGCCGCCAAGTCGGCACGCAAGCGTGCGGCCAGCGAGCGACGATCCGCATGCGCACTGCCGCGGGCCTCCAGCGCCGTCACGCTGACCACCAAGCCGCGACCGCAGGCGATCCGCCAGAGGCTTTGTGCCAGCGTGGTGCTGCCCAGAAACTCAACCGCCGGGCTGATGGCATGGTCCCGGTCGCGGTAGCGCAAGGCCACCGGCTGGACCGGCGCCTCCACCGCGATGGCGGCCTGCAGCAGATTGGCATGAAAGGGCAAGAGGGCACGGCCATCACCCGTGGTGCCCTCCGGGAAGACGGCCACGCAATGGCCGTCGCGCAGCGCCTGTGCCATCTCGTGCATCGCCCGCATCGCGTCTCGTCGCTGCTCGCGGCGGATGTAGAGCGTGCCCGCGCAATCCACCAACCGGTTCACCAGCGGCCAGTCCTGCACATCGGCCTTGGAGACAAAACGCGCACGGGGGCATACCGCGTGGACGGCCATGATGTCCATCCAAGAGATGTGATTGGCCACGATCAGGGTGCCGCCCGGGCGGAAGGTTCCCTGGACCGTGAGTTCCATGCCCAGGCAGCGCAGCATGCCCCTGGACCACCACTGGATGCGCGCCTGGCGGCCCGCTTCATCCAGGGACGGAAAACGCAGCAGGACGATCAGAATGCCGTGCAGGCCGTGCAGCACCGCACGGCTCAAGCGCCAGATGCCGATCAGCATCGTCGTTCGTAGGCCACCGTGCCCGCCACCAAGGTCAGCTGCACCTGCGCGGGCAGCGCAAACCCGGTGCTCTGCGGCGCAAAGGGCGTGTGCTTGCCCTGGCTGCGCAGGGCCTCAGGCGTGGCCTGCCAATGCACCTCGGGGTCGAAGCAGCACAGGTCGGCCACACCACCCTCGACGAGTCGTCCTGCACTGGCCCGCAGCGAACCGAGGGCCTCACCGATCACCGCAACCGGGCGCGCGGTGATCGGCGCCAGCGCCTGCGTCAAGGACAGGCCTTGGTCTTGCGCCCATTTGATCGACAGGCTCAAGAGCAGTTCCAAACCCGTTGCGCCGGGCACGGCTTCGGCAAAGGGCAGTGTCTTCTCGTCACTGCTCAGCGGGAGGTGGTCACTGACCAGCGCATCGATCGTGCCATCGGCCAGACCCTGCCGCAGCGCCTGTCGGTCGCGGTCCTGCCGCAACGGCGGCACCAGTCTCATGGCCGAATCGAAGTAGCCGATGTCCACATCGGTGAGGTGCAGATTGTTGATGCTGACATCACAGCTCAGGGGAAGGCCCTCCGCCTTGGCCTGTCGAACCAACTGCACGCCCGCTGCGCTGCTCAGACGGCACAGGTGCACGCGAGCGCCCGTGCCCCGCATCAGTTCGATGATGGTGTGCAGCGCCACCGTCTCCGCGCTCACCGGCACACCCGAAAGTCCCATGCGCGTGGCCACAGCACCGCTGGCCGCCACCCCCTTGCCCAACCAGGGGTCCTGGGGGCGCAGCCACACCGGGTAGCCATAAGTGGCCGCGTAGAGCATCGCTCGCTGGAGCACCTGGGTGTCACCGATCGCCAATTCGCCTTGGGAGAAGCCGACGCAACCCGCCTCGGTGAGTTGGCCCATCTCGGTGAGCACCTCACCGCGCAGGCCCTGTGTCAGAGCGCCCAAGGGAAACAGGCGGCAGCGGGACAGCTGACGCGCGCGGAACTTGAGCATCTCCACCAGCCCGGGCTCATCCAGGGCTGGCTCGGTATCCGGTGGGCACACGAGGCTGGTCACCCCGCCGGCCGCCGCCGCCGCCAGCTCACTCTCCAGCATGCCCTCGTGTTCATGCCCAGGCTCCCGCAGCCGGGCCGCCAGGTCAACCAGGCCAGGCATCACCACCCAGCCCTTTGCGTCCACCCGACGGTCCGGATTGAAACCCTCAGGCACGCGGCCGATGGTCACGATGCGGTCCCCCGCGATGGCGATGTCGGCCGTCTCATCGCGGCCGCTGGCGGGGTCCACCACGCGCCCGTTCTGGATCAGGATCTTCATGGTGTTCACGCCTCGTTGCCCGCGATGATGCTCATGACCGCCATGCGCACCGCAATGCCGAAAGTGACCTGGGGAAGGATCACGCTGTGCGGCCCATCGGCCACACTGGATTCGATCTCCACGCCTCGGTTGATCGGGCCAGGGTGCATCACGATCACATCGGGCTTGGCCAGGGCCAGCTTTTCCGGGGTGAGGCCGAAGTTCTTGAAGAACTCGGCCGAGCTGGGCAGCATGGCGCCGCTCATCCGCTCGTTTTGCAGCCGCAGCATGATGATGACGTCCGCATCCCGGATGCCCTCGGCCATGTCATGGCACACCCGCACCCCCATGGAGGCGAGATCGGCGGTGGCCAGCGTCTTGGGACCCACGGCACGGATTTCGGGAACCCCCAGGGTGGTCAGCGCGTGGATGTCGGAGCGGGCCACGCGCGAGTGCACGATGTCGCCCACGATGGCCACCGTCAGGTTGCTGAAGTCCTTCTTATAGTGCCGGATGGTGTACATGTCCAACAGGCCTTGCGTGGGGTGGGCATGGCGCCCATCGCCGGCATTGACCACATGCACATGCGGTGCACAGTGCTGCGCGATCAGGTAGGGGGCGCCGGATTCCCCATGGCGTACGACGAACATGTCGGCATGCATGGCGCTGAGGTTGGCGATGGTGTCCAGCAGGCTCTCGCCCTTGGCCGTGCTGCTGCGGGCGATGTCGAGGTTGATCACATCGGCGCTCAGCCGCTTGGCCGCAATTTCGAAGGTGGTCCGCGTGCGGGTGCTGTTTTCGAAAAAGAGATTGAAGACGCTCTTGCCGCGCAGCAGCGGCACCTTTTTCACCTCTCGTTCGTGGACCGAGAGAAAGGTGCCCGCGGTGTCCAGAATGTGGTGCAGCACCGGCCGAGGCAGTCCCTCAATGGACAAGAGGTGGATCAGTTCACCGTGTTGGTTCAGTTGGGGATTGCGCATGGTTCAGCGTCCTTCCACCGCGAAGGTGAATCTTCCCTGCTCATCACGGGTAAGGGACAGTCGCTGCGAGAGCGGGAGCTCCAATCGTGCAGCGGCACATTGGGCGTCGATGGGCAATTCCCGACCACCCCGATCCACCAGCACCGCCAGGCTGACACGCGAGGGCCGACCGAAGTCGAACAGCTCGTTGAGCGCAGCCCGGATCGTCCGCCCCGTGTGCAGCACATCATCGACCAGGATGATGTGCCGCCCTTCCACCTCAAAGGGCAGCCGCGTGGTTCCGGCCGTGGTGCTCAGGCCCCGTTCGGCGTAATCGTCCCGGTGCAGGGTGATGCTCAGGGTGCCCGAGGGTCCGCCGAGCCTCAGGTCGGCCTGCAGCCGCTCGGCCAACCAGGCACCGCCCGACCAAATCCCCACCAGTCCCAGGGGCTGATCGCCGGATTCCTGCGCCAGGGCGGCCACCTGACGGCGCAACTGGCCATACAGGGCTTCGGCGTCGAGTGCGAGTTGGGTCATGGGGTCTGATCCAGAAACTGTTGAAGTATCACCGCGGCGGCTGCCGCATCCAGGTCGCGCGCACCGTCCGATGCCGCCTCCACCGTGGAATAGCGCTCGTCAACCAGGTGCACCGGAAGACCCGTTCGACCCTGCAATTGGCGGGCAAACCGCTGAGCACGCTGGGTGTTCTCATGGGGTGCACCATCGGGATGGAAGGGCACGCCCACGACCAGGGCATCGGGCTGCCACTGGCGAACCAGTTCGGCGATCAGCGCGAACCGCGCGTCGCCCTCGGCAGCCAGCGTGCGCAGGGGCTGCGCCTGGCGCAGCACGGTGTTGCCCGTGGCCACCCCCACACGCTTGAGTCCGTAATCGAAAGCCAGAAAGGAGCGCTCGGCGCGCAGGGGCAGCGTGGGCGCCGCCTCGTTCATGCGTGCCCGGCCTCCTGGCTGAGCATGCGCGGGTCGATGCCCAAGAGGGACAGGGCCTTGCCGTAGCGTTGGTCGACCGGGGTATCGAAGATGACCGAAGGCTCGGCTTGGACGGTCAGCCACCCATTGCGGCCGATTTCATCTTCGAGTTGACCCGCGCCCCACCCGCTGTAGCCCAGGGTCACCAGAACCCTGCGCGGGCCTGCGCCACTGGACAGCGCCTCGAGCACATCACGGCTGGTGGTCATCTCCACCTGCGCCCCGGGTATGGCGAGTGTGGAGTGGTAGGGACTCTCTTCGGTGCCGATGCGCTCGTGCAGGACGAAGCCCCGCTCCGTCTGTACCGGACCTCCGAAGTAGACCGGGGAATCCTGCAGATCATCCCTGCCGAGGTGCAGATCGACCTTTTCAAACAGCCGGGTCAGCGAGATGTCGATGGGCTTGTTGATGACCAAACCCAAGGCACCGCGATCGTTGTGTTCGCACAGATAAACCACGGTGCCGGCGAAGCGCTCGTCGGCCATGCCGGGCATGGCAATCAGAAACTGGTTTGTGAGGTTGATTGACTCGCCCGACATGCCCGAATTCTATGCTGTCCGATACTGCGGCGCATGACTGAAAAACCCCTTCCGGCCTGTCTGGTCTGGCTGCGCCGGGACCTGCGTTGCGAAGACCACGCGGCCCTGCACCACGCCCTGACGAACGCACGCCAGGTGTGGTGCGCCTTCGTCTTCGACACCGACATCCTCGAACACCTGCCCCGACGCGACCAACGCGTGGCCTTCATCCACGCGGCGCTGCAGGAGGTGGATGCCACCCTGCGCAGCTGGGCCGAGGCCGCCGGCTGTGGGGATGCGGCGGGCGTGGGTCTGATCGTGCGGCACGGTCGGGCCGTAGAGGAGATCCCCGCGCTCGCTGCCGCGCTGGGCGTGCAGCGTGTGGTGGCCAGCCACGACGACGAGCCGCAAGCCTTGGCGCGGGACGGTCAGGTGCTGCAAGCCCTGGCGCGTCACCGAATCGAATGGACCAGCGTGAAGGACCATGTGGTCTTTGAACGGCGCGAGGTGATGACGCAGACGGGCGGCTCCTACGGGGTGTTCACGCCCTACAAGAATGCCTGGCTCAAACGCCTTTCACAGGACCCCCAGGCGCTGGCCGCCCATGAGACCCGGCGCCACGCGGGGGCCTTGGCACCCGTGCCCTCGGGTCTGCGTCGACCCCTGCCCACCATGGCCGACATCGGCTTCGAGACCTGGGCGGCGCAGGACATCCGGGTACCCACCGGAATGAGCGGCGCTCGGGCGCTCCTCTCCGACTTCCTGGGCCGCATCGATGATTACCGACACGCGAGGGACTACCCGG
>Ga0255188_1000494_pt1 | contig 13197 bp, 8 predicted proteins | sample Miss_Cont_RepB_8_FD_188427 | JGI IMG/M metagenome (GOLD analysis project Ga0255188, IMG submission 188427) | Freshwater microbial communities from Mississippi River, Louisiana, United States - Miss_Cont_RepB_8h | ecosystem: Environmental > Aquatic > Freshwater > River | place: USA: Louisiana... | reverse complement strand
GCGAGTTAAAAGCGGGGTCGAGCCGAGACCCGAATCCGTCGGGGCAGGCTGCGCCGAGCGCCACTTCGAACGCCATCAAGCGCTTCTCCGGCACACCTGATATTTCCTGCGACATGGCGGTTCTCGGCGCTGGCCCAGGTGGCTATTCAGCCGCATTTCGGGCCGCAGATCTCGGCTTGAATACTGTTTTGATTGAACGCTTCCCCACGCTGGGCGGCGTCTGCTTAAACGTTGGCTGCATCCCGTCAAAAGCACTTCTGCATGTGGCGGCGGTCATGGATGAAGTCAAACACATGGGTGCGCTCGGTGTGAGTTTCGGAGAGCCCGCTGTCGACCTGGATAAGCTACGTGAACACAAATCAAAAGTAATTGGCAAGCTCACCGGCGGGTTAGCGGGTATGGCCAAGGCACGGAAGGTTCAAGTCGTGCAAGGCGTGGGCAAGTTCATTGACAGCTTTCACATTGAGGTCACCGCTGAGGATGGCAGCAAAAAGATTATTGGCTTTCAAAAGGCCATCATCGCCGCTGGCTCCGAGGCTGTGAAGCTGCCCTTCATGCCACAGGATGAGCGTGTGGTGACTTCCACCGGAGCCCTAGAGCTGAAATTCAAGCCCAAGCGCATGCTGGTGATTGGCGGCGGAATCATTGGTTTGGAAATGGCAACCGTGTATTCCACCCTCGGCGCGCGTATTGATGTGGTGGAGATGCTCGATGGCCTAATGCAGGGTGCAGACCGCGATCTGGTGAAGGTCTGGCAAAAGCACAATGCACATCGGTTCGATAACGTGATGCTGAAATGCAAGACCGTGGGGGCGGAGGCCAAGGCCGACGGGATACATGTGAAGTTTGAAGGCGAGGGTGCGCCAGCTGGCCCCCAAGTCTATGATTTGGTGCTCCAGGCAGTGGGCAGAAGGCCCAACGGTGCAGCGATTGCTGCCGAGAGCGCGGGTGTCAGCGTCAGCGACCGTGGCTTTATTGGAGTCGACGCGCAGATGCGCACCAATCAGTCCCATATCTTCGCGATTGGCGATATCGTGGGCAATCCGATGCTGGCCCACAAAGCGGTCCACGAAGGCCATGTTGCAGCCGAGGCCGCAGCCGGACAGAAATCCTTTTTCGATGCCCGCGTGATCCCCTCGGTGGCTTATACCGATCCGGAAGTGGCCTGGGTCGGCGTGACCGAGGATGAGGCAAAGGCCAAAGGCATGAAGATCGAGAAAGCGGTATTCCCTTGGGCGGCTTCCGGCCGTGCAATTGCAAACGGCCGTGACGAAGGCTTCACGAAAATTATCGTCGATTCGGAGAGTCATCGTGTAATTGGTGGCGCGATTGTCGGCACCCATGCCGGCGACATGATTGGTGAGTTCGCATTGGCCATTGAAATGGGCGCCGATCCGCACGACATTGGCAAGACGATCCATCCCCATCCGACCTTGGGCGAGTCGATTGGCATGGTGGCCGAGGTCTTCTCCGGTAGTTGCACTGACTTGCCGCCGCAGCGAAAGAAGTAGACCATCTTGCTTCATGAAGCAAGAGACGCCCCCGCCACCAGAGCGACAGGTATCGCTAGAAGATAAATACACTCTGGAGCGCGGCTGGGCCTTTATGAGCGGCATCCAGGCCCTGGTGCGGCTGCCCATGATGCAGCGGCAGCGCGATCAGCAGGCGGGCTTAAATACCGGCGGATTTGTGAGCGGCTATCGTGGCAGTCCGCTTGGCGGGTATGACCAGGCCCTCTGGGCCGCGCGTAAGCACCTGGCCGCACATCAGGTGGTGTTTCAGCCGGGCGTAAATGAGGAGCTCGCTGCAACCGCGATATGGGGCACGCAGCAGCTCGACCTCTTTCCCGAAAAGCGCAAGGTCGATGGCGTATTCGGCATCTGGTATGGCAAGGGTCCGGGGGTGGACCGCTGCTCAGATGTCTTTAAGCACGCCAATATGGCGGGCACATCGCGGCTGGGCGGCGTGATTGCGGTTGCAGGCGATGACCATGTCGCGAAGAGCTCAACTGCTGCCCATCAGAGCGACCACATTTTTAAGGCCTGTGGTTTTCCGGTGTTTTTTCCCTCGGACGTGCAAGGCATCTTGGATATGGGACTGCATGCGTTTGCCATGAGCCGATTCTCTGGCCTGTGGTGTGGCATGAAGACGATCCAGGAGGTCGTGGAGTCATCAGCAACGGTGCTGGTCGATCACGATCGTATCAATCTGCTGTTGCCGCAGGACTTTCCGATGCCGGCCGCTGGTGTTCACATCCGCTGGCCTGATGCGCCGCTGGATCAAGAAGCCCGACTCATGGAGACCAAGTGGTATGCGGCCTTGGCGTATGTGCGGGCCAACCGCCTAAACCACAATGTGATTGCGGGCCCCGATGATCGTTTCGGCATCATTGCAAGCGGCAAGGCGTTTAATGACACCCGTCAGGCCCTTGCGGACCTGGGTCTGACCGATGAGCACTGCAGGCGGCTTGGCATTCGGCTGCATCAGGTCAACGTGGTCTGGCCACTAGAGGCCACCATCACGCGGGAGTTTGCAGCCGGACTCAAAGAGATTCTGGTCGTCGAAGAGAAGCGCCAGATCATTGAATACCAGCTCAAGGAAGAGCTCTACAACTGGCGGCCTGATGTTCGGCCTGATGTGGTGGGCAAATTCGATGAGTCCGATGATGATCACTCCGGCGGCGAGTGGGCAAGGCCCAATCCCGCGGAAAACTGGCTGCTGCGCGCAAAGGCTGATCTCACTCCAGCGCTGATTGCAAAAGCGATCGCACGTCGATTACGCAAAATGGGCGTGCCCGAAGACATCGATGCCCGTATGCAGCAGCGGCTTGCAGTGATTGAGGCAAAAGAGCAATCGCTGAAGGTGGCCTCTGGCCAGTCGGCAGAGCGGCCGCCCTGGTTTTGCAGCGGCTGCCCGCACAACACCAGCACCCGTGTGCCCGAGGGTAGCCGGGCCTTAGCGGGAATTGGCTGCCACTACATGGCGATCTGGATGGACCGATCGACCAGCACCTTTACTCAGATGGGTGGAGAGGGCGTGCCTTGGGTCGGTCAGGCACCGTTTACGCATGAAGAGCATGTCTTTGCCAATCTGGGAGACGGCACCTGGTTTCACAGCGGAATTCTTGCGATTCGTCAGTGCATCGCTGCGGGCGTCAACATCACTTTCAAGATTCTTTATAACGATGCGGTCGCCATGACGGGTGGTCAGCAGGTGGGTGAGCGGCCCGAGGGCCTGTCGGTGCCGCAGATTGTGAAAAGCTGTGTGGCCGAGGGCGCCGCTCGGGTCGTGGTGGTGACCGACCGCCTTGAGGAGTACAACGGCGTTGTCCTAGAGGCCGGTGTCGCAGTTGAGCACCGTGATGACTTGGATCGACTCCAGCGGGAATTACGAGAAGTCAAAGGCACGACGATCATTGTTTATGACCAGACCTGTGCGACCGAAAAGCGTCGTCGACGCAAGCGTGGGCGCCTGCAAGATCCCGAGCGCTATGTGGTGATCAACGATCTGGTCTGCGAGGGCTGCGGGGATTGCTCTGAGCAGAGTAACTGTTTATCAGTTGAGCCGCTTGAGACCGAGTTTGGCCGAAAGCGTCAGATCAATCACAGCAGTTGCAACAAAGACGAATCCTGCCTGAAAGGCTTCTGCCCAAGTTTCGTCACAATTGAAGGCGTGCGGCCTAAAAAGCCTAAGGCGATCGGACCACTTGCATCGCCTGCGCGCAGCGAGGCGAATTTCGAATCCGATCCCGCACCCGAAATTCCCGATTGCAGTCAGCCTTATCGCATCGTGATTGCTGGCATTGGTGGTACGGGTGTCATTACGATTGGGCAGCTACTGGGTGTTGCTGCCCACATCGAGGGCAAGTCTGTCGTGACTCAGGATGCCGCAGGTCTTGCCCAGAAAGGGGGCTCGACGTGGAGCCATGTACAGATTGCGCAGCAGGCCGGTGCGATTCATACCTCGAAGGTGGATCTCGCCAAGGCGGATTTAATTCTGGCATGTGATGGCATTGTTGCTGCGGGCCAGTCCACGCTGGCGTTAATGCGTGAGGGCCAGACCCAGGTGGTGATGAATAGCCACCACGCCCCAACAGCCGCCTTTATCAGTCGGCCTGACTGGGAGTTTCCTGCGCAGCAGTGCGAGTCCTCAATTCAGCGGACAGTCGGCCAAGAGCGATGCGCGATTGTCGATGCCCAGAGCTTGGCCGAGCAGCTTTTGGGAGACGCGATCTTTGCCAATCCATTACTGCTTGGCGTTGCTTGGCAGCGCGGCCTGATTCCGCTCACACGACAGTCGATTTTTCTAGCGATGGAGCTTAATGCCGTTGCGGTGGAAAAAAATAAACAAGCCTTTGACTGGGGCCGCCGGGCGGCTCTAGATCCCGAGTTATTGCGCCGTGCCCCGGATGCACAGCCCATTCGCTTTTTACCCAGGCCCAGCCTGGAGAGCCGAATCGAAAAACGTAAAGCGTTTCTTTCGTCCTATCAGAATGCGCAGTATGCCGAGACTTATACGGAGTTTGTGGCCCGTGTGCAGTCGGCAGAGCAGGCCCTCGGCCAGGGCCTGCGGCTTACCGAGGCGGTAATGCGAGGCCTCTTCAAGCTGATGGCTTATAAAGACGAATACGAAGTTGCCCGTCTGCATACCGATCGCGAATTCTTAGATCAGATTGCGCGTGATTTCGAGCCGGGTTATCGGATTGCGCATTATTTGGCGCCTCCGCTTTTATCGCGGCGTAACCTGCGCGGCGAACTGATGAAGCGACGCTTTGGTCCCTGGGTCAGGCCCCTGATGAGCATGCTGGCGGCGTTACGGTTTTTGCGCGGCTCACCGCTCGATGTGTTTGGCTATACTGAAGAGCGCCGAGCCGAGCGGGCACTCATTGCTCAATACCGCGACTGCATTGAATCTTTACTGTCTGATCTATCAGCTGAAAATCTAGAGCTTGCGATTCAGATTGCTGCGATCCCAGACAGCATTCGCGGCTATGGGCACGTGAAGGAGCGCCACCTTCAGACGGCGCGCGGTCGGTGGACGAGCCTGATGCAGCAGTGGGAAGGTCTGCCCAAACGTTAGGGGGTTTTATTCGGGAAGAATCTTCCCGGGATTCAGTAGGCCCTGAGGATCTAAGGCCTGTTTAATGGTCCGCATCACGGCGACGGCATCCTCGCCATGCTCCTTCACCATGAATTTGCGCTTACCCAAGCCGATGCCATGTTCTCCGGTGCAGGTGCCCTCCATCGCTAGGGCCCGCTCCACCACGCGCTCATTGATCCACTCTGCCTGCTCAATTTCTTGCGCATTATCGGGATCAATCAGCACCACAAGGTGAAAGTTGCCGTCACCCACATGACCAAAAAGCATCACAGGAATGGAGACCTGCGCTAAATCGGCATTCGTTGCATGGATACATTCCGAGAGTCGAGAAATGGGCACGCAGACATCGGTTGGAAAGGCCCGACTGCCGGGTTTCATCTGCAGGCATGCGAAATAGGCATCGTGCCGGGCCTGCCAGAGGCGAGTCCGATCCTCTGAACGGGTCGCCCATTCGAATTGTTCGCCACCGAATTCATGTGCGATCTCTTGGACCCGCTCGGCCTGTTCCTGTGCCGAGGCCGCGGTGCCATGAAATTCAAAAAACAGCGTTGGCCGCTCCGGCAATTGGGTCTTACTGAATCGGTTAATCGCAGTCAGGGTGAGGGCATCCAGTAATTCAATTCGGGCCACTGGAATTCCCATTTGAATGGTCTGGATGACGGTGTTGACAGCGTCATCAACGGTCTTAAATGGGCAGACGGCCGCCGAGATTGCCTCGGGTAGCGGATAAAGCCTTACGGTTAATTCGGTGATGATACCCAGCGTGCCCTCGGAACCTACCAGCAGCCGGGTCAGGTCATAGCCAGCGGAGGACTTCCTCGCGCGGCTACCTGTGCGGATAATTTTTCCATCGGCCAGAACTACGGTCATGGTCATCACGTTCTCGCGCATGGTGCCGTAGCGGACTGCGTTGGTGCCCGAGGCGCGGGTTGCTGCCATTCCGCCGAGCGATGCATCTGCGCCTGGATCAATCGGAAAGAAAAGCCCGGTGCCCTTTAACGCCTCGTTGAGTTGTTTGCGCGTCACGCCGGCCTGAACGGTTGCATCCAGGTCATCGGCATGAATAGCCAGCACCTGATTCATTGCCGAGAGATCAATGCTGATGCCGCCCTCGACTGCAAGGAGATGGCCCTCGACCGAGCTGCCCGCACCATAGGCAATCACGGGCACATGGTGCTCGCGGCAAAGCTTAACCACCGCGGCAACATCCTCGGTACTTTGCGCAAATACGACCGCATCGGGGGGCTCTGGGATATGGACTGACTCATCTCGGCCGTGCTGCAGTCGAACCGACTCACCCTGTGAGAAGCGCTCACCAAAGCGGTCGCGTAAAGCGGTGTAAAGCAGATCAGGGATCGGGTCGCGATGCATGGTTGGGGTTTCTTGGGGCTTACATTTTCCCTGGCCGATGGCGGGTCCGCAAGCCCGTTACGGGCTATCCCGGGTAAACTTAGACGCCGTGAATGCCCCCGTCAGACTCGCCTACAGCATTGATCGTTTAAGCAAAGCCGTCGCCGTGATTGCGATTTGGCTGACACTGATCTGCGCCCTAATTTCAGCGGGAAACGCGGGCATGCGCTATGCATTTGATATCAGCTCAAATGCCTGGCTGGAAATGCAGTGGTACATGTTCGGCGGCATGGTGCTTTTGGGCGCACCCCATCTGCTCACCATCAATGGTCATATCCGGGTCGATTTGTTTTACTCCAGGCTCAATGATCGCCAGCGGGCCTGGTTGGATCTGGCGGGACTAATATTTTTTCTGCAGCCCTTCTGCGTCTATATGGTGCTGGTCTGCTGGCCGTGGTTTCTTGAGTCCTGGACCATCAACGAGATTTCCAATAATGCTGGCGGCCTTGTTCGATGGCCGGTAAAGCTGCTCTTTCCGATTGGATTTGGGCTGCTCGTGCTACAGGGCTGCTCTGAAATTATTAAGCGCATTGCCGCGCTAAAGGGCGTGATTGCCCTGAATACCCACTACGAAAGGCCGCTGCAATAGCCATGAATCCAATCGACTTCATGGCCCCGGCGATGTTTGCGGCTCTGGTGGTGTTTTTACTGCTGGGCCTGCCGGTTGCATTTTCCCTGGCTGCCCTGGGCCTGGTCTCAGGCCTTGTCGCCATTGAGATGGGCCTGTTCCCCGCCCAGTTTATGGCCAACTTGCCGCTACGGGTCTTCGGCATTGTGGCCAACGAGCTCTTGCTGTCGATTCCGTTTTTTACGCTTATGGGCGCGATCCTCGAGCGTAGTGGATTGGCCGAGGATCTGCTCGAAGGCTTTGCCCAGTTATTCGGGGCCCTGCCGGGGGGTCTTGCCTATGCGGTGATTGTGGTGGGCGCGATTTTAGGCGCCATTACTGGCACGGTTGCCGCTTCGGTGATTGCGATGGGCGTGATCGCATTGCCCATCATGATGCGTTATGGCTACAGCGCCCGGCTCTCGACAGGCGTGATTGCGGCTTCGGGAACGATTACTCAGGTCATTCCACCCTCTCTGGTTTTGATCGTGTTAGCCGATCAGCTCGGCCGATCGGTAGGCGATATGTACCTTGGGGCGCTCGGCCCATCGCTGGCCCAGGTGGCGATTTTCATGCTGTTTATTTTTGTGATGTCGCTGATCCAGCCTCAGAGCATGCCGCCGCTTCCGCCAGAGGCGCGCACCCTGCGTGGCTTTGCGCTTTTAAAGAAAGTGGCCATGGGGGTGGTGCCATCGCTGGCATTGATTTTCATTGTGCTGGGCACGATTTTTCTGGGCCTTGCCACACCGACTGAGGCGGGCGCGATGGGTGTCGTGGGCGCGATTGCACTGGCGGCAGTCCATCGGCGACTGAATTGGAAAATGATCCGCGAAGGCATGGAATCGACCATGAATATCACGGTCATGGTGATATTCATTCTGATTGGCGCCACGGTCTTTACCCTGGTCTTTCAGGGCGTGGATGGCGGCATCTGGGTGGAGCACCTGTTTTTAAGTGTCGGTGCGGATGATCCAGTCACCTTCCTTTTGGTCGTGAACATCATGATTTTTATCTTGGCGTTTTTCCTCGATTTTTTCGAGATCGCCTTCATTGTGATTCCGCTGCTTGCCCCGGTGGCCGATAAGCTGGGCATTGATCTGATTTGGTTCGGGGTGCTGATCTGCGTGAATATGCAGACTTCGTTTATGCATCCGCCGTTTGGCTTTGCACTCTTTTATCTGCGGGGGATTGCGCCAAAGTCGATTAAGAGTAGCGAAATCTATCTTGGTGCGATTCCCTGGGTGGGCCTGCAGCTTTTGCTGGTGGGCATCTTGATTTTCTTCCCGGAGATTGTGACCGGCATGCTGGATAAGCCGGTGACCGGAGATCTGCAAAATATCGAGATCAAGCTGGATGATTCAGTTGAAAACGAGAGTGGTGGCTGGGACGATGAAAAAGAGGACCAGCCAAAAAATGATCCGATGGATTACTTCAAAAAGAAATAACCCGGCGATCGCATAAAAAAACCGCCCCGAAGGGCGGTTTTTTTTGGTCCCGGCGATGCTGCTGCCGGGCTAAACACCTTATAGCTTCTGAGTTGCCATGAAGTCGTCAAAGCTGCCCTCGGCCACACGGAACCAGGCCTGCTGGTCGCGATGGAAGGCGCGCATATGATCGAAGAGCTTTTTGAACTCTGGGCTCTTGGCGCTGTTTTCGGCCATCAGCTCTTCGTTGGCCTTAAACGATGCATCCATGATTGATTTCGGGAAACGACGCAGCACCGCACCGCCTGCGATCAGGCGCTTAAGGGCCAGCGGATTCACGGTGTCGTACTTCGCTTGCATCCAGGCGTTACCTTCGGCGCAGGCGGTCTGCAGCGCCGCCTTGTAGCCATCGGGCAGTGCATCGTAGGCCTTGGCATTGACCTGGAAGCCGAGTGCAGCGCCGCCCTCCCAGAAGCCAGGGTAATAGTAGTACTTGGCGATCTTATTCAGGCCGAGACGCTCGTCGTCATACGGCACTGTGAACTCGGCTGCATCAATGGTGCCTTTCTCCAGCGCAGAGTAGATCTCGCCAGCAGGAATCTGCGTGGCTACCACACCGAGTTTGGAGAGCACCTGTCCACCCATGCCGCCGATACGGAACTTCAGGCCCTTTAAGTCTGCTACGCCTTTGAGTTCTTTCTTAAACCAGCCGGCCATCTGCGATCCGGTGTTACCTGCCAGCAGATTGACCACGCCAGATTTACGCGAGAACTCGTTGAACACTTTTTCGCCATCGCCGTGATACCACCATGCGTTCATCTGGCGGGCATTCAGGCCATAGGGAACGCAGGTACCAAAAGCCCAGGCTGGATCCTTACCAATGAAGTAGTAGGGCGCGGTGTGATTTGCCTCAATCGTGCCTTTCTCGACCGCATCCAAGACCGCAAATGGAGGCACGATTTCACCGGCAGCATGGGTAGAGATTTGGAATCTTCCGCCCGTTAGCTGGTTCACCCGGCGGGCAATCAGCTCCAGCGTGCCAAACAGGGTGTCAAAGCCTTTTGGAAAGCTTGATGCACAACGCCAACGGACCACATCGGACTGGGCAATCGCAGGTGCTGCAACTGCTGCTGCACCCGTGGCAACCGCAGCCGCACCGGTTTTTGCCAGAAACTCACGACGACTCATAACTCGCTCCTTTATTAAATTGCTGTTTTTGGTTGCTTTGCGGACTGAATCCGCCGACAACGCCCACGGTTTTAACCCAAAACGACCCGTTTGGCTCTTAGGGCTGTCGCTAACTCTGCTGCCGATGGCGCTGAATCTGGGCCCGGACCTGGTCGGGCGCGGTCCCCCCGGTATGGCTTCTGGCCGCAACCGAGCCCTCGACCTGCAGGACCTTGAAGACATCCTGGTCAATCAGCGGTGAAAAGGCCTGTAATTCCGTAAGGCTGAATTCCGAGAGGTCTTTTCCGGCCTGGAGTCCTGCCTTAACGGCCAGGGCTACGGCCTCGTGGGCATCGCGAAACGCCAGGCCGCGCTTGACCAAATAGTCAGCTAAGTCAGTTGCGGTGGAGTAGCCCTCAAAGGCGGCTGCTCGCATGTTCTTTGCATTGACCTGAATGCCCGCCACCATCTCAGCGAAGACCCGCAGGGTATCGAGCACGGTGTCGGCAGTATCAAAGACCGGCTCTTTATCTTCTTGGTTGTCTTTGTTGTAGGCCAGCGGCTGGCCCTTCATCAGGGTGAGTAGCCCGATTAAGTGCCCATAGACCCGGCCGGATTTGCCACGGGCCAGCTCCGGCACATCGGGGTTTTTCTTTTGCGGCATGATCGATGAGCCCGTGCAGAACCGGTCAGCAAGATCAATAAAGCCAATGCGTGGTGTCATCCAAAGAATCAGCTCTTCGGACAGCCGCGAAATATGCATCATGATCATTGCGCAGCAGGATGTGAACTCAATGGCGAAATCCCGATCGCTCACTGCATCCAGTGAGTTCTGGCAGAGGCCATCAAAGCCAAGCCGCTTTGCGACACGGGCGCGATCGATCGGATATGAAGTGCCGGCTAAAGCGGCAGCGCCAAGCGGCAGCTGGTTCACGCGGGATCTGCAATCAGCGAGCCGTTCGCGATCCCGCGAGAACATCTCCACATAGGCCATGAGGTGATGACCAAAGGTAATGGGCTGGGCCACCTGCAGATGGGTAAAGCCGGGCATGATGGTCGCGGCGTGCTGCTCGGCCTGATGAAGTAACGCAGATTTCAGCTCAGATAAGGCCTGCTGCAGTTCATCAATTGTTGTCCGCACCCAGAGCCGCATGTCGGTGGCGACCTGGTCATTGCGGCTTCTTGCCGTGTGCAGCCGCTTACCGGCATCTCCGATTAAATCGGTAAGGCGTTTTTCAATATTCAGATGCACATCTTCAAGCGCAAGCGACCACTGGAATGAGTTCGAAGTAATTTCTTCGCGGATCTGGCCCATGCCTTGCTCGATCGCACGGAGGTCCTCTTTCGAGATCAGGCCCACGTGGCCCAGCATCTCTGCATGGGCCAGCGAGCCCTCGATATCACACAGGGCGAGCCGCTGATCAAAGCCGACCGATCCGGTGTAGCGCTGCACGAGTGCCGACACCGGCTCACTGAACCGGCCCGACCAGCCTTCGTTTTTCTTTAAGAATTGTTCGGCCATGAGATTGATACACTTCGCAATATGTGGATTATTGCATCGCGCGAAAGCCGTCTGGCGATGTGGCAGGCCGAACATGTGCAGTCTCTGCTGGAAAAGGCCTCCGCAGGCCCGGTCCAGATTCTCGGCATGACCACCCGTGGCGACCAGATTCTTGATCGCACCTTATCAAAGGTTGGGGGCAAGGGCCTTTTTGTAAAGGAACTGGAGACCGCCCTCGAAGATGGCCGCGCCCATCTCGCGGTCCATTCGCTCAAAGATGTCCCTATGGAGCTGCCGCAAGGCTTTGAGCTGGCCTGTGTCATGCGCCGGGAGGATCCCCGTGATGCCTTTGTCTCTAATGATTTTTCTGGGCTGGATGCCTTGCCCCAAGGGGCAGTAGTGGGCACATCCAGCCTTCGACGCGAGGCCCAGCTCAGGGCCCGCTATCCGGGCTTAAAGATCGTGCCGTTGCGCGGCAATCTGGACACGCGGCTTGCCAAGCTGGATCGAGGCGAAATGCAGGCCATCATCCTCGCGGCAGCCGGATTGAAACGGCTGGGCTTAGCCCAACGCATTCGCGAGGTTCTCTCGCCTGAGGTCTTACTGCCTGCCGCAGGCCAGGGGGCACTTGGTATTGAGATTCGCAGCGATGGCCACGCGATTCGTTCGGCCTTATCGCCGCTTGCCGATCCACGCACCTTTTATGAAGTCCGGGCAGAGCGCGCGGTCTCGCGGGCTCTGGGTGGCAGCTGTCAGGTGCCGCTTGCGGCCTATTGCATTACAGAGTCTGATGGCAGAACGTTGTATTTACGGGCCCTGGTTGCCATGACGGATGGCTCAAAGGTGCTGCGTGTCGAGTGTCGTGGTGAGGACCCCGAGGCTATTGGGCTTCAGGCTGCCGGGCTATTAAAAGAGCAAGGCGCCCAGCAGATTCTGCAAGCATTAAACGTCGCTTAAGCGCCTGCAGATGGGCGAACTGCGAATGCGGCAAGTCTGGATGACCCGGCCGGAGTGGTCTGAGCCTGATGCGATGCCTGCGCAGGCCGAGCATCACATCGATGCGCGGATAAGGGCAATGCCGCTTCAGCGATTAGAGATGTTGAATCCCGACACTGCAGTGCTAACAATCTTGCGCGATGTGGCCTGCCCTTGGATTGTCTGGACGAGCCCGGCGGCTGTCTCGGCATTTTTTCTCTGGCTAAAGCGTCACGGAGTCGACACCGTCTTTTTAAATAAGGCTCGGCTCGCGGTGATTGGGAGTGGAACCCGTGATCAGCTGCTGCGGCACTATCCCACAGCCGGCACAATCATCTCTGCCGATCACGAAGAGCGTGCCGATGCTCAGGGCCTGCTGACTGCGATGGATCGATGTGTCACGCAAGAGTCAAGCGACTGGGGCCGACAGACGCTCCTAATTGTAGAAGGCGAGTCGAATCGACCGGCCCTGCGTGAAGGGTTCGCTGCCCGCGGCGCCGTCTGCCTGCTGGCGGCGCTGTATCGGCGCATCGAGTCTGCCTGGCCGGAGTCGGCCTGGGCTGAGATTGCCCGCTCAGAGTCCGGTGTGCTTGGCATCGTTGTGACGTCTTCGGCCGCCGGCCGGCAGCTGATCTCAGCATTTCAGGCGCGCGGGCTGGTACTGCCGCGGGTGATTTGGTGCACACACCACGCGGCAATTGCTCAGCTGCTGCAAGCCGCCGGTGAGATAGCAGTGCGGCGTGTTCGCTTGAATCATCAATGGCTAAGCTACGATCTCTTTGAGCATGAAGCCTATTGGTAAATCTATCCTTGCTGCGGCAAGTCTTGCAGCACTTCTCGCAATCGGCTGGTGGGCGATTGACCGGCCATCGTCTCCGATGGAGGCCTCGCGGGCAGATCAGATTGATCGTGAATGGCTCACTGAACTGCAGGCTTCAGCGCAGTTGTTATCGGATAGCGTTCTGGCGGGCGGCAATATCAATGCCGCTTTGGCCATGCTAGATGTAATTGAG
>Ga0255188_1000492_pt1 | contig 13209 bp, 16 predicted proteins | sample Miss_Cont_RepB_8_FD_188427 | JGI IMG/M metagenome (GOLD analysis project Ga0255188, IMG submission 188427) | Freshwater microbial communities from Mississippi River, Louisiana, United States - Miss_Cont_RepB_8h | ecosystem: Environmental > Aquatic > Freshwater > River | place: USA: Louisiana... | reverse complement strand
GTTGGGTAAAAAAGTGCAGCTGGTGGGCGATGATTTATTTGTGACCAACACCAAGATTTTGCGTGAAGGAATTGAGAAAAAGATTGCCAACTCAATTCTCATCAAGATCAATCAAATCGGCACGCTAAGTGAGACCTTTGCTGCCATTGAGATGGCCAAACGCAGTAACTACACCGCAGTGGTCTCCCATCGTTCGGGCGAAACCGAGGACACCACGATTGCGGATCTCTCAGTGGCCACCAATGCCTTGCAGATCAAGACGGGCTCAATGTCGCGCACCGATCGCACCGCGAAATACAACCAGCTGTTGCGCATCGAAGAAGACCTGGGCGATGCGGCCCAGTATCCGGGCCTGGATGCGTTTTATAACCTGCGTTCCTAGGGATCCTCAGGGCCACGGCCAGTGAACACCATCGATCGCCTGGAGCGTTTTGTTCAGCGGTTTCCCCGGCCGGGGCTGACTCAGATTCTGTTGGGTGCGCTGATCCTGCTGCAGTTTCCCTTATGGTTCGGGCAGGGCGGATGGATTCGGGTCTGGCGGCTTGAGCGCCAAGTCGAGGCCAAGCAGCTTGAAAACGAAACCAAGCGGCTGCGCATCGCTGAACTTGAAGGCGAAGTACGAGACTTTAAAAGCAGCCCACGCGCAGCGGAGGAGCGGGCCCGCTATGAGCTGGGCATGATCATGCCCGGTGAGCGGTTTGTGCAGTGGGGCGAGCCGGCTGCACCGAATACGGCCGCTACTGCAGGGTCTGCGGACCCCCAGAGCCGGAAGGGTGGGCGTCCGTAAAGAGCGCCGCGCAGTCGACCGCATCAAAGGCGTAGCTGCTATTACAAAAATCACAGTTCACTTCGACCTGGCCCTGCTCGGCCAGTATCGATTCGATTTCGGGCTCACCCAGCATGCGCAGCATCTTGCTGACTTTCGTCCGTGAGCAGGGGCAATGAAATTGGACCGGCTTTTCTTCAAGTAGCCGCGGATTTTTTTCCCAAAAGAGGCGGTGCAACAGAGTCTGGCCCTCGGTCTGCAATAACTCTTCTTTGGTCAGCGTGTCGGCCAACGTGGTCAGCGTCTGCCATTGGTCATCGGCCTCGGGGGCCGTGAGTGCGGATTGCGGGCCTGAGGGCTGAGATATTCCGCCTTCAATGGGCATTTTTTGAAGCAGCAGGCCCACCGCCTGCTCACCATCGCAGGCTAACCATAGCCGCGTGGGCAGTTGTTCTGACTTCGCCATATACGATTCAAGGGCCTGGGCTAGGCCCGCTTCGTGCAGCGGCACAATGCCCTGATAGGGATTTTGTGTGCTGATCTGCGGATCCAGCACAACTGAGAATCGGCCAAGATTGTCTTGGTTCACAAGGTCTTGCCAGCTGGCGCCGGGCTTTACCGCGAGGGTCTCTGACATCTTGATGGTGCTGCGAAACTCAAGCAATGAATTGCACTCGGCAACCGCCAAACGGATCGGCCCATCGCCATGAATCTGCAGAATCACTGCGCCTTGATACTTCAGGCTTGCCGATAGCAAAATCGCAGCGCAGCTCATCTCGCCTAAAAGTGCCATCACTTCCGGGGCCTCGGCATGACGGTGGGCGACCTCCAGCCAGGCCCGATCAATCCGCACCAGGTGGGCCCGGGCAGCAACGCCTTCAAACATGATGCGCATTAAGCGATCGCCTGCGGCTTGCGTGCGCTCTGGACTTTGTTTCTTAGTCAATCGTTTGCGTCAATTGCTTTGAGTTCTTTTTGAAACCGTGCAGCCCGCTCGATATAGGTCTGAATGCCCCGATGCATCTTGGCGATCTCATCATCGGTCAGCAGCCGTACTGCTTTGGCAGGTGAACCCAGCACCAGGGATCCATCGGGAATGATGGTGCCGGTGGTCACCAGCGCGCAGGCGCCGACCAAGCAGTTCTTGCCAATGATCGCATCGTTGAGCACCACGGCCTGAATGCCAATTAGACTTCCCGCTCCGATCGTGCATCCGTGCAGCATGGCCTGATGGCCCACGGTGACATGGTCATCCACAGTCAGCGGTGAGCCCGGGTCGGTGTGCAGCACTGCGCCTTCTTGGACATTGGAGCCCCGGCCAATCACGATGGGCTCGTTGTCCCCACGCAGGGTTGCGCCAAACCAGATGCTACTTTGGGCCTGCAGCTCGACCTTGCCGATTAACACGGCAGTGTCGGTGACGTAGGCGGTGGGATCAATGACTGGCCGATGGGGGCCGAGGGCATAAATGGGCATGCGGGCTTTGCGGGCGGTTAAAGCACCGATTCTGTCACGGGCCACCGAGATCCTGAAAAAGCACCGCCGGCCTTGCTTGGTTACCATCGAGTTATGGCAGAGCGATTTCCACACGATATCAATGCTGATTTGCATATGCACTCCACGGCCTCCGATGGCGCACTCTCGCCCGAGCAGGTCGTGCGGCGCGCTGCAGCCAATGGTGTTCAGGTTCTGGCACTGACCGATCACGACACCGTGAGTGGCCAGCAGCCGGCGATGGAGACCGCGCGCGGGCTTGGCCTCCACTATGTGCCGGGTGTGGAGATCTCGGTGACCTGGGGCGGTGAGACGGTGCATGTGGTCGGATTAAAAATCGATATTGAGCATCCGCAGTTAAATCACACCCTGTCTCAAATCCGCGAGGGCCGACAGACCAGAGCGAAGGCGATGGCAGAGCATCTTGTCAGCCATGGCTTGCCGGATCTTTTGGAAGATGCCAAAAGTCATGCCGCCAATGCGGATCTCATCGGCCGCACCCACTTTGCGCGGGCGATGGTGGCCCGCGGCCTGTGCAGCTCCATGGGAGATGTGTTTCAGCGCTACCTCACGCCCGGCAAGCCGGGCTATCAGGCCCATCAGTGGGCCACACTGACCCAGGCCGTCACCGCGATTCGCGCCTGTGGCGGTGTTGCGGTGCTTGCGCATCCAGCCCGTTATCGCTTAAGCGCCATTGGCCACTGGGCCTTGATTGACGAATTTAAGACCCTCGGCGGCCAGGCCATCGAGGTGGTTACGGGCAGCCATTCCGATCAGGATGCCCGCCGATTCCAGCGTGTCGCCGTCGAACAAGGCCTACATGCCTCGCGTGGCAGTGATTTTCATGCCGAGGGCGAGAGCCGGTTTGATGTCGGGGCGGTGCCGCCACTGCCCGATGCGACCCGACCTGTATGGCATAACTGGATCGGCTGATAAAATCTGGGGCAAATGTACCCTCAACGCGTTTTATCGGGCATGCGGCCCACGGGGTCGTTGCACCTCGGGCATTACCACGGAGTTTTAAAAAACTGGGTTCGGCTGCAGTCTGAGTACGAATGCCTGTTCTTCGTGGCGGATTGGCACGCACTGACCACCCACTACGATGAGCCCCAGGTTATCTCAGAAAACGTCTGGGGCATGCTGATCGACTGGCTGGCAGCAGGCGTGGACCCGAGTCAGTCCACGCTCTTTATCCAGTCGCGCGTGCCTGAGCACGCGGAGCTACATCTGCTGCTGTCGATGTGCACGCCCTTAGGCTGGCTGGAACGTGTGCCGACTTACAAAGACCAGCAGGAAAAATTAAGCGAGCGCGATCTGGCAACCTACGGCTTTCTTGGCTATCCCTTGCTTCAGGCGGCCGACATTCTGATTTATCGGGCAGCCCATGTTCCAGTAGGCGAGGATCAGGTGCCACATGTGGAACTCACACGCGAAATTGCACGCCGCTTTAACCATGTCTTTGGCCGTGAGTCCGGCTTTGAAGAAAAGGCCCAGGAAGCCGTAAAAAAACTTGGCGGCAAGCGGGCGCGGCTTTACAGCGATTTGCGTGATCGATTCCAGGAAAAAGGCGACGAGGTGGCGCTTGAGCAGGCCAAGGCCCTGGTCCAAGAGGCCCAGAACCTCACCATGGATGATCGTGAGCGGCTTTTTGGTTTTCTTGAAGGCGCCCGGCGGCTCATTTTGGTTGAGCCCCAGGCCTTGTTAACCGAGGCCTCCCGCATGCCCGGCCTTGACGGACAGAAGATGTCGAAAAGTTATGGCAACACCATTGCCATGCGCGAACCGACTGACAACATCGTGCAAAAGATGCGCAAGATGCCCACGGATCCGGCCCGTGTTCGCCGCGCTGATGTGGGCAACCCCGAGCGCTGCCCGGTCTGGCAGCTGCATCAGGTCTACTCCGACGAGGCCCGCAAGAAGTGGGTCTCGGCAGGCTGCACCAGCGCGGGCATTGGCTGCCTCGAGTGTAAGCAGCCCCTTATTGATGCCGTATTGGAAGAGCAAAAGGAATTTATTGAGCGGGCCCGGCCCTACGAGGAAGATCCCGATTTACTAAGAAGCATCGTGGCCGATGGCTCGGAGAAGGCCCGTGAGATGGCCCGCCAGACCATGCGCGATGTGCGCGAGGCCATGGGCCTGGATTACAGTTGATTCACTGCACCACCGACTGAAATAGCGAGACCACCATGATTACCGGAAGCCTAGTCGCGATTACCACGCCGATGCACCCCGACGGCAGTCTGGATCTCGCCAGCTATCGTGCGCTCATTGATTGGCATATCGCCGAAGGTACTCAGGCGATCGTGGCCGTTGGCACAACCGGTGAGTCTCCCACGGTGGATGTCGATGAGCACCTGGAGTTAATCCGCGTGGCGGTCGAGCAGTGCAAATCCAGGATTCCGGTGATTGCGGGCACAGGTGCGAATTCCACTCTGGAAGCCATTGAGTTAACCCGTGAGGCAGCCCGCATGGGAGCGGCAGCTTCACTGCAGGTAGTACCTTATTACAATAAGCCCACACAGGAAGGTCTGTATCAGCATTACAAAACAATCGCCGAGGCCTGCGAGATTCCCATCATTTTGTACAACGTGCCCGGCCGCACTGTTGCAGACCTCTCCCATGAGACCACGTTGCGATTGGCCCAGATTCCGAACATCGTTGGCATTAAAGATGCGACCGGCAACATCGAGCGTGGCCAATGGCTCATCCATGAAGCGCCGAAGGATTTTGCAATCTATAGCGGTGACGATGGCACGGCCGTCGCCCTGATGCTATTGGGCGGCCACGGGAACATTTCAGTAACTGCCAATGTCGTACCGGCCATGATGTCTAAACTCTGTGCTTTCGCGATGTCGGGCCGTGCCGCCGAGGCCGCCGCCTTGCAGCGGCAGTTGCTTGTCTTGCATCGGGCCATGTTCATCGAGGCCAATCCCATTCCCGTCAAGTGGGCCTTGGCCCGCATGGGCCGATCACCAGCAGGCCTTCGGCTGCCCTTGGTCGAACTCTCCAGGGCCAATCAGGCGGTCGTTGAGGCCGCCCTTAAATCTGTAGGAGCCATTGGATGATTCGCACCCGTATCGTTTTAATGTTGAGCATGGCGGCCCTTGCGGCCGTGACAACAGGTTGTGGCGGTGTAATGAAAACCGAGGCTGATTACAAGTCGGCCGCAAAGGTCAGGCCACTGGAGGTACCCCCCGATCTGTTGTCACCAAGTCGCGACGATCGGTTCTCTGTATCAGCCTCAGGCAGTGCGAGCAGGAGTGAATTTGATCGCAGCCGCTCGGATCCGCGGCGCGCGGATCAGTCGGTACTTCCTGTTCAGGACGGCATGCGCATTGAGCGTCAGGGCGACCAACGGGTGTTGGTGGTCGATCAGCCAGCAGAGAAGCTCTGGCCGATCGTGCGGCAGTTTTGGCTGGACAACGGATTTGCGCTCGCTGCAGAAAAACCGGAAATCGGATTTATCGAGACCGAGTGGGCTGAAAATCGCTCGAAAATTCCCGAGGATCTCTTGCGCCGCACGCTTGGGAAAGTGCTGGATCGGCTCTACGATACCGGTGAGCGTGACAAATTCCGAACACGTTTGGATCGAGTAAGTGATAGCCGGACGGAGATTGTCATCAGCCACAGAGGCGTAATGGAGGTGGTGACATCCGCCACGCTGAATATTCAAAGCACCTGGACCAACCGGCCCATTGATCGTGACCTTGAGGCCGAATTCATGCGTCGACTAATGCTCCGCTTAGGCGCTGATCAAACGCGAGCGCAGGCTTTGCTGGTGCAGTCGGCCACGGTAGCGGCGAAGGCGCAGATGGTAAAAGCCGGGGACATCTCGGTCATCGATATTGCCGAGCCTTTTGATCGCGCATGGCGCCGGGTAGGTGTTGCGATCGATCGACTCGGGTTTACCGTAGAAGATCGTGATCGCAATAAAGGCCTTTTCTTTGTCCGCTACCGCGACCCCACTGTGGATTTGCAGCGAGATAAGCCTGGATTTTTTGCCCGAATCTTTTCAAGCGGTGCCTCTTCAGAATCTGCCGAGCAATACCGGCTGTTGGTCACCACCGATGGCCAGGACCGAGCCCGCGTATCGGTATTGGATAAAAATGGCAAACCCACTGCCGACACCAATGCCCGACGCATGCTTGGACTTTTGTTTGATCAGCTGAAGTAGTTGCGTTTTACAAGCCTATCCAGCGGCAGCGGCGGTAACGCCCTGGTGATCGAGTCGCCCTCGCGGGGCCTTGATCCGACGCGGATTTTGGTCGATTGCGGTCTGGGCCTAAAAGAGGTCAGCCGAAGGTTAGAGGCAAGGGGGCTACTGCCCACGGATCTTGATGCAATCTTTGTCACCCATGAACATCAAGATCACATTGATGGTACGGCAAGGCTGGCCCGCGCGGCCGGCATCCCGGTGCTGACATCCCACGGCACTGCCAGCTCGATGCCCGACGAGTTCTGGACAGGTGTGCGGGTCATTGAGATTGATAGCCATGCGAGATTTTCTCTCGGTGGGCTGACGCTATGCTGTTTTCCAGTGCCGCATGATGCCCGTGAGCCGGTGCAGCTGGTGGTGGAAAGTCAGCAAGTCCGCGTGGGTGTGCTCACCGATGTCGGCCGATCGACGCCCCATATTGAATCTATGCTGAGCGGCGTGGATGCTCTTTTTCTGGAGGCCAATCATGATGAGCAGATGCTGCGCGCAGGCGGCTACCCAGAGGCCTTAAAGCAGCGCATCGCGGGACCCTATGGTCATCTATCGAATGCTGAATCGGCTTCGATTCTCGCCGCGATTGATCAATCCCGCTTACAGCATGTCGTGGCTGCGCATCTGAGTCAGCACAACAATCGGCCGGAGCTTGTGCAAAAGGTATTGGGCCCCATGATCGGGGCCAAGACTCAGATGACCATCGCCTCGCAAGAAGAGGGCATTGACTGGATGCTGGTGGATTAAAAAAAATCGCCGGCTTGTGGCCGGCGATTCTCACAACAGCAATAATCTTGTATCGGTTTACTTTTTGGCCGGCTGGGCTGCGGGTGCCGCGGGAGCGGGGGCTGCGTCAGCGGGTTTTTGCTCGGCGGCCGGAGCGGGTGCTGGTGCGGGAGCAGGCGCGGCGGCCTCTTGTTTTTTTCCGCATGCAACAACGCCAAGCGCCAGAATCATGGCGGCGAGAAGAGACTTTTGCATATTTTTATTTCCTTCGGCAAAAAAATTAAAATGATCGTTTCCTGTGGACTCACGATTGAAGTGATTCATTCCCGAGAAACTGGCTAATGATAAACGATCCACCCTGCTCTTGCCATTTGCAGCAGGCAGTCGGCCAGCGGGGCCGACTGAATTACACGCTTGACGTGGGCAGCAGAGAGTCGGCGATGGTTTGCAAGTTCGCGCAGTGCTGTACTTACAGACATGGTCATTGACACAGAGACCATCTCTCCATTCATATAAAACGCCTGATCGATGTACAACAGTCGGCTTGCTGGTGACAGTGCAATGCCGTACCGTTTGGCGGCACTTAAAAATCCGCGCAGCGTGGGCGCAGGCCTTGGTGCTGCGAACACGGCCGAGGGGGCAGGTTCACTCAGGACACGGGCAATCGCAGACCGCAGGGCCTTACGATCGGGAAACGTCTGCAGCACTTGGCGAGTGAGTGCTACGAGGAGTTGCTCGGGAATTTCGCCTGGCCGATCCGAGGCCTTCAGCCAAGGATCACGCCAGTCGGATTCCTGTAACTGATCAAGGTGTTGGCTCCAGGCCTGGTCGGCCAATGCAACTCGGCCGGGCGCGCGAAAGCCGATGGACCAGGTCATGCAGGCGGCACTCATGGCGGTGCCGCGATGGGCGACTTGCGGCGGGAGGTACAAAAGATCGCCGGGGTTTAAGCACCATTCCTGCTCTGCACGAAAAGACTTTAGAATTTTTAATGGCAGGTCATCCATCAGTGCGGGCGCAAAGCGCTGTGCGATCTCCCAGCGCCGTTGGCCTCGGGCCTGAATCAGAAAGACATCGTAGGAATCGGTGTGGGCGCCAATACCACCGCCGGGCCCTGCCACACTGACCATCAGATCATCAAGCCTTGCCTCAGGGATAAAGCGAAAGGCATCCAGGAATCGATCGGCTGCTGGCAGCAAGGTGTTGACTTGCTGCACTAAGACAGTCCAGTTGGGATCACTGATTTTGGGCAGATCACGTTTTCTGAAAGGGCCATGGGCCAGCGACCAATTGCCGCCATGACGCGATCGGCCCTTGGGTGCGGATTGAATCAGACGCGACTGCAGCGTGTCCTGGGTGCAGAGTGCTAAAACTTCATCAATGCTGACTGCCGGCTCAAAGTCCGGAAATGCATTGCGAACCAGTAATGGTTTTTTCTGCCAATAGCGGGCCATGAACTGTTTTGGTGAAAGTCCGCCAAGCCAGGGCACAGCCTCGGTGGGCTTGGGCCTTGGATAAAAACGATTCGGCATGTGAAAAGCGGGTCGTGATTAACGGCGCTCTAAAAGCGCCTTCGCCTCAAGGCCCTTGCTGGGCTCGGGCAGTGCGTAGCGGCCCAAGAGGCTCACCAGCTGGCCAAAGATCTTGGGTGATCCGCCAACAATATTCTCATGAAAGAGATAGTCGGATTCACCTTTAAAGTCGCCGATCAGTCCGCCGGCCTCGGTGATCAAGAGGCTGCCTGCAGCAGCATCCCAGGGCATCAGGCCGATTTCAAAAAAACCATCCAGCCGGCCGCAGGCGACATAGGCGAGATCCAGTGAGGCCGCGCCTGGCCTGCGCAGCCCAGAGGTTTTTTGGGTGAGCTCTTTGAACATTGCGGTGTAAAGCTCAAGGGTCTCAAAATTGCGAAATGGAAATCCTGTGCCAACTAAAGACTCATCCAGTCTGTCGCGCTGTGCGACCCGAATGCGGCGGTCATTGAGCAGTGCGCCTTTGCCCTTGGAAGCCACAAACAAATCATTATGGACAGGGTCATAGATCACCGCCTGGGTGATCTGGCCACGATACGACAAGCCGATGGAGACTGCGTACTGCGGAAAGCCGTGAATAAAATTAGTGGTGCCATCCAGGGGATCAATAATCCAGACATAGTCCGAGGCAATTGATTTTTTTCGAAAGCCGCCCGAGACCCCCGACTCTTCGGCAAGAAAATCGTGATCTGGGTAAGCGGTCGCCAGAACTTCGATGATGGCGGCCTCGGCAGCCTGATCCACCTCTGTTACAAAATCATTGGGAGCCTTTCGGCCAATGCGCAGCAGGTCCAAATCCAGGCTCGCCCGGTTAATGATGGCGCCTGCGCGGCGGGCAGCTTTAACTGCCGTGTTAAGCAGAGGATGCATGATCAGGTCTTTTAAGGAGCGAAGGAAAACAGGGCATGATTGCACCCATGCAGGATTTTAGGCCCATTCATCATTGGCTCGGACGCATTCGGATTGTTTTGGTTGCGCCCAGCCATCCCGGCAATGTCGGGGCTACCGCCCGCGCCATGCAGGTCATGGGCCTGAGATCGCTTTGGGTCGTGGACCCGGAGGACCCCCGGATTGCACAGCGATCGGAGGCCGTCGCCTTATCCTCCGGTGCGGCTCAGGTGCTCGGCGATGTGCAGGTGGGCACATTGGCCCAGGCGCTTGGTCCTGTGACTTGGAGCTGTGCGTTGAGTGCCCGCGCCCGGGAGTTTGAGCCGCCACGGCTGACCGTGGAGCAGGCCTGCGAGGAACTGTTCATCCATCTCGATCAGCAGCCCGATGGCCAGGCGGCTCTTGTGTTTGGCCCCGAACGTGCGGGCTTGAATAATGAACAGCTGCTGGCCTGTGGCCATGTTTGTAGCTTGGATGTCGAGCCGAATTTCAGCTCGTTAAATCTTTCGCAGGCCGTCCAGGTGATGGCGTATGCCCTGCGTCGTGCGGCCCGCGATCGAAGCCCTGATGCAACGGCGGCCAATGCCGGCCTTGGCAATCAGCGGCCGACCGCCCGGCCTGCCGATCATGCCGCTTTGATGGGACTGCATGAGCATCTCTTGCGCGTGGCCAAGCAGGTGGGCTACTTTGATCCGCAGGTGCCGGGCCGATTCGAGGAGCGGCTGCTGCGACTTTTGGCCCGAAAAGAAATGTGGGAAGACGAAGTCCAGATGCTGCGGGGCCTTTGTACTGAGATCGAGCGTCGGTCCTGATACGCTAGCGCTATGTTTGCAACATTAAAAGAAGACATCCAGGCGATATTGGAGCGTGATCCGGCGGCGCGCAGTCGCTTTGAAATCGTCACGACCTATCCTGGTCTGCATGCCGTCTGGCTACACCGGCTGGCCCATCGTTTTTGGTCTACACGCCTCGGGCCGCTGCAGTGGTTCGCCCGATTGCTTGCGATGCTGGCCCGTTGGCTTACGGGCATTGAGATCCATCCCGGCGCCCGTTTGGGCCGCGGCGTGTTTATCGATCATGGCATGGGCGTAGTGATTGGCGAGACCACTGAGATCGGTGATCACTGCACGATTTATCAGGGTGTAACACTGGGCGGTACGTCGTTAGTGAAAGGCAGTAAGCGCCACCCTACGCTGGAGTCACGTGTGGTTGTCGGCGCGGGCGCTAAAGTCTTGGGCCCATTTACGGTGGGTGAGGGCGCGCGCATTGGATCCAATGCGGTGGTGGTAAAAGCGGTTCCTGCGGGGGCTACTGTGATAGGCATTCCCGCCCGAGTTGTCGATGAGCAATATGCGGACTCAATGGCGCGTCAGGTAGACGGCGATCGATTCGCTGCTTATGGCGTGACGCCAGGCCAGCAGGATCCAGTGGATGTCGTGCTCCACCAGCTGGTCGATGAACTGAAACAGTTAAAAGAAGAGCTCGATCAGATTAAACGCGCGCAGCGCTGACCACTTCGATGCCGTGTGGGTTGATCAGAAGGCCGCCTCCGCGGTGAAGCCCTCCTGACGAATTCATTTCCCAGTCCGGCAGCACCCAGCGCTGTCGGCCATTTGACATGGGGCTGCAGCCGGGCCGATGGGTATGCCCATGAAGTAAGACATCTGTGGCGAGCTGCTCGGCCAGCGTTTCAGCTTCCTGGGGAGTGATGTCCATAATCTCCATCGACTTAGTTGTTTTCTCAAGCTCACTTTGAGCGCGCAAATGATGGGCGATTTTCAGCCGCTCGTTGAGTGGCTTCGCCAGAAAATCATGTTGCCAGCTGGCAGCGCGGACTTGTTGTCGAAAGTCCTGATAGCCTGCGTCCTGAGTGCAAAGCTGGTCGCCGTGGGTCAGCGCGATGGTGGCGCCAGAGGACATCGTGAGCAGACAGGGGTCAGCCAGTAGCTGCGCGTTGCATCGCTTGGCGAACTGTTGACCCATCAAAAAATCTCGGTTGCCATGCATCAGGCCAATTCGGATGCCTTTTAAGGCCTGAAGCTCAAAAAGATTGGCGACGATCTGCGCGCACTGTGACTGATGCGAGGTAAGCACATCATCGCCGACCCAGGCATCGAATAAGTCACCTAAGATCAAAAGACTCTCAGGAGAAAGCCGCTGGCTAGACCGCTCAATCCAAGCGCAAAACGCCGCAGTCAGCGCAGGGTTTGCATCACTTAAATGAATATCCGAGCACAGCAGGACCGAGTGACTCGCCCAGGTGGCGGCGGGATGCGCCTTCACTTGGTGCTAAGCTCGGCCTTCAAGATGGTCACTGGCTCAAGCGGCACATTCTGGTGAAAGCCGTTATTGCCGGTTTTTACTTTTCGGATGTTATCCACGATATCCATACCGGCACTGACCTTGCCGAAGACCGCATAGCCCCATCCCCGATCGGTGGGCGAGCTGAAATTTAAAAACTCGTTATCAGCGACATTGATAAAAAACTGTGCCGTTGCCGAGTGGGGATCATTGGTGCGGGCCATAGCGATGGTGTACTTCGCATTTTTTAGGCCGTTATCGGCCTCGTTTTTGATGGCCGCCTTAGTGGGCTTTTGCACCATCTTGTCATTAAAGCCGCCGCCTTGGATCATAAAGTTATCCATGACACGGTGAAAAATCGTGCCATCGTAATGGCCAGCTTTGACATAGGCTACGAAATTCTCAACTGTCTTAGGCGCTTTTTTCGCATCGAGTTCAAGGGTAATGGCACCCATCGAGGTGGTGAGCACAACATTCATGAGAAATTCTCCATCGGTTAGCGATCAGGTTTTGAAGTAAAGGTAAACGGTTTATCGATTGGTGGTTACTCGAGCATTACGAATGGCGGGTGTTTTGAGCAGATGATCAAGCTTCAGGCGCACGCTCGGCGCAGGCTGATTGCCTTTTGCAGCCCGCTCATAGGATTGGATGGCGAGTTGCGTAAAAATATCCCCCAGGTTTTCATGGGCCAAGGCGTAGTCAGGCCGATTCTGAACTGCCCGCTCCAGCAGCAGCCGGGCCCGATTCCACTCCTGCTGCTCGACATATAAAGCTGCCAGGTTGTTGTACGACTCAGAGAGTTCGGGGAAGTCCTCGGTGAGCAGCTCAAATGTGGAAATGGCTTCGGCCCGTTTGCCGGTCTCGGCCAGCAACACACCCTGCAAAAAACGCCATTGCGGATCCCTGGGTCGTTTGGCAAGCCGGGCTTCGATCAGCGCACTGGCATCACTCCATTTCTGCTGAGACAAAAGCTCTCGGGCCTCCACGATATCGGGTGCCACAGCAGGCGCCATCGGCCGCCCCTGCATCAGACCGCCGCGCTGCGGCTGGCCGCTTGCCGAAGGCGTCGTAGCACTTCCGGACTGGGCCACGAGCCCCTGGGCATAAGCTTGTGAAGCGGCGCACGATAGCGCAAGCCCGATCAGCAGGCCCGGAAGTCTGCGCGGCAGAAGGCCCCGTGGAGTCGATCCCATAAAATGCACAAAAAAGAGCTTAATTAAACAGGTGAACCAGTCTAGCACGGTGAATTCTTGAAGATTTTCAATACCTTAAGTCGCTCCAAAGAGGAGCTGGTG
>Ga0255188_1000490_pt1 | contig 13232 bp, 12 predicted proteins | sample Miss_Cont_RepB_8_FD_188427 | JGI IMG/M metagenome (GOLD analysis project Ga0255188, IMG submission 188427) | Freshwater microbial communities from Mississippi River, Louisiana, United States - Miss_Cont_RepB_8h | ecosystem: Environmental > Aquatic > Freshwater > River | place: USA: Louisiana... | reverse complement strand
TTCCGCCAAGTACGGCGGGTTGGAGACGATCAGATCAAACGGGACGGACGGCAACGCCCCGAACCAGTCGGAAAGCATGAACTGCACCCGCGCGCCCGCCGGGATGACCGACGCGTTTTCAAGGGCGAGATCCAAGGCCACCTGCTCGCGATCGACAGCCACCACCGCGACCCCCGGAAGGCGCTCGGCCAGACCCAGCGCGATCGCGCCGCTCCCGGTTCCGAGATCGGCCACGCGAGCCACCGGAGGATTTTCCGCCGCCCAACCAGCCGCGATCTCGACCAGCAGCTCCGTTTCCGGCCGCGGGATCAGGGCCCGCTGGTCCACCTTCAACCGGAGGCCCGCGAAATCGACTTCCCCGAGAATGTGTTGCAGTGGCTCGCGCTGGGAACGCCGCTTCACCAGCGGTCGGATGCGTGCGAGCTCGGGCTCCGTCAACGGGCGCTCGAACTCCAGGTAGAGCCGCATGCGGCCCAGCCCGAGCGCGTGACCGACCAGGTGCTCCGCCGAGAGGCGCGGCGATTCCACTCCCTTGGCGGCAAGAAACTCCGTCGTACGCCGGATGATCTCCAGGACGGTCAGCATCTCACTCGTCGTCCGCGGCGCGGCGGACCGGCAGCGGCGCCTCCCCGGTGAGCGCCGCCATCCGCTCCTCGAAGTCCGCCTGCTGCAAAGCCGAAACCACCGGTCCGATGTTTCCCTCCATAATTTGCGGCAGGCTGTGCAACGTGAGCCCGATGCGGTGGTCGGTGAGACGGTTTTGCGGGAAATTGTAAGTACGGATCCTTTCGCTGCGGTCGCCCGAGCCGATCTGACTTCGCCGCGTCGCGGCGTACTTCGCCTTCTCCTCCTCCTCGCGCCGTTTCAAAAGCCGGGAGCGCAGCACCGTCAGCGCCTTGGCCTTGTTCTTCAGCTGCGAGCGCTCGTCGGCGCAGGAAACGATGAGCCCCGTGGGCCGGTGCAGGATCTGCACCGCGGAATCCGTGGTGTTCACCCCCTGCCCGCCCGGGCCGCTCGCCCGGCTCACCGTGATCTCGAGATCCTGAGGATCTATCTCCACGTCGACCTCCTCCGCCTCCGGCAGCACGGCGACGGTGACCGTCGAGGTGTGGATGCGGCCGTTGGCCTCGGTGACCGGCACGCGCTGCACTCGATGCACGCCACTCTCAAACTTCAGCTGCCGGTATACATCGGTGCCGGTGATGAGAAAGATCACTTCCTTGAAGCCGCCCCGCTCCGAAGCGCTGCTGCTCATCGGCTGCACGCGCCAACCCTGGCCATCCGCGAAACGGGAATACATTCGGAAGAGCTCCGCGGCGAAAAGACTGGCCTCATCTCCCCCGGTTCCCGCCCGGATTTCCATGACCGTGTTCCGGGAATCCGTCGGCTCCGGCGGAATCATCGCCTGAAGCACGGCCCGCCGCAGCGCGGCCTCCCGCCGCTCAAGCTCGGGAAGCTCCTGAGCGGCCAGCTCCTTCAAATCCACGTCGGCACCCGGATCGCGTTGCAGCGCCCGGGCTTCGGCGATCTCGCGCCGCGTGCGCGCGTGCCGGTCGTGATCCGCCACCAGTTGGTCGAGGCGCTGCTGTTCGCGGGTCACCTCGGCCGCGCGGCGGGGATTCGCGTAAAAGGATGGCTCCGCCATCTGGGCGGAAAGTTCGTCCAGCCGGCGGCGGAAGGGCAGGATGTCAGGCAGGTCTTCCAAGTGCGGAAACGATCGGGCTGGGATTTGCTAATTGCGCGCCCCGGGCGGACCGAATCTAGACTGATCGGTCGACGCGCGAGGCAGGTCTGCCTAGCGCGGAAAAAATTTCATGCCCACGTCGCTTTTCACTCAAAACACCATCGCGGTCATCTGGGACTTCGACAAGACCCTAATCCCCGAGTACATGCAGTCGCCGCTTTTCCGGCGCTACGGCGTCGACGAGGCGGTGTTCTGGCAGGAGACCAACCGGCTCGCCGAGCACTACCGGCAACGCGGTTACCAGCTCTCTCCCGAAATCGCATACTTGAACCACCTCCTGACCTACGTCCGGAGCGGACAGCTGGCGGGGCTGAACAATCGTATCCTAGCGGAGTGCGGCCGCGAGATTCGCTTTTATCCGGGCCTGCCCGGGTTTTTCGACGAGGCGCGGGCTTTCGCGCGGGAGCGACCGGAGTTCGTGAAGCACGAAATCACCTTGGAACACTACGTCGTCAGCACCGGCCTCGCCCCGATGATCCGCGGCAGCGCCATCGCGGGGAAAATCGACGGCGTCTGGGCCTGCGAGTTCATCGAAAACCCCCTGCAGCCGGGATTCCTCCGGCAGAAAGAGCTGCCGATCGAGGCGACGGCGGAGATCGCCCAGATCGGTATGGTCATCGACAACACGACCAAGACCCGCGCCATCTTCGAGATCAACAAGGGTACCAACAAGAACGCCGCCATCGACGTGAATTCCAAGCTGGCACCCGAAGACCGGCGGATTCCCGTGCAGAACATGATCTATGTCGCCGACGGTCCGAGTGACGTGCCGAGTTTCTCCGTTGTGAAAAGCGGCGGCGGCCGGACCTACGCGGTCTACAACCCGGAAAAATCGGCGGAATTCGAACAGAACGACCGACTGCTGCAATCCGGCCGCATCCACGGTTACGGGCCCGCGGACTATCGCGCCGGTTCCAGCACGTTCCAGTGGCTCCGGATGCACATCCATCAGATCTGCGAGCGCATCGTCGCCGATCGCGAGACGGCGGTGGCCAGCAAGGCGACCCGCCCGCCGCGCCACCTCAACGCGTCGCCCGAGGAAGTCGCCGCCGCCAAGCGCGCCGGCACACCGAAACAGGCCTCGTTTCTCGAGTGACCAAAAGCAAAACGCCGGCCCAGAGGCCGGCGTTTGGACCATTTCCCTGAGCCGTAGCTCAGGAGGAACGGCTGACATTCACGCTCGGGTCCACCGTGGGGGTAGTCGGCGGGGTCGTAACCGGAGCGGGTGGAGTGGCAGGGGCGGGAGCCGCGGCCTGAGCCCCTTGCTGAGCGGCTTGCGAGCCCTGCGCGGCCGCCTGTGCCCCTTGGGACTGGGCCTGATTGGCGCTCTGTTGAACCTGACCAACAGACTGACCCGTTACCGTCGCGACCGCCTGCGCGATTCCGCCACCCGCGGTGCCCGCGGAGGCCTGCACGGCGGCGGTAATCACACCAGCAGAAGCCGGAGCCGCCTGGACAACTGCAGCCGCAACAGCGGCCACAACCTGCGCGGCTTGAGCTGGCGTGGCATTGGACTGGACAACACTTGCGGTCACAGCGGCGGCAACCACCGCGGCCTGCGTTGGCGCCGCGGTAGTCACGGCGGAAGCGACCGCAGCAGCTTGGGCAGGCGCCGCGGTAGTCACAGCGGAGGCGACCGCAGCTGCTTGGGCAGGCGCCGCGGTGGTCACGGCGGAGGCGACGGCAGCAGCTTGCGTCGGTGCAGCCGTCGTCACGGCGGCTGCGACCGCTGCTGCTTGGGCGGGAGCGGCGGTAGTCACGGCGGAAGCGACTGCAGCTGCTTGGGCGGGAGCGGCCACTGTTACGGCGGCAGCGATCTGAGGGGCGGAGGCGGGAACGGCCTGCGCAACGGCGGCTGCCACCGCGGTAGCTTGGGCGGGATTAGCCTGGGCAGCGGCCTTGGCGATCGATGCGGCAGCAGTGGGGTTGCTCTGAGCAAGTTGGGCGAGGGCCGTCACGTTGCCGGCGGCGGCTGCTGCCTGGACCTGAGCCGTAAGCTCAGCTGACATGGCCGCATCCTGCGCGGATGCGAGGGGGGAGGAAACAGCCACCAAGGCGGTGACGATGAGAAGACGTGTTTTCATAGGAGATACTTACCGATTCCCGAGGATCCTGACCCGACAACCGCTTGCACGGCAAGGAGGATATTTTGTAAAAGATCCTCCGCCAAGCCGGCAGCCCGGACCGCCTTGAGCGGTGACGACGAGGCGAAGCACGCAATCGTCCCGAGCTGGGACGATTAGCAAGGTCGTCGGCTTCCCAGCGGTGCGTTCATCAGCGACGAACAGATCCTGACTGCGTGATTGATCAGCGATTTTTCGTAAGCTCCGCCTCGATGCAGGTGCGATGCACCAGCATGCATGCGGGAGACCCGCGCTGGCTCAAAATCCCGCCAGCTTGGCCTAGGCAGCGATGCGTTCCCGCGCCACGGTGATGCGTACTCCACGGAGCGCGACACCTGGGCGCGACTGAACTTGCGGCGCAGCGCGTTCTACCATTCGGGGTCCGCGGGAGCGCGCGACACGAACCAATCCGCCGTTCGCCAACAAGAATCGTCGAGCGGATCGGTTCGGCTCGGTCGACGCGGAGCTGATACTGCAGGCGGCAGGTCTTAATGCGGACAAGCTGGACGACGTGGATTCGGAGGGAGAGTTGATCCCGCTCGACGCGAGCCTGCTCAGGTTGGGCTTGGCGATCCTAGCGACGGCGAGCAGGCGTGCCGCGGTCAAGTTGAGCATGACGCCGGCGGTCGGCACTGCACTGTCGGCGTTCTCCCAGATCGTCCCGGGCGATCGCCACGAGGCGCACTTCATGATGAGATCTGCAGGTTGGGGCTGGAGACTTCCTGATTTGGAAAAGGGAGATGCCGTGAGTTCATCTGCTTGCGCCGCATGGCCGAATCCGACGCGCGATTCCTTATCGCCGCGAAGTTCACCTCGCGCTCTTACGTTTGCGAGCGCGCCCCGTGGAGAGGGAGGACGGCCTGCGCTGCGAACAGACCATCCGTCTTGGCTCCAAGCAGTCCCGCAAGGCGACCTATCACCTCCCATAGCCGAACAACCAGCAGCCTCGCGTCCGTGACAATTAGCGCACAAACTCTTTTCCCATGCCCCTGAAGCAACTCACCGATACCCAGATCAGCTCGTGGTCCCGCTCGCAGAAGGACCGCTGGTGGTTCGAGAACGTTTTTCGCGGCGACGTTCCGCAACTCACCCTTAGATCCGCTGCGACCGGATTCATCCTCGGCGGCATCTTGTCGGCCACCGCCCTCTACATCGGGGCCAAGACGGGTATCTCCATCGGCGTCGGACTCACGTCGGTGATTCTGGCATTTGCGATCTTCCGGATGCTGGCGCGCAGCGGAATCATCTCGGACTTCACGATCCTTGAGAACAACTGCACCCAGTCCATCGCCACCGCCGCAGGCTACATGATCACACCCCTGATCTCCAGCTTGGCGGCGTACATGCTTGTCACCGGAAAGATTGTCCCGTGGTGGCAGATGATCATCTGGAATGTCGTTATCTCGATCCTTGGGGTGCTCGTGGCTTTCCCGATGAAGCGCCGCTTCATCAACGAGGACCAGCTGCCCTTTCCCGAGGGTCGCGCCTGCGGCGTCGTGCTCGACGCGCTCTACACCGGTCAGGCGCAGACCGGGATGTTCAAAGCCCGCCTGCTTGCGATCACCGCGGTCTGGACCGGCTTATATCAGGTGCTCGTGAGCGACGGCTGGATGAAGTTGATCCAGTTCAAGATCCTCCGTCTCGATCAATGGGCGGGGATGAAGGAGCCGTGGCACCTGAATGAACGCCTCGACACCTACTACTATATCCTCGCGGCCAAGCTTCACCTTTGGACGCCGAAGATCCTCGGCACCGACATCCGCCAGCTCGGGCTACGGCTCACCCTCGACGCAGCGATGCTCGGGGTCGGCGGCCTGATGGGCATTCGGATCGCGACGAGCTGCGTGCTCGGGGCGTTCATCAATTTCGCCGTGCTCGCGCCGATGATGATCCAACGCGGCGACATCAAGGCCTACACCTCGCCCACCGGGGCGATCGTGAACATCTCACGCGCCGAGATCGTCAACCAATGGTCGCTCTGGTGGGGCGTTACCATGATGGTCGTGGGCTCGCTCGTGAGCCTGGCCGCCAAGCCCGACCTCTTCACTAACGCCCTGAAATCCCTGCGCAGCCGGCGCAGCGGAGAGCCCGCCGGCGAGGATCCCCTCAAGTCGATCGAACTGCCCCTCTGGATGTCATGGGTCGGCGTGCCGATTTTCAGCGTGATCGGCGCGTGGATCACCCACGAGTTCTTCGGCGTGCCGTGGCTGCTGGCTCTGCTATCCCTGCCCCTGATTTTTGTGCTCACGGTGATCTGCACCAATTCCATGGCGCTCACCTCCTGGACGCCGACCGGCGCCCTCTCAAAGATCACGCAATTCACGATGGGCGCGGTCGATCGCTCGAATCCGGCCAGCAACTTGATCCCGGCCGGCATGACCGCCGAGATCGCCTCCAACGCCGCCAACCTGCTCTCCGATATCAAGCCCGGCTACATGCTGGGCGCGAAACCGCGGCAGCAGGCCATCGGACACGTGATCGGCATCATCGCCGGCGCCGTCGCGTCCACGCCGTTGTTCTACCTGCTCTTCCTGCCGCCCGACAAAAATGGCGTCCGCTCGGTATCGACCATCGTGTCGGAGCAGTTCGCGATGCCCGCCGCGCTGCAGTGGAAAGGCGTGGCCGACCTCATCGCGCGGGGGTTCAACAACCTCCCCGCCTCCGCGCTGATCTCAATGGCCGTCGCCGCCGTCGCCGCCGTCATCTTCGAGGTGCTCCGGATTCGCACCAAAGGTCGCTTCCCCATCTCCGCCGTGTCCGTGGGTCTCGGTGTGGTGCTGCCGCCGGAGGCCTGCTTTGCCATGTGGGTCGGAGCGCTCATTTTCTGGTGGCACGGCCGCAAGCAGCCCGCCCCAGGCTCGAAACAACACGAGTTTTGGGTCGAGGGCTGCGAACCGATCTGCGCGGGCCTAATCTCCGGCGCCGCGCTGGTCGGAATCGGCAACGCCCTCGTCAACGTGCTCCTCGGCTGACGCACCGCCACACCCGGCGTGTGGGGCTACGCCCACCCGGCAAGACCTCAGGGCAATTTGGCCTGTACCAGTTTACTAACGGCGCCAAAGTCAATCAGCCCGGCGTCGGGGTGCTTCTTCAGCGCCCCGATCACCTTGCCCATCTCCTTTTTCGACTGCGCGCCGGTCTCGGCGATCGCCGCGTCGATCAGCGCTTCAAGGCGCGCGCCGTCGATCCCCTTGGGGAGGTATTTTTCCAGCACGCGTATTTCGGCGTCGTTTGCCGCGACCAGGTCGGCACGGCCGCCTTTCTCGAACTCCAACCGCGCGTCGGCCAGATTCTTCACCGCCTTGCGCAGCGTCGCGACCACCAGGGCGTCGTCGATCTCCTTGTTACCATCCATCGCGGCGCGCTTCACCGCGGCGTCGGCGGTTCGCAGCGCGGTGGTCGCCGCGGCGTCGCGGGCCTTCATGGCGGTAACGATGTCGGCTCGGAGGGATTCGTAGACGGGTGACATTGCAGGAAAATCGGAACGTGCATCACCGGGCGCAACCGTGATCTCCTCAGGAACATGAACCCCCTGCCTTCGCGCAACGTCCTCGGCGGCCCGCTCCGGGCGTGTTCCGAGGCGCCACTCACGGGGTTTTTCCGCAACGGCCGCTGCGACACCTGCGCGGCCGACGCCGGCTGCCACACCGTCTGCGTCGAGGTCACCGCGGAATTCCTCGCCGCGAGCCGAGCCGCCGGCAACGACCTCTCGACTCCGCGGCCGGAATACCAATTCCCCGGCCTGCGCCCGGGTGACCGTTGGTGCGTGTGCGCGTCGCGCTGGTTGGAGGCGGCCGATCACGGAGCCCCCGCACCCGTCATCCTCGCGGCTACCCACGAGAGAACCCTGCGCATAATCCCGCTCGAACGCCTGCGGGAGCACGCCACCGCCTGATGCCCCGCTCCCGGCCAGCCCGTCCCGTCGACGCGCTGCGCTTCGACACCTTCGCAACCCCCTGTGGGCCTTTCACCGTGGCGGTCGACGCCGAGGGGGCACTGGTCTCCGCCGTCTTTGGAACAGAGATCGTTCTCGCCGCCAAAAACCAGGATATGGCTCTCGCCCGCGATGGCGCGGCACTGCGCGAAGCCCGCCGCCAGCTGGAGGAATACTTCGCGGGACGCCGGCGCCGTTTCACACTGAAACTCGCCGCCCGCGGCACCTGGTTCCAACGCCGCGTCTGGGACGAACTCACCCGCATCCCCTTCGGTGCGACTACCAGTTACGGGGACCTCGCCGCGGAAGTCGGCCGCCCCGGCGCGGCGCGCGCCGTGGGTCGCGCCAACGCCACCAACCCGATCTGTGTCATCGTGCCGTGTCACCGCGTGATCCGGTCCGATGGCGCGCTCACTGGCTTCGCCTACGGGACCGAGATCAAGCGCCTCCTGCTTGAGCTGGAGGGCGCGCTGCCGCCCGCGCTACTCTAGGCGCCGCCGCGCCCGGAAGTAGCCACCGCGCGCAACGCCTCGGCGAAACACCTTAGCTTCGCCTCGTCCTTCACGCCGGGTGATGACTCCACCCCGCTGTTCACATCGACGAATCGCGCTCCACTGGCGGCCAAAGCGGCCCCGATATTGGTCTCGTTCAAACCGCCCGCGAGGATCCACGTGTGATCCGGAAACGCCGCTCGATGACGTGCGAACTTCGTCCAGTCGCCCGTGAGACCGGACCCGCCGAAACCGGAGGCGTGGAACGTATCCATCAAAATCGTTTGCGCTGAAGCCAGCACGCCCGCGGGAACATCGGTCTTCGGCGGCAATTTAGGCGCAAGCCAGATGCGCTCCCGGCCGGCAATCACCGCCCATTCCTCCAGACGCGCGGCGTCGATGCCGACACCGAAGTGAATCTGGAAGAAATCAAATCCTGCCCGGGTCATGGCCGACAAATCCTCCGCGGACGGCTCCACCGAGACCGCGACGCGGCGGCGCTCCGGCAGACGCGCCGCCATCGCGGTAAACTGCGCCAGCGGCAGAAACCTCGGCGAACCCGGGTGCAGGATGAAACCCAGATAATCCGCCCCGCAGCGATCAGCCGCCTCCGCGTCCACAATCGAAGTCAGGCCGCAGACCTTGAGGCGGACGCCGGCGATCATGGGGAACCAGCGCGCGACGCCCTAGAACGCGTTGACCGCGGAAATCACGTGGTCGACCTGCGCGTCGGTGAGTTCCGGGAAGATCGGCAGGCTCAGGCAATGTGCCGCCGCGCGCTCCGAGACCGGGAAGGACCCGGGGCCACGGCCCAGACCGGCGTAGCATTTCTGGAGGTGCAACGGCACGGGGTAGATCAGATCGGATCCCACCTCGCGCTTCGCCAGATGCTCGCGCAAAGCATCCCGGCGCGGGTGTCGTAGCGTGAACTGGTGGAACACAGACTGACCGTACTCCGGCTGCACGGGCAGGATCGTATCCTGGAGACGTATCCCCGTGAGGTAACGCGCGGCGATCGTCTGCCGGCGGGCCGTCCACGCGGCCAAGTGCGGTAGCTTCACGTTCAGCAACGCGCCCTGGAATCCGTCCATGCGGAAGTTCCCACCGACTATGTCGTGGTGGTAGCGGCGGTCGGAACCGTGCACGCGGATATGACGCGCGCGGGTCTGCCATTCCTCGTGGCGTGAGACGAACGCGCCGCCCTCCCCGCAAGCACCGAGGTTCTTCGTCGGATAGAAACTGAAGGTGCCCGCGTCGCCCAGCAGACCTACCAGCGTGCCGCGGTAACGGGCGCCCACGGCCTGCGCGCAGTCTTCGATCACCACGAGGTTGTGTCGCCGCGCCACGGCTAGGATCTCGTCCATCCGCGCCGGCTGGCCGAAGAGATGCACGATGATGATCCCCTTGGTGCGCGGCGTCACGGCCGCCGCCAGCGCCGCCGGATCGAGGTTGAACGTACCCTCCTCGATGTCCGCGAACACCGGTGTCGCCCCCGTGTAGCTGATGCCCCACGCGGACGAGATGAAGGTGAAGGGGCTGGTGATGACCTCGTCGCCGGGGCCGAAGCCGGCGATCATGCAGGCGACGTGCAGGGGCGAGGTGCCGCTATTCATGCCGAGCGCCCGCGGATAACCGAGCGTGGCGCAGAAGTTGCGCTCGAAGTCCTCGACATCCCGCCCGAGGCAGAAGCGATTCGCGTCGTAGGTGGCGGTCAACGCCGCCAAGGCGGACTCGCGGAGCGCGCGGTGCTGCAGCGAAAGATCGAGGAAGGGAACCTTCATGCGCCAAGCTTTTTGACCAGCGCGGCCACCAGAGCGTCAAGGCCGGGTGTCGCCGCCTCGAAGTCCACTGGCAGACCCGCCTTGCGCATCGTCTCACTGGTTTGCGGCCCGATGCTGCCCGCCAGCGGGCGCCGGGCGTCCTTGGCGAGTCGTAGGGCGGCCGCCTGGTCGACGAAAGACTGCACCGCCGAGGAGCTCGCGAACAGCACGGCGTCGGCGCCGCGCGCGCGAAAGTCCGCCGCGGAGGGGTCCGTCGCAAGGTTGGTCTGATCGGTGCGATAAACCTGACAGCGATCCACGATCGCGCGGGCCTCCTCGAGCTTAAGGATCAGCTCGTCGCGGTTCAGGTTGCCCGTCACGACCAGGATCTTCGCGCTGTCGAGGCTGCCGGTAGCGATGAGGGCGTCAGCCAGGGCGGCGGCGGTGGCCACCTCAGGCTGGCACTCCACGCGGATGTGGCGGGCTCGGATGGCCGTCGCGGTGGCGTCGCCCACCGACGCGAAACGCAGCAGGCCGAGTGCACGGATGTCGTCGAACCGCGCGAGGAACTCCTCGAAGAAACCGTTCACGCCGTTGGCGCTCGTGAAAACGGCCCAATCATAACCACCGAGCTCCGCGAAGACGTCGTTCAAGGTCTCGCGATCCGCGGCGGGCTTCACGGCGATCAACGGCAACTCGATCACCTCGGCGCCGAGCGCCCGCAGGCGCTCTCCGAGTTCCGGGGCTTGTTCGCGGGCGCGGGTGACGGCCACCCGCCGGCCCTGCAAGGGACGGGTATTCATGACAAAAGCCCCCACTCCTTGAGCCAACGGTCTGCGACCGCGGCCGGAGCAAAGAAATCGGCATCCGCCAGCGTGGCTTTACGCACGCCGCATTTCTCGTGAAAAACATGCAGAGATTCGCCGTCCACATGCGCGGCGAAAGCCGTGTGGCACCCGCCGCCCAGTGCGGCCTGGAGGGCGCGTTCGACGTTCACGGCGCGGGCGGTGGTTGAGTCCAGCACCGTGGCGAATCGCGCGGCGTCGGCCTCGCGGCACTGCACTGCGACCGCCGCCTGGCCGACCGCCGGAACCATCTCTTCCAAGCCGATGGGCGAGAAAACCACCCCAGGCCAGGTTTCTATTCCGAGGCGTTTCAGACCGGCCGCCGCGAGCACCGTGCCATCGGCCACCGCCGCCTCACCGATCTTGCGAAGCCGCGTGTCGACGTTCCCGCGGATTTCCGTGAACGCGAGATCAGGAAACCGCGCCTTCAGTTGCAGGCGACGACGCGGGCTGCCGGTGGCGATCAGGCCCGGTTTCTCGACCCCGGTGCGCAGCACGAGCACGTCGCGGGCATCCGCGCGCGGCAGATACCCGCCGATCGCGAGACCGGCCGGCATTTCCCCGGGTAGATCCTTCGTGCTGTGGACGGCAATGTCGGCCTCGCCGCGCAGCAGCGCGGCCTCAAGTTCGCTGGTGAACAGGCCCTTGCCGCCGCGCTTCTCCAGCGACCACTCGGTCTGCTTGTCGCCCGTCGTGACTAACCGGAGCAGCTCCGTCTCCACGCCGAGCTTCGCGCGCAGGTGCGCCGCGACCATCTCGGTCTGGGCCAGGGCCAGCGGGCTTTTGCGGGTGGCGATGACGAGGCGGGACATCGGGAAAAACAAAGGCGCAGAGAGTGACCTCCGCGCCTCCGGAATCAAGGGACTGGGAGAATCGTCAGGCGTAGGAAGCCTGGACGCCCTTGATGTTCTTCTTGGTCATCCAGGGCATCATCGAGCGGAGATAGGCCCCGGTCTGCTCGATCTTGTGCTTCTCACCGGCCTTGAGGAGGGCGTTGTACTTCTTGAGACCGCCCTTGTACTCCCGGACCCACTCGCGGGTGAACTGACCCGTCTGGATCTCCTTCAGGATCTTCTTCATCTCCGCCTTGGTCTTCTTGTTCACCACGCGCGGACCGCGGGTGATGTCACCATACTTGGCCGTCTCGGAGATCGAGAAACGCATGCCGGCGATGCCGCTCTCGTACATGAGGTCGCAAATGAGCTTCAGCTCATGCAGACACTCGAAGTAGGCCATCTCGGGCTGGTAACCAGCCTCAACCAGCGTCTCGAAACCGGCCTGCACGAGGGCGCTGGCGCCACCGCAGAGCACAGCCTGCTCGCCGAAGAGATCGGTCTCGGTTTCCTCCTTGAAGGAGGTCTTGAGCACGCCGGCTCGCGTCGAGCCGATGCCCTTCGCCCACGCGAGCGCGGTCTTCAGCGCGCTCTTGGATTTGTCCTGCGCCACGGCGACGAGGGCGGGCATGCCCTTCCCCTCGGCGTAAAGGCGCCGAACCATATGGCCCGGGCCCTTCGGCGCGACCATGATGCAATCGATGTCCTTGTGGAGCTTGATCAGGCCGAAGTGCACCGAGAGGCCGTGGGAGAAGAGCAGGGTCTTACCCTTGGAAAGATTGGGGAGGATGTCGCTCGCGTAGACCGACGCCTGCTTCATGTCGGGCAGGCCGACCATGATGACATCGGCGCGGCGAACCGCCTCGGCGGTGTCGACCACCTCGAAGCCGTGCTGCTTCGCGACCGGACGGGACTTCGAGCCGGGATAGAGGCCGATGATGACCTTGCAGCCGCTGTCCTTGAGGTTGAGCGCGTGGGCGTGGCCCTGCGATCCGTAGCCGAGGACGGCGAGCGTTTTGTTGGCGAAGACGCCGAGATTGGCGTCCTTGTCGGTGTAGACTTTGGCGGGCATGGGTGGTCGGAAAAGCGGGTCGGGTTGGAAGTCGGTTCAGCGCTTCAGAGCTAGACGGCCGGTGCGGGCCAGTTCGACGATGCCGAAAGGCTCCAGAAGGCTGAGGAGCGCGCCCACCTTGTCGTCGGAACCGGTGAGCTCGATGATGAGGTTATCGGAACCGAGGTTCACGATTTTGGCGCGGAAGATGTCGGCGATCTGGACGATCTCGGAACGGGTGCGGGCATCGGCCTTCACCTTGACCAGCACGAGCTCGCGCTCGACGGCCTGACCCTCCTTGAAATCGACGACCTCGACGACGTTCACCAGCTTGCGCAACTGCTTGATGCAGAGGTCCAGCGAAGCCTCGTCGCCGTTGAGCACGGTGGTAATGCGGGAAAGCGTGGCGTCGTGGGTGGGAGCGACGTTGAGCGAGTCGATGTTGAAGCCG
>Ga0255188_1000487_pt1 | contig 13276 bp, 9 predicted proteins | sample Miss_Cont_RepB_8_FD_188427 | JGI IMG/M metagenome (GOLD analysis project Ga0255188, IMG submission 188427) | Freshwater microbial communities from Mississippi River, Louisiana, United States - Miss_Cont_RepB_8h | ecosystem: Environmental > Aquatic > Freshwater > River | place: USA: Louisiana... | reverse complement strand
CAATCGGCGAACGATCGGCCGACCCCGGCGGCATTCCCTACCGCTGGGTGATCAAGGCCTTCATTCCGCTGGGCTTCGCCCTGGTGTCTCTTCAAACTGCAGCAGCCATCGTCCGGCGCGTGTTGGTGGAGCGGGACCGTGTTTGAGTTGCAGACCTACGCCCTGCTGATGCTGGCAGCCTTCTTTGTGCTGCTGATGATCGGCATTCCGGTGGCCACCACCCTGGCGGTGGTGGGTTTCGTCTTCGGCTGGCTGGGCTTTGGCGATGGCCTGTTCAACCTGCTGGCCGCGCGCTTCTACGGCATCGTGGCGGGCTACCAGTGGATGGCCATCCCCTTGTTCGTCTTCATGGGTGTCATGCTTGAGAAATCGCGTCTGGCCGATGACCTGCTGGACGTGATGGGCCTGGTGGCCGGCGGCGTGAACGGCGGCATGGGCGTGGGCATCATCCTGTTCGGCGTGCTCATGGGGGCCACCACCGGCATCGTGGGTGCCACGGTCATCACCCTGGGCCTGCTGACCCTACCCACGCTCATTCGCCGCGGCTATGACAAGAGCATCGCCTGCGGTGCCATCTGTGCGTCGGGGACGCTGGGGCAGATCATTCCACCGAGCCTCATCCTCATTTTGCTGAGCGACATCATGCAGCTCAGCGTGGGCACGCTGTTCGCGGCTGCGGTGATGCCGGGCCTCATGCTCGCCGGCCTGTACATCGTCTACCTGCTGGCGCGGGGCTGGATGAACCCCGCACTGATGCCCCCCATTCCCTTGGCCGAGCGCAGCCAGGTCAGCCGCCAGGAACTTCTCAAGCGCTTCTGGAAGGTGGTGGTGCCGCCCATCCTGCTGGTGGTGGCGGTGTTGGGCGCCATTGTCGGTGGCGTGGCGGCACCAACCGAAGCCGCCTCAATGGGCGCTGTCGGCGCCGTGCTCATCACACTTGCCGCGGGGCGTCTGAAGCTCCAGGTGCTCAAAGATGTGGCGCTGGAGACCTCCAAGATCACCGCCATCATGATGGTGATCCTGATGGCTGCGCAGGTCTTCGCGCTGGCCTTCCGAGGGCTGCAGGGCGAGGAGCTCATCACCAAGATGTTTGATGTGTTGCCCGGCGGGGTGAACAGCGACATCTGGTTCATGATGTTCCTGATCTTCATCTTGGGCTTCTTCATCGAGTGGATCGAGATCAGCTACATCGCGGTGCCCCTGTTCATGCCGGTGCTGATTGCGCAGGGTGTGGACCCGGTATGGCTGGCCATGCTCATCACGGTCAACCTGCAGTCCTCCTTCCTTACGCCGCCCTTCGGATGGGCCCTGTTCTACCTGAAAGGCGTGGCGCCTCCGGAGGTGACCATCAAGGACATCTACCGTGGGGTGGTGCCCTTCATCGTGCTGCAGGGCGTGGCGCTGGCGTTGGTGTTCTTCTATCCCCAGATTGCCCTGTGGTTGCCCAAGGCGATTGGTTGGGATTGAGGCCCGGACTAGGATTCCGCCCATGCAATCCATCTCGGGCACCCGCGGCATCGCGGTGGCACCTCACTCCCTGGCCGCGCAATCGGCGCTTGATGTGCTGCGCGAAGGCGGCAATGCGCTGGAGGCGATGATCGCCGCGGCGGCCACGATCGCCGTCGTCTATCCCCACATGAACGCCATTGGCGGCGACGGGTTTTGGGTCATTCGCGGCCCAAGGGGTGTGCCCGGCGGCATCGATGCCAGTGGACGCAGTGCCCGGGCGGCCACACGCGCCTGGTATGCGCAACGGGGGGTCACCGGCAGCATTCCCTTTCGGGGGGGGCTAGCGGCCTTGACGGTGGCGGGCACGGTCTCGGGATGGGGGGCGGCCCATCGGCTGTCGCAGCAGTCCCTGGGCGGTCGCCTGCCGCTTTCGCGTTTGTTGGCCGATGCCATCCACCATGCGCGCAGCGGCATGCCCACCACGCTCAGCCAAAGCGCGCTTACCGCAGCCAAGCGGGCGGATATTCAATCGGTAGCGCCTGGTTTTGCGGAGACGTTCCTGCCGGGTGGGGAGCCGCCCGTGGTCGGCAGTCTCTTCAGGCAGCCGCGGCTGGCGCGCACCTTGGAGCGCATCGCCGCCCAGGGCACCGACGACTTTTACCGCGGTGCGCTGGCCCGCGAGATGGCCATGGAGCTCAAGGCGGTGGGCAGTCCCCTGACGCTGGAAGACCTCAACGCCCACCACGCGAGTCTGGTGGATCCGCTCGCCCTGAATGCCCACGGCGCCCGGCTGCACAACATGGTGCCGCCCTCGCAGGGGGTGGTTTCCTTGATGATCCTGGGCCTGATGGAACGCATGTTGGCCGTGCACGATTGGCGCCAGGGCCCGGAGAGCCCGGCCTTCCTGCACGCGCAGGTCGAGGCCACCAAGCGGGCCTTCAAGGTGCGCGATGCGCACCTGACCGACCGTGCCTTCATGAAGGTCAAGGCGCAGGACCTGCTGCAGCCCGCATTCCTGGACGGCCTCTTGGCCGACTACCACCCGCAGCAGGCCCTGCCCTGGGGTCGAAAGACGGATCCTGGTGACACCATCTGGATGGGCGTGATCGACCGCCAGGGCATCGCGGTGTCCTTCATCCAGAGCATCTATCACGAGTTCGGCAGCGGCGTGGTCTTGCCCGGCACGGGTGTGAACTGGCAGAACCGCGGCTGCAGCTTCTCGCTGGACCCCTCGCACATCAACACGCTCGAACCCGGCAAGAAGCCCTTCCACACCTTGAACGCGGCGCTGGCCGAATTCGGCGATGGGCGCTTTGCGGTCTACGGCACCATGGGCGGCGATGGCCAGCCACAGACGCAGGCCACCGTGTTCAACCGCTGGCGCCATTTCGATGACCATCCGCAACTGGCGGTGAACCGCCCGCGCTGGCTCCTGGGCCGCACCTGGGGCAATGCCAGCGACACGCTCAAACTGGAGTCGCGCTTCGATCCCTCGGTGGTCCAGCAGCTGCGCGCCTGGGGCCATGAGGTGGAAACCATCGGAGCCTGGGACGAGGCGGTGGGGCACGCCGGCATGCTGGTGCGCCATGCCAACGGCGTGATGGAAGGCGGTTTCGACCAGCGGTCCAACGGCAGCGTAGCGGCCTTCTAGGGCCTTCTCGCAGCGCCACACGCCCGTGCGGCACGAGCGGCCGGTCAGCTGCAGGGCCTCGCCGTGTCGGGCCGGCATCGTCTATTCTTCGCCCATGCCCGTGGACATCAACCCCATGTTCGCCGTGCCCTTGGGCATGGCGCATCACCCGCAGCCCCAGGCCCTCAATGGTGAGCTGCGGGATCTGTTCATCCGGCGCGAGCAGGAGGGCACGCGGTTCCGCAACCCCAACCCCTCGCTGGAACAGCAGCCGGGCGTGTTCGAGAGCCACTTCGAACTGTTCTCTTGGCCCGAACCCTGCGTGCAGGCGCTTCGCCAATTCTGCTGGACGGCGTTGGGCGAGATGCTGGCCGGGGCCAATGGCTATGACGCGCGCGAAATGGCGGCCATCCGCATCTATTCGCACACCTGGTACCACATCACCCGCAAGGGCGGCTTTGTGATTCCGCACACCCACCCGATGGCGTCATGGTCGGGTGTGTATTGCGTGGACACCGGCGGGGATGCACCAGGCCACCCGGACTCCGGCATCCTGCGCTTTCACAATCCTCACTTCTACTCGAACACCTTCTTGGATGCCGGCAACGCGCGTCTGAAGCCGCCGTACCACCACGGTTTCTGGAACCAGCGCCTGGAGCCGGGTCGACTGGTGCTCTTTCCCTCTTGGTTGCCGCACGACGTCACACCCTTCCACGGTGAGGGCACGCGCATCACGGTGGCCTTCAATTGCTGGTTCGGTCAAGCGTGAAAGCGTCGGCCTGGTACGCGCAGGCCGAAGCGGCCCTGCAGGCGGGGGACTTCGCCAAGGCCTTGCCCGATCTGCGGCGCGCGGCCGATGCCGGTCATGGCGGCGCGTGCCAGCGTCTGGCGCAGTACCTGCTGCACTTTGAATCCGACACCGGACTGCCGGAGGCGCTGCAGAGGATTGAACAGGCGCGCAGGGTCGGCCACCCGGCCGGTGCGTACATGGCCGCGTGCATCGCCTTGGGTGGACGCCTCTTGGCGTGCGATGCCCAAAGGATTGCGGCTGCGCTAATGGAAGCGGCCCGTGGCGGGCTGTCGCCGGCGCGTCGGGCCGTTCAGTGGCTGCTCGACGAACATGGCAACCATCAGCGCGGTACCGACCGACCGGATGACCAGGAAGCGCTTGCGGCAGCCATCGCCAGCGGATTGCAACCGGTGGCCCTGCGTCACTTGTCGCCGGAACCCTGGGTCGCGGTGGCACCACAGCTGCTGAGCCCGGCCGAGTGCCAATTGCTGATTCAGGCGGCCCGGCCCTCGCTTCGACCGTCGACCGTGCACGACCCATCGGGCACGGCGACCTGGCGCGACCCGCTTCGAACCAGCAGCGATTGCTCGCTGGATCCCATCGAAGAAGACTTCCTTCTGCGTTGGGTGCAGGCCCGCCTGGCCGCCACCGCCGGCTGCAGCCTGGTGCAGGCCGAGCATCTGGTGGTTCTGCACTACGGACCCGGCCAGGAGTACCGGCCCCACCGTGACGACCTGGGTCCGGATGCGCTGAAGCGCCACCGCCCCGATGCCGGGCAGCGGTGGCGCACCTTGTGTGCCTACCTTCATCCGGTGCAGGCGGGCGGCCAAACGGCTTTCCCCCTGCTCGGCCTCACCGTAGAGCCGTTGGTGGGCAGCGCCGTGGTGTTCGACAACCTGGATGCGCAGGGTGTGCCCGAGCCGCGCAGCCTTCACGCGGGCTTGCCGGTCCGAGAAGGCCAGAAGTGGTTGGCCACGCTGTGGTGGCGACAGCGGGCCTATCGGCCCTGGTGATCCATCAGCCGGTTGCCCCTCACCGGTTCGGTGAGGCCTTCCAGAACAGGGCCTGGACCACCAGCGCCAAAGCGGCCGCCGGTACGGCGCCGGCCAGCATCAGGGCGCTGTCGTTGACGGCCAGTCCCGCCACGATGCGCTCACCCAGGCCGCCTGCACCCACGAAGGCGGCCACGGTGGCCGTCCCCACGCCCGTCACCGCCGCCGAGCCCACGCCTGCACGCATCACCGGCCAGGCCAGCGGCCTCTCGATATGGCACAGGACCTGCCAGGGTCGCATGCCCAGTGCGAGACCGGCCTGCCTCATGCCGGGCCCCACCTGCAAGAGGCCGGCATGCGTACTGCTGATCACGGGCAGCAGGGCATACAGAAACAGCGCCGCCAGTGCGGGTACAACGCCGATGCGACCCATGGCTGCAATCAGCAGAGCCAAGAGGGCCAGTGACGGAACCGTCTGCAGCACGCTGGCGCAACCCAGGACCCATGAGGCGCTGCGCGGCCACCTTTGCGCCATCAAGCCCAGGGGCGCGCCTACCGCGATGGCCAAACCCGTCGACGCCGCCACGAGCAGCAAGTGTTCGCCGAGAAGGCGCAGCAGGTCTGGCGCGAACAGGCGATCGGCAAAGCGGGCTGGCGCATCGGTGCGGGCCGCAAGGCCATCACCCTGCGTGCGGTCAGGTGGCCCAGAGCCCGTGGACAGGACCTGTTCCAGGGCCCGGGCCGCCACCGCCTCGAAGCGCTGTCCTTGCTCGGCTTCTTGGTTCAGCGCAGCCATGGTGGATGCATCGATGCGGCCCTGCAGGGCCTTTAAAGGCCCTTCATTGACCTCCTGCCGCATGAGCAGCACGGCGTCGTAGCGCGGAAACACATGGCGGTCGTCTTCCAGCAGCACCAGTTTCAAACGGGATACGGCGGCATCCGTGGCGTAGGCATCCATCAGATCGGCCTGTCCCTGTGCCAGCGCCTGGTAGGCCAGGCTGTGGTCCAGGCCGCGGCCAGGCCGTATCTGCAGACTGTAGGCCTGCTGGATGGCAGGCCATCCATCGCGCCGTGCCGTGAACTCCTGTGTGAAGGCCGTCCGCAATGCGCCTTGCTGCTCCGGTGAAAGGCGGGCCAGGTCGCTGATGCGACGCAGACCGAGAGCCTGCGCACGCTCGGCCGTCATCGCCAGCGCATAGCTGTTGTTGAAGCCTAGCGGCACCGCGGCCTTCAGGCCCAGCGGCCGCAGCCACTCGTTGAGTTGTGCAAGGTTTTGCGGTTCCTGCTGGCGCTTGAGAATCTCGCGCACGATGGTGCCGGTGTACTCGGGGTATAGATCGATCCGGCCCGAACGCAGCGCCTGCTCCACGATGGCGGTGTTCCCCAGGCCCTGCCGGTGGAGGGCCGGCACGCCACCCTGCTCCAGGGTCAAGCGCAGTATTTCGCCCAGCACATAGCTCTCGGTGAAGCGTTTGGAACCCACCGCCAGCGGTTCAGCCGGCACGGGTGTGGTGGCCCCTGTAGCCAAGGGCACCAGGAGGACACTGGCGAGCAGGAAGACCAGGCGGTGGAGGATCCCCATCGCCGAATTGTGCCCATGCCCCAGGGCCTATTGCGGCAGCGAATAGGATGCGGCCATGAACACGCTCATCCACCGCTTGCCGGCTCCGGCCGTCACCCTGGCTTTGGCCTGCGCATCGGTCGCAGCCGCATCGCTCGCATCGGGCAGCGCAGCCGCGCAGCAACACCGCCCCACCACCTTCTCCAAGGATGTGGTGGCCGCCACGCCGGCCCCAGCCTTGGCGGTGAAGGCCACGGCCCTGGTCAGCGGCTTGAACCGTCCCTGGTCCCTGACTTGGCTGCCCAACGGTGAGATGCTGGTGACCGAGCGCGGCGGTACCCTGCGACGCATCACGGCCGATTTCAAGCTTGATCCCAAGCCCATCGCTGGTGTGCCCGCCGTCAAAGTGACCGGACAGGCCGGGCTCTTTGATGTGGTGCTGCACCCCGACCATACGCGCAATGGGTGGATCTATCTGGCCTATGCCGAGCCTTCGCTCACGGACGATGCGGAATACGGCACGGCGCTGATGCGCGCGCGTCTCAAGGATGGACGCCTGGTCGACCAGGAAAAGTTATTTGCCATGTCGCCGAAGTCGCGCCGGGGCTTTCACCTCGGCGGCAAGATCGTGTTTGACGGCAAAGGCTTCCTGTACCTGACGCTGGGCGACCGTGGTGAGATGCCGCGCGCGCAGGCCCCGCGAGACCACGCGGGCTCGGTGATCCGCCTGCACGACGATGGCCGTGTGCCGGCCGACAACCCCTTCGTGGGCAAGCCCGACCAGCTGCCCGAGGTGTTCAGCCGCGGCAACCGCAACATCCAGGGGGCGGCGATCCACCCGGCCACGGGAGAGCTTTGGGCCCATGAGCACGGCCCCCAAGGCGGGGATGAACTCAACATCATCCGGGCCGGGCGCAACTATGGTTGGCCCCTGATCACCTACGGGGTGAATTACGTCACCGGCACCAGGATCGGCGACAGTGCCCCGCGCGAAGGTTTCGAGCAGCCGGTTCATGCCTGGATTCCCTCGATTGGCATTTCCGGCATGGCCTTCTACAACGCCGATGCGATACCGGCCTGGAAAGGCAGTCTGCTGGTGGGGGGGCTGAGCGGGCAGAGCCTGGTTCGCTTGGTGCTCGAGGGTGAGCGTGTCGTGCGGGAGGAGCGCCTGCTGTTCGGCGAAGTCGGCCGCGTTCGTGATGTGCGCGTCGGGCCCGATGGTTGGGTCTATCTCGTGAACGATTCGCCCGAGGGGCATCTGTGGCGGGTTCAGCCGCGCTGAAGGGCAGGCACTTGAGCGGGCGCTTGACTTCGTAAAAACCGAAGTAATCTTCAACTTCATCCTGGTTTATACGAAATTTTGAAGTCCGCACACTGCGGACTTCGGCGCTGTGAGCGCCTCCCATTTTCGGACTTCGCCATGGACACCATCGCTCCCACCTGGCTCTGGACTTTTTTCATCGTTTCGGTGCTGGCCGCCCTGTTCATCGACTTTGTCGTGCTCAAGAAGCAGGGCGCCCACGAGGTCTCGGTGAAGGAGGCCCTGAACTGGTCGATCATCTGGGTGCTGCTGTCCTTCGCGTTCAACGGCTTGTTCTGGTGGGCCGTCTACCAGGACCATGGTCTGCAAGTGGCCAACACCCGAAGCATGGAGTTCCTGACCGGCTATCTCATTGAGAAGAGTCTGGCGGTGGACAACATCTTTGTCTTCCTGATGATCTTCACCTACTTTGCGGTACCACCGGCTTTTCAAAAGCGGGTGCTGATGATCGGCATCATCGGCGCCATCGTGCTGCGAACCGTCATGATCCTGGTGGGGTCTTGGCTCATCAGTGAATTCCACTGGGTGCTCTACGTCTTCGGTGCCTTCCTGGTGCTCACCGGACTCAAGATGTGGTGGGCCGCAGGCAAAGAGCCAGACCTGGAAAGCAACCCTGCTCTCAAATGGTTGCGTCGCGTGATGCCCGTGAGCCGCCACTTCGATGGCGAGAAATTCTTCACCATGGAAAACGGTGTGCGCGTGGCGACCCCCCTGCTCCTGGTCATCGCCCTGGTCGGTTTGACCGATGTCATCTTTGCGGTGGATTCCATACCCGCCATCTTTGCCATCACCACCGACCCTTTCATCGTCCTCACGTCCAACATCTTCGCCATCTTGGGTCTGCGTGCGATGTACTTCCTGCTGGCAGCGGTGGCCGCCAAGTTCCACCTGCTCTCCTACGGTCTGGCCATCATCCTCACCTTCATCGGCGTGAAGATGCTGCTGATCGATGTCTACAAGATACCGGTACTGGTGTCACTGGGTGTGGTGGTGGCCATCTTGGCCATCACGATGGTGGCCAGCGTCAGGACGGCACCCAGGTTGCCCGCGGCGCGTTCGGCCGAAGGCAACACCTAAGTCGGCTGTCGCAACGGCAGGTTCACCAGCAGATTCTGGGGCTTGAGCCGCACCATTCCATCGGTGCTGCGGCTCAGAGCCAAGTAGACCGGGCGCCCGGCCATTTCCGGCAGGGCCTGTTCCGGCCGTGTCAAACGCAGCGCGAACAGGCTGATCAAACGCTTGTACCGGTCGGTGTCGACCTCGCGGCCTTCGTACAGATCATTGAGCAGTGCGGAGGATTCGGCGTCCAGGCCCACATGCCAGCGCCAGTGCTCATCGTCGATCTTCGACAGCGGCGTGATGCTGACCTCCACGCCCAGCAGGTGCAGCACCCAGCGCTGCAGCACGCGGCACAGGGCCGCCAGCCCGGAATCGGGTCGGGCCAGCGTGAAGGCCAGCCCATGACCCAGGTCCTGTTGCCATTCATGCCGAAGGTCCAACAGGAAGTCATGAGGTCGGGGTCCTGCGGCTGCTCGCCAGTAGTCGGCACCGTTATCGGCGGTCAGCACCTTCATCTGTGCCGCCTTGATGGGGGCTTGCGCTTGAGCCAGCAGGCGCCCGAGTTCGCCGAACCCACCGGTCTCGTTGAGCAGATCCAGGGTCTGTGCATCGCCCGCCAATGGGACACCGTCAACTTGGGTCACGCGCTGTGGCCGAAACAGCAATTCGCCGGCGCGGCCTTCGAAGGCGTCGTCGGTTTCATGCAGCAGATGGCGAACGATGGCCTGTGTCATGGCCTCCATGAAGGGCGGGGCCAACTGAACCTGCGCACTGCGGATCTGCTGCAGGTAGCACGCCTGCACGCTCCCCGCTTGGAGCAACGCGTCCCTGAAGGCCAGAAAGGCTCGGTAGTTGTCGGCGGCGTCTGCATCCTGCAAGGTCTGCAGCCGCGGTTCGGCCACGGGCATCAAGGGGTCATCACGCAGGGCGTGGTGCAAGCGCCGCTCAGCCGCGCAGGATTCGCGCACCAGGGCCAGTTCGGGGCGATCCAGAAAGCGGCCGAACCAGGCAGCAGTCGGGCACAGCCTACCGTGCTCGGTGATCTGCAGCAGGGGCCAGCCGGCGGAGGGCCAGAAATCGTTCATCCGCAGCAGTGTAGGCAGCGCGCGCCTGAGCGTGGGCCACAGGGCCTTGTTACAGGGCCGCAGCTTGAGGCCCGTCTGCCGATGACGCTGAAGCTGTCAGTGGAACCTTGATGACCAGGGCCGTACCCTGCCCGGGCTGGCTGATGACCTCTAGGCTGCCCGACAAGGACTGAATGCGCTCATGCATGCCGCGCAGTCCGATGCCCGCAGACCATGAGGTCACGCCGACAGGATCAAAGCCGTCGCCATCATCACTGATTTCAAGGGTCAGCTGGCCGCGCTCGTCGATTTCCAGCGAGAGATCGACGGCCGCCGCGTTCGAATGCTTGCGAATATTGTTGAGCGCCTCCTGAACCACACGGTACAGCGCCGCGGCCGTTTCAAAGGGCAAATCAGCCCAGCGCTCGCTCTCGTTCACCTCAAGGTCGACGCTGTGCCCAAAGGTCTGGCAGTGCCTTTCGGCCAGAACCTGCAGCGCAGCGGGCAGCCCCAAGTCTTCAAGGCCCGGCGGGCGCAGGTCATGGACGAGGCGCCGTGTCGAATCGATGGTTTCGCCCACCAGCTGACGGGCACGGTTGAGTACCTCGGTGAGCTCGGAAGCGGGCGCATCTCCATGGACCAGATGGCTTCGAAGGCCATTCAGGTCCTGTTGAATCAGGGCCAGCTTCTGTTGAAGGTCATCGTGCAATTCCAGACCGATTCGACGCCGTTCGGCATCCTGTACGGCTTCTCGGCGTCGCCACAGTCTTCGCAGCTCGCCCCGGACCGCCGCCACCTCATCGATATCACGGCTCGCCGGAGGCGGTTTGACCGCACGGGTCAGGCTGACCATCGCGTCGATGAGTCGCCGCCCTGCGATGCGCCCGCCCCAGTACGCCGCACCGACCGTTGCCAGCAGGGTGGACAAGAAGAGCAGGGCTTGGATCAGGGGTTCGTCCAGCGCTGAGAAGGCCGGCGCTGCCAGCGCAACGGTCCAGGGCGCCCGGGCCAGCGATGTTTCTCGCCAATTGTCCTGGCCCGGGTTGACAGATCCAGATCGCCCGCCGGGGTGTGCAGCGGCTGCGGAGACGTTGCCGCCGGTTGCCCATTCCGAATCGTCAGGATGAGCGAATTCCCGACCCATGCTGTCTCGCAGGCGCAGCTGCCAACCGTCCGGCAGCTTGAACGGCTGCAGGCGATCCCTCAACTGGCCTGTCTCGATCATCGTCAGGAGCAGCAATCGATGGCGTGCATCGATCTGCAGCGGCACGGCGACGGCCACCATCCGCTTGGCGGCAATGGGGTCGAAGAACGGATCGCCCACGGCCGACTCGTTGCTGCTCAGCGCAGCCGTGACCGCTGAATGTCCTTGCAACTGAGGGATAGCGGGTATTGGCTCACTCGGGGGCACCCGGGTGTTGACCAGCATCTCGTGGTGGTCATTGCTGATGATCACATGGTGGCCATGAAGATTGGCAAAGTGCCGTGCCATCCGGTGCGCCGCGTGGACATCGAATTTGCCGGCTTGCTGCGTCGATGCTTCGGTCAACATCCGGCCCAGCAACTGCAGACTGGCAAGACGGACTTCGAGCATCTGATCGACATGACGCGCTACCGTGCGCAGGACCGAATCGGCCAGTATCTGCCGACGCTCACTGAGCGCTTGAAGGTGTAGTCCCAAGAGCAGAGACCCCAGGATGATCAGCGGCACCATGCACAGCCAAATGAGCCTCTCCACAAAGCGCTGCAGGGACATTAGAGGTTTCGAATAGCGTAGTTTGTGGTTTGTACATTACCGACCACCCAGTGGATACCCAAGTACGACTGCGGGATGTGGCTTTTGTCAATCCGCCGCTACAGTCGATCCATGGCTTGCCTGTATCGCCCGCAAACACCCCCCGCGTTTCAGAGCCTTTTCGGGCCGGTGAGGGGGGTCATTACCCTGCTGGCGTGCACATGCGGTCTTCCGAGTTGGGCCAATCACCAGCAAGTGGTGGTCAGCCGTCACTATGACAACGCGGTGGGCACGAGTGACGCCGCCTCGCAGGGGATGATTGAAGCGGGCCTGCTGCGCAGCCGGCCGGCCCTGCGCCCCGGGGAGATCCTGGAGTTCGTGCCCGGCATGATCGTGACCCAGCACACGGGGGACGGCAAGGCCAACCAGTACTTTCTGCGCGGCTTCAACCTGGACCATGGAACCGATTTCGCGACGTCGGTCAACGGCATGCCGGCCAACCTGTCGACGCATGCGCATGGTCAGGGTTATGCCGACCTCAACTTCCTGATTCCCGAGATGGTGCAGCGGGTGGAGTACCGCAAGGGGCCTTACTTCGCCCGGGGCGGTGACTTTTCTTTGGCCGGTGCAGCCGATATCGTCTATCGCACCGCCTTCGATCGACCCTTCCTGGACCTCGGCTGGGGCCAAGGGGGCTTTAGACGAACCGTGGCCGGGGGCTCTTGGGTTCTGGCGGGCGGGCCCACGCTGGTCGGTGCGCTGGAAGTGATGGGCCATGATGGTCCCTGGGTGGTCGCGCAGGGATTGAAGCGCCACAACGGCGTCCTCACCCTGAGCGGCAACAGCGGCCCAGGCACCAACTGGCAGCTCAGCGCGATGGCCTATGAAGCCCGATGGACGGCCACCGATCAGGTGCCCGAGCGGCTGCTGGTGCGACCAGGGTTCAGCCGCTTTTCCAGCTTGGACCCCACGGCCGGTGGCGACACCTCGCGCAACAGCCTCTCGGGCCAGTGGACGCGTCAGGATGCTGACGGCGGCTTGTTGCGTGCTCAGGCCTATGCCGTGCGCTATGCGATGGACCTCTATTCCAATTTCACCTATGCGCTGCAACGTCCCTCGGATGGCGATCAATTTCGGCAGCAAGACCAGCGCACGGTGTGGGGAGGGCAGCTCGGCTATGCCATCAGCCATGGGTTTCAGGAGCGAATCGCCCGAAGCGAACTGGGCTTTCAGTGGCGTGCGGACAAAGTTCGGGTGGGTCTGTTCGACTCGGTGGCCCGTCGCGTGACGAATGGGGTTCGTGAGGATGAGGTCCATCAGGCGCTGTTGGGTGCCTACGTGCAGACCGCGGTGGAATGGGCCCCAACGCTGCGCACCATCGCCGGCGTCCGGCTGGACCATAAGGAGGCCCGAGTACAGTCCTTGAGTCTGCCACTCAATTCGGGCTCGGCCCAAGCGTTACAGGTCTCACCCAAGCTATCGGTCGTCTTCGGCCCTTGGCACAAGAGTGAGCTGTTTTTCAATGCGGGCACTGGCTTTCACAGCAACGATGCGCGGGGAGCCACGATCAGCCTGGACCCCCGCAGCGGTGAGCCCGCACAGCGTGTACCGCTCCTCGTGGCAGGCCGCGGCGCCGAGATCGGCTGGCGGACGGAGTCCCTCAAGGGCCTGCAGA
>Ga0255188_1000483_pt1 | contig 13320 bp, 10 predicted proteins | sample Miss_Cont_RepB_8_FD_188427 | JGI IMG/M metagenome (GOLD analysis project Ga0255188, IMG submission 188427) | Freshwater microbial communities from Mississippi River, Louisiana, United States - Miss_Cont_RepB_8h | ecosystem: Environmental > Aquatic > Freshwater > River | place: USA: Louisiana... | reverse complement strand
AGCGCCATATGGGCGTTCTGCTCCACCAAGAAGATGCTCACACCCTCGGCATGCAGCTGCTTGATGATGGAGAAGATTTCCGCCACCACCAGCGGCGCCAAGCCGACCGAGGGCTCATCCATCAGCAGCAGGCGCGGGCGCGACATGAGCGCGCGCGCCACGGCCAGCATCTGCTGTTCGCCGCCCGAGAGGGTGCCGGCGAGCTGTTCGATACGCTCCTTCAAGCGCGGAAAGCGGACGAACATGGCCTCCACGTCACGCTTGATGCCGGCCATGTCGCGCCGCTTGTAGGCACCGGCCATGAGGTTCTCGCGCACGCTCAGGGCCGGGAACACCAGCCGATTCTCCGGGACGAGCGCCATCCCACGCTCCACGATCTGTGCGGGTGTCTTGCCGACCAGTTCCTCGCCCTCGAACTTCACCGAGCCGCGCTGTGGCTTGAGGATGCCCGAGAGCGTCAACATCAGGGTGGACTTGCCGGCGCCATTGGGGCCTAGCAGGCAGGTGACCTCGCCGGCCTTGGCCTGCAGGGACACACCCTTGAGCGCTTCGATCTTGCCGTAGGAGGTGGCCAGGTCGGTGATCTCGAGCATCGCTGTGTTCCTTCTGATCCGTGTGGCGCAGACTCAAGCCGCCGCGGGCTCTTCGGCGCCCAGATAGGCCGCGCGCACCTGCGCGTCGGCCTGCACCTGCGCAGGCGTGCCTTCGGCGATCTTGCGGCCGAAGTTCAGCACGGCCACGCGGTCGCACACTTCCATCACAAGCTCCATGTGGTGCTCGATGAGCAGGATGGTGCGGCCTTGGTCGCGCAGGCTGCGGATGCGGTTGTCCAAATCGTTGATTTCCTCGGCGTTCATGCCGGCGGCGGGCTCATCGAGCAGCAGCAGTTCTGCGCCCGAGGCGGCGGCCCGAATCAGCTCCAGCCGACGCTGCTCACCGAAGGCCAAGTTGCCGGCCAGCATGTCGCGCTTGTGGGCCAGGTCACCGAATACCAAGAGGGCTTCGGCCTCCTCGCGCGCTGCCGCCGCCCCTGAGAGCCAGCGCTGCTTGAAACCTGCCCAGCCCGTCTCCCGAACCACCCGCGCGGCCCAGAGGTTTTGCCACACGGTGAGGTGACCGAAAAGGCGGATGTTCTGAAAGGTTCGCGCCAGCCCCAGCTCGCAGCGCTGATGCGGTGCCCGTTGCGAGATGTCCTGGCCCTTGAAGCTCACCGTGCCGGCCGTGGGCTGGTAGACACCGGTGATCAGGTTGACCGTCGTGCTCTTGCCCGAGCCGTTGGGGCCGATCAGGCCCAGGATCTCGCCCTTGCGGACCGTCAGGTCCAGCGTGTCCACGGCCTTGACACCGCCAAAGTGACGGCTGAGGTTGCGCAGTTCAAGCATGGCCGGGTGCTCCCTTTTGATCGGCGCTGCCGGGCTTGGCTGCCGCACCCGAGGGCTTGGCCCCCTTGGTGCCGAACAGGCTGCCGATGCCCAGGGACCGGTTGATCATGCCGTTGGGTCGCACCAGCATCACCACCACGATGAGCACCCCAAACAGGAGGCTGCGCCATTCGCCGATGAAGCGCAGGCCCTCGAGCAGGAAGCCCTGGATGAAGATGACAGCCAGCAGCGTGCCCGCCAGGCTGGAGAGGCCGCCCAGGATGGGGTAGGCGATGGCGAAGGTGGCCAGCAGAATGGTGAAGTTGTTGTGCTCGATGTGGGTGGCGTAGTGCGCGAACACGCCGCCGCCCAGGCCGGCGATGGCCCCGCCGATGCCGAAGGCCGAGACCTTGGCTGCGGTGAGGTTGATGCCCGCGCTCTGCGCGGCCAGTTCGTCCTCACCCACCGCACGCCAAATGGTGCCGATGCGCGAGCGGTCCAGCGCCCACAGCAGCAGCATCACCGCCCCCACCAGCACCCAGATGAGCAGATTCACATCGAAGGTGGTCCAGCCGTTGCTCGGGAAGTAACGGATGCCGCCGAAGCCCAGGCTGCCATCGGGGCCGGCCAGGCCATCGGGCGTCTCCACGCGCCACTTCAGATTGAAGAAGAACAGGCGCACGATTTCGGCAAACGCCGTGGTGGCCACCACCAGCATCAGGCCTTTGACCCGCAGGGCCGGGAAGCCCACGGCCACGGCCACGAGCCCGGCCACCGCCGTGCCCGTGCCCAGGGCCAGGGCCAGCGGCCAGTCCCACATCGAGGTGAGCATGCCCGCCACGTACGCGCCGATGGCGAAGAAGGCGCCCTGCGCGATGCTCACCTGTCCGGTGTGCAGCACGCACCAGGCCGACAATCCCAGCAGCGTGTGGATGCCGATGACCTGGGCCAGACCAAGATAGAAGTCCATGTTGTCGGCTCCTCGCGCTTCAATCGCGGCCGCCGGGTGCGGCAAACAGACCGCCCGGACGGAACACCAGGAATACGAACAGCAGCAGCATCACATAGATGTCGCGCTCGCTGACGCCCCGCAGGAACTGGAAGAGGTTCTCCACACCACCGACGATGAGGCCCGCCACGATCGCGCCAGGAATACTGCCCAGGCCCCCGATCACGGTGACCACGAGGCCCTTGACGGTCAGAGGAAGGGTCATGAGTGGCGACAGCACCCCGATGGCGGCTCCGGCCATGGCGCCGGCGGTGCCGCCGAGCAGACCCGCGATGATGAACGTGCTGGCGTTGGTGGTGTTCACGCCCATGCCGCACAACTGAGCGGCCACCGGCTGCTGGGCCACGGCGCGCGTGGCCAGGCCGAGTCGGGTCTTCTTCAGCAGCAGCGTGAGCGCCACCATGGCGGCGCATCCCAGCAGAAAGACGAAGATGAGATCGCCGCGCAGGAAGAACTGACCGATCTCGAAATTGGAGCTGGCAAACAGCGCCGGGTAGTTCTGCGGCATCCCGTAGGTGAGGTGGGAGATCAGCTCCTCGATGGCCAACAACATGCCCACGGTGGACATCAGTGTGGCCAGCGGATTGTTGATGGGGATGAAGCGGAAGCAGATCAGGTAGATCAGCCAGCCCAGCACGCCCCCAACGAGCGCCGCGAAGGCATACACCAGGGGTGTGGGTACGGCGGTCACCACGATCAGCGACAGGTAGGCCGCACCGATGGAGGCCGCTGCATACGACAGGTTGATCTTGTGCATCACGCCGAAGATGAGCGTGAAGCCGATGCCGATGAGCGAGTAGGTGGTGCCGAACAGCAAACCGTCGATGACCGACTGCGAGAGGTCCAGCAGGTCGAGGAGATCCATCGCCATGCCCAAGGTGGTGGTGTGAGAAACCCGCGCCGGACCAGGGTCCGGCGCGGAGGCTCAGCCCGCAGGGGCCGTGCGGTGCTTACTGGGCGGGCGTGTGGGCCACGGTCCAGTTGCCGCCCTTGGCCTGAACAAACAGGAAGGGCTTGATGGCTTCACGATCCGCCGTGCGGCCCACCTTGCCCAACAGGCCGGTGGTTTCCTTCATCGTGGCCAGGGCCTGACGCATCTTCTGGCGGTCGGCCTGGATGGTGTCGGGGCGTCCCATGATCTTTTGTTGCTCGATGATGGTCTTGAGCGTAAAGACGTTCTCGTAGGCCGCTGCGCTGTGCAGGTCCATGTTGTACTTGGCGTTGATCGCCTGCACGGCCGCTGCGGCCTCACGCGCTTCCTTGGTCACCGGGGCGAAGCTGGTGGGGATGATCAGGCCTTCGGCCTGGGCACCGCAGCCCTGCAGGGTCTCCATGCTGGAGGAAGAGGTCAGCCCGATGAGGAGCTTGGGCTTGACGTTCTGGCGGGCCATTTCCTTGAGCACGCCGCAGGTGGTGAAGGGGTGGGCCGAGATCGCCACCACGTCCGCGCCGGCGCGCTTCATTTCGCGCACTTGGTTGGAGAAATTGGTGTCGTTGAGCAGCCACTCGGCCTGGCCCTTGACCTCCAGGCCGTTGTTGCCGGCGTGGGTCTTGATGACGTTGAAGGTTGAGTTGCTGTGCGCGAAGTCCTTCTCCACGCCACCATAGAAGGACTTGAGGTCAGGGCGCGAGGCCTTGATCCACTCGAAGACCGCCTTGTACATATTGGTCTCGCTGGGTACGTTGCGGAACGACCACTCGGAGATGGAGGCCAGACCGCCCTTGGCGGCCACGTCGGTATAGATGGGGAACTGGATGCCGGAATCCGAGGCATCGCCGGCCTTCTTCTGCAGGATCCCGAAGACGGGCTCGGCCACGTTGGAGCAGCTCGGGCCGATGGCGACGAAGGAGTCCTGCTGCGAGGCGATGCGGCGCAGGGCGTTGATGCCCTCTTCCGGCGTGCAGCGGTCGTCCAGGTACTCGATCACCAAGCGGGCTTTGCTGCCGTCGCCCAGCGTCACGCCGCCGGCTTTGTTGATCGCGGCGGCCGCGGCCTGCATGGCCGCCTCGCTCTGCTGGCCGAAGATGCCCACAACGCCGCTCTTGGCGCCGAAGCCGTAGATCTTGATCGTCTTGTCCTGTGCGGCGGCATTGCCGGCCAGGGCCATGGCGGCGGCGGCGGTGGCCAGGGCGGTGCCGAGGAATCGAGAGGTGCGTGACATGTCGGTCTCCTGTTGCATTGAAGGGTACTGATGAAGCGGCCCGTTCTCCGCAGGCCTTTGCGATCGATTGTGCAGCCGCAACTGTGACGACAAGCGCATAACCTGACTATTCCAATGGTGGCAATGCAGTGTTGCCGCCGCCGCAACGAGCGACTTGCCCGCTGCGCAAGATAGGTTTCGCGCAAAAGCAATTCCTTCGTCTGCGCCCAGCTTCCCACAATCCCTGCCCAGAAGATGGAGACAAGGAGCCATTGAAATGGGCGATGCATTGGGCCGAGGGCCGCTGGACGGCATCCTGGTGGTCGCGCTGGAGCAGGCGGTGGCGGCCCCGTACTGCAGCAGCCGGCTGGCCGACGCCGGGGCCCGCGTCATCAAGGTGGAGCGGCCTGAAGGAGATTTCGCGCGCGGCTACGACAAGGCCGCGCACGGGGAATCCTCCTACTTCGTGTGGATCAACCGCGGCAAGGAGTCCATTTCGCTGGACCTGAAGAACGCCGAGGATCTGGCGGTGCTGCACCGCATGTTGGCGCGCGCCGATGTGTTCATCCAGAACCTGGCACCCGGCGCCACCCAGCGGCTGGGCATCGGCTCGGATGAGCTGCGCCAGCGCCATGGGCAACTCATCACCTGCGACATCAGTGGCTACGGCGATACCGGACGGCTGACCAAGATGAAGGCCTATGACCTGCTGGTGCAGGCCGAGAGCGGGCTCGTGTCCATCAACGGTGCCCCCGGCGACTGGGGCCGCATAGGGGTTTCCCTGTGCGACATCAACGCCGGCCTGAACGCACTCATCGGCATTCAGCAGGCGCTGATCATGAGGGGCCGAACGGGTCGTGGCTCGGCGGTGAAGGTGTCGCTGTTCGATTCCGCCGCAGAACTCATGAGCGTGCCCTATTTGCAGGCCCGCTATGGCGGCAGGGCGCCCGAGCGCGTGGGCCTCAAGCATCCCACCATCGCCCCCTATGGCGCCTTCACCTGTGCCGACGGCCGCGACATCCTGATCTCGATTCAGAACGAGCGCGAATGGGCTGACTTCTGTCGCGAGGTGATGCACGACCCGTCGATGATCACCGATGCGCGCAGCTGCAGCAACAACGCACGCATGGCCAACCGCACCTGGGTGGACGGGCGTGTGGCCGCGGTGTTCGGTGAGCTCTCCAGCGCTGCGGTCATCGACCGCCTGACGGCCGCGCAGACGGCGTATGGCAGCGTGAACAGCGTGCACGACCTGATTGAGCATCCCCAGTTGCGTACGCGGCGCATGCCCGTGGGTTCGCGCTCGCTGGAAGTCCCTGCGCTGCCCTGGGTCACCGAATGGGATTCCACGCAGTACCGGCCGGTGCCGGGACTCAATGAGCACGGTGACGATCTGCGCGAAGAGTTTGCAGTCCGTGCGAGAGCCGCTGCCGTCACCGGTCGCTGAGCACCGCAGCCGGGCATGACGAAGAGAGGCAGGAGGACGATATGAAACGATTGAGCGGCAAGACGGCGATCATCACCGGCGCGGCCAGTGGGTTTGGCGCTGAAATCGCGCGCTTGTACGCGTCCGAGGGCGCGAAGGTGGTGATCGCGGACATCAACGAGGCCGGCGCCCGTGAAGGGGCCGGTGCGATAGGCGATCAGGCGCGCGCGGTTCGATGTGACGTCACCTGCCGCGCTGACATCGATGCGGCCGTCGCCCTGACGCTCAGCGCCTTTGGACGATTGGACATCGTGGTCAACAACGCGGGCTGGACGCACCGCAACAAGCCCTTGCTTGAGGTCACCGAAGACGAATTCGACCGGGTCTACGACATCAACGTGAAGAGCATCTTCCACATGACGCAGGCCGTGGTGCCGCGCATGCGCCAGGACGGCGGCGGGGTGATCCTCAACATCGGCTCCACCGCAGGAATCCGCCCGCGGCCGGGGCTGACCTGGTACAACGGGTCCAAGGGCGCGGTCAACCTGCTGAGCAAGTCGATGGCGGTGGAGCTGGCTCCGATGAAAATCCGGGTGAACTGCATCGCGCCGGTGATCGGCAACACGGCGCTGTTGGAGTCCTTCATGGGTGTGCCCGACACACCGGAGAACCGTGCGAAGTTCATCGCCACCATACCGCTGGGGCGCATGAGCGAGCCGGGCGACGTGGCCCGCGCTGCACTCTTTCTGGCCAGCGACGAGGCGGCCTTCATCACCGGGGTGGAGTTCCCGGTCGATGGGGGTCGGACGGTTTAGGCCGGGAGTCGGGGCACCATCACGCGCCGAAACAGCGGCGGAAACAGCGCCAACAGAACCATGCCCGCGTAGCCCGTGGGCATCTGCGGGGATTGCGGCGTGTGCTGGAGCTCGTCCGCCCGATGCCAGGGCTGGGTGTGGTGGTGCGCATGGCGAGGCAGGTTGAACAGCATCAGGTCGGAGACCGTGTTGCGGCAGTCCCACACGTGGGACGGACCCACGCGCTCGGGGCGCCCATTCGGGCCGATGTTGCGCTGCAGACCCCAGTGCTCGACGTAGTCCACGGCCGCCACCAGCAGTTGCGCCATGGCCGCTTGCGCCAGACAGAACAGCAGCCCCGCCCAACCCGCCCATGCCCAAGCGGCGGCCCACAACATCACGGTTCCCAGGGCCAGCGCCCAGGCTTCGTTGAGCGGGCCCCGCTGCCGCCGCGAACACGCCACTGCACCGATCCAAACCCCCGTCCAGTAGCGCGGCAAGAAGGCCCACAGCGACTCCTCTTGACGGGCGCTGGCCGGGTCGTGCCACAGGGCGGCGTTCCGGTGATGGCCTTGGTTGTGCTCGATCAGGTAGTGGCCCCAGCCCAGCAGGCACAGCAGGGCCCTTGCAAGGCCGCGGTCCCACGCGCTGCGCCGGTGCCCCAGTTCGTGCGCGAGGACGATGCCCACCCCGCCAGCCACGCCGCCGCTGGCCGCCCCCAAGGCCAGCCCGTACCAGGCCGGACGATCCGCCATGGGCAGCCACCACAGCAGCACGATGGCCTGAACCACCACCACCAGCATCACCAGCCGCGGAAACTGCAGACCCCAGCGCGTTTGCGAGACGGCGGCCTGGCGTCCCCAGGTCCACTCCAGCAGCGGCACCAGCAGCCCGACGACACCGGTAAGGCCCGGCTCGTCCCAGAGCACGCCCAATGTGGGCGTCACGGCGAAGAACAGCGGCAACAGTCGAGCAGCGGCATGCATCCGGGCGTATCCTAGAGCCTTGAAGCCATTTCTCCGAATCTTTGGGCCCAGAGGGCTTGGGCGTCAAGCCACAGTCCTCATCGGTGTCACCGGTATACCGGTCGCCGTTTGGGCCCAACAGGACTTGCCGCCCGCACCGGGCGCGCCCCTGGGATCTCCCCGCACCGTCGTGGCGCCGGCAGCCACGCCGCCGGCGGCCCAGCCAGCGGCCTCAGCGGCCCCTGTCCAGCGCGTGAACGTCGACGGTGCCCAAGACCCCAATGAAGCCCGTCGGCGCTCCACCGCTTCCCGCATCATCTACGGGCGCGAGGAGATTGAGCGCATGGGGGATGCGACGGTCGGCGAGATCCTCAAGCGTCTGCCGGGCGTGACCGTTGGTGGCCGGCCTGGCCGCGGCGGCGACCCGCGAATGCGGGGTCTGGGCGGTGGCTACACGCAGATTCTGGTGGACGGCGAGCGCATGCCGCCAGGTTTCTCGGTGGATGCCATCGAGCCCGACCAGATCGAGCGCATCGAGATCCTGCGGGCACCGGTGGCCGAATTCGGTGCCCGCGCCATCGCAGGCACCATCAACATCGTGCTGCGCGAGGAGTTCAAGCCGCGGCAAAACGCAGCGCGTGCCTTTCTGGCGATGGAGGAGGACCGCCCGCAGGGCCATGTGAGCTGGACCCATGGTGACCGCCGTGGGACCCTGGACTACACCGTCACCGGCACGGTGTCGGGCCGCCGCCAGCAGGATGAATCGAACAGCACCATCGAAGGCTTCAGGGCGGATGGCGCACCCGCGCTGGCGCAGCGCATTCACAACCGCTCGCTGTCCGACAACGCGGCAGCCTTCGTCAGTGGCCGGTGGCGTTGGCAGGAGGGCCGCAACCGGTGGGAGTTGCAGCCTTTCCTGAACCTCAGCCGCGCGCAGGGGCGAGGGGCTTCCGATCTTGAACAAACGCTGGGCCTGTTGCCGGCTCCGTATGCCCATGCCGATTCGCAATCGAGCAGCCACACCGAACAGGGCCGCCTGGCCGGCAGCTGGATGCGCGTGCTGGACAGCGGCGCGCGCTTGTTGCTTCGCGGGGGGGCTTCGCTGAACCTGAGTTCACGCGAATCGGAGTCGATGCAGCGCGCGGCCGACGGTTCTCTGCTGCGGATTCGGCAGGACCGCTCCCGCATCGAAGACCAATCCCTCACCCAGGCCGGCCGCTACTCGCAACTCATCTTGCGCCAGGGCAACCAGGACCACTCGCTGGTGGCGGGCTGGGAGCTGCAGTTCAACCGCCGGCTCGATGAGCGCACCCTGCTCGACAACGGGGTTTCGCGGCTGGCCGATTTCGGCGACGACGTGCAGGCGGCCACCCGCCGGCTGGCCTTGTATGTGCAGGACGAGTGGGAGATCGACAAGGTCTGGGGGATCAACCTGGGCCTGCGCTGGGAGGGCATCAACACCTTCAGCGACTCGGCCCTGCAGAAGGTGGACAACACCAGCAGCGTCGCCACACCCTTGGCGCATGTGGTGTGGCGTCTGGCGCCGGGTTCGCGCGATCAGGTTCGCCTGTCGCTCACCCGCAGCTACCGCACGCCTTCGACCGCCCAACTCATTGCACGCCCGGTGCTGTCGGGCCTGTACCCGGCCGATGGGCCGAATCAACCCACCAGCCCCGACCGTGCGGGCAACCCACTGCTCAAGCCCGAGGTGGCACGCGGTGTGGACCTGTCCTTCGAGCGGTACCTGCGGGCCGGCGGCATCCTGAGCATGAACCTTTATGCGCGCCACATCGACGACCTGATCCGCAATGTGCGCACCCTGCAGACCGTGGTGTGGAGTCCCCTTCCGCGTTGGGTCAGCAGCCCGCGCAACATCGGTGCGGCGCAGACGGCGGGCATCGAGCTCGAGGCCCGCTTTCGGGCTGGCGACGCCGGATTGCCGGACTGGCCGCTGACCGTGCGCAGCAATGCCAGCCGCTTCTGGTCGCGCGTGGACCTGGTGCCGGGGCCCAACAATCGCCTGGACCAGCAGCCGAACTGGACCGCCAATCTCGGCCTGGACTGGGCAGGGCGCGGGGTGCCCTGGACCTGGGGCGGCAACGTCAACCTCACGCCAGCCTATGTGGTGCGGCAGATTGACGGGCAGTTCTATGAGCAGGGCCGCAAGCGGGTGATCGATGGGTACGCGCTTTGGCGCCTGTCGCCCCTGACCGGTGTTCGCTTTTCCGTATCCAACGCGCAACCGCTGGACTATCTGACGCGCAACACCTCGGAGCTCGAAGACGGCAGCACGCAGCGCCAGGAAACGCTGGCGCGCACCTATGCGGTGTGGGGGGCGCGTCTGGAGCTCAAGTTCTGATCCGGGATCCCGCATGCCTGACTGCGCCACCACCTTGGACGAGTGCCGAGCCCTCGATGCGGCCGATCCGCTGGGCCACTTGGCCCTTCAATTCGACATTCCCCAGGACCTTATCTATCTGGACGGCAATTCCCTGGGACCGTTGCCCAAGGCGGCGGCCAGCGCGGTGGGCCGAGCGGTGCAGCAGGAGTGGGGTCAAGGCCTGATCCGCAGCTGGAACGACGCGGCTTGGATCAGCCGTGCGCAGACCGTGGGCGATGCGCTTGCACCGCTGGTGGGGGCGGGCCCGGGCGACGTGATGGTGGCCGACAGCACCTCGCTGAACCTCCACAAGGTCTTGTGGGCGGCCCTGTCCCTTTCGATGCGGACGCACGCGGCGTGTGGGGCAGCGGCTGGCCACGGTCCCCGCCGCGTGTTGCTCACCGAGCGCATCAACTTCCCCACCGACCGCTACATCGCCCAGGGTGTTTGCGAGGCCTTGGGCTGGACGCTGCGCGACGCACCGAACGAGGAACTGCTTGCGGCCGTGGCCGCGCGCGACGTGGGCGTTCTGATGCTCAGTCATGTGAACTACCGCAGCGGCGCGCTGCACGACATGGCGGCATTCAACCGTGCCGCCCGCGCGGCGGGTGTGTTGACCGTGTGGGACTTGGCGCACAGCGCGGGCGCGGTGCCGGTGAACCTCCAGCAGGCGGACGCACCCGCTGATTTCGCCGTGGGCTGCGGCTACAAGTTCCTCAACGGAGGTCCGGGGGCGCCGGCCTTCGTGTGGGTGCACCCTCGGCATGTGGATGCCGTGGAGCAGCCGCTGCGGGGATGGCTGGGGCACGCCACACCCTTTGCCTTTGAACCGGATTACCGCCCTGCAGCCGGCATCGCTCGCTATGTGTGTGGCACGCCGCCCATCCTCAGCCTGACGGCCCTGCAGGCCGGGGTGGCAACGCTGCGCGCGGCCGATGCCTGCGGCGGGATCGCCGCCCTGCGCGCCAAGTCACTGTCGCTGACCCGCACCTTCATAGCGGTGGCCGAAGCGGCCGCGCATTCCCATGGCCTGTGGCTCTTGTCCCCCCGGGACGATGCCCGGCGGGGGTCTCAGGTGAGCTGGGCCTGCCCCTCCAATGGCGATGCCCCACTGGACGGCTATGCCGTGATGCGTGGGCTCATCGCGCGTGGGATCATCGGCGACTTCCGTGCGGGCGACGGCACCCGCCAATCGCCGGACATCCTGCGTTTCGGCTTTGCACCCCTGTACAACACCCATGAACAGGCCTGGCGTGCCGCGGTGGCGCTGGGCGAGGAGCTGGCGCGGGTGGCGGCCACCGGGCAGGGCAAGGGCGGACGGGCGCCAGCCGGCATGGGCCGCCCGGCAGTGACCTGAGATTGGGCCGGCCCGGGCGGATCTGGGCCGTTGGTGAGAAACTTGACACCCATCCCCCTGGGCCCGGACACTGCGGTTTGTCCTGGACGAAGTCTGTCCCCCCTGGCGGCCCCATCTCAAGACTTCTCAGAAGGCTTCGTCCATGAGCACCCAAGCCCAACACCCACTCCAAGACCTGCTGCGCGCCGGCGCCGACACGGCCGCGGCCATCAGCGCGCCCGGCCGCCCCGCGCTCACGCACGGCGGCCTGCGGGCCTTGGTCGAGCGCACGATCGCCAACCTCAACGCCTGGGGCGCCGGCCGCAACGACCGCGTGGCCATCGTGCTGCCCAATGGGCCGGAGATGGCCACCTGCTACCTGGCCTGTGCCAGCGGCACCACCAGCGCGCCGCTGAACCCCGCTTATCGGGCCGATGAGTTCGAGTTCTACCTCAGCGACCTCAAGGCCAAAGTGCTGATCGTTGAGCAAGGCAGTACAAGCCCTGCTGTGGAAGTGGCCGCTCGCTTAGGTGTTCGCATCGTGGAGCTGTGCGTGGCCGAAGGTGCCCCGGCCGGTTCATTCACCCTCCGCGCGCCGGAGGGTGCTGCGGCTGCACCGGCCGCCCAGGGTGGCTGGAGCGAGGCCCGTGATGTGGGCATGGTGCTGCACACCTCGGGCACCACCTCGCGCCCCAAGATCGTCCCCCTGAGCGTGGGCAATCTGGCCGCCTCGGCCCGCAACATCCGCACGACCCTGCAGTTCACGGTGGCCGATCGCGGCCTGAACATCATGCCCCTGTTCCACATCCACGGCCTCATTGCCGGGGTGTTGGCCCCGATTTCAGCGGGCTCGGAGGTGTTCTGCACGCCGGGCTTCAATGCCTTGAAGTTCTTTGCCTGGATGGATGAGGCCCGGCCCACCTGGTACACCGCAGTGCCCACGATGCACCAGGCCATCCTCCAGCGGGCCAAGGGCAATGGCGAAGTGATCGCCCGCAATCCACTGCGCTTCCTGCGCTCGTCCTCGTCCTCGATTCCGCCCCAGGTGATCCGGGAGTTGGAGGACGTCTTCGGTGCGCCGCTGGTCGAGAGCTATGGCATGACCGAGGCCTGCCACCAGATGGCCAGCAATCCGCTGCCTCCGGCGGTTCGCAAGCCGGGCACGGTGGGTGTGGCGGCGGGCCCCGAGGTGGGCATCATGCTCGACGGCGTGCTGCTGCCGCGCGGGGAAACCGGCGAAATCGTGATCCGGGGCGACAACGTCACCGCGGGCTATGAGAACAACCCCAAGGCCAATGAAGAGGGTTTCGCCAACGGATGGTTCCGCACCGGCGATCAGGGCGTCATGGACGCCGACGGCTACCTCAGCATCACCGGGCGGCTCAAGGAAATCATCAACCGCGGTGGCGAGAAGATCAGCCCGCGCGAGGTGGACGAGATCCTGATGGACCACCCGGCGGTGGGCCAGGTGGTCTGCTTCGGCATGCCGCACCCCAAGCTGGGGGAGGAAGTGGCGGCGGTGGTGGTGCTTCGCGAAGGCCAGGCGGTCACGGAAAAGGACCTGCAGACCTTCGTGGCCGGCCGCGCCGCGGATTTCAAGGTGCCCAAGAAGATCCTCTTCATGGACGAGATCCCCAAGGGAGCCACCGGCAAGCTGCAGCGCATCGGTTTGGCGGCCAAACTGGGTCTGGCCTGAGCCCTTCGGCCGGCGGCCGTTTCGGATTAAGCAATTGCTTAATCCACGTTATTGAAACATTCAATTTTCACTTTAGCGACGCTTGCATAGAGTCGGGATTCCTTCGGTAGTTCCACCTTTTTGACCTAGACAAACACCACCACCTTGCGGGCTGTCACGCCGCATGGGCGGTTGACTGGAGACAGCCATGACGCCTTTCGCGACCACACGCT
>Ga0255188_1000475_pt1 | contig 13402 bp, 12 predicted proteins | sample Miss_Cont_RepB_8_FD_188427 | JGI IMG/M metagenome (GOLD analysis project Ga0255188, IMG submission 188427) | Freshwater microbial communities from Mississippi River, Louisiana, United States - Miss_Cont_RepB_8h | ecosystem: Environmental > Aquatic > Freshwater > River | place: USA: Louisiana... | reverse complement strand
CGTTCCGCAGGCGCCGGTGTTGGCTTTGGAGCTGGTGTGGGCCGCCTTGGCGGCGCGCCGCGATGCAGCTCGGCGGCCCCTCGGTGCACTGCCGGGAACGCCCGAGCATGCGCCCGAACCCTTTCCGCCGCCACGGATTTGGCTGTGGGCCTGGGTGCAGGAAGTCATGGTTTCCCTTCAAACCTTCGGCTGGCGGCAGCCTTGGGCGCACGACCGATGGCCCGACTTCATTCCTCACGATGCCCGCGGGCGGCGTGCCGTGCTCTTGGTCCACGGCTTCGTCTGCAACCGGGGGTTCTGGAACCCCTGGATGAAGCGGCTTCGCCTCGCTGGCGTACCGTATGGGGCGGTGTCCATGGAGCCACCGTTTGGAGACATTGCGGCACAGGCTCAAGCCATACAGGCCGCGTGGCGGGAACTGACGCAGGCGACAGGGGTTCCCCCTGTGCTGGTGGGCCACAGCATGGGCGGGTTGGCCATCCGCGCCTGGCTGTCCACGCTGCCCGAGGACATCGCGCTGACCCATGAGGTGATCACGATCGGATCGCCGCATCACGGAACCGCTTTGGCGGCGATGGCACGCTCTGAGGCTGCGCTGCAAATGCAAGTGCTGAGCCCATTCCTGCGGGACCTGGCCGCATCTGAAAGCCCTGCCCGCCGCGCCCGCTTCACCTGCTATTGGAGCGTGTGCGACAACATCGTGTTTCCAGCGAACACCGCCACACTCCCGGGTGCCCGCTCGGTGGCGCTCGGCGGCCGGGCCCACGTGGCACTGGCGCATGACCCGGCTGTTCTCGCAGACGTGCTGGGCCGCACGCAAGGGGCGCGGAGGGCTATCACCTCAAAGCCGGCTGCCCCGTCTTCACCGCTATAGTGACTGCGCCATGGCCAAGCTTTACTTTCGGTTTGCGGCGATGAATGCGGGCAAGTCCACGGCATTGCTGCAGGCGGCTCACAACTACGAGGAGCGGGGCATGCGTGTGGCCCTGTTCACGGCCGCGCATGACAGCCGCAGCGGCAGCGGCGTGATCGGATCGCGCCTGGGCCTGCACCGCTCGGTGGACACCTTCGGGCCGGACACGGTGTTCAGCCGACCGGGCTTGCCCGAGGGGGTGGCGTGTGTGCTCATCGACGAGGCGCAGTTTCTGCAACCCGCTCAGGTGCGACAACTGCACCGCATGGCCCACCGTGACAACCTGCCGGTGATCTGCTTCGGCTTGCGCAGCGACTTCCGCGGTGACGCCTTCCCAGGCGCCGTGACCCTGATGACCTTGGCCGATGACCTGGAGGAGATGAAGACGATCTGTGCCTGTGGTCGGAAGGCTTCGATGAACATGCGCATCGATGGCCAGGGTCGGCGGGTGTTGGAGGGCGAGCAGGTGGAGATCGGCGGCAATGAGCGCTACCGCGCGGTGTGCCCCTCCTGTTTCTACGCCGACGATGGGGTAGGCCCTGAGCAGGCGCCGGGTTTGTTTGGCTGAACCGGTCCTTGCCAACCCATCTCAATTCAAACCCAAGGCCACCCGATCCACCGGATGGTTCTGTCCACCACGGTGCGCGATCTTGATCGCGCCAATGCGGTTGCCCAGTTGGACGCATCGTTCCAGCGGCCAACCGTGCTCCAGACCATAGAGCAAGGCAGCGCGGAACGCATCACCGCATCCCGTGGGGTCGACGATGGCCTGCGCTGCATAACCGGGCACATGGGTGCGGACACCTTGAACCCACAGTTCGCAGCCTTCGGCACCCAGGGTGACGATGATGCCCTGCAGGTGCGAGCGCGACAGTGACTCCAGGCTCTGTCCGGTTCGCTCGCTGAGCATGCGGGCCTCGTAGTCGTTGACCGCCACCCAGGTGGCCTGTTGGACGAAGGCCTTCAGTTCTTCGCCATTGAACATGGGCAGGCCCTGGCCCGGGTCGAAGATGAAGGGGATCCCGGCGGCATGCATCTGCTGGGCATGCACCATCATGGCGTCGCGGCCATCGGGGGCGATGATGCCCAGCCGGATGTCTGAACGTTGACTCGGCACGGCGGTGAGATGCGCCTCGGCCATCGCACCAGGATGGAAGGCCGTGATCTGGTTATTGGATTCGTCGGTGATGATGATCGCCTGCGCCGTGTAGTTGTGATCAATGCGGCGAACGCAAGACAGATCCAAGCCCTGACTTTCCAATCGCTTGCGGTAGTCCTCGCCATCAGATCCCAGCGTGGCCATCACGATGGGCTCGGCGCCCAGCGCCTTGTGCGTGTAGGCGATGTTGCCGGCGCAGCCGCCGTATTCGCGCCGCAGGGTAGGCACGAGGAAAGACACGTTGAGGATGTGCACCTGCTCGGGCAGGATCTGCTGCGCAAACCGACCGTGGAAATTGGTGATGGTGTCGAAGGCCAGGGATCCGCAGATCAGGGCAGGCATGAAGCGCTCCAGTCAAGGGTAGTAGGGCACGACGCGGAAACTGCCGACCGCAGCAGTTTCAAGCGCCTTCAGATTGAGAACGATGGCCAACTCCGCTTCACCCCCAGGATCCAATTGGGCTGTGGCGGGGCTGAACGCCATGGGGTCCAGCATCCGGCGGGCGACCACCGTGCCTTGATCGTCCAGGATGCTCAGGTCGAAGGCGGGTACCGCAACAGGCCAGTCCCCGACATGACGCAATTGGATGCGCAGGGTGTGGTGGCCGGTCTTGTCATCAAGCGACAGGCTGCTGCCTTCGATCGACACCGATTCCAACTGGCGCAGCGCGGGCAGGCGGCAGCCCAGCGAGGCGCAAACGCTCGAGACGACTGGGCGTGCTTCAGGCCAGGCCTGCCCGATGTGGCCGCGGGCCGCATAGACGAGCAGCGCGACCAGGCTGACGCTCAGCAAGACCGGGAGCGCGATGGGCGCGCCCTGGCGGGGAGCGGCGACCGGGGGCCGGGCGGCCTGGGGTGCCGGAGCGGGGGGGGCGACTGGGGCGTCCGATGCGGCTGCGACGGGTTCCGGCTCGGGCTTCAAGGCTCCAAGGTCCGGCAGTTCCAGGTCGATGTCCGGCATCGGCTGGTAAGGGACGGCCGGCTGTTGAGGCACAGGGGCCTCTTCGGCCTGGACCGTGGGGACCTGGATGGCCTGCCCATCCGGGCTGACCAGGTTGGCGGCGGCGTCAAAGACATGCTGGCATTGACCGCAACGAACCCAGCCTTGGGCGGCGGCCAGCTGGGGCCCGCTGATGCGGAAGATGGTTTGGCAGTGGGTGCAGCGAGCAGCCAGGGTCATCGCCGCATCATGCCATGTGGCCGTTCGCATCAGCGCCGCTGCGCTTGGCTGTCATGAGGATCCAGCCGTCCTCTTCATCGCTTACCGACAGCGCCAACCACGGCGAATAGGCGGCTTGGAGCTCCTCGGCCTGACGGGCCAAGATGCCGGCCAACACCAAGTGGCCGTTGGGTTCGACATGCTGGCTCAGCAGTGGCGCCAGCAACTTCAAGGGCGTGGCCAGGATGTTGGCCACCACGAGCGGATAGGTGCCAGCGGCGGCATCGGGCAAAGCCGCGCGCAGCAAGACCCCATTGGCTGTGGCATTGTCTTGAGTGGCCTGCACAGCAGCGGGATCGATATCCACCGCGTCGATCTGACGAGCCCCGCAAAGGGCCGCACCGATGGCCAGAATCCCGGAACCGCAGCCATAGTCCAGCATGCGGGTCCAGGACGCCTGAAGCGCGGGTTCGCGGGTGGCGATCCAACGCAGGCACATGCGGGTGGTCGGGTGCGTACCGGTGCCAAAGGCCATGCCCGGATCCAAGCGGATGACGTGGCGGGCTTGCGCGGGTGGCTGGTGCCAAGTGGGCACCACCCAGAAATGGTCGGTGATGGAGACCGGCTCGAACTGCGACTGCGTCAGGCGCACCCAGTCCTCTTCGGGCACCGGCCGCAGCGCCTCCACGCTGAGCCCTTCGGTCCATTCCTGCGCCAGCAGCAGGGTGGCGGCCTGCATGGCAGCCTCTTCGGTCTCAAAGGCGACCTTCAGCCAGGACCGGTTCCAACCTGCGGCCGGAGCCGGCAGGCCGGGCTCACCAAACAAGGCCTGCTCGGCATCGGTATCGGCATCCGCGTCCTCGACCGATACGGATACCGCGTCGAGCTCGTCCATCAGGGCAGTGGAGACGTCCTCGACCAGCTGGGCGGGGGCGCGAAGGACAAGTTCGGTCAGGGCCATGAGAGCGCCAAGCGCCGCTTGCTTCAGCGGCGATGGCCGTTGAGCCAGTGCTCAAGGTAGTGGATGCTGGTGCCGCCTTCGATGAACTTGGCGTCGGCCATGAGTTCCCGGTGCAGTGGGATGTTGGTTTGGATACCGTCCACCAAGGTTTCAGACAAGGCGGTGCGCATGCGGGCCAGGGCCTGGTCACGCGTGTCGCCGTGGCAGATGATCTTGCCGATCATCGAGTCGTAGTTGGGCGGCACGAAGTAGTTGGTATAGATGTGCGAATCGACGCGCACGCCGGGGCCACCCGGTGGGTGCCACAGGGTGATGCGGCCCGGCGATGGCGTGAATTTGTAGGGATCTTCAGCGTTGACCCGGCATTCGATGGCATGGCCCCGCATTTCGATGCTGCGCTGGGAGAAGGGGAGCTTTTCGCCGGCGGCGACCCGGATCTGCATCTGGACGATGTCGATCCCGGTGACCATTTCCGTCACGGGATGCTCCACCTGCACGCGGGTGTTCATCTCGATGAAGTAGAACTCGCCGTTCTCGAAGAGGAATTCGAAGGTTCCCGCGCCACGGTAGCCGATCTTCTTGCAGGCCGCAGCACAGCGGTCGCCGATCTTTTCGATGACCCGGCGCGCAATGCCAGGCGCGGGCGCTTCCTCGATGATCTTCTGGTGACGGCGTTGCATGGAGCAGTCGCGCTCCCCCAACCAGACCGCGTTGCGGTGCTCGTCGGCCAGCACCTGGATTTCGATGTGACGCGGGTTCTCGAGGAACTTCTCCATGTAGACGGCCGGGTTGCCGAAGGCTGCACCAGCCTCGCTGCGGGTGGTCTGCACGGCATGCAGAAGGGCGGCTTCGGTGTGGACCACCCGCATGCCCCGACCGCCGCCGCCGCCCGCGGCTTTGATGATGACCGGATAACCGATGGAGCGCGCAATCCGCACGATCTCCTTGGGGTCTTCCGGCAGGGCACCTTCGGAGCCGGGGACGCAGGGCACGCCACTCTTGATCATCGCCTGCTTGGCCGAGACCTTGTCGCCCATGATGCGGATGCTCTCCGGCGTGGGTCCGATGAAGACGAAGCCGCTCTTTTCCACCCGTTCTGCAAAGTCGGCGTTTTCCGAAAGGAACCCATAGCCCGGGTGTATGGCCTCGGCGTCGGTCACCTCCGCCGTGGAGATGATGGCGGGCATATTGAGGTAGCTCTGCGAGGACGGGGCCGGGCCGATGCAGACCGCCTCGTCGGCCAGCTTCACATATTTGGCGTCCCGGTCGGCTTCTGAGTAAACGACCACGGAGCGGATCCCCATTTCCTTGCAGGCGCGCTGAATGCGCAGGGCGATCTCGCCGCGGTTGGCGATGAGGATTTTCTTGAACATGGGGTCAGGCGCTGGGCACCATCCTTACTCGATGATGAACAGCGGCTGACCGAATTCGACCGCTTGGCCGTTTTCGCACAGGATTTGCGTGATCGTGCCCGTCTTGTCGGCCTCGATCTCGTTCATGATCTTCATGGCCTCGATGATGCAGATGGCCTCGCCTTCCTTGACCTGTTGGCCGACCTCGGCGAAGGGCTTGGCACCGGGACTGGCCGCCCGGTAGAAGGTGCCCACCATTGGGGACTTGACCGCATGGCCGGCCGGCTCAGCGGCGGGTGCCGGGGGGGCAAGCGCCGCCGCGGGGGCTGCGGCCGTGCCGACCGGAGCGCCGCCGGCCGCCACCGCTGCGGCAGCAGCCAGGGGAACCACCGGGGCGGCGGCCAGGGTGCCCGCCACAGCCGTGGCGGCGGCGCCGGCCTTGACGATGCGCACCTTGCCTTCGGCTTCGGTGATCTCAAGTTCCGAGATGTTGGACTCCGACACGAGGTCGATCAGGGTCTTGAGTTTTCGCAGATCCATGCGGTCTCCAGTTTGGGCCCAGCAGCATTCAACAGTCGATATCCGCCGCGATCAGGGCCCTATCTTCTGCGGTTCTTCCGCGGTTGTCGCGGCTTTGCAAGCGCTGGAGTGTATGCGACCCGGCCAAGGCGGCCTCAGGATCCACGGCCCCTCGCCCGAGGGTGGGGCGGCGGTGCGCCGCTTCAGGTGGGTGCGGGCCGGGCTTGCCGGAGCGTGGCCGCCCAGCGCTGCAACTGCTCGCGGGACAGTTCGCCGATCTGCCGCTCGACGATGTTCCCTTCCGCATCGGCCAGCACCGTGAAGGGCAGGCCACCCGGGCCGTTGCCCAGGGTGCGGGACAGGCCTGAGCCGTCTGCACCCGCCAAAACCACGGGAAAGGACACGGGGGACCGGGCCAAGAATCCCCGGACCGGGCTTGGGCTGTCGACGGCAATACCCAGCATATTCATTCCAAAAGTCTGCATCTGCTTGTAAAAATCATCAAGTAGTGGCATCTCGCGCACGCAAGGAGGGCACCAGGTGGCCCAGAAGTTCAGCAGCAGCGGGCGACCCTGCAGCGTTCGCAGGGCCAGCGGCTGCTCATCGGCTTGCGGCAGGGACAGGGCCCAGAAATCGGCGCCGAGCCGATCAGGGCCGGAAGCGGTGGCACCCGCGCCCGGGGTCCCAGGGGTGTTGGTGGGGTTGGGGGGCGGGGCTGGCTGGTGCCACCAGGACCAACCGGCGCCTGCCGCAATGGCCGCTGCGGCGACCATCCAGGCCCGCCGGCGGCCGCTCGCCGCTGTTGGGGACTCGTTCATGGGGGTGGTTCTTCTCTCAGGCGTTGTTCGAGTGCCCGAAGTGTGCCTCGCCAACTGCCCCCCCGGGCATCGGGCTTGAGGGCACCCCTGAGTTCATCATGGGACCAGACGCTGATTTCGATCGGAACCATCGTCCCCAGCGGTGGGCAGGGTACTTCCAGACCGATGACGGGTACCGGATCACGGCCACGGCCCTGGCGCTGGCCCGTCTCGAAACGCACGCCGCGGTTGATCAGCTCGAGCTCGGGCCCGGTTGGATCGTCGGTGTAGAGGTCCAGCAGGATGGGTGAGTGGGCCGTCGCCGTGCCCCGCCACACGGCACCGCCGACATGCGGCTGATGATCGCGCAAGACCCGCATCCAGTGCGCTGCCAGCTCCCTCAGGGCCTGCAGCTCCCCCGGCTGCGTGTCGGCACAGAACAGTGCCAAGTGTTCACGCACGGCATCTTCCACCATCAGGTGGCTGGGCATGGTCAACCCTCGGGTCCCTGAAATGCCGAGGTGTTCGGCAGCCTTGCGGCAGGCCGTCGCATAGTCCAGTCCGTGTTCCACGATCCAGGTCGCCGCTGCCGCGGCGATCTCTTCTTCGGCCTTCACGGGCGAACCTCTTCGGGCAGCTGCACCGCGGGCATGCGCGCCGCGATGGTCTCGGCGCGTGCGCTCAGGTAGGGGGACTGGGGCAACTTCTCGAAGCGGCGTGGCGCTGGCAGCATCACCGCCAGTCGCGCCGCTTGCAGGGCTTGAAGGCGTTGCGGCTCGGTGCGGTAGTAGTGCTCGGTCGCAGCGGCAGCGCCGTAGACGCCCTCGCCCCATTCGACGCTGTTGAGGTAGATCTCCAGAATGCGGCCCTTGCTCAGCAGGGCCTCCATGGACAGTGTGATCAGGGCCTCCTGTCCCTTGCGCCAATAGTGGCGCTCTCCACTGAGAAAGAGATTCTTGGCCAGCTGCTGCGTGATGGTGGAGCCTCCCATGAGCCGCGCGCCACCCGGGCTCGGCGGGCGGGCATCACCGGCTGTGCCGGTGGCCGGCGAACCCAGGCGGGTCTGGCGGCGCTCATTGCGCTCGCGGGCCTTGTCGATCGCGTCCCAGTCCAGACCGCCGTGGGTGATGAACCCCGCATCTTCACTGGCGATCACGGCGCGGGGCAGGGCGGCGCCCATCGCCCGGAGGGGCAGCCACTGTTGGTTCCACAGCAACTCACCATCCCGGTGCAAGAGGCGCAAGGCTTGCGTCCTTTGGAAGGTGGTGGAGCGGGGGTCCAGATGCGCCATCAGGGCCACCCTCAGAAGGAAAAACAGCTGCAGGGCCAGCGTGGTGATGAAGAGCAGGGCCAGCAGGCGCAGCAGCTGGCGTGCGGTTCGGCTCAGGGCATTGGGCATGCGCGGGAGGGGGCGACGGACCGGCTAGGTGGCCGCCAGCCGCTGGCGCAGCGCCTGCAGCACCGGCGGTGTGTGCGGGCGCACGCCGCGCCAGAAGGCATAGGCTTCGGCGGCCTGCTCCACCAACATGCCCAGGCCGTCCCGGGCCACGGCACCCTGGTTCTGTGCCCACTGCAGAAAGGGCTGTGCAGCAGGTCCGTACATCATGTCCACCGCCAAGCCGCCGCGGCGCAGCAGGCCTTCCGGTACCGGGCTGGCCTGCCCGGACAAGCTGCTGGCCGTGCCATTGATGAGCACCTCGCAGCCTTGGGGGCATAGCCGCACCGCCTCGTCCAGGGATCCGCCGAGGACCTCACTGCCCTGCGCATGCGCCCAGGCCCGATGCGACGAGGCCAGGACCATCGCTCTTTCCACCGTTCGGTTCACCACCACCACGCGGCGAGGCCGGGCTGCCAGCAGCGGGCCCAGGACGCCCGCAGCCGCCCCGCCGGCGCCCACCAGGACGACGGTGCAGCCCTTCAGCATGAAACCCGCATGGCCTTGGATGTCGACCACCAGGCCCTGGCCGTCGGTGTTGTCGGCCTGCCAGTGCTGGTCATCAAAGCGCACGGTGTTGGCCGCGCGCGCGAGCATTGCACGCGGCGTGCAGCGGGCCACCAGACCCGGCACCTCGAACTTGAAGGGAACCGTGACGTTGCAGCCCTTGGCCCCCTGTGCGGCCCACTCCCGCAGCATCGGTGCAAATCCGTCGAGCGGACACAGCACGCGCTCGTAGCGGATGGTGTGGCCCAGCTGTTGGGCGAAGGACTCGTGGATGAAGGGCGATTGGCTGTGCGCAACCGGATGGCCGATCACCCCATAGAGATCGCCAGGTTCCTGCATGGCCGTTCTCACGCCGAGCCGCCCTGCGGCCCGGTGGCCGGTGCGTCGATGCGGGGGGGCGTTTCGTCGGCGGCTTCTTCCTCGACGCCAGCCACATCAATGGCCAGCGCCAAGGGAGCGGAGGCCTCACGCAGGTCCTCCTCCTCATCGTCTTCGACCGCAGCCGGGTTGGCGCCGGCGGCAGGCTCGTCCAGGCGGGCCAGCAGGCTGGCGTGCAGATCCAGGGTCAGCAGGTCCATCCCTTGAACGCGGGCGGTGAGCCGGGCGCCGCGCGGCAAGGGCTCGGCGCCCGTCACTTTGAACACGAGCGGAAGTTCATCGGCCCGAACCAGGCCCTCTTTGAGCACCGTGGCCGGCAGCTCGGCGACCTGGTTCTGCTGGAGCCAACGCAAGGTCCAGTAGCGTTCGATGCCGCGCTGGAAGTCGGCATAGGCCGTGTAGGCGGCATCAAAGGATGAAACCACCGAATAGAGCTGCGCATCCTTGGGCTTGAAGGGCGCTGCCAGGGCCGCGGTACGCCCATGTCGTGCACAGGCGATGATCTGCCACTGATTGAGCAGGTCCACATAGCGCCGCAGCGGTGAGGAGGCCCAGGTGTAATGGCTCACGCCCATGCCAGCATGCGGTGCGGGCTTGGTACCCATGAGCACCTTGATGCCCGGCGCGAGGCTGGCCTGACTGCGGTAGATGCCGGGCACGCCCAGCTCCGCCAGCCAGGCTCCCCAGCTGCTGTTGGCCAGGATCATCAATTCGGCCACCAGCAGGTCCAGGGGTGATCCCCGCCGGCGTTGGGTGATCAGCACGGTTTCATCGCCCAGGGGCGCTTCGTCCTGCGTTCCGTCGCGCCCCTCGAGCTTGAAATTGAAATCGGGCCGGTTGAAGGTCTCCGGCTTGCCGCGCACCGCCTCCCGATCGGCCTTGAGATGACGCGCCAAGCGGTAGCAAAAGGCCAACTCGCGGTGGAAGGGAATGGCCGTGCCGGTCTGGCCCTCACCAGGCACCTCCTCAGGCACTTCCCCGCCCAGCAGGGCCGCTTCGGTCACATGCGCCTCCAGATGGTCATGGCGCAGGTTGGCCTGCACATGCACCCGCTCCACCCGCGTGAGCCGCTCGCGAATCTCCAGTGTGGCCTCGTCCAGCGTCACATACAGGCTCACAGCAGGGCTGGCGCGGCCTTCGGTCAGCGTGTAGGCCTGCACCACTTCGTCGGGCAGCATGGTGAGCTTGTGGCCGGGCATGTAGACGGTGGACAGTCGCTGCACCGCCAGCTGGTCCACGGCTGTGCCCGGGGTGATGGCCAGGCCCGGTGCGGCGATGTGGATGCCCAGAACCACCGACCCGGTGCCCAGTCCGCTAAGGGACAGCGCATCATCGATCTCCGTGGTGCTGGAGTCGTCGATGGAGAAGGCCAGCACACCCTCGGCCAGCGGCAAGTGGTCCGGGACCGCCGGGGCGGAAACCGCGGGAAAGCCGGTGCCTTTGGGAAAGTGTTCGAAGAGGAAGCGTCTCCAGTGGAACTGGTAGGGGCTGTCGATGGCACCCGCATCCTTCAGCAGGTCCAGCGGCGAGCGCTGGCTCAGCCGTGCCGCTTCAACCACGGCCTTGTATTCAGGGGCGTTCTTGTCGGGCTTGAACAGGATGCGATAGAGCTGCTCGCGAATGGCGTTCGGGCACTCGCCCGCCATGAGTGCCTGTGCCCACTGCTCGATCTGCGCTGCGATCTGTTTCTTGCGCTCGATACCCAAGAGCGCGGCCTTGAGGGTCTCCTCGGACGCCTTGCGGAACACGCCCTTGCCCACGCGTCGGAAGTAGTGAGGGGCTTCGAAGAGGCGCAGCAGGGCAGCGGCTTGGTGGGTCGAGTCTGCCCGGGGGTCGAAGTAGTCGCGGGCCAGGTCTGCGAAACCGAACTCCCCGTCGGGTGCGAATTCCCAAGCAAGGTCCAGGTCGATCTCCGAGGCGATCTCTCGGGCGCGCGACAACAGTTCGGCGGGACCCGGCTCCGAGAAGCGCAGCAGCAGGTGGCTGGTCTTGACCTTCACGCGCTTGCCCGACTCCAGTTCGACCTGCAGCGAACTCTCGGCTTCGGACATCACACGACCGGCGAGGAATCGGCCGGCATCATCAAACAGGGCGTAGTTCACCCGGTGATTGTCGGTGGTTTGTTACCGGGGCTAGAGGGTCAGTCCCCCCGCGACTTCCAGGACGGCTCCATTGACATAGCTGGCATCGTCGCTGGCCAGGAAGGCATAGACGCTGGCGATCTCCTCGGGTTTGCCCAAGCGGCGAAGGGGAACTTCCTGCGTCATTTCCGCCAGCACCTTTTCGGGGATCGTGTCCAGGATGTGCGTGGCCACGAATCCGGGCGCCACGGCATTCACCCGGATGCCCTTGGGCCCGAGTTCACGGCTCCAGGTCTTGGTGAAACCGATCACGCCGAACTTGCTGGCAGCGTAATTCGTTTGCCCGAAATTGCCATAGAGGCCCACGATGGAGCTGGCGTTGAGGATGACGCCCGAACCCTGCTGCACCATCGTGTCGGCCACTGCCTGGCTGCAGTGGAAGACGCCGCGGAGGTTGACGTCGATCACGGCGTCGAACTGCTCCAGGGTCATCTTCTGCAGCCGAGCGTCCTTGGTGATGCCGGCGTTGTTGACAAGCACATCGATCCGGCCATAGCGGGCCTTCACCGCCGCCACCATCGCATCCACCTGGGCGCGATCGGTGACGCTGAGCACGAAGCCGGTGGACCGATCGGCTGGGCCACCGTGTGCACGGCACTGGGAGACCGTCGCGTCCACATCGGCCTGACGAAGGTCGCACACCACCACCACCGCGCCCTCGGCGGCAAAGCGCAGCGCGGTGGCCAGCCCGATGCCCTGTGCGGCGCCGGTGATGATGCAGACCTTGTCCTTGAGCTTCATGCGGTGGCGTGTCCCCGGGTCAAACGCCCTGCTTGTTGAGCGGTGCCTTCAGGGCTTCGCTGAGCAGGGCCAGGCTGTCCTCCAGGTGCGCGCGCGCCATGCCCGACCAGCCGCCGACATTGAGTGCTGCACGCAAGTCGGATTCCAGTTGCCGGGCCACCATGCGGTTGACAGCCGGTGCATCCGCGCCGCCACCCGCGGTCGAAGGACGCAGCAGGCCGGAGGCGATCCGCTTGACGTGCTCGCGCTGGAGGTTTCGACGCAGCGTATCCACATCACGGCCGGAAGTCTTGCCGTCGCGCAATTCCGACCAGATGGCCGCATTCAGGCGGGTCTGCACATCGGCAAAGCTCATCAGGGACTTGGGGTTGTCGACCTTGTGTTCGGCATCGGCCATGCGAGCCGCCAGCGATTCGCTCATCAGCGCATCCAGTGCGCCACGCTGAACGCCCAGCACCGATTGGGCCAAGCTGAAATCGGTGGAGGTCACCGCACGAGCGGATATCCGGTCGAGCTGGTCGATGCCCAGACGGCTCATGATCTTCGGATCGAACTTGAAGCTGTTGCTGGAGAACAGTTCACCCACGACGAAGTTCAGTGCTTCGCGCTGCCGGGCCGCTGGAACCGGCGCGATCAGGGGCTCGTTCTTACCCGCCAAGGCACGCGAGTGGATCGAGCCGCCCACGTAGCGGGTGGCCAGCGGCACCGTGGTGTTGATGCCGGCGAACACGCGCTGCAGCACACGGCGGTAGATGGTCATGTCGTCGGTGGGTGCCAGCGGGCGGCTTTGGGTGCGCGCCCACAGTTCGCGCGACAGCTTCATTTGCTTCTGGGCGTAGGCCAGGGGATCGTCGCCCAGGTCATACCGATTGACCAGCGGGTCCGGCGTGGCCGCATCTTCGTCGGTGGCATAGGCCAGGGACGTGTCGGTGTCGCTGCGAGCGGCAATGGTGGCCAGCCCGGCGGCTTCCTCGGCAGCCGGGAAGGCGCGATAACCGTACTCGATGGCCCAGATGTCGTAGGCGCCCAAGGTGCCCATCTGCAGCTCGGCGTCGGCTTCATCCGCCAGGGGCAGGTTCAGCGCGTTGTAGTCCATCACCGAGTTGGAGACGCCGCGCGCCGTGGTGAAGGCCTTGTCGCGCAGTTGGCTGCGGGTGATGCCGGTGGACGCTTTGAAGTTGTGGCGCAGACCGAGGGCGTGGCCGATCTCGTGCATCGTCACATCCTTCAGACTGCCCGCGATGAAGCGGTCGGCTTCCGGACCCTGCGGGTCGATCTGACCGCGCGCGACCAGGAGTTCGAAGGCCATCTCGGCTTGCTCCAGCGCCTCATGCCCCAAGG
>Ga0255188_1000474_pt1 | contig 13413 bp, 8 predicted proteins | sample Miss_Cont_RepB_8_FD_188427 | JGI IMG/M metagenome (GOLD analysis project Ga0255188, IMG submission 188427) | Freshwater microbial communities from Mississippi River, Louisiana, United States - Miss_Cont_RepB_8h | ecosystem: Environmental > Aquatic > Freshwater > River | place: USA: Louisiana... | reverse complement strand
AGAGGCAGCACCTTGAGGTTCATGGCCGGGGCGAAGGAACGCGCCGCCGTCATGGGCAGCACGCCCACCCCCAGCCGCGCCTCCACCGCGCGGCACACCGCCTCGAAGCTGCGCACCTGCACCCGCAGCACCATGGCCCGCATCAGCAGCGCAGCCTGTTCGGCCAACAGGCGGGTGAGCGTGCTGCTGCCCTCCAGACCGATCAGGTCACGCTCCAGCAGATCGGCAAACTTCAGGCCGGCGGTAGGCACATCATCGTCCTCACGCACCACCGCCGCCAATTGGTCACCGCGGTAGGGACGCACATGCAGACCACTGACATCGGCACCCTCGACGATCACGCCCAGCTCGATCTCACCCCCGCGCACCCGCCGGATGGCGTCCTCACTCCAGCACTCCTCCAGCACGATGCGCACCTCGGGCTGAGCCTGCTGAAAAGAGGCCACGTCGGCCGGCAGAAATTGGGTCATGGCCGAGGTGTTGCCATGGATGCGCAGCACACTGCGCGAACCCTGCGTGTAGTTGGCCATCTCGGCGCGCATGTGGTTCACCGTGGCGATCACCTCGCGCGCCAGCAGCAGCAACTGCTCACCGGCCGACGTGAGTTCCATGCCTCGAGAGTGGCGCTCGAACAACTGCGACTTGAACTGGTGTTCCAGCAGCGACAAGCGCCGGCTGGCTGCGGGCACGGTGATGAAGCTCGCCTCGGCCGCGCGGGTGAGGTTGCGCATTTCGGCCGCACGCACGAAAAGGGCCAGGGAATCCAGATCCGGCAGCATGGGCAGGATTTTGGCACCGGGGTTCAAGGGAAGACGGTGCGGGTATTCCGCAGGCTGCGCAGCGCGCCCAGACGCGCTCCGTTGACCCATGTCTTCCATTTCAGGCAAGCCCTGTTGCCCTGAATTCAATTCACCGGCGACCGACAGCCCCCTACAGTCTGGCCCAGCTCGCGGCGAAGCCCTCGCTTCCGTGCCGCTCCACACCAAACGGAGACTCGAATGAAACAGCTCTTCATTGGCGGCCGCTGGATGGCCGCGCAGGATGAACGCACCCTGCCCGTGGTGAACCCGGCCGATGGTGAGACCTTCGACCAGATTCCGCGCGGCACCGCGCACGAAGTGGACCTGGCGGTGAAGGCCGCCCGCGGTGCGCTCGATGGCGCCTGGGGTCGGCTCACCGCCACCGAACGCGGCCGCCTCCTGATCAGGCTGGGCGCCCTGGTGCTGGACCACCACGAGGAGCTGGCCCAGATGGAAGCCCGCGATACCGGCAAGCCCATCACCACCGCGCGCAACGACATCACCGTGTTGGCGCGCTACTTTGAGTTCTACGGTAGCGCTGCGGACAAACTGCACGGCGAGGTGATCCCGTTCCTGAACGGCCACCACGTGGCCCTGGTGCGTGAGCCCCTGGGTGTCACCGGCCACATCATTCCCTGGAACTACCCCGCGCAGATGATGGGCCGCACCATCGCTCCGGCCCTGGCGGCCGGCAACGCGGTGGTCTTGAAGCCCGCCGAAGACACCAGCCTGTCCGCCCTGCGCGTGGCCGAATTGGCGGCCCAGGTGGGATTCCCGGATGGCTCACTCAACGTGGTGACCGGACTGGGCGAAGAAGCGGGCGCCGCGCTGGCGGGCCACCCCGGCATTGACTTCATTTCCTTCACCGGCTCCAACGAAGTGGGCACCCTGGTGCAGCAGGCCGCAGCCAAGAACGCGGTGAAGTGCGTGCTAGAGCTCGGCGGCAAATCACCGCAGATCGTGTTTGAGGACGCCGACATCGATCGCGCGGTGCCCATCATCGTGCGCGCCATCGTGCAGAACGCGGGACAGACCTGCACCGCCGGCAGCCGCTTGCTGGTCCAGCAGTCCATCTACGACCGCTTCGTGGAGCGGGTGGCCGCGGCCTATGCCCAGGTGCGCGTGGGCACACCCGAAATGGACCTCGACTGTGGCCCGGTGATGAACCCGGCACAGCAGGCACGCGTGAACCGGTACATCGCCAATGCCCGCGCTGCGGGCATCCCCGTTCTGGCCGAAGGCCGCATCGACAGCCGTGTCTCGCCCAGCGGCCACTGGGTCACGCCCACCTTCTTCGGCCCCGTGCCGCGCGACGCGCAACTGGCTTGCGAAGAGGTCTTCGGGCCGGTCCTGGCCGCCTTCCCCTTCCGGGATGAAGCCGACGCCATCGCACTGGCCAATGGCACGCCCTATGGCCTGCTGGCTGCCGTGTGGACTGAAAACGGTGGGCGCCAAACACGCGTGGCCAAGGCGGTTAAGGCGGGGCAACTCTTCATCAACTGCTACGGCGCCGGTGGTGGCGTGGAACTGCCCTTCGGTGGCACCAAGCGCAGCGGCCATGGCCGGGAAAAGGGATTCCTCGCGCTCGAAGAGATGACCACGACCAAGACCGTGATCCAGTACCACGGCTGAGAGGACAGCCCGCGGTTCAGCGCCGCTGAGCCAGCAGTGCCTGCGCGCGCAGCAGCACGGGCTTGTCCACCATCTTGCCGTCGACTGCCACGGCCGCTCCTGCGGCAGCCTCGAAGGCCGCCACCACCCGTTGCGCCCATTCCACCTCCGCCGGGCTGGGGCTGAAGGCTTCGTTCACCGGGGCGACCTGGTTCGGATGGATGCACAGCTTGCCGCCGAAGCCGAGTTGACGCGCCCGGCGTGCATCATCAGCCACACGCGCGGAGTCGTTCACCTCCACCGTGACGCCATCCAGCGGAGCGGGCCGACCGGCCAGGCGGGACGACAGCACCAGAGCGCTGCGAAACATCAGCAGGGCATCACCCTCGCCCGCAATGCCCAGGTCCACCTGAAAGTCGATCGACCCGAACGCCAGGCGCTGCACCGCCGGGTGGGCGGCCAAGCGATCCCGTTGCGCAAAGCCCTGCGCCGTCTCGATGAGCGCCACCAGTGGTTTGCCGCCGCAGGCCTGGCATGCCGCGTTCAACTGCGCCTCCGATTCCGCCTTGGGGACCATCACCGCTCGTACGGCCTCTGAAGCGGCACACAGTGCCAGATCGGCCTGCAGCCAAGGCTCCACGGCATTCACCCGCACCCAAACCGGTGTGTCGGCATGAACTTCGGGCGTCCGGAGCGCAGCGGCCAGCGCCACACGCGCGTCATTCTTGTCCTGCGGTGCCACGGCATCTTCGAGGTCCACGATCACCGCATCGGCGCCACTGAGCAGGGCTTTGGCCAGACGGTCGGTCCGTGTGGCGGGTACGAACAAGGCGCTGCGCGCCGGGTCAGTGAGCATCATGCCACCGAGCATGCACCGAATCCTCAACTCGATCCATTGCCAAGCGGCGAAGGGCGCCTTGCCGTCAAGACAAAACGGCCGCTAGGCCCGCACTTTGCGCACCGCCCCAGCCAACACCCGCCACACCATCCGGAGCATCACCAGCGTGGCCAGGATCTCCAAACCCGTCACCACCACCGCCCAAGGCGTGTTGCGCGCCGCGCTGCGCCGACGGAACTTCTCGAACAGATGGTCGCGCATCAGCTCGATCGAGTCGTAGAAGCTCGGAATCACCAACAGTGTCAGCAGGGTGGACGTGATGGTCCCCCCGATGATGGCCACCGCCAAAGGTCTGTAGAACTCGCCGCCCATGCCCATGCCGATGGCCACCGGCAACATGCCGGCGATCAACGCGAAAGTCGTCATCAGGATGGGTCGCAGGCGCTTGCGCCCAGCGGCCATCAGCGCCTCCTCGCGGTCCACGCCCTGCGCCTCCAGCACGCGCGCGGCATCCAGCAGCAGAATGGCATTCTTGGCCACCAGACCCATCAGCATGATGATGCCGATGAAGCTCATCAGATTCAGTGTGGCGCCGGTCATCAAGAGCGCCAGCACCACGCCGATCAGGGACAGCGGCAGCGACACCATCACCGCCAGAGGGGCGGTGAAGGAGCTGAACTGAATCACCAGAATGAAGTACATCAGCGCGATGCCCGCCACCAGGGCGGTGCCCATGCGCTTGAACACCTCCTGCTGATCCTTGGACGCCCCTGCCAGCTCAATGCCATAACCCGGCGGGAAATTCATGGCACGCGCCAACTTCATGGCGTCGGCTGTCACCTCGCCCGGCGCGCGTCCCTGTGCATTGGCGGCCACACCCACGCTGCGCTTGCCATCAATGTGCTCGATGCGCGAGGGCGCCTTGCCCATCGTGACGGTGGCGATCTGCGACAGCGGAACGGTCTGGCCCGTCATGCCGATGGGCACGGGCAGTCGCTCGATGCTCGAGGCATCGAGCCGGTCCGAGGGCATCAGCCGCACCGCCACATCGCGTGCCTCGCCGGTGGGGTCCACCCAGTCGCCGGACTCCACGCCCGCAAACGCCACGCGCAGCGTGTTCGTGACATCGCCAGCAGAGATCCCCAGCGCCGCGGCCAGCCCGCGATCGAGCTCGATCTGCAGCTCGTTCTGTGGGCTCTGCAGCGACAGGGCCACATCCACCGCACCGGGCACCTCGCGCAGCTTGTCCATGTACTGTTCGGTCAGTTCCAGCAACTTGCGCGAATCCGGACCGGTAAATCGCACCTGCACGGGCTTCTGCGCGCCACCGGCCAAATCGTCAAGCACCGAATACTCCGCACCGACCAACACCGCGACCTTGCCCCGCAACTCCTCACCCACCTCGACGGTGGAGCGCTTGCGGGACTTGGTGTCACCCACATCCACGTACACGCGGCCGCCATTGACATTGATCTGCGCGTTGGTCGCCTTGGTCTCTGGGAGTTCGCGCGCCAGCGCCGCGGCCGACTCCACCTTCATCCGGGCATATTCCAGGCTGGATGAGGGTGGGGTGCGCACATCGATGGCCAGCACGCCATAGTCGCTCACCGGCAGGAAACTGGTGCCACCGAACTTGGCCTGCAAGGCCAGCGCGCCGACAAAGCTCAAGGCCGCAAAGGCCGTCATCCACCGGCGGTGGTGCAAGGCCCAGGCGATCACCGCGCCATAGCGGTCCGCCTGGTGGTCGAACCAGTTGTTGAAGCGCTCAAGCAGCCGGCTGATGCCGCGCTTGGGTGCCCGACCATGGTCCGGGGGGTCGCCCCAGTAGGCCGACAACATCGGGTCCAGCGTGAAGGAGATCAAGAGGCTCACCAACACCGAAGCAACCACCGTCAGCGCAAAGGGGCGGAACCACTCACCAGAGATCCCGGGCATGAAGGCCACGGAATGAACACCGCGACGATGGAAAAGGTGGTGGCCGCCACGGCCAAGCCGATCTCCGCCGTGCCCTGCAAGGCTGCCGTCACCCGGTCGGCACCCCGCTCCATGTGCCGAACGATGTTCTCCCGCACCACGATCGCGTCGTCAATCAACACGCCGATGGCCAGCGAGAGCCCTAAAAGGGTCATGAAGTTGAGCGTGAAGCCGCACAGCCACACCGCGATGAAGGAGGTGAGCACCGATGTGGGCAGGGACAGCGCCGTGATCAGGGTCGACCGCCAGGAATTGAGGAAGACATAGACCACCAACACGGTGAGCACCGCACCCAGAACCAGCGCCTCAATCACATTGTTCAGGCTGCGCTGTGCGTTCTTGCCTCCGTCCTCGGTGATCGCAATGCTCGTGCCCTGCGGCAGCTCGGCTTCAATCGTCTTCACCAGGGCCCGCACATCGGCCGCCACGCTCACGGTAGACGCCTCGCGCGAGCGCACGATGGACAGGCCCACATTGGGCTTGCCATTGCGCTGGCTCAGTGAGGTCACCTCGGCAAAGCCATCCTGGATGACCGCCACCTGGCCCAGACGCACCAGTTCGGACCCGCTGCGGCGCACCACGATCTGCGCGAACTCCTCCGGCTTCTCCAAGCGCCCCATCAGCCGAATGCTTTGGTCTTCCAGGAGACCGCGCACCTTGCCCACCGGTGCGGCCGTGTTCTGGGTGCGAAGGGCTTGCAACACTTCGGTCACCGTCACGTTGAGCTCCCGCATCTTCTGCGCTTGCAGCAGGACACTCAGTTCACGCCGCAAGGCGCCATAGACGTTCACCTGCGCGATACCGGAAATGGCGCGGAATCGGTCGGCGATCTGGTCCTCAGCCAAGCGGGAGATCTCGGCATGGGTCTGCGTGCTCGAAGACAAAGCCACCTGCATGATGGGCTGGGCCGAGGGGTCGATGCGCAGAATCACCGGCTCTCGAATTTCGGTGGGCAGCTTGTAGCGCACGGCACCCAGCGCATTGCGAACCTCGTCCGCCCCCTCGACCAGGTTCTTGCCGAACTCGAAGAACATCTGGATGGACGCGCTGCCCTCATTGGCGCTGGATCGCACCTCGCGCACCGCATTGACCGACTGCAGGGACTTCTCGACGCGGTTGAGCAGTTCGCGTTCCACCGTCTCGGGCGAAGCGCCCGGATAGGGAATGTTCACGACCAGCAGCGGCAGCGCCACATCGGGTCGCTCGTTGACCTTGAGCTGCGTCAGTGCCATCAGGCCCATGGCCATCAAGCCGAAGATGATGACCACCGTGGCCACCGGACGGCGGACACTGAAGTTCGAGAGGAACATCGCTCAGCCCCCCTGGCGGGCGGTGTGGGGCGAAGGGGCCGGCGCATCAGCAGAAGCGGCCACGCCCCGGACCGAGAAGCGCTGACCCTCCTGCGGTCGGCTGCCCGGACTGCGCAGCACGCGGTCGCCCGCCTGAAGGCCCTTGGTCACGGTAAACAGGCCGGTCCGCAAGTCCCGCGGCGCCACTTCAACCGGCTGCCGCTGCAGGGTGTCGCCCACCAAGCGCCACACCATCATCTGCTCACCCTGTCGAACCAAGGCCGTTTCCGGCAGCGCCACCACAGGGCTCACCGGGACATCGACGGTGCCCTCCGCATACAAGCCCGCGATGAGGCCACTGCGAGAGCCGCTGCTGAGGTCCACCACCACGGCGACCTGGCGGGACACCGGCTGCGCCACCGCATCGATCCGGCGGATGCGGCCCTCGCGGTCCGGATCCCCGCTGCCCTGGATGCGGATCTTCACGGCCTGGCCCACGAGGAGGTCGGCCACGCGCTCGGCTGGCACCAAGGCCTCATAGCGCAGGCTGCCTGGGTCGATCACCTGCACCAGCTCCTTACCCATGGTGGCGGTGTCGCCTGCCGACACTTTGCGCGCAGCGATCACACCGTCGAAGGGCGCGCGGACCTCCGTACGCTCCAACTGTTGGCGGGCCGTGGCCATCCGCGCACGCGCGGCCACCACCTCACTCTGCGCCAGGTTGCGCCGTACTTCGGCATCTTCCATCGCCTGGATGGAGGACATTCCTTGGGCCTGCAGCGACTTCAGGCGTTCAAAAGTGCGCTCCGCACCCTCAAACGAGCGGGTCGCCGCGCGCAGGGATTCCTCGGCCGAGGCCAGACTGTCTCGAATGGCCGCATCGTCCAGCTTGACCAGCAACTCACCCTTCTTCACCGCCTCGCCGTTGTCCCGAGCCACCCGGAGCACCACCGAAGCGATCTCGGCGCGCAAGTCCGCCCGCCGCTCGGCCTGGATGGCGCCGGTCAGCACCGGCGGGAGGACGCCGCTGTTGCGGCCGGCCACCAAGACATCTTCGGCGCCCAGGCTCAAGACAGGCTGCTCGCGCTTGGCCTCTGCAGGGCTCGTCGCTTCACCGGTTCCACCCTTGCCGCAGGCGGTGACCATCACAGCCGTCAGCAGCGCCGCCAGCACGCCCAAGCGGCGGTCGACCCGATTCATCCATCCACTGTTCAACTTGTTTCTCCACTGGTGAACCGGCGCCCCTCGGGCAACCCGTCCTGTCCTGAAGATGGCCGAGGGCTCGGCTCGATTCAGGGATATGGCGATTTGTCGCCCAAAACGGGACTTTGTTCCAACCCCGGGCGACGAACTGCAGCCTGGGACGACCATCGGACCACCCGAGAGGATAAACCCTCATGCAACCGGGCGCCGGCAGCCGCCAAGCGGCCCCGGCGGCGCGCCCTTTCTACCGTGGCAGCAAGCGCGCCTCCGACAGCGCCAAACCCACCCGAACGCGCTGGCCCGGGTCGCGCTGATGGCGCCCAGCGGCATGAGGCTCATCCACCTGCACCCGAAACGGGTTCCCAGCCAGGGCCCCTGCAGCCGGCGCGATGCCACGAGCCGCCGCAACCTGCCAGCCAGCCAGGCCGTCCAGGCGAACGCGGTAACGGGTGCAGGCGCCCAAGAACTCGCGGTCCTCGACCACCCCCTCCAGCCAGGCGTGCTCAAGGTCTTGCGCCTGCGGACCGTCGCGCAAGACCACATGGTGCGGCCGCAGGCACAGCCAAGCCGGCGCACCCTGGTGGTCCACCGGCAGAGCGTTCATCGTGCCGACAAAGTGCGCCACGAAGGCATTGGCCGGTTGATCGTAGAGCTGCTGTGGCGTGCCCACCTGCTGCACCACCCCTTGGTCCAAAACCGCCATCCGGTCGGCCGTGGTCATGGCCTCCTCCTGGTCGTGCGTCACGAAGAGCGTGGTCAGGCCCAGCCTTCGCTGCAGCGCAAGCAATTCCTGCCGCATCTGTACACGCAGGGTCTTGTCGAGATTGGAAAGGGGCTCATCGAGCAAGAGCACCTGGGGCTCCACCACGAGGGTGCGCGCCAAGGCCACACGCTGCTGTTGCCCACCGGAGAGCTGTGAGGGCCGCCGCTGGCCGTAGGCGGACAAACCCACCATCTCCAGCGCAGCCCCCACGCGCTGGCGCATGTGGGACTTCTGCACGCGCCGCTCCACCAAGCCAAAAGCCACGTTGTCCCAGACATTCAGGTGGGGCCACAGGGCGTAGTTCTGAAAGACGAGCCCCACCGGTCGTTGCCAAGTCTCGAGGGCGGTGATGTCGCGCCCATCGACGCGCAGCTCACCACGCGTGTGGCGGTTGAAACCGGCGATCAGGCGCAGCAAGGAACTCTTGCCCGAGCCGGAGGGCCCAAGGAGGGCGAAGAACTCACCCGGTTGCACGCTCAGATTCACGCCGCGCAGGACTTCGGTAACCCCATAGGACAGCCCGATGTCGCGGCACTCTACGCTGACCTTCTTCATGCCGTCCTCATGCCTTGTTCAAGTTGTGGGCGGTGAGCCCCTGCGTGCGCTCCACCACCACGTGGGACAGATAAGTGCCCACGGCGACCACCGCAATGGCCAACACACCGAGCGCTGCACCCGGCCCACGCCCCGACACACTTTGCATATACAGGTAGATGCCATAGCTCATCGGCGCCTGGGAATCAGCCGACACCAGCAGGATGGTGGCTGACAGCTCCACCGCCGCCGTGATGAAACTCGTCACAAATCCCGCCAGGATGCCCCCTGCCATCAGCGGAACCATCACGCGCCGGATGGTGCGCACGCGAGTGGCCCCCAGGCTCTGCGCGGCCTCCTCCAGGGACTGGTGCAACTGCTGCAGGGCCGCCATGCAGCTGCGCAGGGCATAGGGCAGGCGACGCACCGCATAGGCCAGCATGATGGCCACCCAAGTCCCGGTGATGAGCATCTCGGTTCCCGGCACCGTGACACCCTTGAACAGGCGCAGGAATCCAATGGCCAGGACAATCCCCGGAACCGCCAGCGACGCCGTGGCGATGCCGTCCAGCCACTGCCGCGCGGGCAGCCGCGTGCGCAAGATGAGATAGGCAATCGTCACGCCCAGCACCACGTCCAGCAAGGCTGCCAAGCCGCAATAGACCAAGGTGTTGCGGATCATGCCGCTGGACTCCTGGAACACCGTGGTGTAGTGCTGCAGGGTGTAGGCATCCGGTAGCGGTGAAAAACTCCACACCTGCGCCACCGACAGCAACAGAACGCCCAGGTGCGGCGACAGGGTCACCAGCAGCACCAGCGCCACCCAGGCATGCGCGGCCACCGCCCCCCACCAGGAAAGCTCGCGGCGCTGCAGCCCCGTTCCACCCTTTTGCAAAGTGGAAAAGTCGCGGCCGCGCAGCACCCGTGCCGACAAGGCCATGGCGGCGATCGAAAACCCAATCATGATGACGCTGATCACATAACCCAAGGGATCCTCCAGCCCGACCTGCGTGATGCGCAGGTAGGCCTGGGGAGCCAACAGATTCGTCTGCCCCATCACCAGCGGCGTGCCCAAATCATCGAAGACCTTCACAAACACCAGCGAAGCCCCCGCGACAAAGCCGGGCAGGGACAGCGGAAACACCACCCGCCCGAACAGCCGCCAACCCCGGCAGCCCAGGTTCAGCGCAGCTTCCTCCATGGCACCGTCGATGTTGCGCAAAGCCACGGTGAGGTTCATCAGAATGAAGGGAAAGTAATGGATGGCCTCCACGAACACCACCCCATTGAGCCCCTCCATGATGGGTAGCGTGATGCCGAAGTACTCCTGCAGCAGGAGGTTGAGCGAGCCCGATCGCCCGAAGATGAGCTGCAGCGCCACCGCACCCACGAAGGGCGGCATGATCAAGGGCAGCACCCCCAGCGTCTGGATGAGCAGCGCCCCGCGAAAGCGAAACCGCACGGTGAGCACGGCCAAGGGCACCGCCAGCACCGATGCCCACAGCGCCGACATCAAGGCCACATAGAGGCTGTTGGTGAAGGCCTCGCGCATGAGCGCCTGGCCAAAGAAGGCCCCGAAGTGGCTGAGCGTCAAGCTGTTGTCAGCATCCAGAAACGCGGTGATGAACACCTGCGCCACGGGAAGCACGAAGAACAGAAACAGAAAGCCCAGCACCAAGGCGCCGGCCAGCCATACGCCCGCGCCGACTTGGCGCCACCCGGTCGGGATCACTTCACCGCGGCCAGGGCCTGCTCCGCGAGGCCGCGTGCACGCTCATAGTTTTGACGCGCGCTGGTATTCCAATGGTTCTCCAGCGCGGTCACTCCTTTGTTCACCGCCGCATCCTTCTTGTTGGCAGCGAACAGGGCCAGGAAGGCCTGGTCGGCCACCTTGGCGGTATCCACCACGGGGGTGTAGGCCGCCTCTCGGGCCTCCTTGAGCAGCTGTGCCCCTTTGGCGTTGGGCTTCTTGGCCAAGGCGGCCTCGGCCACATGGATGGCCTTGGTGGCCGCCTGAAGCTCCTTCAGGCGAAAGGTGATGGTCTGGTCGAACACGGCCGACACCACGTTGTAGCGCGCCTCGGAAAGGTCGGAGTTGAACTGCACCTTGGCCCGCTTGGCGATCTCAAAAGGATTCGGGTAGCCTGCGGGCACCCGGGCGCCCGCGGCAGCCATGGCTTCGGGTGTCAGGATGGGCAGGCGTGAAATCTTCGGGTCGTACAACAACTGTTGGCCCTCGAAGGACACGGTGTAGGCGATGAACTTGCGGGCCTCCTCCTTGTTCTTGGCGCCCGTGACCAGGCCGATGTTGGCCGGCACCACGGCTGTGACGTCGGGATAATGAAAGTCCACCGGGAAGCCCGAGTACTTGCCCGCCAGCCCAAAGAAGTCGATCACCAGCCCGATCCCGAACTGTCCGTTGTTCACGCCGTCGGGCACACCGAAGCTTCGCTCGGTAATCGAAGCGCAATTGCCGGCAATCTGCAGGATCTGCGACCAGCCCTTGTCCCAGCCTTCCCCCTGAAGCAGCGTCTCCACGGTCAAGTGTGTGGTGCCCGAACGCGAGGGGGAGCTCATGGCCAGGTGGCCGAAGTACTGTGGCTTGACCAACTCGGCCCACTGGCGCGGCAGGGACAGTTTGTGAGCGGCCACATAGCGCGTGTTCCACATCAGCCCATAGCCGGCCAGAGCCTGCCCCAGGTACTTGAAGTCCGGCGGGTTGATGGGATAGGCCCCCACGCGAGCCGGCGCGCTCTTGTTCACCAGATCCGCGATGGGCTCCAGTAGGCCCTGCCCGGCCAGCACCTCGAAAGCGTCCGGCGCCGACGCCCAAAACACATCGGGCCGCTGGCCTGCAGGCAGTTCACGGACATAGGCCATGCCCTGCACCGTGTTCTTGTTGAGGATCTCGATGCGGATCCCGGGGTGGGCCTTCTCGAAAGCTGTCTTGTATGCCTGGGTGAGCTCTTTGGGAAACGAGGTCACCACGGTCACCGTACCGGCTTGCGCGGCACCGATGGCCGCGGCCAACAAGGCCGCTATCGCCGTGTGTTTGAAGATCCGCTTCATGGTCGGGCTCCGGGGTGTTGAACTGCGCGAATGCTAGCCACCCTTGGACCCTGTGCGCCCCATTGCCCTACAGGGACTTTTCCCGATGGTGCGTTGGGCCACAGGCCGAAGTGGGCCCCGGTGATGGGAGCTGCGCCACGGTTGGCGTCCAGCTCATCGGCACCTCGGGGAAATCACGACCCCGGTATCTTGGCACAGGCGGCGAACTTCCATGCACACTCGAGCGCATGAGCTCCCAGCCACCGAAACCACCGGCGCCGCGGCAAGACCCCCCGCCGTCCAGCGCCTTCAGCCCCCAGGGCACCTCGCACATGGCCCTGGTCGAGCCCGACCGAATCGTGGTCCGCGGCAAGGACTTGTGCCGCGACATCTTGGGCCAGCAATCCTTCACCGCCTACTTCCTTTTCCTCCTCACCGGGGAGCAACCCTCCGCGCAACTGGTACGGGCTGCCGACGCCGCCCTGGTGGCGATTGCCGAACACGGGCTGGTGCCCTCCGTGCAGGCCGCTCGGATGACGCACGCCGCCGCACCCGACGCCCTGCAGGGCGCGGTTGCCGCAGGCCTGCTCGGCTGCGGGCCGGTCATCCTGGGGGCCTCGGAGACCGCCGGCCTGCTGCTGGCCCGGATCGTGGACCGCAGCCAGCAGACCCAAGGCACCCTGGCCGACGTCGCGCGTGAAGAACTTCTGCACCTGCGGCAGGCCCGCGCACCCCTGCCCGGTTTCGGCCACCCCGTGCACAAGCAGGGCGACCCACGGTCCGCCCGGCTCCTCGCCCTGGCCACCGATTGGGGCCTGGCGGGGGATCATGTGGCCGCCTTGCGCGCCTTGAGCGACCAGGTCGCCGATGTGTACGGAAAACCGCTGCCCACCAATGTCTCGGCCGCCATCCCGGCGGTCCTGCTGGACGCCGGCTACCCGGTGGGCGCGCTCAAGGGCATTCCGCTGTTGGCGCGGACGGCCTCCCTGGTGGCCCATCTGCTCGAAGAGCAAGAGCGGCCCATCGGCTTCAAGCTGGCCGCCGCCGCCGATCGCGCCATGGTCTACGACGGCCCCACCGGTGCGCACGAACCGAAGGGCCCTTAGGTCCCGCGGATCCGTGATGGCCCCGCCCGAGTCCGATCACCTTTGGCCTCCGTGGGAGGTCTTGCGCCAGTTTGCGCCGCACGATGGATCCTTGAGCGGCTTCTTCGACGCTCGCACCGCCCTTCGGGCCGATCAGCCCCTCTTGGAGTACGGGGCGGCGCGCTTGACGTGGCGCGAGGTGGCCACCCAGGTTGACCGCGCTGTGGGCTGGCTGCATGGGCTGGGGGTCGCCGAAGGCAGCCGCCTG
>Ga0255188_1000472_pt1 | contig 13448 bp, 10 predicted proteins | sample Miss_Cont_RepB_8_FD_188427 | JGI IMG/M metagenome (GOLD analysis project Ga0255188, IMG submission 188427) | Freshwater microbial communities from Mississippi River, Louisiana, United States - Miss_Cont_RepB_8h | ecosystem: Environmental > Aquatic > Freshwater > River | place: USA: Louisiana... | reverse complement strand
CGCGCTGGTGCCGCACGCCGCCTGGCTGGTCATCGTGGCGTTGTCCGCGTCCGGCGCGGTGTCACTGGCGTGGACGGCGTGGGTCGGGACCCCGGCGGTGTGGCCGTCGATCCCGGTGCTGGCCGCCCTGACGACCGGTGTCGGACTGTTGATGGTGCTGCGGCCGCAGTTGACGCCCGACGGGGGAGTGGTTTCCGAGGTGGCGCGTGCGAGTCTGCTCGTTTGTGCCGTGCTTGTAGTGGCCGTCATTGGCGCCGTTGGGGTGACGTTTGTCGCGCCCGTGTTTGCGGGCAATCCGCCGGATGCGGGTGTGTTGGCGTCGGTGCGAACGGGTGTCGTGGCCGTGCTCGCGCTGGCCCTTGGGCTGGCCGCCCGGTGGCCGCGCACGGCCGTGCTCGCGTCGCTGGTCTATCCGGTGCTTGTCGCGGGCGGGCTGCGCCTGGTGCTCGACGACTTTCGTCACTCCGAGCCATCCACGATGTTCATCGCTCTGGCCCTGTACGGTGCGGCGCTGGCGTTCGCACCCCGGATTGCGTCACGGAAGCGAGCCGCTCCTCTTGCCTAAGACGATGTGCCCTCCTGCGCCAGACGCTCCCTGCGGTCGCGGCTTCGGTGGGCATCCTTCGCGCGCACTCGCCCTTCCTGGCCGCAATCGGGAGCGAGCGTGACACATGGCTCGCCATCCGAAGCTGCGAGCGAAGCGAGTGATTAGCGAAGGATGGTGAGCCCGGAAGGAATCGAACCTTCAACCAACAGATTAAGAGTCTGCTGCTCTGCCAATTGAGCTACGGGCCCACGAGTCGAGTGGGGTCTTACTTGGCGTCCTCAGATGGCGCAGCCTTCCGAAGCTGCTCGCGTAGCGAGCGTCTAGCGAAGGATGGTGCGCCCGGCAGGATTCGAACCTGCGACCTTTGGCTCCGGAGGCCAACGCTCTATCCAGCTGAGCTACGGGCGCAAAAAACCTGGCCGTACTACCGCTTCACCATCTGGTGCGCCCGGAGGGACTTGAACCCCCAACCTACGGGTTCGAAGCCCGGTGCTCTATCCAATTGAGCTACGGGCGCACAGCCATGAAGCGTATCACAGTGCCGGGTCCCCGTCGTAAGCTGTCGGCGTGCCACAGATCACACCCGCCGGCGTCGTTGACGTGAGGCCGCTGTTTGCGCCCCTGCACCAGGAACTGCTGATGGGGCTGCGCACCCTGCTGCCGGAGGACTGGCACAAGCCGACCGCGGCGCCGGGCTGGAGCGTGGGTGACGTGGTGGCCCACCTCACGGATACAGCGATCCGGCGGCTCAGCACCGGGCGGGACGGGCACCTCCACACGCCGCCAGCCGGAGGCCTGCACGCGACGGCCGATCTCCTGGCCTTCATCAACCATCTCAACGCCGAATGGATTGCCGCGAGCCGTCGCGTGAGTCCGCGACTGTCGATCGAACTTCTTGACGTCGCCGGACGCCAGCTGATCGACTTCCTTGAGAGCCAGGACCTGCAGGCCGCATGGTTAGACATCGGGCGCGAGTACACGGAGCGCTGGCATCACCACCAGCAGATCGTCGAAGCGGTCGGAGGACGGCCGCTCGTCTCGAGACGATGGCTGTTTCCGGTACTGGACCTGTCGATGCGGGCACTGCCGCTTGCGTACCGTGGCATCCAGGCTGAGCCCGCCACCGTCGTCACAATCGAGGTCACCGGCGAGGCCGGTGGTGCCTGGACGCTGGTGCGCGAACCGCTTGGGTGGCGGCTGTTCAACGGCGCGCTTCCGCACGCGGCGGCGCACCTGCGCGTGGATCAGGACACAGCCTGGCGGATGTTCTTCAAACAGCGGTCGCGTGCACAGGTCCTCGCCGCGATGACCGTCACCGGCAACACGGAACTGGCGCAGCCGTTTGCGGGCGTGCTTGCCGTCATGGCCTGACGCCGCTATTCCACGACCACCGCTGTGCCGCTCGCTGACACCATCAACATACCGTTCCCGGCGCCGAGCACTTCGTAATCAAGATCCACGCCGACGACGGCGTTCGCACCGAGTTCCTTTGCGCGGTCGGCCATCTCGTTCATCGCCATTTCGCGGGCGCGCTGGAGTTCGCGTTCGTAGGTGGCCGACCGGCCGCCGACCAGGTCGCGAATCCCGGCAAACAGATCCTTGAAGATGTTCGCGCCGAGAATGGCTTCCCCAGCCACGACGCCGGCATAACGGGTGATGGCCCTGCCTTCAACACTCGGGGTAGTCGTGATGATCATGCCGTGATCGACGCATGCCGGCGCCGTTTCGTTCAGATCCGCGCAGCGGCACGGCCTACCTCGTTCGCCGGAACGGCCAGATCAGGTGCCGCCAGTAGCTGTCGGGGATTCGCTCGCCACTGAGGCCGTAGTGATTGGGCCAGCGCCCTGCGGGGAAGTGGTAGGTGCCGAACAGCCGGTCCAGCCATGGCAGGTGTACGGCGAAGTTTTTGTCGAGCGCCTCGGCCTCGGCGGAGTGATGCCAGTGGTGAAAACGCGGCGTCACGATCCACCGCTCAAGTCCGCCAAAACTGAACCGGACGTTGGCGTGGATGAAGACCGCGTGAAACGACACAAACACGAGATACGCATAGACGGGCGCGTCAGCAAAACCCAGCAGCGCAATCGGCACAAACGTGACACCGCGCGTGATCACGACATCCACCAGATGCAGTCGTGACCCCGCCAGCCAGTCGATCGCCTCGGATGAATGGTGGACCGCATGGAAACGCCACAGCCACGGCACGCGATGAAACGCCCGGTGCATCGTGTATTCACCAAGGTCCGCCACAAGAACAATCACGAGGAACTGGACGACCCACGGCAGACCCGCGACCACGTTCTGCAGGTGGGCCAGGGCCGACGGGCCCGAGGCCAGATGCGTGGCCGCCGCCGCCGGGGCGAGCGTGAGCCACGCCGACAACTGGACCAGCAGATGGCTGACGAAGAAGTGGGTCGTGTCCGTCGTCCATCCCACACGGAAGGTGGATTGCCCCGGCCGATGCGGGAAGGCGCGTTCCATCGGTACAAACACCAGCGCCAACAGGAACAGGTTGAGCAGGAACCAGTCGAGTCCGAGACCGATGCCGCCTGGGGACACTCCCTCGACAGGTACCGAGGCGCCTCCCAGCAGCGAAGCGGTCATCGCCAGCGCCATGCCGGTGAAACCCAGCACCTTTCGGCGACGGAGCAATGCGCTCAGGAGTCCCAGGAAAAACGCGCCGCCGATCACGACGGCCACCAGGGGACGAATCCAACTCAGTGCATAGAACTCGCGGACGGTGGGGGAGGTCAGTGCCGAGGGCAGGTGAAAACACGCCACGGCACCCAGCGCGAGCGCGCCAAGGAACACCGCGATGGTGCCGCTGGCCCAGCCGCTGCCAAACCGCGTCTCTTCCTCGTCATCAAACACGCGCGCGACCCAGCGGTCGAGCGTGGGCCGGTCAGGCGGCGTCGGGCTCCCCACGGTGTTCAGGCCAACTCCCTCGCGGCCGACTCAAGCATGGTCAGCCCCTCGTCGAGGATCGCATCGGATGCGGTGAGCGGCCAGAGCAGCCGTACGGTGTCGGCGTACAGACCGCACGTGAGGACGATGAGTCCGCGCTCGAGGCAGGCGGCGGCCAGCGCCTTGGCGCCGGCCGCATTCGATTCGTTCCCGCCGTGCGACGTCACGACCTCGAACGCCACCATCGCGCCAAGCCCTCGGACGTCGCCGATCGGCAGACCGACACGGGCCGCTTTCAAGGCCTGAAGGCGCGCGAGGACACGGGCACCCTGGGCTGACGCGTGTTCGAGAAGACGCTCTTCCGCAAATGCCTCGAAGACACCGAGTGCCGCCGCGCACGAGACCGGATTGCCGGCGTAGGTACCGCCGACGCGACCGGGGTCCACCGCGTCCATGATCGCCGCCCGGCCGACCACGCCCGCGAGCGGAAATCCGCCGGCGAGCGACTTGGCTACCGCGATGAGATCGGGTTCGACTCCGGAATGCTCAATGGCAAACCACCTGCCGGTACGGCCAAAACCGGATTGAATCTCGTCGGCGACGAGCAGAATGCCGTGGGTGTCGCATAGCTGACGCAGCGCGACGAGCAGTTCAGTGGGCGCGATGTAGAAGCCGCCCTCTCCCTGCACGGGCTCAATGATGATCGCCGCGACACGCGACGCTTCAACCTGACACTTGAACAACGACTCGATGGCCGCCATTGTCTCCGCGACCGTATGTCCCCGATGCGCGACGGGAAACGGCACATGCCAGATGCCCGGCGCAAACGGACCGAAGCCGGCCTTGTACGGCACGACCTTGCCCGTCAGGGCCATCGCCAGGTTGGTGCGCCCATGGAACGCGCCATCAAACGCGATGACGTCCGACCGTCCGGTATACGCGCGTGCATACTTCACGGCGTTCTCAACCGCCTCAGCGCCCGTCGTCACCAGCAGCGACTTCTTCTCACCGGAGATTGGTGCGATGGCGTTGAGTCGTTCGCACACTTCAACGTAGGGCGCGTAGGGCACCACCACGGCGCAGGTATGCGTGAACGCGTCCAACTGGGCGCGCACCCGGGCCATCACCCGCGGGTGGCGATGGCCCGTATTGAGGACGGCGATGCCGCCGGCAAAGTCGATAAACCGGCGCCCATCGACGTCCCAGAGCTCGGTGTTCTCGGCCCGGGCGGCCACGATCGGCATTCCCGGAAACAGGCCGCGCGACACCGCCGCGTCACGGCGCGCCAGCCAGTGGGCATTGTGATCGGACATCGCGGCCTCCCGCTGGTTACTTGGATCGCTTCATCGACCAGGGGATTTCAATGATCTGGCCGCCCATGTCGGCCGAGGCGGTGCCGGTAATCGCGTCCCCCGCGAGCTTCCCGGTCATGCCGTACGCCATCGCGCTGCCGTCCGGACGCTGCCGCGTCACCACGAACTTCACGACGCTGTCCTTGATCGTCCCGTCAGTCACCGGCCAGACCCGGCCGTCCGGGAGCTTCATCTCGCCCGTCAGCTTCTCCCCGTCCGCCTTGAACGTGACGGTGGCCGCCACCTGGCCCATCTCGCTGTCCATCACAAACGCCCACGTGCCATTGATGCCGGTCTGGGCAGCCAGCGCCACCATCACCACCATCGTCGCCACCACTGTCACTACTCGCACTCGCATGTGTCTGTGCCTCCTCTTTCGTCCCTATTATCATCTCAGGCGTCAATGGACGGCCCGCTGGATTAGACTGTCCGGGCCACAGGAGGTCCCCCATGCGCCTGCTTCGCCTCGTCGTTGCCGTCAGCGTATTTGCCGCGTCCTTTGCGACCGTCCCCAACGCCGCCCAGACACCCGCGAAAAAGCTCCTCGATAAGTCCACGTTTTTTGACATGGAGTCGGTGTCCAACCCCCGGATTTCTCCGGATGGCACGACCGTGCTCTTTTCGCGCGGGTTTGTCGACATCATGCGCGACCAGGGTGCGTCCAATCTGTGGGTCGTCGGCGTGGACGGCTCGCGCCTTCGCCAACTGACCGACGGCGCGTTCAACGACACGGCACCGGTCTGGTCGCCCGATGGCAAACGCATCGCGTTTCTTTCGAACCGCTCCGGGTCCACGCAGTTGCACGTCATGTGGGTCGATACGCGCGAGACGCTGCAGTTGACGCGATTTGATCGCGCACCTGGAGGCGTGGAGTGGTCGCCCGACAGCTCACAGATTGCGTTCACCGCGTTCCTGCCCGACGAGACCCCGGTGTTGCCCGTGCGTCTCCCCCCGGTCCCACGCGGCGCCCAACTCGCTCGCGGCGCCGTCGTCGTCGATCGCCCATCGTGGGCGTCGGACGGTTCGGGACCGACGGTCAAAGGCTACACACACGTCTTCACTGTGGATGCGACTGTCGGCGGCACACCGCGTCAGGTCACGTCCGGCAACTACAACCACAGCGGACCGTCCTGGGCGGCCACTGGCAAGACGATGTTTGTCTCGGGGATCAGGAAACCCGACGCCGAGTATCTGCGCGGTGACTCGGAGGTCTACGCGATTGATCTGGCGACTCTCGGTGTCACGCAATTGACCGATCGCCGTGGCCCGGACGGATCGCCCCTGGCGTCGCCGGACGGCACATGGGTCGCCTACACAGGTTTTGATCAGCAGAACTTCACGAGCCACCTCTCCAGCCTCTACATCATGGACACCACCGGAAAGCGTCAGCGCCTGTGGGCCGGCGGCCTGCCGAGTTCGCCGTCGAACGTGCAGTGGGCGCCTGATGGGTCTGGTGTGTATTACTCGATGCAGGAACTTGGCGAAGAGAACACGTACTTTGTCGCGGCAGACATCGGCGTGGCTCCGAAGCGGATCACCGTCGGCAAACATGTGCTGACGTCGGTCTCCATCGCGAAAAACGGCACGGCCGCAGCCGTGCGAGGCCATGTCACCGAACCCGGCGTGCTCGTGTCGTTCCCGATGTCAAAGCCCGCCGACATGAAGGTCCTTGTTGACGTCAACAAGGACGTCATTGGTGACCGCGCCATCTCCGACGCCGAGGAGATCTGGGCGACATCGAAGGACGGCCTGAAGGTGCAGGGCTGGTTGATGAAGCCCGCCAACTTCGACCCGGCGAAGAAGTATCCGATGCTGCTGTGGATTCACGGCGGACCGTGGAGCATGTATTCGGTCGGATGGAACTGGGCGTATCAGAATTTTGCCGCCAACGGCTACGCGGTGTTGTGGACCAACCCGCGCGGGTCCACCGGCTACGGTCAGGATTTCGTCAACGGGATTCAGCACAGCTATCCCGGCAAGGACTATGACGACCTGATGGCCAGCGTGGATGCGGCCCTCGCGAAGGGCTGGATTGATCAGTCGAATCTGTTTGTCACCGGCGGCTCAGGCGGCGGCGTGCTGACGGCGTGGATTGTCGGGCACACCAACCGCTTTCGTGCGGCCGCGTCGATGCGCCCGGTCATCAACTGGCATTCGTTTGTCGGCACCACCGACGGCACGAGCTGGTACAACCAGTTCCAGAAATATCCCTGGGAGGATCCCATGGAGTACGCCGTACGGTCGCCACTGCACTACGTCGCGAATGTCACGACGCCGACGATGGTGATGACCGGCGAGGCGGATTTGCGGACGCCGATGACGCAGAGCGAAGAGTACTACCGCGCGCTCAAGATACTGCGGAAAGCCGATACCCTGCTCGTGCGCATGCCGGATGAGTTCCACGGCTGGAGGCGCCCCTCCCACCAGTTGCTGCAGCAGCTGTATCTGATGGCCTGGTTCGAGAAGTACCGGACGCCGGAGAGCAAGACGGCTGTGCCGACGATCGACCGCTGACGGTCCAGGGGGCCTCTGTACTGATTTGGTGACACCGTCCTGACTGGTGAGCCGGTTTCCCCTCTGTGAGTCACTTGGCATTTCGCTTGCACTGAGGGCGGGCGGAGGCCGGTATGGCTCGTAGATTCGTGGTTCCACTGTTCGCATTCGCACTTGTCTCAACCATCCTCGTCGCCGCTCCGACGGCCGCGCCTGAACGGTCGTCGCGCGAGGCGATGCTCAAGGATTTCTTCGAAGGGCGCCGTGTCACGGTGCGTATCGACATGCCGGGGACGAAGGACGGCGTGAACGTGTATCCGCAGTCGCGTCGGGACCTCGACGTCGGCCGGTATCGCGACGACCTGCGCAGGCATGGCGTGGCGCTGCGCGCCGGTGACTCTGCGATCGTCACGCTCGTGAAGGTGAAGGACGACCTGATCGAGTTCCAGCTCGACGGTGGCGGCTACGGCACGTTTTTCGACGACACCGATACGACGGTGTACATTCCGCTCATCGAGAAGACCGATCGTGAGCGGTCTCTTGAGCGACGCATTCGCGATGAGCCGGACCGCAATCGTCGCCGGCAACTGGAGCGAGAACTCGACGACCTGCGCCGGTGGCGTGATCGCGAGAACCACCGGATCCTGGTCGAGCGGGAGCGACTGTCACAGTACAAGGAAGCGCGCGTGTTTGCCCGTCGGCAAACCGGCGGCTCTCGCTTCAACATCCGGTTCGATCGGCGCGTGCCCTACGACTTCGGTCCCGACGACATCATGGCTGCGCTCAACGAGTACGTGGACTTCGGCGGCGGCTGGGATCGGCGGTATCGGCGCTAAGGTGCCATGGAGGCCAGGGTCGAAGTGACGCTGAACATGGTGACGTCCTTCTTCGGAACCTCAGAACCTCGTGTTATCGTCCCCGCATGTCCCGAATGAAGACATTCCTCGCTGTTGGTGTGGTGGTGCTAATCGGCACCGTGTTGGTCTCCAGTCCCTTCGCCCAGGCGCCGCCGGCGCCAACGGCCGAGTCGCTGTTCGGCCAATTGCAGTGGCGCAACATTGGGCCGGCGAACATGTCCGGCCGCATTTCAGACATTGAGGCGGTCGAAGCCAATCCCGCCATCGTGTATGTGGCGGCAGCGTCGGGTGGTGTGTGGAAGTCCACCAACGCGGGCACGACGTTCACGCCGATCTTCAACGACTACCCGGTCGCGTCGATCGGCGACGTGGCAATCTTCCAGCCGAACCCGAACATCGTGTGGGTGGGCACGGGCGAAGATTGTGTGCGCAACAGCGTGTCGTGGGGCGACGGCGTCTACAAGTCCATCGATGGTGGCAAGACGTTCACCAACATGGGCCTGCCCGAGACGCACCACATCGGCAAGGTCATCACGCATCCGACCAATCCCGACATCGTGTACGTCGCGGCACAGGGGCATCTCTGGGATCACAACCCGGAACGCGGCATCTATAAGACCACTGATGGCGGCAAGTCGTGGCGGAAGCTGACAAACGGATTGCCGACAGACGATCGCACCGGCGCCAGCGACGTCATGATGGACCCCAGCAACCCGAACGTGCTCTACGCGGGTCTCTGGGAACGTCTCCGTCGTCCCTACATCTTCGAGAGCGGCGGACCGAACGGCGGCATCTACAAGTCCACCAATGGCGGCGACAGCTGGACGAAGCTCACGAACGGCCTGCCCACCGGCAACATCGGCAAGGTCGGCCTGACGGTGCATCGCAAAAATCCCCGCATCATCTCGGCCATCGTCGAAGCCACACGCAGCACCGATCTGAAGGTGCCCGGCGCGGGCATCTACCGGTCGGAAGATGCCGGGGCCACGTGGACGTACGTCAACACCACGAACAGTCGGCCGTTTTATTACAGCCACATCCAGCTCGATCCGAACGACCCGAATCGGCTGTACGTGATGGAAGTGCCTGCGCGTGTCTCAGAGGATGGCGGCCGGACGTTTGCGCGCCAGTTGCCGGGCATCGAAGGCGATTTCCACGCGATGTGGATCGACCCGGCCAACAGCGACCGTTTCTACATCGGGAACGACAAGGGCGCGTCGGTGACCTACGACCGCGGCTTCAACTTCATCATGTTCGACAACATGGACATCGGGCAGTACTACGCGATCACGGTGGACAACCGCGACCCGTATTACATCTATGGCGGGCTGCAGGACAGCGGCAACTGGGGCGGCCCGAGCAACAGCCGCGACTACAACGGCATCCTCACCGACCACTGGTGGAAGTTCCACTCGGGTGACGGCTTCCACACCACGGTCGATCCCGAGGATTGGACGACGGTGTTTACCGAGACGCAGAACGGCAGTGTGCGTCGCCTCGATGCGGAGTTCCGGCAGACCGGCACGAGTGTGACGCCCCGCCAGCCCACCATTCTGAACTTCGACGAAGTCACAAAACGTGAAGGCGCGGCACCGAGCTTCCGGTACAACTGGAGTTCGCCGCTGATTCTCTCGCCGCATGACTCGAAGATCGTGTACCTCGGCAGCAACTATCTCTTCCGCAGCACCGATCGTGGCGAGAGTTGGTCGATCATCAGTCCTGACCTGTCGACGAAGGACCCCGACTACACAACACCTGCGCCTCCTGGATTCATGGGGGAGCGTGGCGGCGCAGAGACACACGCGACGCTCATCACCGTGGTCGAGTCGTCGGTTCGCCCGGGGATGATTTGGGCGGGCACCGACGACGGCAACGTGCAGGTGACGCGTGATGGCGGCACGACATGGACCAACGTGCGCGGCAATATTCCGACGTCTCAGGTGCCCGCGCGCACATGGGTGAGCCGCGTTGAGCCGTCACACTTTGATGCGGGCACGGCGTACCTCTCGTTCGACGCGCATCGCACCGGCAACTTCAAGCCGTACGTGTTCAAGACGACGGACTTTGGCGCGACCTGGACAAACATCACGTCGAACCTGCCACAGCGGGATCCTGTGTATGTGGTGAAGGAAGACCTGAAGAACCCCAACCTGCTGTTTGTCGGCACCGAGTTCGGCGTGTATGCGTCGATCGATGGGGGAGGCGCCTGGCACAAGATGATGACCGGCATGCCGACGGTCGCCGTGCACGACCTCGTGATTCACCCCCGCGACAACGACCTGATCGCGGGCACACACGGCCGCAGCCTCTGGATTCTCGACGACATCACGCCGCTGCAGCAGCTGACGCCGTCGGTCCTCGCCTCCAACGCCCATGCCTTCAGCAACCGCGTGGCGACGGTCTGGAAGGCCGTGAGTCGGGGGGCAACACGCGGCCACCTGGTGTTCCAGGGCCGGAATCCGCTGACGATGTCGCAGAGTGCGCCGCTCAATTCGCCGACTGAGATCAGGAATTCGGCGACGGTCAGCTTTTACGTCGGCCGCGTGCCTGAGGGCCCCGCGAAGATCGAGATCACCAGCACCGACGGCGCGCAGACGTTTACGGCTGACATCCCGGTGAAGCAGGGCATCAACCGCTACTTCTGGCCGATGTCGTTTGCTGGGACCGGCGGCGGTGGCGGCGGACGAGGGGGCGGTGGCCGTGGAGGTCGCGGCGGTGACCCGGCGGCAGCCGGTGGTGGCCGTGGCGCAGGCGCGGCCGCAGCTGCGGCAGATCCCGACGCGCCGCCTCCGATGGCGCCGCAGGCGGGCCGCGGTGGTGGCGGTCGCGGCGGAGGCGGCGGTGCCGCCGCGGGCCCCGGGACGTATCGCGTGAAGCTCACGATCGGCGATCAGGTGGTCAATGCCGTAATCGTTGTGCGGCCCGACCCCGACGCGCTGCGCGTGCAGTGAAAAGACGTCTTTTTCATGGCCTGGCTGCGATCTTGCTCCCCACCGGGGCATGGCAGTCATCGTTACCGAGTACACGTGGCCCGTGGTGGGGCGCAATGGCGGCACCTTCAAGTCCCCTCGTGAGACCGCGCAGCCGTCGCGCCAGGCCACTGGAGCGCATGGGCGGGCCTGTCGAAGCTGAAGCGTCCGCGCCTTCACCGCGTCATCCCGGGTGAGGCACCGAACCCTTTGGAGGTGTTTTGTCGTCCAAGTCCCCCGGAGGTGTTCCCGATGAGAGTGAGATTGATGACCGGAATTGCGGCGGTGGCGCTGTTGGCGTTGACCGTGATCGTGCCCGCTTCCGCGCAGGTGCCGACGTACAACGTGTCCTGGATCGCGGGGCCACCCGGGCAGGAAGCGACGTATACAGGGACCGCGACCTTTGTGGTGGATGCCAAGGGCGGGGTGACCGGCAAGATGGTATTGGTTGATCCGGTCGGCGTGAATGCCACCATCGCCGGCACGGTGGCCAACGACACATGGACGTTCGAGTTCGGGTACGAAATTCCCGACCAGATGTGCAGCGGCATGCTGGCGGGCACCGCGAAGGTGGCCACCGGCCGCAAGACGATTCAGGGGACGGCCGTGATTGCTGGCGCGTGCACGCCAGAACCGTTCAACTCAACGTTTACGTTTACGTTGCAGGAGAAGAAGTAGGTTCGGGAAGTGTGCGCAGCGACCGCACCCAGCGGTAGTGTGAGAGCACGGCGCCGGTGAATGTGGGGAACTCACAATACCGGACGCCATGCTCGTCGCACACGTCCTTGACGATCTTTGACAGCGCCGGATAGTGCACGTGCGAGATCTTCGGGAACAGATGATGTTCCCGCTGGTAGTTCAGCCCACCGAAGAAAAACGTCAGCACGGGGTTCGTGGTCGCAAAGTTTGACGTGGTGCGAATCTGGTGCACGACCCATTCCGCGCGCTTCGTGCCATCGGCCAGCACCGGGTGTTCCACGTTGTCCACGCTGTGCGCCGACTGGAACACCAACCCGAAGACCAGCCCGATCACCATGGAGACGGCGACGTAACTGCCGAACACGGTGCCCACCGAGTGGTACTGCATCGGGATGATGAACGCGACGGTCACAAAGAAGATCTTGCCGCCGATGAGCGCCGCCATGTGGCCACCCTTGGGATAGGGCGCCGTGAGGCCATCATTTTTACCGAACGCCAGGCGCTGCAGGTCGCTGTAGAGATAGCGCAGGTGGATGCCGCAATACAGCACCCACAGATAAATGTGTTGGTACCGGTGGGCCGGCTTCCACTCGTGGTCGGCGCTCATCCGGGCGAGCCCGCCCAGCTGGATGTCGGCGTCCTCGAGTGATTCGTTCGTGTAGACGTGGTGGTTGTGGTTGTGTTTGTCAGCCCAGAAGTACGAGCTGGCGCCAAGCAGATCGAGTGTGAATCCCAGCGAGCGATTGACCCAGCGATGGCGCGAAAAGCCGCCGTGGTTGGCGTCGTGCTGCACGTTGAAGCCCACGCCAATCATCGAAAAGGCCAGGAACAGTCCGGCCAGGATGCCTTCGGGCCAGCTCTCCACGTTGAAGACGAGCCAGTAGTATCCGAGGGCCACCCCGCCGATGCAGAGGGCTGCCTTCAAATACATGACGGGATGATCTTGTGTGGGCCGTTCGCCGAAATACGCCTTGACGCGTTTTTCGAGGGCCATTTTTACGACTGGCGGACCGCCAAATTCAACAGGTGAATGCACGCTGGCGTGAGCCTATCACGCGCCTTCGATGACACGAACGGAAGAATTGTCGGCAAGATCGCGCAACGTCTGGAACGGTCCGGCGACGATCGTGGTCCCTTCGTCCACGCCATTCACCTCGATAATCAGGCCTCCGATCAGGCCAGTGGTGACCGGCGTGAACGTCGCGCGACCGTCGCGCACCACAAACACGCCGCTTTTGCCGTCGCGCTGCACGACCGCCTGCAGCGGCACGCTGAGGACGTTCTGGCGCGACGCCACGAGGATTTCCGTGTCGCAGGTCAGTCCCGGCCTGAGCTGGGCGACATCGCCCTCCAGGCGGACGGTCACCTTGAATTCCCGGGCTGCGGCCTGCGCGCCCGTTTGGGGGAGTGCACTCGCGCCGATGTCCACCACACGCCCGGCAAATGTGCGGCCGGCCAGGGCATCCAGGGAGACCGTGGCCGGATTGTCGAGTGCCAGACGCAAGACGTCGGCTTCAGCCACTTTCACTTCGGCGTTGATGGCGCTCAGGTCGGAGATCGTCATCAGAATCGAGCCGGGCTGATTCTGGACGCCCATCACCACCATCTCGCCTTCTTCCACCGAGAGGCG
>Ga0255188_1000465_pt1 | contig 13558 bp, 9 predicted proteins | sample Miss_Cont_RepB_8_FD_188427 | JGI IMG/M metagenome (GOLD analysis project Ga0255188, IMG submission 188427) | Freshwater microbial communities from Mississippi River, Louisiana, United States - Miss_Cont_RepB_8h | ecosystem: Environmental > Aquatic > Freshwater > River | place: USA: Louisiana... | reverse complement strand
CCGTCTCGAAGCCGGCGGCTTCCACCCGCAAGCGTTCCCCGCTGGACGTGTTGGCGACCACCAACGCGCGCATCCCGGCGCGCATCCGCAGCACCTGTTCAAAGCCCGGCGGCCCAAGCGTGAGCAGCATGGTGGAGAGCGCGTCGCTCTCCGTGGCGGAGGGCAGCACGATGGCGGCGAGCAGGGCACCTTGCGTGGGCTGGCCAGTGCGTGGGTCAATGACGTGTCCGTAGCTGCGGTCGGCGGCGGTGAAGGATTTGCCCCAGACGGCGGAGACGGAGAGCGACTCATCGCGCAGTTTCACTTTTGCCAGCGGCAACACCAGCACGCCGGTGTGTTCCTGTGAGCCTTTGATGTTGGCCGGATGTTCGAGGGCAATCGTCCATGCGTCCCGGTCCGGCGGAGTGCCGATGGCCAGCACGGTGCTGGTGCCGCCGTGCAGGAGGGCGCTGGTCACACCGGCTTCGCGCAACAGTTCGCCGGCGCGCTCGACGGCGTGGCCCTTGCCGAGGGAGCCGAGGTCGAGTTGCACGCCCTCGCGCATGAAGCGCACGGTGGTGCTGGCTTCCTCCAGTGCCACGAGGTGCATCCCGGTTTTGGCTCGGGCCGCGGCGAGTTCCCCGGGTTCCGGCACGCGACCCTCGCGGGTGTAGAGGCCCCAGCAGCGCATCAGCGGGGCGACGGTGATGTCGAAGGTGCCGCCGCTGGCTTCGGTGAGCTGGCGCGCTTGCCGCAACAGCCGGAACAAACTTGGCGTGACGCGCACCGGGCGTTGCGCGGCCTCCTGGTTCAGCCGGTAAATCTGGCTGGTCGCGCGGAAGTAGCTGAGTTCCGCCTCGACTCGGACGATTTCATCCAAGGCCTCCTCGCCGGCGGCGCGCAGGGCGGCTTCGTCACCGCCATGCAGGACCAGTTCAAACCGCGTGGCCATCGCGTGGCGGGCGAGGGTGACGGTGGTCATGGGGAGGGAAGGAAACCGGACGGGGAGAGATTCCACGGCCCGCCACCGGCCGCGACTGGGCCCTCTGAACCCGAGGCAGAGGGCGGGAAAATCACGGGCAGGAAGATTCGCGTCTCAATTTTCCTGCCCACAATTTTCCTGCCCAAATCCCGGTTCATGGCGAGGGGCCGGGGGAGCGACGGGGCAGGGGAGTCCACCGCGTCGCTGCGCTCGAATGCTCCATCACTCCGGCCGGATGAAAAAGAAAACCGGGCTTCGCGGCATGCCACGAAGCCCGGCTCGAAGTTCATGAGATCAGTCGCGGCTCAGGAGAGCGGGAGGGTGCCGTAGGTGAGCGCCTTGATTTCCTTGCCGGCGCCGTCGGTGACCTTGCGGGTCTTCGGGTCGAAGTTGCACATGACGCCGAGGCGGTCGGACATCTCAGCCAGGGAGATGACGGTCTGCACCTTGACGGCGAGGTCCACGCCCGCGTTGGGCTGCTGGTTGGCGCGGATGCTGTCGAACCAGTTCTTGTGGTGGTTGGGCAGGTTCTCGCCGGGGAAGGCGGGGCTGGTGTAGGGGTCAATTTCCTCGGTGAAGGGCCGGCCCGGGGTCAGTTCGACTTTGTTGCCGGCCATCGTGAGCGTGGCCTTGTGGCCGCGGATCATTTCCTGCGTGCCGACTTCGTTCACCGTGCTGCTGGTGATGTGCATCACGTAGCCGCTCGGGAATTCAGCGATGAGCTGGACGATTTCCGGCACGTCGCGCTCGGGCGTGTTGGGCGTGTTCTTGTCGGTGTTGAACTTCTTGCTGCCGAGGGCTGCGACGCGCACCGGGAACTCGGGGTTGCCCGTGGCGAGCATGTAGGGATGCAGCTTGTGGGGGAAGAGGTCGCCCAAGAGGCCCGCGCAGTAGGGATAGTATTTGCGCCAGCGGAAGTAGTGGTCGGCGTTGAAGGGAATCTGCTTCTTCACCGGGCCCATCCACATCTTCCAGTCGGTGTCGGTATCGGTGCACCAGTTCTGGATAGTGTAGTTCCACTCGCCCTTGGGGCTGTTGCGCATGTAGGAGCCCTGCGACATGACGATGGGGCCGATCTTGCCAGCCTTGATCAGACGGGCGGCTTCGTGCCACTTCATGTCGGAGCAGCCTTGGGAGCCGACCTGGAGAATTTTGCCGGTCTTCTTGACCGCATCGTAAATCTCGAACGCCTCGCCGAGGTAGCGGGTCATGGGCTTCTCGACATAGACGTGTTTGCCGGCGTTGAGGGCGTCCACAGAAACCTTGGTGTGCCAGTGGTCCACCGTGGCGCAGACGATGGCGTCAATGTCCTTCCGCTCAAGGAGCTTCCGGTAGTCACCGTAGGTGTCCACCTTGCCGCCGGCGTTGCCGTCGAGAATCTTGCTCTTGGCGAAGTCCTGGCGGTATTTCGAAACGTCGCAGACGGCGATGGACTGGGTGTTGTTGTCGCCGTGCTTGGGCTTCATCTGGCTGACGTGCGCCATGCCCTGGCCGCCGACGCCGATGTGGCCGATGGAGATGCGGCTGTTCGCGCCCGCGACGTTGGCGGAGGGGGCTTGGTTCTGGCCATAGACCGGCGTCTTGATGATGCCGGTGGCGGCGACTGCGGCCGTGGCAGCAGTGGCGGACTTGAGGAACTCGCGACGCGATGCGCCGGAGCCAATGGAGTTGTTTTCAGTGCTCATAAATTCGTCGGGTTGACTCGGCGAAGCTAACGAACCGAGGGGAGGGGTCAAGTTGCGTTTTGGCGTCAGCCCTCAGAATGCATCTCAGACCAACTCTTTCATCACCTCGTGCTTGTAATCCACCAGCGGATGCGGGCGGCCGGACAGATCGGTGAAGGTGGTTTGATGTGGGTCGAGGCCGAGATGGTGGTAGAGCGAGGCAAACACCTCGCCGAAGTGGACGCCGCGCTCGGCGATCTCGCCGCCGAGTCGGTCGGTGGCCCCGATAATCTGGCCCGTGCGGAAACCGCCGCCCGCCAGCAACCCGCAGCCCACTTGGGGCCAGTGGTCGCGGCCGGCGTCCTTGTTGATGATGGGCGTGCGGCCGAACTCGCCCCACGCCACCACCGCCACGTCCTTGTCCATGCCCCGGTTGTGCAAGTCCTGCACCAGCGCGGCCATGCCCTGATCGAAGTAGGGCAGGTGCGTGTTCTTGGCCTCGTTGAAATTGTCCGAGTGAAAATCCCAGCGGCCGAAGTTCAGCGTCACCACGCGCGCACCGGCTTCGACGAGTCGGCGGGCCATGAGGAAGTGCTCCAGGTTGCGCGGCGCGCCGTCGCCGTAGTTCGCGGTGAAGCCTTTGCCGTAAAGCTCGCGCGTCCGCACATCCTCCTGCGACAAGTCCAGCGCCTCGGCCAGCTTGCTGGAAGTGAGCATGCCCAGCGCCCGTTGATGAAAGGCGTCGAGGCCCTCCACCACGCCGCTGTTGTCCGTGTCCCGGCGGAAGTGGTCGAAGGCGCTCAGGAGCGACTTGCGATCGTTGAAACGGTCCGGGGAAATCGTGTTAAGCGTGAGGTCGCTCATGCCCTCGCCAGCCGGGCGGAAGGCTGCCTGCGGCGCACCGAGGCAGCCCGGCAGCCCAGGCGAGCCGTAGGGTGGATGGCCCGCCTTGGGGGCGAGGCCGACGAACGGCGGCACCGACTTGTCCACCGGGCCCTGCAACTTCGACACCACCGAGCCGATGGCCGGCCAGCCACCGGGTGGCTGGATGCGCTTGTGCCGCCCCGTGTAGCAGATGAAGGAATCGTGATCTCCGTCCGGCGAGCCATAGACCGAGCGGATGGGCACCAGCTTGTCCATGATGCGCGCCAGACGGGGCAGATGCTCGCAAATCTCAATGCCCGGGACGTTGGTCTTGATGGGGCGGAAAGGCCCACGGACTTCACGCGGCGCGTCCATCTTGAGGTCGAACATGTCCTGATGCGGCGGCGCGCCGACCAAGTAAATCATGATGACCGCCTTGTGCGACTTGCCAATGCCGGCGAGCGCCTCGGCTTCCAGCAATTGCGGCAACGCCAGCCCACCCATGCCCAGCGCCCCGACGCGGAGGAAGTCCCGGCGCGAAACGCCGTCACACAGTTTGCCGGAGGAGGAGCCAAAGATTTTCAGCATAGGGCTGAAAACCTGACGCGGGGTCGTTTGGAAGGCTTCAAGCAAAGTCACTTCCGCCGCTTCTGGGCCTTCGCTGGCGGCAGCAGACGCTCGAAGCGCAGCAGCGCATTTTCCAGCCGGAGCACCAGCTTCTCGCGCTCGTGCTGCTCGGTCTCCTTGTTCCGCTGGACTTCAGCCCGAATTCCGAGGCAGGAATTGAGTAACCACGGATGGACCCCGATGAACACGGATGGGAGCGGGGACGAGTCGATGCGCGTGATTTTCCCCGGCTCCAAACGGACTGGCATGAGAGTTCCTCGTGCTGTGCCGTTGCTTATCCGTGTCCATCCGTGTCCATCCGTGTCCATCCGTGTCCATCCGTGTCCATCCGTGTCCATCCGTGTCCATCCGTGTCCATCCGTGTCCATCCGTGGTTCAACTCCGGCGTTCGGGTTCAAGCAATCCACCCGCAACGCGGCGACTGGAAGTCGCCGGCACGGGTTCCGGGTCACAAATCGCGAGCCTCGGCGGTTCGTTGGTTCTCTCCCCGGTCGAGGCGGAGAGGGAGGTTTTGCACTGTCCTACGAGACGTTGCCGGGGGAGACGCCGGAGCCGGGTGAACCGGTGAATCCGCCGCCCGCGCCTGCGCCCGCGCCTGCGCCGACTCCCAGCCCGTAAACCAGGGGCTCTTCAAGATCCAGCTCAAGACCGCCGGCGGTGTGGAGTTCGAGCGGGACGTGCTGCACGTCATGAACGTGATTCCGTGACCCCACGGGTGCGCTGCGCCCCGCTCTCACGGCGACCGGAGAAGAAAAGTCTCCCGCCGATTGAACGGCCGCACCGGGCCACGGTCAGAGCAGTTGACTCTTCACCGCTGGCGTCCTCAAGAAACGCCGGCGTTGCCAGCCATCCCATCCTCAGGGACGCCCGCCCCTCGCAAGAGGGGCGGGCAGGCGTGGAAACTCCCCGTGCCGGCGACAGCCAGTCGCCGCGTTGCGGGTGGATAACTCGAAGCACCCCCGAAGGGCTTTTTGCTTTGCGGGCGTGCGGGTGGCGGCTAGAACTGCGGGCGATTTAACGACATTCACGACTATGCCTTCACGTCTTGCCAACAAATGGGTTCTCATCACCGGTGCTTCCAGCGGATTCGGTGCGGCTGCTGCGCGCGCTTTCGCCGCCGAGGGTTGCAACTTGATCCTTGGTGCCCGCCGCACGGACAAGCTCGAAGCCGTCGCCGCCGAAGCCAAGAAGCTCGGGGCTCCCAACGCCATTTTCCACAAGCTCGATGTCAGCAGCACCAAGAGCGTGAACGCCTTTGCCGAGGCCATTCCCTCGGTGACGCCGCAGATTGACGTGCTGGTCAACAACGCGGGCGGCGCGCACGGGCTCGACACCGTGGCCAACGGCAGGGACGAGGACTGGGAGGCGATGGTGCAGACGAACCTGATGGGCGTCATGCGTGTCACCCGCGCGGTGCTGCCCTTCATGGTGAAGAATCCGGGCAGCTACATCTTGAACATCGGCTCCGTCGCGGGCCGGCAGGCTTACGAGGGCGGTTCGGTGTATTGCGGCGTGAAGGCGGCGGAGATCATGATCACCCGCTCGCTGCGGCTTGAGTTGAACGGCACCGGTGTGCGCGTGGGCACCATTGACCCCGGCATGGCGGAAACCGAGTTCTCGATGGTCCGTTTCAAGGGTGATGAGCAGCGCTCGAACAAGGTTTACGAAGGGGTCGTGCCGCTCACGGCGAACGACATCGCTGAAATCCTCGTCTGGTGCGCCAGCCGTCCGGCGCATGTGTGCATTGATGAACTCCTCGTCAAGTGCACGGACCAGGCGGCGGTGCACAAGCTGCATCGCCGGCCGGTGGCGAAGTAAGTTTCCGGCGCGCGCCGCCTCACTTCGCGGGCGTGGCCGCCCGCAGCAGCTTCACCAGTTCCTCGCGCTTGTTGCGCTCGGCAAAGCGGAGCGGGCTGTCGCCCGTGACATCCACCAAGGTTGGTTTGGCCCCGTGGGCCAGCAACAACTTCACCGCCTCGATGCGCTGCGCGCGCACCGCCTGATACAACGGCGTCTGCTTCTGCCCATCCATCGCGTCCACCTCGAAGCCACGGGTCAGCAGGAGCTTGATTAGGTCAACCTGCCCGCTGGTGGCGGCCCGGTGCAAGGCGGTCTCGCCGAGGTTGTCGGCGTTCTTGAGGTCCGCACCGGCCGCCAGCAAGGCTTCGACCACGGGCACAGAGCCGCTGCTCGCCGCGTTCAGAATCGGGGTGACGCGCTGGCGGTTGACGGCCAGGACCTCGGCCTTTTTGGCCAGCAATGCCTGGACGATCTCGAGCTTGCCGGCCGCTGCCGCCACATGCAGGGGCGTGTTGTCGCCGAAGTCCCGGACGTTCACGTCCGCCCGGTGCCGCAGCAGCAGTTCCACGATGGGCAGGCTGCTGCCAGCGGCCAGGTGCAGGGCTGTGCGCTGGATGTCATCGTGCATCCCCGTCCACTCCGGATGCTGCTTGAGGATCTCCTGCACCTCCAGCAAAAGGCCCTTCCGTGCGGCGATGCGCAACGGGGCGCTCTGGCTCATGGGGGTCTCCTTGGCCCCGCGACTGCGCAGGCTGGCGCTGACCGACTCATGTTCGCGCTCCACGGCCGCGGAGTAGGGCGTGCCGCCAAAGACGTTGGCCGCATTCGGGTCCGCGCCCAGACGCAGCAAGGTTTGAATCGTGTTGTCGTCCGGGCGCTCGTCGAGCACGGCGAGCATCAAGGGGGTCTGCTGAAAGGCATCGCGGGCGTTGATGAGATGTGGATGACGCGCCAGCCGTGCGCTGAGCTCCGGCACATCGCGCTTGGCGGTCAGGTAACGGATCTCGGCAGCGCGGGAGCGGTCATCCTCCCTGGCTCCGGATTTGAGGAGCAATTCCGCCCCCTGCCGAAGGTTGATTTCCCGGGCGATGGAGAGCGGCGTTTCCCCGCGCTGGTTCGGCGGCGGGTTCGGGTCCGCCCCGAATTCCAGCAACAGCGGCAGCATTTGCTTCGTGTAACGACGGAACACCGCGATGTAGAGCGGCGTGTCGCCCTTCTCCGTGGGCTGGTTCACCAAGTCCGGATTCTCCAGCAGCAACTGCCGCACGCCCGCGAGATCATGCACCAGCACCGCCTCGTGGATCGCGCCGGCATGGCACGCCGCCGTCAGCCACCCCATCAGCAAACACCGGGCCCCCAGGCAGCGAAACCATCTGCAAACAAAACTGGCTGGGCGTGGGGTCGGCATCAGGCGCTACTTCTTCGCGTCGGCTTTGGCTGCCACGACCGGCTTGGGCTTGGTCGAGAGCGGGAAGTCATCGGTGCGGAAGGGATGCGCGGGCAGGCCGTCCTTGTTCCACAAATTCACGACGGGGTAATTCGCCCAGCCGAAGCGGACCGCAGTCGGTTTGCCCACGGCGGAACTGGACACCTCGACCTTGTCCTTGCCGACGATCTTCGCGTGGGCCCAGACGAACTTGCCGTCCGCCCCGGCAATGGTGAAGCCCTTCAGGTCGCCGCCGCGTGTCTCCAAGCCCTGGCCCACGTCGCCGAAGGTCACCGTGGCCTTGCCGCCGCTGAAGCTCACGCTCTTGAAGGTCGGGCCGCTGGCGACGACGTTTTCGCCGTAGGTCAGCTTGCGGGCCACCAGCGCGAGCCGCGCGCCCACGGGCTCCTTCTGCTGGGGATGAATGTCCTTCTCGTCCCCCACATCGGTGATGACCACGGTGCCGGCGTTGCCCACGTTCTTGCTGGCCAGAATCTGCGCCTCGCGCAACTCCGCCCAGGTGCTGTCCGCCGGCTCCGGCAGGATCGCCGTGAACGGCGCGAGCTGCACGGTGAGGAAGGTGAAATTCCCCTGGCCCCAGTCCTGCCGCCAGTTCTGGATCATGTCCGCGAAGAGCGTGCGATACTGCCAGGCGCGGCCCGCGTTCGACTCGCCCTGATACCAGATCGCGCCCTTGATGCCGAAGGGCAGGAGCGGATGAATCATCGAGTTGTAAAGCTCGGTGGGCCGCCACGGCTCGCGCGGGGCCTGCGGCAGTGTCTTCGCTCCGGATTGCTTGGCCTTGGCGAGCAGCTCCGGGAAACGCGCCTTCGCCGCCTCGAAGTTCTTCATCGCCACCTGGTAGTTGTCGAGAATGTCCTTCTTGTAGGAAGGGTTGCCCGCCAGCACACGCTCGCTCATCCACACCTCGGCGGGCGAACCGCCCCAGCTCGTGTGGATGATGCCCACGGGCACACCGCGCGCCTTTTGCAGGTCGCGGCCGAAGAAGTAGGCCACCGCCGAGAAGTCCGGCGTTGTCTCCGGGCTGGCCACCGTCCACGCCGGCTTGGCGTTGTTGTATTGCCCCTGGATGTCCGCCACGGGCTGCGGTGCCTTCACGCGCGGCACGTAGAACAGGCGGAGGTGGGGATTTGCCGACGCGGCGGCGGCCGCCTGCCAGTTCACAGTCTGGCGCAGCGCCCACTGCATGTTCGACTGGCCGCTGGCGATCCACACCTCGCCCACGACCACGTTCTTCAATTCGATCCGGTTGCTGCCGTTCACCAGCAAGGTGGCCGGCGCGGCGCTCGCTTTCATCGAGGCGAGCTTCACCTGCCACTTGCCGTGCTTCGCCCGCGTTTGCACGACTTGGTCGCGATACTGGACCACCACCAGCTCGCCCTCGTCCGCCCAGCCCCAGACGGGCACGCTGATGCCCTGCTGGAGCACCATGTGGTCGGAGAAGACCGTCGGCAGCTTGACCTCGGCGCGCAGGGTGGCGGTGGTCAACACCGCGAAAGCAGCGGCCAAGGCCTGGAAACGAGGGAATGCACAGGCAGACAAAAGACGATTTCGCATGCCGCAAAATCTCGCCAAGCCCGCCGCTGCGTCAACCGGAAAGACACCCGGCTGCCAGCCACGCCCTGCTCCCTCGACACCACCCAGTGAAAAGTGAAATGGTCCACGTCATGCGAAAGAACCTGTCCCGGCTCGCCCTGACTCGCGCCCTGTGGATAGTTTCGGCGGCATGGCTGCCATTTCCCCCGGTGAGTTCCGCCCTCGAATCCTGGCCGCTGCCGCCGCGTCTGAAAACCCGATGCCCAGGTCCGAGTTTCTTCGCTGTCCACGGCGTGCTGCGGTCGGCCTTCTGCTGGCCGGGCTTTGGCTGTTGCTTGGAATAGTGGAGGACGTCCGTGCGGCAGACTTGCCCCTGCGGCAGGTCATTGACACGCAGGTGCAGGCCGCGTGGAAGAAGGAGAATCTCAAGCCCGCGCCCAAGGCGGATGACGCCACGTTCCTGCGCCGCGTGCATCTGGACCTCGTCGGCACCATCCCGACGGCGGATGAGGCGAAGGCGTTTCTCGACGACGTGGACTCGCTCAAGCGCGAGAAGCTCATCGCCAAGCTGCTCGACGACCCGCGCTTCGCCCCGCACCAAGCCGGCCTGTGGGACCTCGTGCTCTTCGGTCGCAATCCGCCCGGCGGTGACGCCACGCGCAACCGCACGCCGTTCCGCGAGTGGCTCACCGCGAAGTTCGCCAAGAACGAGCCGCTCGACCGCTGGGTGCGCACGCTCCTGCTCGCGGAGGAGGAGGGTTCGGAGCTGTTCTACGCGGCGTATCAGAACAAGCCGGAGGATTTGACCGAGGCATTCAGCCGGACCTTCCTGGGCACGCAACTCCAGTGCGCGCGCTGCCACGACCATCCTTACACGGACCTGAAGCAGCGGGATTTTTACGGCATGGCGGGGTTCTTCGTGCGGCTCGTGGTGATGGACCAGGGCACCAGCGGCAGCGGCGAGAAGCAGGTGAAGAAGTTCAAGATTGGCGAGAAGGGCAGCGGCGACGTGCTGTTCGCGGGCAACATGAAGGACGCCAAGCCCGGCAAGAAAGGCGAGCCGGTGAAGCCCGCGTTCCTGCGCGGCGCGGCGCTCGAGGAGCCGCCACTGCCGGCGGGCTACAAGGAACCGGAGTTCAAGACCGGCACCAAGTCGTTCCCGAAGCCGGAGTTTTCGCGCAAGGAGAAGCTCGCCGAGTGGGCCACGGCTCCGGCGAATCCGTTCTTCGCGCGCGCGGCAGTGAACCGCGTCTGGGGGCAGTTCATGGGGCGCGGCATCGTGCATCCGGTGGACGACTTCGAGGCAGACAACAAGCCGGCGATGCCCGCGCTGCTCGACGCGCTCACGCAGCAGTTCGTCGCGCACCAGTTCGACCTCAAGTGGCTCATCAGCGAGCTGGTCCGCAGCGAGACGTATCAGCTCGCCAGCACCGGCCCGGCGAAGGAGGCGCTGCCGAAGTTCCACGAGCGGGCACGGCTGCGACCGCTCTCGGCGGAGGAAATCCAGGCTGCGCTCAGAGTCATCGGCGGCGATGCGACCCAATCGAGCGAGGGCGTGACCAACGAGTATTTCCGCCGCTACTTCGGCGAACCGACGAACGGGCAAGGCGAGTTCCAAGGCCGCCTCAGCGAGCATTTGTTCCTCAACAACAGCGACAACGTCCGCGCCTTCCTCCGCCGCAAGAAAGGCAACTTCGCTGACTCGCTCCTGCTCGCGACCGACCCGTGGGAGGCGCGCGTGGACCGGATGTTTCTCGCCGTGCTCTCGCGCCTGCCGAGCGCCGCCGAGCGCGCGAAGTTCACCGCGTATTTGCAGAGTGACCCGAAGCCGGAGCCACTCGTCGAGGAAGCACTGTGGGTGCTGGTGAACTTGAGCGAGTTTCGGTTTAACCACTGAAAGGCACGGAGTGGACCACAGAGACACGATGAACACAGAGGAAGGCACTGGAGTGGCGCGGTTTTGTCGGAAGCACGCCGCGCGTCTTGGACTGCGGCGGGAAGCGGAGCGCCACGCCGCTTTGGCGTCCCGCGAAGCGGTTGGACGCTGGCCATTTCGATCCGTTCTGTGTCGAGCCAATCCCCCAAGCAGGCCCCAAAGATTAGGGGCGGACAAAGACGGACTTGGGAATCTTTGTCCGTCCCAAATCTTTGGGTTTCCTGTCACCGCTTCGCGGGACGCCAAAGCGGTGTCGCCGCAGCGCTCTGCCACCGCAGTCCAAGACGCGCCCAGCCTTCGTCTTCTCTGTGTCCATCGTGTCTCTGTGGTCCACTCCCCGGCCCGATTTTCCCTGACATGAAACCCACTCCCTCCCCCGGTCACTGCCGCCCGCACGAGCACCTCTCCCGCCGCGCGCTGCTCAAGGGCGCGCTCGCCACCACCGCCGGCGCGACCGTTGCGAACTGGGGCGGGCTTTTCAACACGCAGGCCGTCGCCGCCGAGGCGGCCAAGCGCGGCAAGCGTTGCATCCTGCTTTGGATGAACGGCGGCGCGAGCCAGATAGACACCTTCGACATGAAGCCCGGCCGCTCGACCGCCGGGCCGTTCCGCGAAATCAAAACCAAGCTCCCCGGCTACCACGTCTGCGAGTATCTCCCGAAGATGGCGCAGCTCGTGGACAAGCTCGGCATCATCCGCAGCATGAGGACGCAGTCGCCGGACCATCCCGACGGCATCTACCAAATGCACACCTGCTACAAGCAGTCCGAGCGCGTGCCGCACGCGGAGCTGGGCGCGATGGTCGCCAAGTATCTCGGGCAGGCGGACGCCGACCTGCCGAGCTTCGTGCGCATGGGCCCGACGGGAAATGCGGGCGCAGGCTACCTCGGCCCGAGCTACGAGCCCTTCAGCATCGACCGTGGCGGGAAACTTCCTTACTTCACCAGCCCTTACCTGCCCGCCGCCAACGAAGCGCGCCGCAACGACCTGCTGCGCTTCATGGAGGCCGAGCACAAGCAGGCCAATGGCGCCGACGCCTACGAAAGCCACCGCGTCGCGAAGGAACGCGCGTGGCGCTTGCTGCGCGCGAAGGAACTCTTCGACACCACCAAGGACTGGCCCAAGCACGAGTCGCTCTACGGCGCGACGGAGTTCGGGCGCGGTTGCTTCCTCGCGCGCAAGCTCGTCGAGGCCGGCGTGCCGTTCGTCGAGGTCGGGCAGGACAACTACGACAGCCACGCGGACAACTTCGTCTGCCACAAGGCGAACATGCAGGTGCTCGACCCCGCGTGGGCCGGGCTGCTCATTGACCTCGAACGCACCGGGCAATTGCAGGACACGCTCGTCGTCTGGATGGGCGAGGTGGGCCGCACGCCGACCATCAACAACCGCGCGGGCCGCGACCACTTCATCCGCGGCTGGACCATCGTGCTGGCCGGTGGCGGCGTGAAGGGCGGCGTGGTTTACGGCTCCACCGACGCCGACGGCCGCGAGGTCGCCGAGAATCCCGTGAGCGAGGGCGACCTCTTCGCGACCATCTACACCGCGCTGGGCGTGAACCCGCGCGCGAAGCACTTCGCCGGCACGCGCCCCATCTGGGCCACGCCGGAAGGCTCCAAACCCATCAAGGAACTGCTCGCCTGACGCTGTGAGTGTGAGCCTTCTCCCTTCAGCACTGCACCGTGTGGTCGCAAAGCCAGCGGCCGCCCGGCGCGCTGTGGAGTGCGGTGACTTGTCACCGCTGTCCGCAGGCGACTTGTCGCCGTCAACGTCGGACGCGCGCGCTTTAGTCGAAGCCCCCCCGGCTTGCGCCAGCCGGAAGCGACTGGCCAAACCGAACGCCACTGGCAACTCGACGGCGACAAGTCGCCTCGCAAAAGCGGTGACCAGTCGCCGCACTCCAAAGCGGGTGTCGCCATGCGCCCGCCCCGGCTGCTTCGCTGAACCAATTCAATCGCCTCGCCCATGAACTTCGACCAAGCCAAACTCCTCTGGTCCCTGCCGTGGGATGCCGACTGGGTTTCCGCTGTGAGCTTCGTCGGGCCCAAGCACGTCGCCGCCGGCAACAACCTCGGCGAGATTCTCCTCTGGGAATTGCCCGACAAACCTGAACCCGCGCCCGAGCCGGCGGAGAAATCCAAGTCCGGCAGCGGGGAGAAGAGCGAGCGCCCGCTCCACGCCGCGCCGCCGCCCGCGCGGCAGTTCGTCGGCCACTCGAACGTCATCAACCGCCTGCTCTGCGCCGAGAACCGCTGGCTCATCTCCGCGAGCCACGACCACACGGTGCGCTACTGGGACTTGCAGGCCGCGCCGGGCGCGAGCGCCAAGCTCACCCTCAACGCCCGCACCATCGAGGACGCCGTGCGCAACAAAAGCTCCGGCCGCAAAGCCCCGCCGCCGCACGAAGTCGAGGTCCGCACGCAGCTGTCCGCGAAGACCCTCGAAGGCAAGGAGTGGATTGTCGGCCTCGGCATGAGCCACGACCAGACCACGCTCATCACCGGCGACGACGCCGGGCAAGTCGTCCTCTACCACCGCAGCGCGGGCACGGAGCTGAAGCGCTGGCAGGTGAAAGGCTGGGCCTACGCCGTCGCGCTCGCGCCCGACCTCAAGCAGGCGTGCGTCTCCGAGCGTTACCCGCTCGTCTTCGACTCCGGCCGCCACACCGGCACAAAGCTCTGGGACGCCACGACCGGCACCGTGCAGCACGACCTGAGCAAGGA
>Ga0255188_1000464_pt1 | contig 13559 bp, 9 predicted proteins | sample Miss_Cont_RepB_8_FD_188427 | JGI IMG/M metagenome (GOLD analysis project Ga0255188, IMG submission 188427) | Freshwater microbial communities from Mississippi River, Louisiana, United States - Miss_Cont_RepB_8h | ecosystem: Environmental > Aquatic > Freshwater > River | place: USA: Louisiana... | reverse complement strand
GGACCTGCTGTAACGGCAGCGTCGGATTGCCGGGCTGCGGCTGGTTTTGGAGTCCCGCAGTCGGCGGTTGAAAAACCGGATTGCCAGCCGAGGCGGTGGTTTTATCCTGAACGCATCCCCAGAGGATGAGCAGTCAGGGAAGCCAGGCCAACCCCGTTTCAGAAGCCGTCGCACCAGCCGGGCAGACGCAGGCGTTTGCGCTGCGGCATCCGTTGGTTTTCGTGGCGCTGGCTTATGGCGGGGGAGTGGTCCTTGGCTGGCGGTTTGCCGTGCCGTTGCCGGTTTTGTTTGGCGCGGCGGGTCTGCTCTTGCTCTGGGCGGTGGCGGATGCCGGGCGGCGAGTTTGGTGGTTGGCACCGCTGCTGTTGTTGGTGGGATGGGTGAACATGGCCCGGCAGCAGGCCGTGGTCTCCCCGTGGGATTTGCGCGGGCTGGCGACCGGCAGGCCGGAACTGGTCGCCGTCCAAGCGCGCTTGGTGGAGACGCCGACGCAGCGCATTTTTGTCCGGGATGAGCAAGCGTCCTGGCGCTCTCATGCGGTCGTCGAGGTGACGGCCATCCGGCGACGCGGCGAGTGGGAACCGGCCTGTGGCCGGGTGGCAGTCACGACTCCTGGACAGGTGGATGCGGGACTGTTTGCTGGACATCTGGTGGAGCTGGTCGGCGTGCTGCGGCAGCCGCCCGGTGCGCTGGCGGAAGGGCTTTTCGATTACCGGCAGTTTCTCCGCTGGCAGGGCATTCACTTCCAGCTTCAGTGCCAGGGGATGCGCGACTGGCGGTTGGTGCCGGAGGCGGAGGCTCCGCAGAAACCGCCGCTGTCAGACCGATTTCGCGCTTGGGCGCAAGGCACGCTCGGGCGGGGCTTGCCGGTGGAGGACGAGGAGTTGCGTCTGCTGTGGGCGATGACTTTGGGCTGGCGCACGGCGCTCACGGACGAGGTGTCGGAGCCGTTCATGCGGTCGGGGACGATGCATGTGTTTGCCATCAGCGGGCTCCACATCGTCCTGATCGCCGGCATGCTGGTGGCCGTGCTGCGGGCGGTGCAGATTCCCCGGAGTGCCTGCGGGGCGCTGGTGATCCCGCTCATCTGGTTCTACACGCTGGCAACCGGCTGGCAGCCCTCGGCAGTCCGCTCGACGATTATGATGACGGTGATCATCGTCGGGTGGACGCTGCAGCGACCGGGCAATCTACTGAATTCGCTGGCGGCGTCGGGTCTGATCATCCTCGTGGCGGATCCCGGTCAGTTGTTTCAAGCCAGCTTCCAGCTTTCATTTTTCGTGGTGCTCAGTCTGGCATTGTTGCTGCCTCCGTTTGAACGGCTGCGGCAGCAATTGCTCCAGACGGATCCGTTTCTGCCCGATGAACTGCGACCGCGCTGGCAGCAGTGGCTGGACGGGCCGGTGCGGTTCCTGACCACGAACTTCGCCACCTCGCTCGCGGCGTGGGTGGGGTCGCTCCCGCTGATTGCGCATTACTTCCACCTCATCACCCCGGCCAGTCTGCTGGCGAATCTCGTTGTGGTGCCACTCAGCAGTCTGGCGTTGATGTGCAATCTCGGAGCACTTTTGTCGGGCGATTGGTGGCCGTGGTTCACCGAGGTGTTCAACCACGCCGGCTGGTTTTTCATGCGGGGCATGATCGCGAGCAGCCAGTGGACGACGACGCTGCCGGGCGCGTTCTGGTATGTCCGGGCTCCGGAGGCGTGGGAGCTGGCCGCATACTATGCGCTCGTTCTCCTGCTGGCGGCGGGCTGGTTTTGGACGCCGGGGCGGCGGGCGGTGGCTTGGGGTGTGTGGGCGGTGGCGGTGGGTGGCTGGATCGCGGCGGCCTGGCAGGGCCGTGACGTGGTGCGGTTGACGCTGCTGGGGCAGGGGACGGGTGCCGCTGTTTGCGCCGTGCCCGGACAAGGCGCCTGGCAGATGGATTGTGGCGGCGAGTCGGCCGCGAGTTTCTTGGTGAAGCCATTTTTGCGTGGACAGGGCGTGAACCGGTTGGGGCATCTGGTGTTGACGCACGGCGATCAACGCCGGGTAGGAGGCTTTAGCCTGCTCCAGCGCGAGTTCCATCCCGCGCATGTCTGGACAAGTCCGGTGGCCTCGCGTTCAACGGCTTACCGGGCAGCCTTGGAAGAAGTGAAGCGGGAGTCATTACCCTGGACTGCGGTGAGTGCGGGCGGGCGGGCCGCTGGCTGGGAGGTGCTGCATCCTGCCGCAGGCGACAGGTTCGAGCGCGCGGATGACAATGCGCTGGTATTGCGCGGTGAGTTTCACGGGGTGCGAGTGTTGCTGTTGTCGGAACTCGGATCGCAGGGGCAACAGGCAATGCTGGGCCGGGCTTCGGATCTGCGGGCTGATATTATCGTGGCCGGGTTGCCCGAGCGGGGCGAACCGTTGAGCGACGAACTGCTGGGCGCAACCAAACCGCGGCTCATTGTGGTGACAGATGCCGAGTTCCCCGTGGCCCAGCGAGTCCGACCTCAACTGCGGGCGCGCTTGGAACGGCACGGAATTCCGATCCTGCGGTTGGCTGAAACGGGTTCACTGACATTGCTGATCCACTCCGGCAAGGTTGTGGTGCGCGGGGTGGATGGCCAGGTGGTGGCGCGATGGCCGGCCGCGGATGCAAAGTAGCGGCATCATCGTTGCTCAATGCGCCAAATCAACTGGTCTCGGTTTGGGATTCAGCCAGGGGAAGGCCGCGACTGAGGAGGAGACAGAAAAATAGGGGGACAGAAAAATCTGGTCTCATGTTTCTGTCTCCCATTTCCTGTCGGAATCAGGCTGGAAGGTGACGAGCGCGATGGGGGGGAAGGCCGAGGTCGAAACACTTGCGGCGGACGAGGGCACCCACGCTCCCTAGCCGGAACGATCCGGTTGCGCCCTTGCTGAAGGCCGCGACTGAGGAGGAGACAGAAAAATAGGGGGACAGAAAAATCTGGTCTCATGTTTCTGTCTCCCATTTTTCTGTCGGTATCAGGCTGGAAGGTGACGAGCGCGATGGGGGGAAGGCCGAGGTCGAAAACCTTGCGGCGACGAGGGCACCCACGCTCCCTAGCCGGAACGATCCGGTTGCGCCCTTGCTGAAGGCCGCGACTGAGGGGGAGACAGAAAAATAGGGGGACAGAAAAATCTGGTCTCATGTTTCTGTCTCCCATTTCCTGTCGGAATCAGGCTGGAAGGTAGCGAGCGCGATGGGGGGAAGGCCGAGGTCGAAACACTTGCGGCGGACGTGGGCATCCACGCTCCCTGACCGGAACGATTCGGTTGCGCCCTTGCCCGTGGCGGCGACGCCTTCGTCGCCGTCAGGGTGACAACGGTGTCTCGCCGCTGGATTTCAGGAAACCACTCGGTGCGCTGGCGAACTGGCGACGTGGTGTCGCAGCTACGGGCGAGCGGCACAACTGCATCGTTCGGGCTTAGTGGTTGATTGTCTGCCGTTTTACTGGTCTTGTTTTGGGGCTCGCAGGGCCGTTTGGCTGGTTGGAAGCAGCGGGAAAAGATCTGCGTTACGCATGAAGTTTTTTTTACTACGCCGTGGTCAGAAGCTGGGGCCATTCCCGCTGGACGCTGCCCCGGAAATGTGGGCCGGCGGCGAAATGCGTGCCGGCGATCTGGTATCCATGGAAGGGGAGCAGAACTGGCTCCCTGTGAGTCGTTTCATGGAGGAGCGGGGCCAGCAGAGCGCGACGCCAGACCCGGCAGTGAACGGTGACGGGGAGGCGGCAAATGCGCGTTCCGCCGCCGCAGTGCCCTTCAAGACTTCCTTTCTCCAAGCGAGCAAGAGCCAAGTGGACGGCGGGACGGAGTTAACGACCGAGGAACAGGCGGTCATCGCCGGTGGCCGGTTCGTCATCTACAAGTATTGCTGGTCGCTGGTGGTTTCTTTCAAGCACGCCTCTCCGCCCGTGCTGGTGCGCCCGGGAGAGGACGGTTTTGGTCCGGCACTCCGCTACTCACTCGTGTCCCTGTTTTTTGGCTGGTGGGGCATTCCCGGTCCGGTCTGGGCGATTTCCACCATGCTGCACAACGCCCGTGGCGGCCGGAACGTGACGCTGGAGACACTCACGCATTTGGTGGGTCATGCCCGGGCGGCGGCGGCCTGCGCACGGCACCAGCCGAGCACTCCGCCGGGCATGCTCATGCAAGGATTGGGTGGGATGCTGGCTGTGCTCTCGCTGACTTTGTGGCTGGGACTGGGGTGGCTGGGGTGGGCGGTCGCACAAGGCGAGCTGGGGCAGCCAGCTCCCGGGCCGGGCGCGCGCGAGTTTGAGGTGGCGAACCGATACCTGACCGAGGCCAAAGCCAGCGCGATGTTTGGCAACTCGCCCAAGGCCACCGACCTGGCCAACGAGTTTTCCAAGCGGATCCGCGCGGCGTATATGGTGGATGCGGCGAAGCACAAGGGCTTGTCCATCAAGCCTGAGGACCTGCAGTTCAGCACGTTTTGCGAGCTTCACGGAGACCGCGTCGTCTTTCTGGTCGTCCTGCCGGGCATGAACAACCTGCCCACTCCGGTGCGCCATCAGTTGGGCGATGATGCGTGGCGGAGCGCCTTGGAGGCTGTCACGGAACAGAAGCTTGGGTTCGCGGGCATGCGCGTGGCCGTGGGCGTGCGCAGCGCGGGCAAGTATGATCAGGTGCTCATGGGCCGTTACGTCCGCGAATTCGCACCCGATAACACCGGCCTGCGCAGCCGGAGCGAGGGGCCGCAGAGCAAATCCAAGCTCCACCCCCTGTTCGTGCCGCTGGAGCAAATCGAGGCCGGCAAGGACGACTAGTCCTCACGTGGGATTCGGATGGCAAGCCGTGACCACGGAGTAGCCGTGGCATTGTAGCTCCGCATTCTCAGTGCCACCAACGGTGCCTCGGGGATCAAGTTTCCCGGCGCAGCTTCGCGACGAAGGCTCCGTCCACGGCATCGCGGAAGGGGATCAGTTGCTGGCTGGATTCCAGCCGGAAGTGGGCATGGCCCGTGAGGAAGCGTTCCACCACTTCCGTGTTCTCTTCCGGCTCCAGACTACAGGTGCTGTAAACCAACGTGCCTCCGGGTTTCAGTCGGGGTGCGGCCAGGTGCAGCAGGCGGAGCTGGGTGTCGCGGAGGGCTTCGAACTCATCCGGCTTGAGCCGCCATCGCAGATCCAACCGCCGCCGGAGCACGCCGGTGTTGGAGCAGGGGGCATCGATCAAGATCTTGTCGAACTGACTGGTGCCCAGCACGGCTTGTGGGTTGTCGCCCAAAGCGCGGGTTTGCACACAGGTGATGCCCAGCCGACGGCAGTTTTCCGTCACGAGTTGAAGCCGGTCGGCGCTGGTGTCGCAGGCGAGCAGTTCGCCATCGTTCTCCATTTTCTGGGCGATGTAGGCGGTTTTGCCGCCGGGAGCGGCACAGAGGTCGAGCACGCTCTCGCCGGCCCACGGGTCCAGTGCTTGCACGGCCAGCAACGTGCTCGGGTCCTGAACGTAAAACCAGCCGTCCTTGAAGCTGCCCATGGTGTTGAGCGCCGGGTGTGACTTGAGGAGGAAGGTCTGATTCTCCTCGGCCCAGGGGACACGGATGAAGTCATACTCCACATGCTCCTTTTGGCGCCAGCGATCGAGCAGCGACTGAGGTTCGGTCTTGAGCAGGTTGATCCGGGCGCAGGTGGGAGGGGGCGAATTGTTCCAGGCCAGCAGGCGGCGGGTGTCTTCTGCGCCCCAGCGTTGGGTCCAGCGGTCCACGAGCCATTGCGGATGCGAGAAGCCCACGTGTGGCTCGGTCGTTTTAAGTTCCTCAAGCAGCGCCTTGGTGGTGGCTTGCTTGGTGGCGTAGCGGCGGAGGATGGCGTTCAGGAAGCTCGCCTCGTGGCCGTAGCCATTGCGTTTGGCCTGTTCCACGGTTTCAAACACCGCAGCGTGCGGCGGAATGCGGTCGAGCATCAGCAGTTGATACAAGCCCAGCCGCAGGAAGACCTGCACTGCGGGGCGTTGCTCGCGGCCATCGGTTTTGCGTGCAATCAGCCAGTCCAGCGTTCCCTCCCACCGGACACAGCCGTAGGCCAGTTCCTGGGCGAGGCGACGATCGTCCGCCCGCAATGTTGTTTGAGCGCAGGCTTCGTCCAGGAGGTCCTCGATGAAGGCTCCGCCCTGCATCCGGCGCAACAGCACGCGGATGGCCACTTCGCGGCCGGGGGAAAGCGCCGCGACTGGGCCATCGGGCTTGCGCTCTTCGTAGATTGGCTTGCCGGTTTTGTCATCGAGGCGGATGACGCGTTTGGTCAAGTGAGGCGGGGGGCGATCGGGCCGGCGCATCGGGTAGGCGCGTCGTTCTGAATACGCTCGTTCATCCCGTTCATCTCGGCTGCGTGGCCATTCGCGCTGGGGCGGGCGGGACGGTCCGGTTTCTGGTTCCGGTCCGGCGTAAGGCCGGGGGCGGAACGGCGGGCGCGGAGCACGTTGGGCTTCCCAGTCGGGGCGCGGTCTCGGGTAGTCCTCGCGGGGTTCCTGGCGCGTTCTGGGATCGTAAGCATCGCTGCGGTAGGGGGCGCGGTCTTCGCGTGGAGGCGGATAACCTTGTGGTGGGCGCGGGTTCTCCCGGTATGGACCCCGTCGTTCGTCCCCGCCACGCCCGTAACCACGCCGTTCGTCGCCCGCCCAAGGACGTTCCGGGCCCGAGCGCTGCGGTGGGCCTGCATCGGGACCGTCTGCCGACCGGGGCCGGTAGGGCCGTCGCGATTCGGGATAGGGGTCCCGTTGCTCAGGGCGGGGTGGATAGTCATCACGCCGCTGCGGCCGGCGGCTTGGGGCATCAGACGAGGGACGGAAGGTGGGGCGCTCATAACGCCTCTGGGGCGGGCGGGAGAATGGCTCACCAGCTTCCGATGTCTGGGGACGCCGTTCGTCTTGCCACTCCTGGGGGCGCGCCCCGCTGAACGCCGAGGGAATGCGCTCGACGCGTTCGCTGGATGGTAGTGAGCGCGGGGAGGCGGTCGAGGGGCGGCGCCGGTCGGGCTTGAGGAAACGCTCGTAAAACTTCCCCTGGTGCGGATTGCCGGCCCTTTCATCTGATGCGGGGGTGGTTTCCCCGGATTCCAATCTCGGGTGCAGGGATTGGTCGTCCGGGTGTTCTGGGCGGTCGTCCTCGGGGGCAAACGGCTGCGGGAAAGCCCTGCCAGCAGGGGGTTCGGAGCGGTTGGCCCGGGGCCGAAAGGGTGGTTTGGCCGGGCCGCGTTCGTGTCCGGCGGGAATTTCACTTGGTTTTCGTTTCTGCACGGCCTAAGAATGACGGACTATTCGCCCAGCGCGAGTTATTTGAAACTATGAGAGAAGAACTGGAAAAGTTGGCGATCGCGGGAAAAATCGGCAGCAAACACATTGAGCCTTTGCTGGCGCTCTCCCAAGGCGGCTATTGCTCGCACAAAAGTTGGGGCTTTGGACGTATCACCACCGTTGATACTGTCTTCTGCCAGTTCAGCATCGATTTTGCGGGCCGGCCTGGCCACAAGATGGATCTTGGCTTTGCTGCGGACACCCTCAAACCGATCCCTGCGGACCACATCCTCGCCAAGAAGGCCGGTGACCTCCACGGGCTCCGCCAGATGGCCGCACGTGATCACCTGGGCGTCATCAAGCTGGTTTTGAACAGCTACGGCGGCCGCGCCACCCTGGACCAGATTCAGAAGGATCTCGTCCCGGAAGTCATCACCGAGGATTGGAAGAAATGGCTCGAAGTCGCCAAGCGCGAAATGAAGAAGGACGGCCACTTCATCGTGCCCCTCAAGAAGACCGACCCGATTATCTATCAGGTCGATCAGACCAGCGTTCAACAACGCGTCATGGACAAGTTCAAGGCTGCGAAAGGCCTCAAGGCACGCCTCACCGAGGCGGCGGAAATCCTCAAGAGCTTGGAAGATCTGCAAGACAAGGCGGGGGCAGTGACTGAAGCTGTGGCTGTTCTCAATTCCGAAATCTCCAGCCACCAGCGCACCCAGCCCGCGCTGGCCTTGGAAGCCATCTTTCTGCGGGACGAACTGCGCACGACTGCGGGACTGGCTGCCACCGAAGGCGAGGTTTCCGAGGACAGCATCTGGAATCAAAACCTCAAGCTCGGCCAGTTGCTGGATCAGATGCCTGCCGCCAAGCATCGCCGGGCGCTCGAGGCCTTCCAGAAAGCCGCGCCCACGCTCTGGCATGAGGCCGTCATCATGATTCTGAACAACGCCCCCACCAAGCTGGCGGGTGAGTGCGCGACCATGCTGATGCAGAACAACCGGCTCGATTTGCTGCGCGAGACCCTCGCCCGGCTCATCAGCCAGCACCAAGCCAGCAGCGAGCTGCTCCTCTGGCTCGCCAAGGAGCGTTCCGACACCTTCGCCGACATCTTGGGGCCGGAAGTCTTCCGCGCCATGGTCAGCGCCATCGAGCGCGACATCTTCAACGAGAAGAAGTCCAACAAGCTGCGCGACTTCATCCTCTCCGACACGGAGTTGCTGCCCGAGCTGATCAACTCCGCGGACATCGAGGTGGTCAAGGATCTCACTCGTGCCCTCCAGCTCTCGCCGAGCTTCGACGACATGGACAAGCGCTCCCTCCTGGCGCGCATCGTGAAGGTGTTCCCCGTGGTGAAGGAGCTGATCACCGGCGAACAGACCAAGCAGGACCACTCCCTGATTGTCTCCTGGGAGAGCCTCGAACGCCGCCGCTTGGAATACGAAGACCTCGTCAAGAAGCGCATCCCGGCCAATTCCAAGGACATCGCCCTGGCCCGTAGTTACGGCGACCTGCGCGAGAACCACGAATACAAGGCCGCCAAGGAAATGCAAAAGGTGCTCATGCGCCGGAAGGCCGAGCTGGAAGCTCAATTGACCAAGGCCCGCGGCTCCGACTTCTCCGACGCCCGGGCCGACGCCGTCACCATCGGCACCCGTGCCACCGTGCATGACGTCGTCAACCAGAAGACCACCCAGTTTTCTGTCCTGGGAGCATGGGACTCGGATCCCGACAATGGCATCATCGCTTATCTCAGCCCCATCGGACAGGCGCTGCTGAATCATAAGGTTGGCGATGAAGTGGAGTTCGAGTTGCACGGACAGAAGCACAAGTTCCGCATCGACTCCATCGCCGTGCTGCCGCCGATGGCCAAGCCTCAGGAACCGGCCGAGCCGGTCCAGGCTGAAGCTGCTCGTGCTGAGTAGCAGCCGGGTTGGCCAATCAACCCAGCGAGCGTTCGCCAAACCCTCGTCGTGCTCATCGCACGGCGAGGGTTTTTCCTTCCCCCTGCCCAAGCCTGTGACAGCAGCGGACCGCTCCTCCGGTCGCCTATTGCGGCTTGCGGAACAGATAGTGTGACACGAGCCACTCGTTGCCCTTGCGGTAGCCCCACAATTCCGTGCAGGCCATGTAGAAAACCCGCCAGTAAACCCACCATTTGGTCTCGTTCCCCACGCCGTAGGTGGCGGCGAAGATTTGCCGAATCTCCGGCTCGTTCGCGTCCATGTTCGCGAGCCAGGCGTTGGCGGTCTTCTCGTAATGCTGGCCGTTGACGCGCCAGTGGTTCACGAGACGGAGGTCGTCCTGAAAATAGAGCAGCAGGTCGTCGCTGGGCATGATGCCGCCGGTGAAAAAGTAGCGCGCCATCCAGTCCGTCTCGTCCCGCGCAACGAAGTGATAGGCAAACTCCTTGTGCGTGAAGATGTGGACGAAGAGCTGCCCGCCCGGCCGCAGCCAGCGAGCAACATTCGCCAGCAGCCGCTGATAGTTCTTCATGTGCTCGAACATCTCGATGGAGACGACGCGGTCAAACTCCCCCGTAGGAGACGACGTGAGGAGTCTCTGTTCAACTTTGGAAGTTGGCTGGATGTCGGCGGTGGCAGAAGGGGTTAGAGACTCCTCACGTCGTCTCCTACTCTCGGTTGGAGGCGGCTCAAACCGGTTCATGTCGCACGTGATGATGCGGAGGTTTTTCAAGCCGCGTCGCACCGCTTCCGCGTCGATGAACTCCTTCTGCGTCCGTGAGTTGGACACGCCGGTGATGCGGGACTTGGGAAACTTCTCGGCCATCCACATGGAGAGTGAACCCCAGCCGCAGCCGAGTTCGAGAATGTCCTGGCCGTCGGCGAGCTGGGCGCGCTCGGCGTAGAGCGCGAGCATCCGCTCCTCGGCCTCGGCGAGCGTGGTGACGCCAGCGGGCCAGAGCGCGCCGCTGTATTTCAGGCGCGGCCCGAGGCAGAGCTGGTAGAAGCGCGTGGGCACCTCGTAATGCTGCTCGTTCGCCGCCGCCGTCTCGATGGCGATGGGCGAGCGGCGCAATTCGTCGATGAGCGCCTGCAAGTGCGCGCTTTGTGCCTCAGCGCTGCCCTTGTCCTCCTCGCGCAACCGCTGCGCCAGCAGGCGTCGGATGCCGAAGCGGAGCAGCGGGTCGGGAAGGAGATTGCGTTCGAGGAGGGAATCAATCATGGGAATTTATCAACCACGGATGGACACGGATTCACACGGATAAGACGACTCGGCCATGAAGGTCAAAGGTGTTTGCGCAATGGTTTCTGCATCCGTGTTCATCCGTGTCCATCCGTGGTTGTCTTCTTAAACCACGGCACGAAGGCGCTGGTGGTGCGTTGGTAGGCGCGGTAGGCGTCGCCCTTGGACTTGAGGGACAGCTCCTCGGTCATGGGGATGCCGGTGACGTTGAGGAGGAAGTGCAGCATCAGCGCGGGCGCGATGAGGCCCAGCCAGCCCCACGGCGAGCCGAGCGCGAAGACGGCGTAGCCTACCCACACCAGCCACTCGAAGAAGTAGTTCGGGTGCCGCGAGTAGTTCCACAGACCGGCCTGGCAGACCTTGCCCTTGTTCGCTGGGTCCGCGCGGAAGCGGGCGAGCTGGCGGTCAGCGAGGGATTCGCCAAGGAGGCCGGTGAGCCAGAGCGCCGACCCGACGAAACCAGTCAATCCGAGGCCGAAGCAATTATCAGTGCCGGTCGAGTCGAGGTGGACCAGAAAGATGGGTAGCGACAACACGACCTGAAGCGCCCCTTGAAGCTGGAAGAAGCCGAACATCTTGCGGTCGGTGGCTGCGCCCCATTCCTCTCGAAGTTTCGCGTAGCGAACGTCCTCGTGAGGATGGTGGGCGCGAACGCGCACCAGGAGATGGGTGCCAAGCCGCAAACTCCAGATGAGCACCAGCGTGGTGATGGCCTCCCAGCGAAGCTGTGCGTGGGTGCTGACTGCCAAGCGCGGCGCTAGAAAAAGGGCAAGGATAGCAAGTGGGCCAAAACCAAACGACCAGACAATGTCCACGATGCCGTTGTTCCGCAGCTTGCGGGCGACGAACCACGTGGCCGTCATCTCGATGAGGACAAACACGAGCGCAACCGCGAGCAAGGTGAGTGCGGCTATCATGGCGTGTGGAGCGCCGGTCTCCGCCCCGGCGTTGCGGAGCGCGGCTCTGTGAGCCGCAGCAGGCCTCGGTGTTCCTTAAGGGTGCCAATCCACCCGTGAGATTGCTGATGAGTGGGACATTGCTGCGGGTCGCAGACCCGCGCTCCGGGGGCGAGCAGTTCGCGCCGGGTCGGAGACCGGCCCTCCGTGTCTGGTAGCCGCCGAGGTGAGGAGGCGGATTCTTTGGCGCAAGTTGCAGTCCGCCTCCTGACCTCGGCGGCTACATCGAAGGGAGCTTCACTCATGCCTTCCTCCTCAGCAGCAGGTCTTCCATCGTCGCGTTGTCCGGCAGGCGGAAGAGTTCGCGGAGGAGGTAAACCGCCATCGCGATGTTGCCGAGCAGGAGGATGGCGAGGAGCCAGAGGACGCGGGCGAGGTTCGAGGTCTCCTTGTAGGCGAGCCAGACGTAGAAGGTCAGAAAGGCGAAGTAAGTGTCGAACAGCGTGGCGATGAACCACGGGTGTGTGGCGACGGAGCGCGGCATCTTCCACAGGGCACCGTCGAGACTGGCCCACGTCGTCACGGCGAGCATGGCGACGAGGACGAAGGCGGCGGCGAAGCGGAGGGAGAGAATCATGGCGAGTGGTGGAGTGGAGGACTATTGGTGTGGTGGTTTGCGTCAGGTCATTACTCCAGCGCGCCACCACGCCATAACTCCGTTCACATCAGAGAGCGGTTGTTCGGGCGCGTATAGACCGCTTGCACTACGCTAATGTTTCGCTGGGCGAAGGCGGCTTCGCAGTAGCTCAGGTAGTAGTTCCACTTGCGGATGAACGCATCGTCGAAACGCAGTTTCCGCAGCTCGGGATGGTGCGCGTTGAAGCGCTGCCGCCATTCGTTCAGCGTGCGGACGTAGTGGTGGCCCATGTCGTGTAGGTTGTGCAGATGCAAGTCCGTGCCGCGCTGGAGCGCCTGTGTGACGCGGCCCACGGACATGAGTAGCGAGCCGGGGAAGATGTGCTTCTGGATCCAGTCCACGCCCTTGCGGAACTGATCGTAGCGGCTGTCCGGGCTGGTGATGTATTGCAGGGCGAGCAGTCCGTCGCGTTTGAGGAGGCGCGCGCATTGGGCGAAGTAGCCGTCCACGTAGCGTTCGCCGACGGCTTCGAGCATCTCGATGGAGACGATTTTATCAAACTGGCCGGTGGTGTGGCGGTAGTCCTGCAGGCGGACTTCCACGCGGTCGGCGACGCCTTCGCGGGCGAAGCGTTCCTTGCACCAGGCGAGCTGCGCCTCGGAGATGGTCAACGTGGTGACACGGCAGCCGTAGTGCTTCGCCGCGTGACAGGCCATGCCGCCCCAGCCGGAACCAATTTCAAGCAAGTGATCGGTGGGCTTGAGGCGGAGATTGCGGCAGAGGGCGTCATACTTCGCGGTTTGCGCCTGTTCCAGCGTGAGCTCAGGCGAAACGAAAAGGCCGCAGGAGTAGGTCATCGAGGGGTCGAGCCAGAGGCGGTAAAAATCGTTCCCGAGGTCGTAGTGCTCGGCGATGTTGCGGCGGCTGACCTTGACCGAGTTGGGACGAAGGAGGTGTTTCACACGGTTCGCGCCGCGCAGGAGATTGAGCGCGAGCGGGCTGCGCTGGGAGCCGGACATGCCGGGGGCGTGCTCGACGTTTTCAATGAACCACGCCAGCACGGCGGGCAAATCGTCCGTGTCCCAATCACCGTCCACATAGGCTTCGCCGAAACCAATGTCGCCGAAGAGCACGCAGCGCTTGAAGAAACCGGGCCGAAGAATGCGCAGGCGTGCGGTAGGTTGCGAGGCGTTGCCGAATCGGCGGACGGAGCCGTCGGGCAGGGTGGCTTCTAGGCAGCCCAGCGGCATCTTGGCGAGCGCCTCCTCAATGGCACGCTGGTAAAAGCCGGGACGGGCGGTGGGGGAGGCGTGAGTGCGGTGGGCGTTTGGTCGGAGTTGCGTGCTGGTGCTCATGCTGGCGGGCGGATGGTAGCCCGAAGCAGCCGAAGCGCAACGGAGAGAAAGTAAGGGGAAGGTAAAGAGACGCGCGCAGGATTTGAGCACGGAGCAATACGACCTGCGAAAGCTTCGTGCTGTGATACCAAGTCTTTATAACAATCGGTAAGTAAAGCTGGTCAAAACCTAGGCGGCAATGCAAGCTCGGGGATGGCAAGAAAACGAACCAAGGTGG